>Ga0118677_10014852_pt1 | contig 10899 bp, 13 predicted proteins | sample AliMusrvi5mmetaG_FD_86154 | JGI IMG/M metagenome (GOLD analysis project Ga0118677, IMG submission 86154)
CAGTATTGGAGTCGGCTCGGGTATATTCGGTAAAAAATCACCGGCTGATATTCTTGACGGCAAAGGAACCTATGGCACCTACGTTTTTGGCAATCTTGCCTACGAAGTTGCTCAATCCTTCAATCTCATTACCGACTGGAACGGTCTGAATCTTAATGCGGGTGTATCAAAAACATTTTTCCTCTCCAAGGTACCAATAGGCGTTGTTCTCGGTGTTGCTGATCTGACACACTACTCGGGCGATGGTCCCCGCCTGATTGTCAGTGTTGGTACAGGCTTTCCATTTTGAAACCCTGATTAAACCCTAATGAAATCCTGATCAAACCCTTTAATTGAAATCATTATGAAAAACAGTATACGCTCTACAGCTATTCTCGCCGTTTCTCTTTTGAGTTATTCAGGAGCACCGCTCATGGCAGCAGTTAATAACAACTCCGATGGTAAAATCCCTATTGTTCCCAATGTGGTCAATAATCCACCTCCGGCAATCACGTCAACGGCGGGGTCATCGGAAACGGGATTACCTGTGACGACAACGCTCCCGAATGGTAATATCGTGACGACCACAACAACGATAAACGGTAATGTAACAACCATTACAGCGGTGGTCACCAATATTTATGGTGCTCTTGTTTCTACGACAATTACGACGAAAACCAAGCTGTCGAATGGTAGTACAAGGACAACAGTGGTAGAAAAAGATAAGGATGGAAAAGTTATTCCAACAACAACCAACTGATAAAGAGACCGCAAACCAGCAAATTATTCAGAGGGACAAAACACGGTGAAACCCGTTGCTTTGTTCCTCTGCTACTGGTAGGATGCACCTATAAATAAATACATCAGTTGATTTTTTTTGAGATTTTTTATAAGGAAATATTGATTTCCGCAAACACTTCAGCGGTGTTGACTCTGCTGATTGTGATGACAAAAAGATGGCATGGCCATTTATCAAACGATACAAGTGATGGCCCGCAAAAATTTCATAGTGTTCTCACCCCAAGGGTGGGTGGAATAGCAATATTTATTGGTCTTATCGTTGGGTGGATGTTTGCACCCCAACCCTTGTCTCAACTTCTCGGGCCCATATTGATCGCAGGGTTGCCGGTTTTTGTAACTGGTGTTATTGAAGATATAAGCAAAACAGTCAGCCCGTCGAAACGGCTGCTGGCCGCACTCGTAACTGGTATCGCTGCATGGATACTTACCGGGTACACCATCAACCACATCGAAATATCGTGGATTGATTTTGTATTTGCCTATCTGCCGTTATCAATACTGTTTACGGCATTTGCCGTGGCAGGGGTTACCAATGCTATCAATATTATCGATGGCTTTAACGGTCTTGCCGGTGGAACGCTCATGATATGTTTTGCCGCTATGGGCTACATTGCCTGGCAGGTTGGCGATCACCAGATTGCTCAGCTCTGTATGACACTTTTTTTTGTGCTGAACGGCTTTTTGATGTTCAACTATCCTTTCGGAAAAATATTTATGGGAGATGGGGGAGCCTATCTGCTGGGGTTTATTCTCTCCTGGGTCTCGGTGATGATCTCAATGCGAAACTCCCAAGTCTCGGTGTGGGCTCCGTTGCTGATATGCTGCTATCCTGTTAATGAGGCTGTCTATTCCATGGGAAGACGTTTCTGGAATAAAACGAACTTAGATGGTGCCGATAGCATGCATCTTCACAGTCTCATTAAAATCCGTTTAATACGTCCTAAATTTGGTCATTTGCCGGCGTATATGAAAAACAGCATGGTCGCCCCACTCCTATGGCTCTATGTACTCCTTTTTGCACTCATTGCTATTGCTCTCTACGACCGTCACGAACTGCTCATGATAGCCTATGCCTGCAGTTTCGCACTCTACTCGCTTATCTACTGGCTCATATCCCGTATAAAGGTGGATCAACCAAATTCTTCATCAAACCTGACCCCAAAACAACCAAAACTATAAAGGCCCATTGCCAACTTTCTTCATCACTGACTGCCGACCAGCCACTGCCGACTGCCGACTGCCTATTGTCTTCATTTCAGCACCCAGCACTCAGCACTGATTTTATTGCCGACTGCCCACTGCCGACTGCCAATTGTCTTCATCTCAGCACCCAGAACTTAAAGGCCAACTGCCGACTGCCGACTGCCGACTTTCTTCATCTCAGCACTCAGCACTTTCTTTCTATAAGCCCTTAATGAGTCTCAAACATATTAGTAGTCAACGCTAACCCCAAAAGGACCAGCAACATAATAGCCTCTCCTGCAATGCCGATCTCTATACTTAAGGGTAACGAAACACCTGCGACTACCATACCGCAAACAGCAAGCACAATAATCATAGCACTGTAATAAAGAACCGACGTCAAACGCTGCTTGTTTACAACTAAAACATTCTCCAAATGTGTGTCAGCATTGCGAATTCTACCATGCGATCCATAATGCAAAACATCGTGTTTGTCTACAGTCTTGTTCATGTGCCACCTCGTTAATGATGTTTGCTCATGACTGATTTGTCTGGACCTACCAATCATAATGTAGCTTCGGGTTTCTTAAATAAGAGTAAGACGTAACTTAAAAGTGGCTTAAAAAGAACACTGCTCCTCTTCACACAAGCCTGAATAAGTTCAACTACTAATACAGCAACAAATTTTATGCCAAATAAATATATCGCGTCGTAACTGACTGTATTTAGGTTAAATATTTGAAAACTCTTTTTTTAGCGCACAAACAACAAAAACACTGATACACTAAATACGTCTCAAACCAAGACAAACCAAGACAAAAACAGTCATAAATCGACCACCTGTTCACCCGTATCTTTTCTTATCTTCACTCAGTACTGCCGACCGCCGACCGCCGACCGCGGACCGCCGACTGCCGACCGCCGACCGCCGCCTGCCGACTGCCGACTGCCGACCGCCGACTGCCGACTGCCGACTGCCTTCAACAATACCTCTCTGGGTGTAGTGTCATATGATTGAGCAGTCTGCCAACTTCAGTTGCGTTCTCAGTGAGTGTTTTATGTATTTCAATGGTGATATAGTCACAGTGTAAAGCAAAATCAATCCAAACCTCTGTTTCACTATTCTCCATATCGGCATCTGATATTTTTGATTGGAAATGTGCCTTATACTGTCTTTTGCGATAACTTTCTGCAAGATTTGAACATACAGACCGCGATGACCGCCTTACCTGATCAGTTAACGAATACTTTTCTTCAGCAGGAAATGATTTGCTGATCCGGAATATCTCCATCGCCATACGAAAAGCTTTCTTGTATACGATCAAATCTTTGTACCCATTTTCCATTGAGTTAAAATTAGACGTTTTAACTGAAAAGACGTGTTAATAAAGTAAATATACGCGTATTGGCGAATATATCAATAGAGAAAAGTCGGCAGTCGGCAGAAGACAAAAGTCGGCGATAGGCGAGTAAGCAATCGATTAAAGCCATAAGTCAGTAAACGGCAATATCAAAAACGTCTTCACTGCCAACTGATTTTATTGCCGACCGCCGACCGCCGACTGCCGACTGCCAACTGCCGACTGCCGACTGCCCACCGCCCACCGCCGACTGCTTCATCCTCGCTCATCACGACGCTTGGTATCGGTTATTTTTCTTAGTAATATATTCTTACTTCATTACTTTTTTAAATTAATGCCATGCTAGCTAAAATCACAAGTAAGAATCAATTGACCTTACCTAAATCTATCATAACCTCAATAGCTAAAACAGATTACTTTGAAGTAGAAGTTGAGAATGGTCGTATCATGCTTACACCTGTTCGTATTCAGAAGGCTGATGCAGTGCGCGCCAAATTAGAAGCTTTGGGTATTAATGATCATGATGTTCAGGACGCTGTACAGTGGGCAAGAAAAAGTAGGGTATGAGCTATCGCATAGTGCTTGATACTAACTGTATTATATCCGCACTTATGTTTTCAAGGGAAAAGATGGCTTGGTTGCGTCATAGTTGGCAATCTGGAGCTATCATTCCATTAGTAAACAAAGAAACGGTCACCGAACTATTGAAAGTGTTGACCTATCCAAAATTCAAACTTACCAGAACAGAGCAATCTGTATTACTTGCCGATTTTTTACCCTACGCCGAAACAGTCAAGACGCTTGCGGTACCGCTTAACGTACCTGTAATCAGAGATAAAGCCGATCAAATATTTATAACATTGGCAGTAGGAGCCAAAGCAGATGCATTAGTCACTGGCGATAACGACCTGCTTGTTATCAAGGATAGCTTTAAGACACTACCAATCATGTCCCTCAGCGAATTTGAGCAATGGCAAAAAAGCTGAACCAAGCACAAACCCAGTCTTCACAACCAACTGCCAACTATCTTCACTCAGCACTCAGCACTCAGCACTTTGGTCTTCGACTGCCGACTGCCCACTGCCAACTGCCGACTTCTTCATCTTCGCTCAGCACTTTTTTATTTCATCACTCAGTACTATTTTAAGCAGAGACGGCAAAGTCTTCCAAAGAATCCCTGATTGTCAATTGATCTTTAAGAAGTAACTGCGTTAAAAAACCCCCTAATCGATAATTTTATATGAAAAAAGCTTTGATCACCGGTGTTACGGGCCAGGATGGTGCCTATCTCGCCGAATTTTTATTGGGAAAAGGATATGAAGTGCATGGCATCAAGCGCCGCTCTTCACTGTTCAATACTGACCGGGTGGACCATCTTTATCAGGATCCTCATGTTACGGATTTGCAATTTGTTTTGCACTTTGGTGATTTGAGCGATTCATCCAATCTGACACGTATTATTCAGCAGGTGCAGCCGGATGAGATTTATAATCTCGGAGCCCAGAGTCATGTAGCTGTCTCTTTTGAAGAGCCGGAGTATACTGCCGATGTTGATGGATTGGGAGCGCTGCGCATTCTGGAAGCTATCCGTCTTCTTGGACTCAGCAAGAAAACGAGGTTTTATCAGGCTAGTTCATCAGAACTCTTTGGTCTTGTCCAGGAGGTTCCTCAAAAGGAAACTACTCCGTTTTATCCAAGAAGTCCTTATGGTGTTGCCAAGCTCTACGCTTACTGGATCACGGTCAATTATCGTGAGTCTTATGGTATCTATGCCTGCAATGGGATTCTCTTCAACCATGAAAGTCCGCTCAGAGGCGAGACCTTTGTTACTCGTAAGATTACCCGTGCACTTGCCCGCATAAAACTTGGGCTTCAGGATTGCCTCTACCTCGGAAACCTTGATGCCCTGCGCGATTGGGGACATGCCAAAGATTATGTTGAAATGCAGTGGCTCATGCTCCAGCAGGAGAAAGCGGAGGATTTTGTTATTGCTTCGGGTGAACAGCATAGCGTTCGTGAGTTTGTTGATGCTGCAGCAGAAGAGGTCGGTATATCCATCACATGGCAGGGGAGTGGTGTTGAGGAAAAAGGCTTTGATGCCGATGGAAACTGCATAGTTGCCGTCGACCACCGCTATTTCCGCCCTGCAGAAGTCGAGACCCTTCTCGGAGATGCAACCAAAGCACAACAAAAACTCGGATGGATCCCGAAAATCAGTTTCAAACAGCTTGTTGCGGAAATGATGACCGAAGATCTCAAAAGCGCGAGAAGAGATGACCTTGTAAAAAAACACGGCTATCCCACCTACGACCATCATGAATAAAAAACAGTGTTGATCAGGCAGTCAGCAGTCAGCAGGGGTTTTGTGGATTGAGTAAAAAAATGAAGTATCAAGCCATACTCTGTCATCCCGAACTCCAGTGAGGGATCCATCTTCTCCCCGGTTCAGCACTGATTTCACTAGCCGACTGCCGAATGTCACCCCTCAGCACTGTTCCGCATTGACTGGATTGGGCTATTTTCTTGAATATTTATAGCATTCAAGCTATATTGCTTTATGAGTTACACTATAGACTTTTTCAATAAAACCGTCTATGAGGAGATTAACGGTTGGCCAAAAGGCATATTTGCTAGTTTCGTCAGGATTTCTCAGCAAATTGAGATTTCAGGTCCTAATCTTGGACTTCCTTATACCCGTCCTTTAGGAGATGGATTGTTTGAAATTAGGGCAAGAGGATATGAAGGCATTGGACGAGCGTTTTATTGTTGCTTGGTCGGCTGTCGAGTAGTCATTTTACACGGCTTTATTAAGAAGACACAGAAAACACCAGTTAAGGAATTGAGGCTTGCTATAAAGCGACTTAAAGAGATAAAATCATGAATAACGACCAGACATATAACCCCGTCCGATTTAACCCTGAAGCGATTGCCATAGAGAGATGCACAAACGATCCTGAGTTCAAAATTGCTTATGACGCATTGGAAGATGAGTTTGCTACACTTGCAGCATTGCTTGATGCCCGAACACAAGCAGGACTTACTCAAGCAGAGGTTGCATCTCGTATGGGAGTATCCCAGCCTGTTCTGGCTCGTATTGAATCCGCTCTAGGAAAAAAAGATCACTCTCCTTCGCTCAATACACTGCGCAGATATGCCCGCGCATGCGGAATGAAACTCGTTATCCAAATGGTAAAAACGAACCACTCGCTCCCTTAGCATTTGTGATTCTACTATATAAAGACCACAAGAAAATGGACGAGCTCATTGAAGATTATATGGATTGCCAGGCAAAACAGTCCCAAATGATCAGCCATCACCCTCTCTTGTCATCCCGAACCCCCGTGAGGGATCTATATTCTCCCCTGCTCAGCCCTCAGAACTCAGCACTCAGCACTCAGCACTCAGAACTATCTTTCTATCCCGTTCTTTTGCTGAGAGGGAACTCAAGTTCTTATGAGTAACAACCAGTTGAAAGCAATAAACCCCTTGACCACCATGATTCAAACACCTTCATCCCCCAAAGAAACTCAGCACTCATCCCTCAGCACTGATTTAATTGCCGACTGCCGACTGCCGACCGCCGACTCTCTCTCCTCATCCCTCAGCACTCAGCACTTTCTTTCCCCTCACACCAAAATATTCATCGCCGGCCATCGTGGTATGGTAGGCTCAGCCATTGTGCGTCTTTTGCAGGCAAAAGGCTACCATAACCTGATCGTCAAAACACGTGAAGAGCTCGACCTCACAAACCAGAGCGAGGTGCACGGCTTTCTTGCAGAGGAAAAGCCTGATTATATTTTTCTTGCGGCTGCCAGAGTTGGAGGCATTCATGCGAACAATACCTTCAGGGCTGATTTTATCTATGAGAATCTTATCATTGAAACAAACATTATTCACGCCGCATGGAAAGCCGGATTGAACCGCCTGCTCTTTCTCGGCTCAAGTTGTATCTATCCGCGCGATTGTCCTCAACCGATCAGGGAGGAGTATCTGCTGACCGGACCGCTGGAGCAGACTAATGAACCTTATGCCATAGCCAAAATTGCAGGTATCAAGCTGTGCGAGAGCTATAACCGCCAGTACGGCACCGGCTATGTTTCAGTGATGCCGACCAATCTTTACGGCCCGAACGACACCTATGATCTGCTGGAGAGCCATGTCCTGCCTGCTCTGATCAGAAAAGCTCATGAAGCAAAACTACAGGGAGAAAAGAGTCTTACGGTGTGGGGCACAGGAACACCAAAGCGCGAATTTCTCTACGTTGACGATATGGCCGAAGCCTGCATTTTTTTGATGGAATCAGGCGTAACAGAAGGGTTGTTTAACGTAGGCACCGGTTGTGACGTAACCATTCGCGAGCTGGCCGAAACGGTAATGGATGTTGTAGGATTTAAAGGCACCCTTACCTTCGATACCTCCAGACCCGATGGCACCCCGCGTAAACTCCTCGATGTAAGCAGCATGAAAGCCCTTGGCTGGCAATCAAAAACAACCCTGCAGAACGGAATAGCAAAAGCCTACGCTGATTTTCTCACTCACAAACCGACATTCCAGCCTAACCAAACCTAACACTGCCAACTGCCAACTGCCAACTGCCGACTGCCAACTGCCGACTGCCAACTGTCTTCACTCAGCACTCAGAACTGCTAACTATAATGCATAATCTATGAACACAAATGCCTTCAAACCCTACGATATCCGCGGGCGGATCCCTGACGAGTTGAATGAAGATATCGCCTATCGAATCGGCAGGGCCTATGCACAGCTTCTAAATCCCCGGAGGGTTGCTGTCGGAAGAGATATACGTCTCTCAAGTGATGGAATTTGTTCAGCGCTCTCCAAAGGTCTTATGAAGGGTGGTGCTGATGTCTTTGATATCGGGCTGTGCGGTACGGAAGAGATTTATTTTGCAACATTCAGCGAGCATATGGATGGCGGTATTATGGTGACTGCCAGCCACAATCCCATGGATTACAATGGCATGAAACTGGTGCGGGACGGGGCTCGTCCGATCAGTGGCGACAGTGGACTGCTTGAAATTCGAAATTTAGCGGCATCAGGTGATTTTGCTGACTCGTCACGAGAGGGATCACTCTCTCTTCTGGACTGCAAAGAAGCCTATGTGAAGCACTTGCTGGGCTATGTCGATCGATCATCACTGAAGCCGTTCAAGGTGGTTGTCAATGCCGGAAATGGTTGTGCCGGACCAGTCATCGACCTGTTGGAACACTATCTTCCATTTGAATTTGTCAAACTGTACCATGATCCTGACGGTACTTTTCCTCATGGTATTCCAAACCCTCTCCTTCCTGAAAACAGAGCAGCAACAGCTCAGGCGGTTGTGGATGCTGGTGCCGATGTCGGAATTGCCTGGGATGGTGATTTTGACCGATGTTTTTTCTTTGATGAAAAGGGGAGTTTTGTTGAAGGCTATTACATCGTTGGTCTGCTGGCTCAGGCATTGCTCGCCACTCACGTCGGGGGAAAAATTATTCATGATCCGCGTCTCACCTGGAACACCATCGATATGGTGACCTCAATCGGTGGTAGTGCGGTAATGAGCAAAACCGGGCATGCATTCATTAAAGAGCGGATGCGTCAGGAAGATGCACTCTATGGAGGTGAGATGAGCGCACACCATTATTTCCGTGATTTTGCCTATTGCGACAGCGGTATGATTCCATGGTTGCTGGTGCTTGAAATCATGTCAACCAGTGGTAAACCCTTATCTGAACTGCTCAATGAGCGTATAAAAAAATTCCCTGTTAGTGGAGAGATTAACCGTACGGTCAGCAATGCAAATGAAGTTATGAAGGCAGTTGAATTGAGATATGGAGCCAATGCAAAAGCAATGGACTATACCGATGGTCTTTCTTTTGAATACCCTGATTGGCGCTTCAACATACGCATGTCGAATACAGAACCACTCCTCCGGTTGAATGTAGAATCAAGGGGAAACACAGAGCTCATGCAGCAGAAAACAAACGAAATTCTTGACTGCATCCAGGAAATATCGACTTTGGGGACGCTGGGGGGGATTGGGGACGAAATGAAGTAAGGGAACTTAAACAAAACACTTTTTCTCATTACTCAGAACTGCACTTGACTTTAGGCTCTTTAACTGCCGATTGCCCACTGCAGACTGCCAACTGTTTTCACTCATCACTCAGCACTCTTTAATTCTTGACAGTATCCAGGAAATATCGACTTTGGGGACGCTGGGGGGATTGGGGACGAAATGAAGAAGGGAACTTAAACAAAACACTTTTTCTCATTACTCATCACTGCACTTGACTTTAGCCTCTTTAACTGCCGATTGCCCACTGCAGACTGCCAACTGTTTTCTTTCAGCACTCAGCACTCTTTAATCCTCGACTTTAGCAAGAAGTTCCATACCATCTTTTTCGGTATAGGATGTGATGCTCTGAGTATTAACGTGTTTCCTGGCGGCTGTCCACTCTTTTGATTCCTTGACCTCTTTATCGGTAACCGCTGGTGTTGCATTCGAACAGCTGTTTAAAGCCAGCTTCGCTTCAACTGTTGCTTCAGTGAGTGACTTTGGAGCCTGAGCCCATACATTTACAGAAACCAACGTAGCCATGGTGATCATCAGTAATGTCTTTGGGAGCCTGGTGTAATATGTGCTTTTCATTGTCGTGATAGTTGTTGTTAAGTAAGTCTTCTGAAGATATAATTGCATATATCATGCCAATAAAATTTATCTATTGTTTTTTTTACAATTTCAAGGCGTTAATATTCTCGTTCTATTGATTTAATTTGTTTTATAATAGCACTATATGAGTTTCTTTATTTATTTTGCGGTAGTTAACAAAAAGTTAAAATGATGAAGATGTCGAGAGTAGACGACTTTTTACAAATAATTTGATGAGACAGTTTGGTGGGACGCTGAGTGATCTGGTACTATTAAAATGATAAAATATGGCTGTTGCTCAGCTGATTTTACAGAATTAAGAAATTGATTAAACTGCTATATTTAAAACAATAAAAAGATTTTTTGTTGACCGGTTAAAATGCATCGATTGATAAAGAGTCTGTTTTTTCTGCTTTAAATAGCTCTGATGGTGTCTCACTTTTAGCTGTGAATCGATTCATGCTCTCTGTCAGAGTTTATCTGGTTTTATACGGTGAATTTTGAAACAGCAAAGGATGAGTATTCCGAAGAAGTTCAGAAAATCCCTTGTGCAGCTGCAAGGGGAAGTGCTTATGATATTGCAGAGTGCGGAATACTGAGGTTGGTGAAGGAAGTGCTCGGTTCTGAGGAAAAAGGGTTGTCTCTTTAACTGATATTCTGGTTAGTTGTAGAGGTATTTGTCGATCATTTTTTCGACATCGTTAGGCAGAGGGCTGAGCGATTTACCGTACTCTTTGGCAGTTCTGTAGGCAACCATTTCGGCGAAGAGTTCTTGGTCATTTGTACCGGCATAGGTGCTGATTGATTTAGTCTCTACATGTTTTCTTGCAGCTGTCCACTCGTTTGATTCTCTCGCGTTTTTTGCATGGTCTATGACGTGCCCCATCTCATGGCGGAGACAGTAATCAAGGAACTTCTCGTCGC
>Ga0118677_10014853_pt1 | contig 10898 bp, 10 predicted proteins | sample AliMusrvi5mmetaG_FD_86154 | JGI IMG/M metagenome (GOLD analysis project Ga0118677, IMG submission 86154)
TAACATTCCCGACTGTTTTTTTGGTAAGTTGCCTGATATATTTAGTTATGTTTGGGAAGTCATTCACCGGAGAACTGGATATGAATATTAATCTTTTAAATAGCGTGAAATCATGAATACAAAATCATTCTTAACAGTTGTACTTATTGGGATTTTCACCATGAGCTTTGGTCAGCAGAGTGCCTCCTGGGACAAATGGAGCTGGTTAATCGGTGAATGGGTAGGGGAGGGGAATGGCCAATCGGGACAAGGAGGAGGTACCTTTTCGTTTCATCATGACCTTGATCAGAAAATTCTTGTGCGCAAGAGCCATACTGAGTTTCCGGCATCGGGGAATAAACCCCCCGTTATTCACAATGATTTATTAATTATCTACCCTGATTATTCGGGCAATCCGGCGAAAGCGATCTACTTCGACAACGAAGGGCATACGATAAATTATTTTATTACTTATGCTGATCAATCGATTGTCTTTACAAGTACCAAAATTCAGAATATGCCGATATTTCGGCTTACTTATACTTTGCTTAACAGAGACTGTGTAAATACAAAATTTGAGTTTTCACAGGATGGTGAAAAATTCGCCACCTATATTGAAGGGAAGAGTAAAAAAACCAGTATTCCGTGATATTTGTATGCGGGCATCTGGTAACTGTTTACCTCTTCTGCTTCAGGTGCTCCCTTTTTAATTGCAATACGAAGTTGTTCCAACTTGGTCTGCACCTCTTCCGGGAAGCTGGCAATATACTCATCAACGGCTCTCGTTTTAATACTTAGTGGATTCATTCAGGAACGAATAAATGATTTTTATTTTACTCATATATCATTTTTCGGGTCATTCCTCCATCAATTGTGATGTTGGTCCCGTAAATAAAATCATTTTCTTCACTGGTCAGATAAAGGCAGGCTCGTGCAATATCCTCCGACTTCCCCACGCGGCCCGATAAATGTTGTTGATGATCAATATCTTTAAGGTTTTCGTAGTCGTTTGTTTCTATCCATCCCGGACTGATGCAATTGACCTGGATGTGATCGGCCGAAAATGATGCGGCAAGTGCATGTGTCAAAGCTACAATGCCCCCCTTCGATGCGGCATAGGCTTCGGAGTTTGGTTCGGACATAAAAGCTCTTGTTGAGGCAATATTTACAATTGACCCGCCACCATGTTCTCTCATGATTTTAGCAGCCTCCCGTGAACACAGAAAAACACTTCGCAGGTTGGTATTGATTATTTCATCCCACTCTTCTACTGCTATATCATAGGGAGACTTCCATTTTGAAATGCCAGCATTGTTAATTATTATATCGAATGTGCCATAGCACTCAACGGTCTTACTGATTAATTCCCTGATATCCTCAGGACTGCAAATGTCTGTTTGAATGAAGGCTGCCTTACCCCCAAGGGCGATTATTAATTCTTCCGTTTTAGATCCTAAGTCGTGATCTTTTTCTGCCAGAACCACCTTTGCTCCTTCCGAAGCATAAGTCATGGCAATGCATCGTCCTATACCCTTTCCGGCTCCGGTTACTATTACAACTTTCCCCTCTGATCTCATTGTTCTTAAATTGATAAATTTTCTATGCTAACAAGGTAATTGACTCAGAAGGATTTCACATCCTGATTTAATAGGCATTGTTTATTGAAAATTCAACGATTCAACCTCTTCAGGGGTGATCGGTACCCTGTTTCCCAGAATCCGGGCTCCGGTTTCGGTTACCAGAATATCGTCTTCAAGCCTGATCCCTCCAAAGTCGAGATAATTCTTTACCTGGTCAAAATTAATAAATGGATGATTGGTCTTTTCAGCTTCCCATTTGGCGATTAAAGCCGGGATAAAATAGATCCCGGGTTCGTTGGTGATCACAAAATCTTTCTGAAGACGGCGACCTAACCTTAAATATGCAGTTCCAAACTGGTCGATCGGACGAATTTCATCGTCATAGCCAACATTGATCTGTCCGTAATCTTCCATGTCATGAACATCGAGGCCCATCATATGCCCCAGGCCATGCGGGAAAAACAGGGCGTGTGCACCGCAAGCAACTGCCTCTTTTACATCTCCCTTCATTAAGCCAAGAGCTTTAAGTCCTGAGGCAATTACCTCGGCAACTTTAAGGTGAATACTCAGATAAGTTTCTCCTGGTCTGATCAATGAGGTGGCCGTATTATTCGCATTTAGGACAATATTGTAAATATCGAGTTGTTTTTGGGTGAATTTTCCACCAACAGGGAATGTGCGGGTAAAATCTGATGCGTAATATCCGTTTGATTGGGCTCCCGCATCAACGATCATTAACCTCCCTTTTTGCAACGGAAATGAATGGTCGTGATTGTGAAGTGTCTGCCCGTTTTGAGTCAGAATAGTGGGAAAGGAGGTTCCGGCTCCATAGGCCAGAGCTATCCCTTCGATTGTTCCGGCAATCTCCTGCTCCTTTACGCCAGGTTTAGCCATCTTCATGGCTGTGACATGCATCCTGTACCCCGTTTCGCAGGCTATTTCAATTTCTTCAATTTCAGCTTTATCCTTCAAAGACCTTAGGTCTACAAGGCTTTTCACCAGTTGTTTTGATGCATGATTGGCTAATCCGGATGATTGAATTCCGGTTAATTCCGTCAATAACAATTTATTTTCAGCCCGATATGGAGGAAGAAAATGAACCGGACTTCCAACAGACAATGCCTGCTTTACTCGTCCAAAGATTTCCATAAACGGAAAGCTATTGTCAACTCCGACAGTGGCAGCCAGATCTTTTACCGAAGGTTTTACTCCCATCCAGATAATATCTTCGATTGTTATATCATCGCCGAAAAGGGTGTCTTTTCCGGTATTTGCATCAATAATCCCAAATAATCCGGGAATATCGAGTCCAAAAAGGTATAGAAAGGTGCTGTCCTGTCTGAAATGGTAGGTGTTATCCGGATAATTCATTGGAGATTCGGTATTCCCGGGAATCAGAATAATTCCACTCCCCATCATTTGGCGTAACCGGTCTCTTCGCTCTGTGTAAATACTTTTGTTGAACATTTCCTTGAATTTAAGAGTTTTAACAAGATTATCCTGTGATTTTGGCGGGCAAGCCCGATTTCATCACTTTTTTATCTTTGGCAGGACGAGGAAGGAACATATCGGTACTGGTAAGGCCAGCCTCTTTAACCGCTTTCAGACAGTATTCGAGTCTTCCCAGGTCGTTATTTGAGCCATTATTGGTGCCAAAAGTAAACTTAATTCCTGCAGCTTTTGCCCTTTTAATAAAGGTGATACTGGGGATTTTAAACCGTGCATTGATCTCGAGTGCAACATCATTTGTTTTGAGCGCTTTGATAACTCGGTCCATCCTTTCGGGAGTCCACAGTTCATCGTATCTTGCAGCAAGTTGAGGTGGCAGAAAGGTGGGATTTACATGGATGTCAACTGGTTCACTTCCCAGTATGGCTTCGATTTTACTCACAAGCATATCCATAAACTGCTGATCATTATCAACGAATGTCTCTTCCGGAATCCAAAGACGCATGCGGCGACCCTTCAAATCACTCCATGTCATCGCATCTGTGAAGATATAGTCGAATCGGGCTACCGCTGCAGGAGTGAAGAGTGTAACCCATTCACGTCCTTCGCACTGCATTGCTTTAAAAACAGGTTCCTTGCTGATGCCATCCAGATAGCCATTTAATGTCGAATCATTTGTAACCGGAAATTTCAATCCGCAATTGGCGGCAATACCATAGTTGTAACCATTATCCCGGGCATGTTGACAAGCCTGATTCATGGTAAGCCCCCCTTTGAGGTGACCATGAAAGTCGATGAGAGGAAATCCCTGCTGATTGAGCCAGTCAATGATTAGCTGTAAACTATCGGGTTTTGGTACATAACTTTTTTCATCCTTTGAGAACTCTTCCAACGGCTTGACAGTCATATCCGCAATAAGTAATTGTCCCGCAGTGCCCGATTTTTTTATCATTAAAATCCCATCTGTCACAATTTTACCCGCCAGATTCTCAGTCCTGATGACATTTGAAGGTTCAAAGTATTCAACGATGGTTTTATTGTTTACCATGACGGTGATCTTATTCCCATATACTGTTACAGCCAGATTGAACCATGCATCATCATTTGCTGTTCTGACAAAATTATTTCTGATCAGGGATAAGCTTCCTGTTTTTTGGGGATTTCCTTCACGATAATCGCTGTTGTTAATGGTGATGGCATATCCCTTGCCGGAGTCACCTTCATTTGGTGCAGCGAAGAGAAGTATCCCCTCAGCACCAGGTGTCGTTTTTATTCTCGCAGAAAACTCAAAATTTCTCACCTTAAACTTAGAAATTATTGAAGATGATTGATTAGCGAGTGAAAGTGCTTCGCCCAACGGCTTGGCATCATTTTGTACCCAGAATTTATCAATGTTCGAAAGGTGAATTTTTGTGACCACTCCTTTTTTAGGACCAGTCTGACAGGCAAAAAGGACAATGACAATCAGGATTGCCGGAAGAAAATGAGTGAGGCGCATAAGGATTGATTTTATAGAATTTATTTGGACTGACGAAAATACCAAGATTTTCGCTAACCCAATCAAATTGAATTCAATTTTTCATGCTTATTAATGTCTCCCTTTTCCTTCTTTTATTTTTAACCTGATCTCTTCGGAGGCATCCGAATAGAGGAAATCGCGGGTTGAATCGGGTAGTAAAGCGAGAACGTCATCCAACTTGTCTGCCTTAATTGCTTCGCGGACCTTAGAAGCACTGATAAAATCGGGAGAATTGTCCTGTCCGGTTCCAATTGCTTTTCTGGTAACCTCAATAACCTCAACACCAAATGAAGGCAAAATAGTTTTCATCGCATAGTTATATGCTTCAGTGGTTTTACAGAAGTACTCCGTTCCAACATATCGCTTTTTAATACCCAGTACTGGTACCACATAATTAGCGAAGATTTTAACATCAAGTTCTGCCTGCTTCTGCATTACATCACTGACATTTTCATTTTTCAGGAAATAGGCAGGAAAGATTGATCCCGATACGATGTACATTCCACCCCGGACCATTATAACATTATTAAGATGACAGATTCCTTTCCGGATCAATTCCCACCTCACAGCAAACGGAAAGGCCGATAGATCCTCCTCAACAACAAAAAGATAGACTATCTCATTTTCTGATGCAGCTTTCTCGATAAGGTATTTATGTCCGTTCGTAAAAGGATTGCAGTTGACCACCATCGAAGCCACTTCCGCTGTTTTGACAGAAGCCAAAATGGTTTTGAGGTAGTCCTGATAATTGAAGATCGACTCAAAACCAAACTCAAGGAGCGAATAAAGCGGTTCAGCTGTTGCGATTTCGGTGAAGCCCAATCCAACAAACCGGACCGAATTTTCGGGACGTGTAAAAACAAACGTATGTTTATAAATCTTTAAAAGTTTCTCAGTCATATAAGTAACAATCAAAGCAAATGCCGTAGTATCGCGAAATTTGGGCGCTACTGCAACATATTTCAGAATTCTCCCCAGGTGCGAACCCGTTCCTACTATATCGCCTTTCAGATTGTAAACAATCATTGTGCATTCGACCTCTGACGGATCAAACTCAAATCCTAGCTCAAGGAGGAAATCCTTCACTAACCTGACATCAAACGGATTGTCAAGATCGAGGGTCTCCTGCCTAAAATCGGTATCTTCGAAAGTCATAAATAATTTAATATATTGTCTCCCTAAAAATTTTGCTTTAACTATGATATTCAATGCTACCTTCGATTGGCTGCTGGCTACCCTTTTCTATATGCTGACAGGAGCTAATGAATCATTTGATTAATCGTTACAACCAGTTATTCTTCATTACCTCATATACAAAAATAGTCACAGCAAGAAGATCTGCTGAACCACCGGGAGAAATATTCTCTTTTTTGCAAAAATCGATAACTGCCGAATAATTCCGGTCATTAAAATCATCCAAGGCGTACTTGCACAGCTGTTTAAAATTATTCAGAACTTCAGGACCACTGCGAAAGAGTATATTTGTATCTAAATTGTTTGATGCGATTGCCAGAAAACTTTTAGTGATGATCTCATCGTTGAGATTAGTGAAACCATTAAGCTGTGGCAGTCCATATTCAAAAACCATATTAAATCCCCCCTCCGCTTCGCCCCGTGCGCCACTAAACCCGTAATTGTGAAAAATCTCCTCACCATGACTCTTTGCCACCCTTTTTGAGTCGACCAATTCTCTCATTACAATATCCCTGGTTATATGGCGGATGATCGAGCGAAATTTTTCAGCATTAAAGTAATCGTTTGAACTTAACAATTTTCCACATGCAAAAAGCGATAATCCCATTAAGAAGATAATCCCTTTTTGAGTATTAATATTCTGTGTAGCCTCATTCATAGCCGATTCCATACTTAAACCGATGTTTCGGATAAGTGGCAGTGCCTTTGTAAGATCCTGAACCGGAAAAGCAAATCCTTCGAGTACCAATTCGCCAAAATAGGGTGAAATCGCGGCTGTTGAATTAATGAAGGTCTGATAATTCATATCTGCATGACACCCATTACTGAATTTGTCAACAAGTCCCGGCTTTGGACTGAGTGAAATTTCGTGGAGGAGTGCTTTCTGCGCCAGTGATGAAAGTTTTTTTATTATCCGGCTTTCTCTTTTCCCATGACAATAACTCTCCATCCGTGGAAACATAAACGCTCTCAACTCTTCCGGTTCATGGGTGTTTTCTCTGCGGCATTCAATTGCGGGTCGCTCGAGGCAAAAAAAACACAATTTGGATTTTCCTGAAGAGAGCGTATTTCCATCCGGATCATTTAGATCTACATCAATAAACCTGCCGAGCTGATGATTCTGTTCAAAATCTTCACAAAAACCCTTTATGGCAATTAAAGAGAGGTTTCCGGGGGAGCAGGGGACAAAATAAAAATCACCGGCAGCATCACATCCTTCAATTGACTCTTCTTCAATAATAAAGACCAGATTAGCTTTCAAAAAATACTTCAGGTCGTTCAGACACTCTTCGAAAAATGCCTTAACTGTCCCATTACTTTTAGGATAGCCTGGAATATTCAGACTCAAACTCAGCGAAGACAAACCTTTTTGTGAAATCTGAGCCTTCAGTTTAGCCCTTTGGTCACGGGCATCTAATATGGATTGAAGTGGTTCGATAGTTGTTTTTTAAGGTTATTAGACTATTAGACTATTAGGCTATTAGGATTTTAGGCTGTCGTGTATTCGACTGTTAAGGTTTTAGACTTTTGAATTTACGAACTGACTAATTCTGCAATTATAATCGCCATAACCTAAAAGCCTACAGCCTAATAGACTAACTACCTTTCCCTGAGCTGATGGATTACATCAATGATGGTCCCATCACGATATTCAACGATTCCTACTATTTTATCGGTATATTCAAGTGGTCCGGGGATTCCTGTGATTTTATCAACTTCAATCTCAAGATCATGGATATCCTTAATATTTAATCCTGCCCTCCGCAGATTCTCCTCAAGTTCCTTAAAAACCGGGTTTACACATATTCCCCGTTCAGTAACGAGAACATGAACAGTCTCACCAGGAGTAACAATGGTGTGGACTCTTTTTTTTATGATGGGAATTCGGCCACGGAATGAGGGACAAACCACAACCGTGAGTTTTGCTCCGGAAGCGGTATCTGAATGTCCACCCGAGGCGCCACGGATATATCCTTCAGAACCAGTAATCACGTTTACATTAAAATCGACATCAATCTCGAGTGCTCCAAGAACAACAACATCCAACTTATTCGTGATGCAACCACAATTAAACGGGTTGGCATACAATGGCGCCGGAATCTCAATATGTCGCCGGTTATTCAGGAGCGAATTACTTACCACGGCATCAAAAGACTGGACATCGAATATCGTTTCGAAGAGGCCATCATTCAGCATATCTACACAATAAGAGGTGATACCCCCTAACATAAAACTCCCTTTTAACCCCTTTGCTTTCATCTTTTCACGGATAAACTTAGCCACAGCCAACGAGGCACCACCTGCACCAACCTGAAAAGCAAATCCAGGTACAAAGAATCCGGAGTGTTCAATTACATCGGCAGCCAACTTTGCAATCCTAAGATCCATAGGTGATTTGGTGATACGGGTTGTTCCGGTGGCAATTTTTGAAGCATCACCAATCGAATCGACCAGCACGACGTGGTCGATAAAATTTTGAGAAATTGAAAGCGGAATGCATGGATAATCAACCAGATTGTCAGTTACAACAATCACCTGCTTGGCATACCGTGCGTCGATGACAGCATATCCAATAGATCCAAATGCCGATTTTCCATGCGAACCTGTTGCATTTCCCTCACAGTCAGCTGCCGAGGCAGGGATGACAGCAAGGTCAATCTGAATTTTTCCGGTATGAATACAACGGACTCTGCCGCCATGCGAATGAATCACCACAGGGGTATCGAGAACGCCAAGGGCAATGGCACGTCCAAGCTGGTTTCTGATACCCGAGGAGAAGATCTTTGTTACTGTACCATCTTTCAGATATGGAAGTATTGGATCGTGACATTCATTAAGGGAGGAGGAGGCAAGTGTAATTTCCCGTATTCCCATGTTATGCAGAATCGTAAGTGTCTGAACCAGTAGGATATCTCCATTTCTCAGGTGATGATGGAACGAAACGGTCATCCCATTGTGGGGATTACTTCTAAGAATAGCTTCCTCCAAAGTTCTGCAAAGTTTACTCATATGAGGAAGATAGGCCTTGTTTGGAGCAGGTATGGTAGGTTCATCCATCCAACCCTTGCGTAGTTTTGTCAAAGCTCCCTGAAATGGTTCCAGTTTACCGATTCCTTCAATAAATTCGGGAATTTCTCTCCCTAAACTGTTTAACATAGCTGAAGTATTTCAATTTTATTTATTCGATTTTAGATTATTCTCTCGTTGAATGTCCTGTAACTGGCAGCTAGCAACTTGCTTCTGGCTGTTTGCAAATAATTACAAATTAATTCATGAAGCAGATAACATTCTTTCTGTATGAATTAGCCAGCGGCCAGTTGCCAACAACCAGTGCCAGCATCATCCTACTGTCACATTCGCCAGCTTTAGAATGTATTCTGCCCTGGCTACAACCGGTGCATCCACCATTTTGCCGTCGATGGCAAAAACACCAATGCCGGCTGCACTGTTGGTTCTGAATTCCTTTACAATACGATAAGCTTTTCGGATCTCCTCTTCTGTCGGAGTATATACCTGGTGAATCACTTCGATCTGACGCGGATTAATCACTGCTTTTCCGGTAAATCCGATTTTCTTGGCGTATTCTGTCTCCCGGCGTAACCCCTCTTCGTCGTTTACATCGGGAAAAACGGTGTCAATCACATCGATATGACTTGCCTTTGCAGCCATGACAATCCGTTTTCGTGCAAAATCGATCCCAACACCATCTGGAGTATAGATGATATTCATATCTGCCGTCAGATCCTGACCGCCAATGGTTATGGCGTCAACACGGCTAAACATGCTGGCAATATTGAATACATTCTGAACTCCCATTGCAGTTTCAATCATCGCATGAAGGGTCATCTTATTATGGGGAAGACCATGACGATCTTCAATCTTTTCAATTATTTTCAATAATTCCGCCACCTCTTCAGGCGATTCTGTCTTTGGATAACGTATGGCAGATGGTTGTAAAGGGACTATTTCTTCCAGGTCTGCTAATCCAAAAGGGGTGCTCAGATGGTTGATTCTGACACATACCTCAGTATCATAGAAGTCTACGACTTTGATCATATTACGGACAAGCGTACGTGCCGCATCTTTTTGGTTCAAGGCGACAGCATCTTCCAGATCGAGCAAAATACTGTCAGCCCCATAAATTCCACCCTGCTGAATCATTGCCGGATTATTCCCCGGTATGTAAAGCATTGATCTTCGTTTTTTAAAAGTTTTTATCATAACTGTTTGCTATTTCAATGTCCCCTCCTGTTGGTCCAACGATCGTTTTATGGCAGTTTCAAGCCTGGCTTTGATGGTCGGTTCAAGAGCTCCTTTATCTTTTGCAATTAAATGAATATCTGTCATTTCATACTGATCAAGCATATCGGTGACAATTTGCTTAAAACTGGCACCAAACTGTTGCATAACTGTTGAAGAGATTTCGAGTTTCCTGCCCGAGTTATCGGGAAGCGGTTCGATCAGGAAAATTACATCACTCGATTCGAAAGTGCCCGACTGGGCAGCTATTTGTGGTTTCATAAACGGAAGTATAATAATGCTTTAAATATCCAGTTTTCATACCTGCTTTAATTGGGCATTGAACTTTTGGATGATTTATCCGACAAAAGTAGGACTTTAATTTATCCATTTAATGATATTTCCCAGTTTTTTGGGTACAATAGATCCTTTGAATAATCGTGAATAAGTAAAGTGTCATTATAAATTTTGTCCGCAACGTAACCTTGTGTAGAATAGGTCATTATATTAATAGAATCGTTATAACCTGTGTATCCGCCTTTGGCTCTTTCCCAAACAATAGGTTCATTAGTTGAATAGGTTCCAATATTCTTTGGACTTGAGATTAAAACCCGATTCTCCAAAGTAAATTCAATGATAATCCCTTTGTCAACATAAGATTTTGCTGAACCACTGAAACCTCCCGAACCATAAACCAATTAAATCAACCCTTCCGCTCGACCGCCCATCCGTCCGGCGTCTTCACCGCCCACACCCAACCGAACCAGGAGAACTCGACGCACGCCTGGTCGAACGCCAACCGTGCGCGCTGCTGACTCTGCAAAGCATACCTGCCTTTCACTTCGTGACACTCGATCCGGCGCACGCTCGTCACCACGATCCAATCCGGCGTGTACCGATGCCCGTTCGCCATCCGGAGAGTCAACCCTTCGTAATGC
>Ga0118677_10014854_pt1 | contig 10898 bp, 10 predicted proteins | sample AliMusrvi5mmetaG_FD_86154 | JGI IMG/M metagenome (GOLD analysis project Ga0118677, IMG submission 86154)
GAGGACGCGGACTCGATCTTTGGTACCACTTCGCGATCATGTTTGAGGCGCTGTTTATTTTGACCACAATCGATGCCGGCACAAGAGTCGGGCGCTACCTTCTCCAGGACTTTCTCGGGCACCTTTGGAAACCTCTCGGCGACACCCGAAAACTCGGCGCGAATTTTGCGGCCAGTATTCTGCTCGTCAGTGCGTGGGGCTGGTTTTTGATCCAGGGGGTGCGCGATCCGCTTGGCGGCATCAATTCGCTCTGGCCGCTTTTCGGCATTGCCAACCAGTTGCTTGCCGCCATCGCACTCTGCCTTGCAACCACGGTCATTTTAAAAATGCAGTTGCGCAAGGAGACCGGGAAAACAGCGCTGACCCTCATCACTCTGGTTCCGCTGCTCTGGCTGCTGGCAGTCACGATGACGGCAGGCGCGGAGAAAATATTTCATTCCGACCCGAGGATCGGCTTTCTCGCCAGGACAAAAATACTTGAATCGGAGGTTCCTGCGCTTGAGAAAAAAGTTTCCGAAGCAGGCACGCCGGCGGCCTTTGAGACCTCAAGAAAATCCCTCCATGCCAACCGGGTGGAATGCTTCAACCTGCGCCTCGACGCCGTGGTGTGCGCCGTTTTTCTTGCCCTGGTGGCGATGATTCTGGTGATCAGCCTGCGGGAATGGATCCTGTTGATTGCGAGAAAGCGGCTTGCAACCCTCCGTGAGCATGACCCGGTCTGGCTGCCTGAATGTGACACGGTTGTCGACCGTCAGTTGGGATGGTTCGGCATTTTCGTGCTGCTGTTTTCCCTGGCCAGGGAGTTGTCGGGCGAAGCAGCCATTGCGCGCGAACGTACCGAGCTTTGCAAATGCGGCCGGCAACCGGATCAGGCCTACGTTGCGTTCACTACGCGGCGTTTTAACAGCAAGGACATCAACCGCTGTTGCTAGCCCGAAAAACTCACTCGCCAGAGTAAAACACGCTCAGTCTGTTATTACGTCCACCCCCGCCGGCCCCAACGTGGCCAGCTACAACCATGCGGTTGACGTCTTGTTGTAGATGGCCACGTTGGAGCCGGCGGCACGTTGCCCTCCAGTGCCGCCTACGCCAGTTTTTTCGCCAGGATCTCGCCCACCACGGCGGGGTTCGCCTTGCCCTGCGAGAGCTTCATTACCTGACCCTTGATGGAATTGATCGCCTGCACTTTGCCCGCTTTGTATTCCGCAACCGCTTTGGGGCTGCTCGCAATGGCCTGATCGCACAGCGCCTCGATTGCTCCAAGATCGCTTACTTGTTCCAATCCTTTTTCCTTCACGATCTCCGCGGCCATTTTGCTGGTGGCAAACATTTCCGTGAAGACTTCCCTGCCCTGCGTGCTGTTGATTTTCCCGTCGTCAATGAGGTTGATGAGTTCATCGAGCGAATGGGCGGAAACCGGGCAGTCAGCGATGGTTTTCCCCGCCGCGGAAAGCGCACTCAGTAAATCGTTGATGATCCAGTTGGCGACGTGCTTCGGTTTGCGCGCCCCTTTTGCAGCCGCCTCGAAATACTCGGCCAGCGCCTTCCCGCTCGCCAGCACGGCGGCGTCGTAACTTGTCACCCCGAAATCCCTGACAAAACGCTCGCGTTTTTTATCAGGCAACTCGGGCCGCTTCGCGCGCACCTCATCCATGAAGGCGCGCGTGTCCACCGGCAGAAGGTCCGGCTCGGGAAAGTATCGGTAATCGTGGGCGCTTTCTTTTGTGCGCATCTGGAAGGTCTGGCCGGCGGCGTCATCCCAGCGGCCCTCGGCCAGATAATTATTGGCGAGATAGGTATGCAGGAGGGTTTGTTCATAGGGGAACCCTCGGAAGGCGAGGGCTCGATCATTGACCACCAGGCTGGCGGCCGCCTTGGAGGCGCTGTGGGTTTCGAGATCATTTTCGAGTTGGACCGCATCCAACCAATCCCGGGTGCTTTCATCGTATTTGAAAAGCGACTGCCGGATCATCCCGCGTTCCATCAGGAAGAGGACGCGATCCTTGTTTTCATCCGGCAGGGTTGCGAGGTTTTGTTCGGCGCCTTGCAAATGGCCGGAGGCAAACTGGGATCGCGCTTCGTTCAGAGGCGGCGTGGCGCATCCCGAGGCCAGCAGGAGGGCGGCGCCGAGGAGGGCCACGCCGTCGCAGGGGGTTAGCCGGCGGCGGCGGGCAGTCATGGGATTACCATCCTATGATCGGCTTGCTTTCCAACCGGGCGCGTTCATACTGCTTTTGCCAGGTGATCAGGCCCGTGGTGAGATCGGTGATTTCCAAAGTCATCTGGTAAAACACCTCTTCTTTGCGCGATAAGCGGACTTCTTTGGGGGCTTTTTTGATGATTTCGACCAGCGACCCCGAAATCATGTAATTGGCTCCGAGCTGTTTGCCAATCGCCATCCGGGTTTCCGGGGTGCAGTTGGCCAGTTGATAGCCTTGTTCGCGCAACAGATCGTCGCGACGGCTTTCATTAACGAAGTTGGCCTTGCCGGCATCCAGCACACCGCCACGCATAGTGTCGGTGATGGCCTTGGTATCAACATGGCGGGTGGTGCGGTTCTGGATCCCCATGATCACAAAAGTGGGTTTGAACGGGAGTCCTTTCAGGAAACTGCTGGATACAATATCCTGTCCTGAGGCGCTTCCCAGCCATTTGAGGTCGGAATAGTCATATTTGGCTTCCATCGGCTGGGCTTTGTCGACCTCCACCGGCTTGACCGATGCATTAAAAGCCGTGCAACCACCGCTGAAAACTGCGATCAACCCGATACCCGCCAGACACGCGAATTGTTTTTTCATTGTGAGCTCCTTCTTAAATGGAAAAAATTATAGGGCAGACCTTCACGACAATCAATCTCGATATTTTCGGTGAAATCAACCCAACTCGGGACCGGCGATCGCAAAAAGCTGATCCGGCCGGCCGGAGATGGGATTGGACTCGAGATACATGCGCAGCAGAGTACGCTGGGAGACGAATCCGCGAGCTTTGAGCAAGGCGAGGATGTGGCTTTGGGTATCGGGTACATCCAAAAGAACGGCCTGCCCGGAGAGCGTCCGAAGCGTCGCGCGAATCAACGCTTCGGCGAGATCGGCGGAGGGAGCAATGACGGGGCCGATCTGGGTGAAATGAAAACCCGCGCGACCCAGGCAAAACGCGGACGGTTGGTCAACTCCGATCCAGGCCAGATGGGGGGCTTCCTGGAAAAGGCGGGTCAAGAGGGCAGAACGATCCGCGCCGAAAGCCACCCGGTCGGCTTCGATGATTCGGGGGAGATCCTCGGGCACCAGGCGGCGAACGGAGGGTGACGGGGAATCCGGAGAGACGGGCAGCGCGCGGGTCACCATCCGTTGGAGGAGATATTCATCTTTGAATCCGAGCCGGTCATAGAGCCCTTTTCCATCCGGAGTGGCGTCAAGTTTGACGGACGGGATTTGCCGCAAAGCTTCGAGAGCCTTGGACATCAGGCTTCGCCCGACGCCCTGTCGACGGAATTCGGGGTCGACAAGGACCATGCCGATCCAGGCCACTTTTTGGTTGTAAACCGCGCCGAGGGTTGACCCGATGACTTTGCCGTTGTGCACCGCCACCCAGAAGGTTTCGGGAAACTGTTCGAAAAAAAAGGCCAGATCCGCCTCGGTCTGATTCCACCCGGCGACATTTTTCAGGCGCATGACTTCGGGAAGATCGGACAGGATGACCGGGCGGACCTGGATGCCGCCAGATCCGGAATAGCGGGGATTTTTTCGCAGACGGGCGATACGGTCGTTGAGCCAGGAGACAATATTGACCAGAATGGAATCGACGATGGCTCGTCCGGTTTCGGGTGAAGCCTTTTTTGAAAAGCCCAGGTCCCCGCTGGGATTGAACTGGCCGGCCCCGAAGGTGGTGAGATCCGTGCGGGAGAGCGGGTATTTTTCCCGGGCATCGACCGACATGCCGGGACCGGGCTCCCTGACCAGATCCGGGCGAAGCGCCATCATCAGGGAGGTTTCCCATTCGCCGACATGAATTTCAGGGCGGGGATGGGCTTTGGTATCGACCACGTGGGGATCGCAACAGACCCAAAAGTCGACCAGCAGGATTTTGAGCGGGCGGTTGCGCCGGTTCCAATCGCGGCAGGCGGGAGTCAGGCTAAAGTTGCCGCCATGCCCGTTGAGGACGATGAGGATTTTAAAGTTTTGCCGTTCGGCCTCTTCGGCCAGATCGCGAACGACGTGCATGAGGGTTTCCGGGGTGAGGCCAAAGGAACCCCGAAAGCCACTGTGCTCCAGGCAATTGCTGTAGGGAAGGGTGGGGAGTAGGGCGGCATTGAGTGCCTCGGCGACCGGACGGGCGAACGTGTCGGCCTCGATCCAATCCGTGGCGATGGGCAGATGCGCGCTGTGTTGTTCGATGGAGCCGATGGGCAGAATGATGACATCTCCGGTAAACAGTTGCCAATCGACCGTGGTTGCATTTGAATCGATCATGACGGGTCTCCTGAATAAAACGCGGCTTTATAATGCTATGAAAGAACGGATCTGTCAGCATTGAATATTAAATTGACATTTTGGCATGTTGTAAGATAATTCATTACACCAGGAGGAGAACGGTATGAGGAGCACAATTACAGTGAGTCTTCCACAAGATGTGAGAAAGGAACTCGATCGGGTTTCGCACGCCGAGGGTGTTTCTCGAAGCGACGTTGTCCGGGAGTCTGTTCGGGATTATCTTTTCAGCAAGCAGTTTCGCGCTCTGCGCAAGAGCATGGTTCCCAAGGCCGTGAAGCGCGGTGTCTACAACGACCAAGATGTTTTTGACCGGGTGTCATGAGGATCGTTCTCGACACCAATGTGCTGATCGCGGCCTTCATCGCGCACGGCAGTTGTAGTGAGTTGGTCGAGCACTGTGCGGTTCAGCACGATATGATACTTTCCGAACCTTTGCTCAACGAATTCCGCGATGTTCTGACCCGAAAATTTGGATTTGGCCGCGCGGAAGCTAACGCGGCGGCATGCTTGATTCAATCCCGAGCGCAATGGGTGGTTCCCTTACGCCTTTCACAGCCCGTATGCCGGGATCCGGATGACGATGTTGTTCTGGCAACTGCGCTTGCCGGAAAAGCACAGGTGATCGTCACCGGCGACAAGGATCTGATCATTCTGAAGTCCTACCAAGAGATACCAATCATTAGACCTACGGACTTCTGGCAATTTGAACAAAGTTCGCCGGACGGATGCAATTAAAACCAACGTTGCACGAATTTAGCAGGGTAGGGAAAAGCCAAATGATGACCGCTACTACTATTGTTTTCCGGCCTGAGCCAAATTCAGGGCAAGCAGGCGTTCGAGGATAACCTCGTCAGTAAGATCGGCCGGCCAGCCGTATGCGGCAGCAACGGCGGCGTCGAGTTTTTCATGACAGGCGGAGAGCCATGCTGGGCGGGCGTTGTAGAGTTTGGTCAACGTGCGATCTTTCAAACGGGTAGCGCATTCGGCGTCGCGCGCCACTAGGCGTGGATAGCGCACGGTACCCACCTTGAATGTGCCCCGGCTTGCCCCGCCGTAGCTTCCGCGCGAATGCGGGTCCGTTACCGTTTCCGGATCGATATAACGATCCCAAAGACCGCCGACAGTGCCGGGGAACTCCAGAACTTCTATGCGTGTCCACTCCGGCGGGTTCAGCCAGTTTTCTCGCAATTCGTTCAATTCCTTTGCGGCGTCGGCAATGCCGGCAAGCGGAGTGCCAGGGATCAGGGTTCGGGGTTCAGGAATGACGCCGGGCGGAAACGGGAACGTCTCGAAACAGGTGGTCGGTGTATATCGGGGGCGTGTCTCCAAGCGTGTGCCCATGCGCAAAGCCCACACTTCATGAAAGTGGGAATGAAGAACACCGAAGAATAGATCGTCAGAGCGGGCGAATACGATCAATTGACAATCCGGCAAGACGGTAGCTTCAAGCCAGACGAAAAGCCGATGTTTCGATACACGGGCCGTGGCAATGTAACGCGGCAGTCCTGCGAGAGCAACGCGCATAGCGTCCCCCGTCTCACCATGTTGCCACCAACGCAACCGGCGGCCTTCGCGGTTACCCTTGTCCCGTAAGGGCTTCACAACTTCTGTCACATGGGCAAAGGGCTTCTGGTAGAGCGACGAATCTTCAACAGAATGTTTGAAGAAATCCACCACAAAGGAGTCACGGGGGCGACTTGTGATGTCCTGGCCATTTCGAAGAGGGAAAAGTACGTCCGAGTTCGGCATTCCGTGAGGATTCGGCTCGCAAAGCAGTGCCTCCGCAACAGACGGGACGATGTCGAACTTGCCGACCCTTACCGGCCCTTGGAAGGAAATGCCGCCGCTGGTTGATATTTGCCGGGCCGCAACGGTATCGGTTGCAATGGTCAGATTAGCGTTAACCGTATCGACCGCTTTCCCATCGAGGGTACGCATTGTCTCAGTCTTATCATCAAATCCGACCATGCTGACATGCACGTTGGCACCATTAAGAATCCAAGGGCGATCGCTTTCGGCCCAAAAGATGTCGCCGCTTTCCTTGATGCGCTTCAGAACTTCCCGATTGGTACCGCCGCGGATGCCTTGCGTCGCGAGAAGTCCGGCGCGTTTGCACTTGCCAGCGGCAATGTGAGCGCGAGCCTTCTCGAACCAGTAACAGCACAAATCCGCAGCACCTGGAACACGACTCTTATAGGTTTGCCAAAGTTTCTCCTGATAGTCGCGACCAAGTTCCTCCCACAATTTACTACCGCCCAGAAACGGCGGATTGCCAATAATGAAGTCTACGGTGGGCCACTCGGGTTCACCTGGGGGCGCGGCCATCTTGGCCGCATTTACCGCCAAAACGGGCGAGACGCCCGTGTCCAAAGGAGAGATAATGGCGTCCATGAGGCGAATGTTTTCGGAGAGGGGCCGCAAGACGGGATCGGCGGGGAAGCCGAAACCGTTGGCACGGATCCATTGCAGCTTGCGCCGGTGGGATCGGCGGCGGGCGTGGGATGCCCGCAGGCGTTGCAGAGGTCGATGAAATGCTCCTGGGCGGCGGAGCGTTCCTTCAATTCCACCTTGCGCCACTTCGCGACAAACTCCGGGATGGTCACGACAAGGCAGACGCCTGGCGCACCTCCATCGTCCCCCATCGCCACCGCGCCGCCGCCCGCTCAACCACGACGGTGCCGCAAGAATGAGTCTCCGGGGCCCATGCTGTTCAGGAAGCCGAACATGCGGTTTCTCCCTCCGTTCCGGAATTCACCAACGGATCATCTTGGCAAAGCGGTCCGGACGGCTATCCTCGCTTTTGACGAAACGGCAAACCGGCCCTCGAATGGGTCATGGAACGTCAAGCCGTCATCACCGACAAGCTCGTGGCGGGCCTGCCGAAACTCAATCCAGCAAATGGCGGCTTGTGAAGGAGATCGTTTACATTGAGACAAGTTTCGTGAGCCTGCTGGGGGCAGATCCGAGCCCGGACGTGAGCGTGGCCGGGAACCAGCAGGTGACGCGCGATTGGTGGCTGTGGCGGCGTTCCGCTTTCGCATGCGTCACGTCCGACGCAACCCTGTTGGAAGCGGCGCGTGGCGATGCGCGCCAAGCGCAGCTCAGGCAAGAGGTGTTGGCCGAACTGCCGACGTTTCCAACATCGCCCGCCGTTGCCGCATTGGCGGAACGTTTTCTGGCCACGGGTGCACTGCCACCGGCGGCCAAAGTGGACGCTGTCCATCTTGCCGTGGCCACGCTGGCGGGTGCGGATTATCTTCTCACCTGGAACTGCCGCCACTTGGCCAACGCGCAGATCCTGCGCCGCCTGGAGCGGGAGGCGGCAACGCAAGGTTGGGCGCTACCAAAGGTTTGCACACCACCCGAATTGATGGGAGAATGGCCCTATGAAGAAGAGCACGAATCCAATCCTTGAAGACCTCTGGCGCACCAAGGATGCACTGGTCCGCGAAGCAGGCGGCGACGTCCACCGCCTCTGCGAAAACACCCGCCGTTGGGCTGTCGACCATCCGCACGGAGGCCCCCAAGTGAAGGACGCTGCGGAACTCCGCGCCTGGTTTGCCCGGCAGGAGGAAGCGGAACCGCTCGCCGTCCGGGAGGCCCCGCAAAATTACGGGGATCAGAAACCATGACCGTTGCACATGTTCGCCGCCGGTCTTGATTTGGAGCGTCGTGTTAGGTTCACGCCTCCCTCAAGATCGCCGTCCTTGCTTGGGGGCAGTCCCCGCATTTTCACATTTGGAACTGGATTCGGGAATCTGTGTCAAGGTTTTCCCAAGCAATTTCCTGGCGGGGCGAGGTTCAACGCCAAGAGCCGTTCAAGAATGGCTTCGTCGGATAGATCGGCGGGCCAGCCGTAGGCGGCGGCAACGGCGGCTTCCAGTTTCGCATGGCAGGCGGCGAGCCACGCGGGGTGTTCGTTGTAAAGGTTGGTGGGTCTATGGCTTGACCTTCAACCCGGCTTTGCGGGCAAGGGATTTCTGGCGGGTGTCAAAGGTGAGGAAGAGACTGGTCCCGAGTGTGATGGCGGCGGCGACGTGCAACACATCGAAGCCGCGTGTCCCGAGTGTTTTCGTGTGCGCCGCGCTAAGGGCTTCCGCTTCGGAATAGGCTTCCGCCCATGAAACGGGAGTCTCAACAAGCACGCCGGTCTTGGTATCGGCTTCGATTTCGGCAAGCACGGCTTCGCAGCGTTCCACGGTCATGACCTTCCGGAATACGGCAAGCCGAAAGGCGTTGCGAAGTTCATGCCGCTGCAACGGGGCGAAGGCGAGCGGGACTTGGAGCGCGTTTCCCATGGTCCGGGCCGCTGCACTGTTCGCGTCATGGCCATAAAGCGAGTAAAGGAAACTGGTGTCCGCATAGGCTACCATTGCCGTTCCTCCCGCTCTTCAAGGATGATATTCGGCATCAGTTTTGAATCCCCGAAGATGGCCTTGGCGCGGGCGGCGAAATCCGGCATCTTGAATGTGGCCGGAGCCTCGGGGCGAGGCGGGCAAATGCGGGCAACGGGGCGGGTCCGGTTCAAGACCGTGACTTCCTCGCCCTGTGCAACCAGCGCAAGGACGGCGCTGAAATCGTTGTGAACCTGCCGGATGGTGACGGTCTTCATGTGCAACAGGATGTTCCACGTCTGCCGCCTTGTCAAGCGCGGGCTTCGGATTTGTGATCGCCACGGCGGTTTGCCAAGGCCGGGAAAGGCCATCAATGGCCGGATTCCGCCGGAGCTATGCATCGTGCGCCTACACTGGACGCGTCGCACGACGGGAGGGGCTCCGCAAGCAGCCTGCCATGACCCGTTCGGGTTTCAACCTTCTTTCCATGGTCAATCACGGGCCGCCAGGTTCAACGCCAAGAGGCGTTCGAGAATGGCTTCGTCCGTTAGGTCGGCGGGCCAGCCGTAGGCGGCGGCAACGGCGGCGTCAAGTTTCGCGTGGCAGGCGGCGAGCCATGCCGGCCGCTGGTTGTAGAGGTTCGTCAGGGTGCGCTGCTTCAAGCGGGCGGCGCATTCGGCGTCACGGGCCACCAGGCGCGGATAGCGCACGGTGCCGACCTTGAACGCGCCACGGTCCGCCGCCGTCGCCGGGTCAAGGTAGCGGTCCCACGGGCCGCCCGCCGTGCCGGGAAATTCCAGCCATTCCTGCCGCGTCCATTCCGGCGGGTTCAACCAGTTTTCCCGCAGTTGGTTCAGTTCCTTGGCGGCGGCGGCGATCGCGGCAAGCGCCGCCGGCAAGGGGTCTTGCGGTTCAAGGACGCCGGCCGGAAAGGGGAGGGTTTCAACACAGGTGGATGGCGTGTAGCGGAAGCCGCTAACCTTTTCTCGCAATTGCGTCCCCATGCGCAACGCCCAGACTTCGTGAAAGCGGGAATGGAGGATGCCGAAAAAGAGGTCATCCGCGCGGGCAAAGACTATAACCACGTTGGCCGGCACGACAACGGTTGGAAGCCACACGAACAAGCGATGTTTAGCCACCATGCAGGTTGCCAGATACCGCTCGCATTTTGAAAACGCCTTTCTCATTGCGGGCCGGCTTTCCGCATAGCGCCACCAATAATCCCGGTAAGCCTGGCGATTGTTCTCTCGCCGCTCGGGCAATACGATCTGTTGGATCAACCGAAAAGGAGCCTCATATCGTGTGGCTTCATCATATGCGGTTTCAGTGCCAAAATCGACAGTCCACTGTGCCCGTGGTCGCTGGTTCAAGTCCTTTCCGTTAAGGTATGGACGAAGAACATCACTGTTAGGGAGCCCCGTCGGGTTTGGGTTGGAGATAAGCTCCATGCCGTTCGTGAAGGCAATGTCAAACGAGCCGGCAGGCGTAACCCCCATGAAGCTGATTCCAAGATTTTTCGGCATCAACTTTGAAGCCGTGGTATCCGCCGCAAAGGCCGAAAGATCGGAGTTTATCGTCTCGACAACTTCTCGGTCAAGTTCGCACTTTGTCTCGGCTCCATTGTCAAAACCCACCATGCTGACATGAACATTCGCGCCGTCGAGAATCCAAGGCCGGTCACTCTCGGCCCAAAAAATTCCGCCGCTTTCCTTGATCCGTTTCAGGACTTCCCGGTTTGCCCCGCCGCGTATGCCCTGGGTGGCGAGCAGGCCGGCGCGTTTGCACTTGCCGGCGGCAATGTGGGCGCGGGCTTTCTCAAACCAATAACAGCAAAGGTCCGCCTCAGGGGCGACCCGGCCCCGCCACAAGGCAAACATCCGGTCAACGCAGGCGTCGCCTAACTCCCGGCGCAAGAATTTCCCACCCAGAAACGGCGGATTGCCAATGATGAAATCCACGGCGGGCCAATCGGGTTCGGCAGCGCCCCGGAGTGCGGGAGCCTGCTCCCGCCTTGCGTCTGGGCGCGGCCTGCCGCGCGCGGAAGAAGCGTCGTCCGAAGATTCAGCACCCGCTG
>Ga0118677_10014856_pt1 | contig 10897 bp, 16 predicted proteins | sample AliMusrvi5mmetaG_FD_86154 | JGI IMG/M metagenome (GOLD analysis project Ga0118677, IMG submission 86154)
CGCTAGTTTATTTGGCAAAGGTCAGAAGAACCCAGCTGATGCTGCAAATCAATATATATCTAAAATACCGGGGCAAACTCAGCAATACTATCAGCCATACATGGAAGCTGGGAAAGGCGCTATGGGTGAACTTCAGAACCAGTATAAAGATTTGCTGGGTGGTAATGTGCAGAACAAATTGGGTGAAAGCTTTAAGCAGTCGCCGGGGTATCAATTTGCGCTAGAACAGGCTTTGCAAGGAGCTAATAACGCAGCTGCTGTTGGAGGAACTGGGAATGGTGGCTTTGGTGGACTTGGATCACCTAGTCATCAACAACAAAACATGCAGCTTGCCCAAGGTCTAGCAAGCCAAGATTATGACAAGTATATACAGAATCAGATGGGTCTTTACGGCCAAGGACTACAAGGAAATCAAGGTCTCAATCAAATGGGATATAACGCAAACACTGGCTTTGCTGACCAATTGGCGCAAATGCTAGCGCAGCAAGGTAACTATGCATTCGCAGGTCAAACAGGGCAGAATCAAGCTCACCAACAAGGATTGAGTGATATTCTTGGTGGTATTGGTGGTGCTGCTGCGTCGTTTGTGCCCGGTGGTAATTCCATGATGAACTTACTTAAAATGTTCGGGGGACACTAATAATGGTCTTTTCATTTACTAATGCGCCCAAGTTATCTGCTGCTGATATGGGTGTGCCTGATTATGCTAATGCACTCAGGAAAGGGTTTCAGGCTGCTGCTGATGTTTACAAGCCTAGTACGGCGGCCGCTGGGTTGCTTGACGCTATGTTGAAGAATAAGCATAGCCAGATTATCAATCAGTATTTGCCGAGGAGTGAGGAGGCTAGGATAGGTCACAATGAAGCGCTGGGTGCTGCGACTCGATCAAATACTAGCATGGATGATTTGCGTCGACAGATATTGCAACAGGGCGTTTCTAAAGGTGAGGCTGACAGAACTTTGCAAAGCAAAATGATGGAGGCTTTTAATGCTCCATCTTCTCCATTTCAATCTGAATCTGAAAACACTTTTTTGCAGCAACAAATGCCAGAACAATCCATTGTTAACCAAGGAAATCCAAATCTTTATAAGATTGATGAAATGTATGCGTCAAATCCTTTAATGAGAAAGATGCTCGAAGTACAAGGTTACAAACAAACACAGACTACTCGATTCGATCCTAAAACAGGCTCAACATCTGTTATAACTACTAGTCCCAGCGGGAAAGTTACGGTTCATTCTATCGCTGGCGCCAATCAAGGTGCTATCGGTTTAACGAATGCTGTGAAGACTCAAATGCAAAATATTATTGCAGGGGTTCCTAAGGTTCATAAGAAGATTGACGACTTAATTAAAACTGAAAGTCCAACAAACTTAATTGGATTCAAGCCAAACCAAAGAGCAGAACACGCAGCTCTTGTTAAAGAATCAGCTGAAACCTATGCTAAAGCCAAAGGCTGGCCGAATACGAACGAAAGTATTAAGGCTGCTATGGACATACTAGATAGGCATACATTTGAGTCTGATGAAGCTTATAGGAAGCGTTTAAGTCGACTAAAAGAATCTTTGTCTAGCGACTTAAAAGAAGCGAAAAAAACATTGAATCCCGGTGATACTCGATCTGAAGATCAAGAATCATCTCATGACATGGTATTTAATCCAGCAACAGGGAGATTAGAATAATGGCTATTCGTGTAAAGCTTCCTAACGGTCAATATGGTTCATTTCCTGATGACATGCCACATGAACAAATTGAGGCTGTACTACAGAAACAGTTCCCTCAAGAATCACAACAACCTGCTGAACCGGAACAAAGTTTTTTAAATAAGTTACCAAGAAATATAGCCGCGGGCGCAACAAGGGGCTTGGCTGGGTTAGCGAACATTCCGTATGACATAGCGTCAATGAGTGGAGGGCTGCAACGTCAAGACCCGTATGAACAGCGTTTAATGCAATCGCTTGGTGAACAACAACAGAAACCTAACTCTGAGCGTATTCCTCATATTGGTGAGCATGATTATTCTAAGATGTTTGGTATCACAGGAAAGCCAACTACAGCCGATCAAGCTATACAGTTTGGAACTGAGTTTGCACTTCCTATTGGAGGAGCGTTAAAAGGTGGCTATAAAGGACTGCGTGCCGGATTAAAAGCCGTTGGTGAGCTTCCATTGACCAGAAAAATGGCAGCTAAACCATTAGTCAGAGCAGAGAAAGCAATTGGTGAACGTGATATAACCAATATACCGATCTCAAATGATTTGATTAAAGAATCAAAAAAGATATTTAAAGACGACCCATATTATAAACATCTGCTGGAGAAAGCAAAGCAAGGTGATTATCGTGCGCAATTTACTCTCCAATCCGATTTAGGTAAGAAAGCCCATGACCTTTCGAGATCATCTTCTGGTGCGGAACGCTTTAGTTCCGAGCGCGTTAAGAGACTGAAAGACCAAGTACTCGAAGGCATGAAAAAGCATTTAGAAGCTACGGGTCAAGAAGATATTGCAAAAGACTTAACAAAAGGAAGGAAAGGATACAGGCAATTCCATCAGATTAATAAAAAAGTTTATAAACCAGCAATTAAAACAGCAAAGTATGTTGGTATTCCCACAACTATCGGGGCTTTGTTAACCGCAGCCTATAAGCACTCCCAAGATTAATAATCTTGGGTTTCATCTTCAATAAAAATGAACACAGCCCATGAGATTATAAAGAAAAATATTATTGATATCACAACAAAAGTCTCCAAAGAATCAAATAAAGAACCAACTGACATTATAGTAACATACAAAAGCACATTTTTAAAATATGCTTTAAGTAATTGATTTTTTAAGATAATATAAGCTCTTTTCAATAAGGAGCAATAATGGCTAATAAAAATATAGGCATGCATGCCGCGAAGGGTGGAAAAGCAAGATGGATGCCTAAAGCAACGCATCAGGGTATTCTTAATATTATGGGCAAAGAGCTTCCATGCGTTGTTCTGGAGGACGGAAGAAGAATAATTGCTCAAACATCAGTATTTAAAGCTTTTGGAAGACCTCAAAGAGGACTTAGATCTGAAGATGCAAGGAAACTATCTCTACCATCTTTTTTGGATGCAAAAAACCTTAGATCATTGATAACCGATGAAATTCAAAGTCAGATCACACTTGTAAAATACCTGAACACCAATGGCACTGAGGCCACTGGATATAGCGCAGAAACTATACCTACAGTATGTGAAATATATCTTTCTGCAAGAAAAGAGAACATTTTAACGTCGCCTCAAGAGCAGATCGCAGATTTAAGTGAGATCATGATAAAATCATTATCTCGTGTTGGGATAATTGGATTAATTGACGAAGCGACAGGATACCAGCAGATACGACCACGAGATGCTCTGGAGGCCTATCTAAATAAAATACTAACAAAAGAACTAGCTAGTTGGTGCAAAAGATTCCCAGATGAATATTATGCTAATATTTATAAATTGAAAGGATGGCCTGAATTCTCTACCTCAAAAAACAAGTATAGTTGCGTAGGCCATTATACCAATGACATTATTTATTCAAGACTTGGTCAAGACGTTCTTGATGAATTAAAAACAAGAACGCCTGATACGTCGAAAACTAAAATGCATCAATGGTTGTCCGTAGATACTGGACATCCGTTACTTTCAAATCACATGGTAGCAATACTAGCATTGCAAAAATTCGCTATATCAGAAGGGTGGGGATGGAATAAGTTTGTAACCATGGTTAATCAAACTTTTCCTAAAAAAGAAACAGCATTAATTATGCAGGAATAAAACATTAACCTGACAAGGATGTCAGGTATTATAAATTCTTACCAGACAACCAACCTTTCATGAATGTGAATTCAGTGTTGATTGCGTTTATACGCTGAATCATTCCATCAATAGCTTGGTCATGACGCGTGAATGATGAATCAATTTTATCAAACTGCTTTTGAACTCTTTCCTCATGCTTAGCTAAGCTCTTTACTTGGTAATCCACTATGAACTTGTATCTCCATAGACCAAGAACAATAACCATAATAATTGAAATTAATTGATAGTTTTCTTTTATAAATTCAATCATCTCAACCCCCGCATGACTATTAATTTAACTCAGTGGGGATATTATTGCATGGGTTGTGTTGCATTGCAAGTGTTAATATATTAAAATTAATTCTGATGTTAACTAATGGAAGAATTAAATGACATATACCCAAGAACAGCTAGACATAGCCTTATTAAAACAAAAGAACGATACCTTTAATCAGGCATTGAATAGAATTGAAGGCAATCAAAAGTGGTTGCTTGGATTAATGGGATCTGGATTTATTGGGCTATTAGGATTGATAGCCCATGGGTTTAAATGGCTGTAGCCTCATGCTTTTTTAGGTAGGTTATGGCGGATTGAAGGCGAACCTGATCATCTTTAAATGCCCCTAAACCTAAATTGCAAGAATGACAGAGCAATGATCTTACTTTTCCCGTCGCATGGTCATGGTCAACACACAAAACCTCTATCTCATCGCTTTTTCTTTTCTTTCTGGTTTCATTTTGACCGCATATGTCGCATTTATTTTCTTGTGATAAAATCATATTGTAATAGTAATCAAGCGTTATTTTGAACCTTTCCGCCCGCCTGGCATCATTATACTTTTGACCTAACAGCTCTCTTTTTTTTATGTATTGTTGTTTATAATAAATAGAAGTCTGCTCGGGATTAGATTCTCGTTTTATTTTTTGTTTTTCATTAAACCATTCTCTGTTTTCATTTCTTTTTTTATTTGCTGATTCTCTATGACACAATTTACATCGTCCATTTGCCTTTCGAATTTCTTGATGAATAATTCCATGTATATTGCATACTCTCTGCTCAGATCGATCATTGACACATTTCTTGCATTTGTAATGGAAACCTAAATTGCTTGTACTAGACTTGCTTTTATATACATCTTCTTCAGTAAGATCACCATGATATTTACAAACTTTAACAATATCCATCATACACCCTATAAAAAATAAAATTAGAGTGTATAGTATATCTGTCCTTCCTGCAACAACTAGCTTGGCTGCCAGCCCTTACCGATGTTGATCTGCTGCCAATTTAAGACCGGACTGCCTCCAAAATAACCACGCTTAGTCATAACCAAATCAGCTGGAGACACATCCATAAGTTTCTTTGTCATCTCATTATACTTGGCGCGAGTAGCGTCTGGTACGCTAGCCCCCCATTCCTCACAAATCTTTACTGCTAACGAGTAACGAAGCCATTCAAGGTAGAATTGATCGTATACAAGTGACATGTCAGTATTCAATGTCACATCCGTCAAAGCATATTTACCTGATAATTTCATGACATAAACAGCTTCGGGAACAAAATATAAATATATTCTAGTTCCACCTAATTCCCTTTCTGTTCTATAGCAGTATGGGAGCGATTGCACGTCATCTATACGAGGGCCTGCAAAAAATTCCTTACGAGTGTTCTCGATTAAACTATATCGCACTGTACCAATATTGAACGTCAAGCTATCCACATAAAGCAATCCGTCAATAAAATAATCTTCTTGACCTTGAATAGTATTAAACGTAGTACGCTTAAAATAAGGTATCAACCTCAAATCCGTACTCTTGTAGTCCAAATCAGCATTCAGCAAATAAAGCCCATCGGTTACCTGACTAGCCGATAACGTCTGTAGGTCACGGCTAACGACCTGCGAAAGGTAGTACGCTCGCGTAATCAGTTCTAACGCAGTGTAAGCCATTCAATACTCCGGTTGATGTGGGCCCATTACAGGCCCGCACTGGATTATAGGTCGAAATAGTAACCAGCAACGTTAACTGCTACGTTGGAGTCAGCATTCGATACTTTATAGTTTACCGTTGGAACCCCAGTCACTAACTGAGCCAAAACTTGGCTTTGTGTGGTGACAGCTACAGCAGCTACTTGTCCTGTAACGATAACTTGATCACCTGTTGATGCACCACCTTGTAAATCCAATACACGACTTGCCGCCGCAGGAACAAAAGAAGTGTTAATAACAGCGAGAACGTTAGACAACGCAGGAACCCACTTGGTTAATGCAACACCAGTATATGATGTCGCAGCACCAGCAGTAACAGCAGTTGCTTGTGGAGCATCAAACAAGAACAAGCGACGTGGCGCATCATTGTCTGACCAGTAACCAGCTAAGAAATGCACACTAGAATCAGTTGCAATATAACCAATCAAAGCATAAGCACTATAGCCGTAAGGCATCAAAGGACCTGTCAATGATGTGGAAATCATAGCGCCTGTTGCTTGTTGTGTTACGGGATCGCTGACCAAGTACACAGCATATACAGTGCTTAATACCAATGCGCCTGTATCTAATCCATTTAAACCATTAGATGCTGCATTGATAACGATTGGAGAAGGGTTGATCATTTGGAACGTACCTGTTGAATCCAAGCATGAACCTGCGGCTACGTCCAATTTTGTGTTTGGAGTAGTAGCATCATTACTTATTTTCAAACCATTAAAATAGAATGGAATGAATGATTGATAAGGAAATGCCTTGCTGGTTTGGTTGTTTGCTACTGACATGATTGTGTCCTCTTAGTCGTTAGTTTTGTGGTGCTCATCGTGGTGGACTCTACACAACCATAATACTTCTAAAGGTCGTTCATAGTCATCATGATGGGCTTCTATATTTTTATCCGATCCACATATCTTACAATTTTGTCTTTTTACAATACCCTGACGAATCAATCGATTCAAATAATCTCTAGCAGCCTGCCTAATCACCTTTTCATTTTCAGTCAACAGCTCAGGCGCCCTAACAACTATTTGTTTCTTTTCTCTGTCTCGACGTTGTTGCGCCGCTTCTCGGGTGCTTTTGCGTTTTCTAAACAACAAGCAGTCATTGCAATAAAACTTCCTGGTTGATTCCTTCGTTTTCCCACATTCGCAAATCAAAGTAACTTCCTTTTGATTTACTACGGGGGCGATTTTCTCAGCCCAGCGTTTTTTACAATACTCACTATGACACGCTGCGCAGTGAGAGGCTTCGGGATTTTCCTTAACCTCCCCACATTTATAACAAGTCAAAGGTCGGCCTTCGCCCCACGGTCGCTTACCAGCTTCCAATCGTTTCTTGGCTTTGCGTTCTTTTGCCATCCTTTGACGACAAGTAACACATCGACCATCAACTTTTGGTATATTACAAACATGACAAAAGGATGAATCGCGAATCGGAACAACTTCTTTTCCTTCCAATAATCGCTTCTTATCCAACCTAATCTTGTTCGTTATAACCGTGCATGGATTGCATCGACCTCCAATACTAATACCCTGTATCTTCTTGGCCTTGCAATCTTCACAGTGAGCCTCTCGCTCCGGTCGTGTCTCTGGTTTTCCTGCGGCTAAACGTTTTTTTATTCGTCTTTGCCTCTCGTACTCACTTTTGCATGACTTACATCTATTGTCATTTTCACAGCCAGGACCTTTTTCTTGCTTACATGTGCTGCAATAAATACTTCTTATTTTTGTCAATTTACTTCCCCTGGTGGTTATTTTTTACTGATTATACTATAATCACCAAGGGAGCGTCAATTTACAACGGGAATGCGTATCTCAAACTGTTCTCAGCAACGAGCGTACTGCCCCAAACTGAATCACGGACATAGGCCCTGTTGTTCATTCCGAACTGCGAACCGAAGTAGTGACGTATAGACGCACCCGAATCACTATCAACCATATTTGAAGTGGTAAACGGAGATTCATCAGGAAGACGTGGCATAGCCAAGTAGAACTGGTCGCCAGACATCAAGATACCAGCGCGATGACTTGGAAGAGGAGTTACAGTCATGCCAGCTTGAATGGCGGCGTTTAAGTTTTGGTTTTGGTTTTGAGCCCATACCAAACCAACACTATTGATCGTTTGAACTTGAACAGTAACAGTGCCACCAACGCTTGCAGCATCAGCAATTGCACGGAACTGAACAGGCTGACTGCATACGCTGTGACCGATAAAAGTCAAAAATCTTAAGTTTGGTTTTCCAGAAATTCCGTCGTTGAACTGGAACAAATCACCAGCTTTAATAGCGTTTGCATCTGTACCAGAAGTAGGCTCAGTAAAAGTGATGGATGTAACGTTAACACCAGTTGGATCGTTAGTAGATACAACAGTCATAACGTTGTTAGGAGCAGCAGTATTACCAATAGTACCCGACACATGAACAGGCAATAAGTTAGACTCATACCAGTCAGTATTACTGAATTTACCCAATTCCCAAGAGTTGGCAATCTCATCATTTCGACGCATTGCGAATTGATTCAAACCAGTACCAACGATTGCAGGAATGTTTGCAACTGGGAGAATACCCATCATTTTATGAGTAGCAGCACCAAAATCTTCAAAGTTAGCTACTGATTGAGCCAATTGAGTGAAGCTGTTGATTGGTGTAACGCCGTCACCATAGAAACGGAATGGTCCACTGTTTACTTGCAAGCTATTAAAGCCTGAGTTTTGTGGGTCGTTAACACGAACACCAGAAATAAAGTTACGAAGAATGTCAGATTCAATCAATGAACCCAATTCTTTCATAGCTGACATACCAAATCTGTCCATGTAATCACGAACGTTAAATATGAATTGTTGATCGGTATATGCAGCTGCAACGTTAGCGGCTTGTGAACAAATCAATGATTGAACACGTTGAACAGAAGGCTGTTCAGTGATTTGCAAACCAGCATAAGAAATATAACGAGGAGTTGTATCAAATGTAACCGTATCGCCCAAATTAGCAGTCAGGTCATTAAAATTCTTGAACTTTTTATTGGCAATATTGATACCAACGAATGAGTTAAGTAACCAAGCTAACTCAGCTTTTTGATAAGTCTGTACGGTCTGTAGGACGTTGACTGGTGTTGTAGACATAATGTAACACTCCAAAAGATAATTAGTGGAGATAACAGTTTTCTACAATGCCAGTCAGTAGGTTAAGACCTATTAAGTCCTAAACATCTTTCTAAAGTCACTCACCGACATTGCGCTGTTATCCATTCCGGCACTTGTTGAAGGTTTAAGTTGTGACATAGGGTCTTGAGCTTGTTTTTCTTGGGCTAAAGCATCTTGATTAGTTTTAATCGAGTTACTCAATTCCATCATGGCACGTTTTGCCATTGCGGGCTGAGTGTATTGAAGAGTCAATAAATTAGCCATTTTCATGGGATTATCTAAAATCTCTTTCATGACATCCCCTGTATTTTCCATGTCATTTGCCAAGGAAATCAAAGGCGCCATACTCGAGTAATCTATTTCATTAAGCTTAGCTTCTAGTCCAGGGTATTTGGCTTCAGCTGCTTGCATCTTAGCCACGAACGAATCAACGGTTTGTTGGTTCCTAACTTGATTCACGTGGTCTTGCAGTAGCTGCGGTGCTCTCTCAGCAATCATGCGTTCAATATCAGCGGCGGACATTTGTTGCATCCCACCCAGCTGTTGCGGTGCAGAACCATGTTGTGGCACTTGCGCTGATTCTTGTGGTGCTTGTTGTTGCTGTTGAAGTTCCATAAGTGCCTCTTGTTTGCCTTTTGCAAAAGCCTTTAGACGTTCACGCTCTACTATCTTTGACACCGTTGCTTTATTCAACATGTCACTAGCGGGTTCACTTTGAGCTTCTGTTTCGGGCGCAACACCCTGATCAACAATCTCTAAATCTTCAGTCATCTTAATACCTTCTGTCGACTAATTTTCGGTGTCACCGTGAGTAACAATGCTATAACGCTGCAAAGATACGGCCATGTTGTCGTTTGGCTACGTAGGGTGAGCATGCAGCCCGACGGGGTGTACACACTCAGATAGTGCAATTATTATCTTAATTGGTTTGTGCGTCAATGTGTTTCACGTGAAACATGTGAAACAATTACTTCTTTTTCTTTGAAATCTTCGCGCTTGATTTTCTGGCAACATCAAGAGCAATGGCTATGGCCTGTTTAGGGCCATACTTTCCAGTAGACTCCAGTTCCTTAATATTCTTTCCTACGTTTTTTTTGCCGGGTTTTAAGGGCATTACTTACACCCCTTCTTTTTCATAAGCTTCATGTCTTGCTTCTTGTCTTTAACTTCAGCTTTCTTGATTTCTTTTTTGATTAATTTTTTATCCATTGCAGCGTCAGTATGTTTTTTCATTTCTTTTTCCCTAAAACTTTATTGGCTTTAGCATCTATTTTAGCTTTGCTTGATTCAGACAGTTTACCAGCATTAACCATCTGAGTTGCACGCGATTTCGCATTGGCAGCGTGTTTTTTATCAGGCATGGGATATTTCTTTTCACCTGGCAAACCAAATTCTTTCTTTGGTATTGATTTGCGTGCTTTAGTGGTTAAAGTACTCACCTCCCTTTCCCCTTGCATTTACATGTGCAGTCTTCGCAACGCTTAACTTCTTCAGCGGTCATATACTTATAAAGAGATGCGCCTACCACTTCAAGCTCTTTCATCACGGCCGATGCGATCTCAGGGGATTGCTTTGCTACTTCGTGGGCTATTAATGCTAGTATTTCCGCTCCAAGTACGGTTAACATGATTATTTTTCTCCCGGTTGTCTATCGTAGAGATGGCTTATAATTTTTTCTCTATGTTGTTGCGAAGTGTTTCCTTCGTTGTATAGAACCTTGTGGATATCATGCCTAGTAAAGCCATCTCTCTCTAGTTTGTGTATATTGGATCTTTGCTCCAAATGAGCTATTGTTAACTTATATTTAGGTGTTGTCATTTTATGTGTCTCCAATTTTGTCCGGTAGAAATGGCGCTAATTGTTTTTCGCGCAACACCGAACATTCTTGCTATATCTGTTTGCTTGGCACCAATTTCAATCATTTTTTTTATATCTACAACTTGATAATCTTTTATTTTTG
>Ga0118677_10014857_pt1 | contig 10897 bp, 16 predicted proteins | sample AliMusrvi5mmetaG_FD_86154 | JGI IMG/M metagenome (GOLD analysis project Ga0118677, IMG submission 86154)
ACCGAGAGGCGCGCCGACCGGGCCAGTCCGGCCTGCCGGGAGAGCCACCCTATCGAAAGGGCGTTTACGAGCGCCCCGAAGACCAGGGTGTCGCTGTAGCGGGACGCGGGCCAGGGCGCGCCGGCGCCTCGGGCGTAGTCGGTTGCCCCGACCTGAAGGAGGACCCAGGCGCCCAGGCCCGCGAGGATCACGCCGGCCTCCCGGCCCTCGCCGCCGCGCCGCGCTAGCCGAAGGCTCAGCCAGGCCCAGGGGGCCCAGACAACAAGCGCCGCCCACGCCCAGCGGTCCTCGCCGCTGGGCCACTGAAGGGAGCGGACGCTCGTCAGGAGAAAATCCGAGACCGTGTGCGCCCGGAGCGCCTCGTGGTAGCCGACGCTCACGCGGGTGAAAACGCCCGCGGCGACGAGCCCCGCGCACAGGATGGCGAGCAGGGGCAGCCGGATGTCGCGATCGGCCCTCCAGCGGGCGCGCGTCACGAGGATGAACAGGGTTGTCATGACAAGCAGCGCGGCCAGCCCGACGGGGTTGTGCCAGGCACTGCGGTCGAACGGTCCGCCCGGCGCATAGCCCAGCCAGTAGTAGGGACTGGAGCCGCCGAAAATTCCCAGGAAATGCCCCGCCGCCGTCGTCGGCAGCTGCTCAAGGCCGGTGTCCACCTTCTGGTCCCGGCCCAGCATGACTAGGGCAACCGTCAGAGCCGCGAAGACGGCGAGGGTCGTGCGCGGCGGAGTCGAGACCGACGTCGCGGTGCAACAGGTCGTGGCCGGCGACGTCGTCGTGGTGCGTCCGGGCGAGAAGGTCCCTGTGGACGGTCTCGTCATCGAGGGCCGCAGCAGCATCGACGAGTCGATGCTCACCGGAGAATCGATCCCGGTGGAGAAGAACGTCGGCGACTCCGTCATCGGCGCCACGATGAACAAGCTCGGCGCCTTCCACTTCCGCGCCACCAAGGTCGGCCGCGACACCGCTCTCGCCCAGATCGTGAGGCTCGTCGAGGATGCGCAGGGCTCCAAGGCGCCGGTGCAGCGGTTCGCCGACCGCATCTCCGCGGTGTTCGTACCCGCCGTGGTGGGAGCCGCCGTGCTCACATTCCTGGTGTGGCTCCTGGTCGTGCCGCACTTCATGCCGCCGTCGTTCTACGTAGCCGCCGCGCCGTTCGTGAAGGCGCTGCTCGCGGGGACCGCGGTGGTGGTCATCGCCTGCCCATGCGCGTTGGGACTCGCAACGCCGACAGCGATCATGGTCGGCACAGGCAAGGGCGCCGAGAACGGCATCCTCATCAAGAGCGGGGAAGCGCTCGAGACCGCCTACAAGATCCAGGCGGTCGTCTTTGACAAGACCGGGACACTGACGCATGGCGCGCCGGTGGTCACCGATGTCGAGTCCTTCGCGGAAGGTGGCGACGAGGAGTCATTGCGCCTCGCGGCCTCTCTTGAGAAGAGCAGCGAGCATCCACTTGCCGAGGCGATCGTCAGCCACGCCGCCGAGAAGGGCGTGGCGCTCGCCGACGTCTCCGAGTTCAACGCGGTGCCGGGGCACGGCGTCGAGGGCGTGGTCGACGGGCATCGGGTGGCGCTCGGCAACAGAGCTCTCATGGCCCGCGAGGGCGTGGACGTGAGCGCGCATGCGCACGACATCGAGTCGCTCGAGTCCGAGGGCAAGACCGTCATGCTCACTGCCGTCGACGGGCGGCTTGCCGCACTGATCGCGGTGGCCGACACGCTCAAGGACAACTCGAGGCAGGCGGTCGAACGCCTGGGCAAGATGGGCGTCGCCGTCTACATGCTCACTGGAGACAACCGCCGTACCGCGCAGGCGATCGCGCAGCAGGCCGGCATCGATCCCGACCACGTCCTGGCCGAGGTGCTTCCCGAGCACAAGGCCGAGGAGGTCGGGCGCCTGCAGAGCAGGGGACTCGTGGTCGCGATGGTCGGCGACGGCATCAACGACACGCCGGCGCTCGCGAAGGCTGACGTGGGTATCGCGATGGGGGCCGGCACGGACGTCGCGATGGAGACGGGCGGCATCGTGCTCATCAAGAACGACCTGCGCGACGCCGTGACTGCCATCGAGCTCTCTCGCGCGACGATGCGCAAGATCCACCAGAACTTCTTCTGGGCGCTGGGCTACAACACGCTGGGCATCCCCATCGCCGCCCTCGGCCTGCTGCGTCCGGAACTCGCCGGCGCCGCGATGGCGCTCTCAAGCGTAAGTGTCGTTTCCAGCTCCCTGCTGCTGCGGCGGTTCCGGCCAAGCTTCGCCAAGGCGACGTAGGCGGAGGCTCGCGGGTCACGGAGGCGCCGGCCCACCTCGTTCTTAGGCGCGCTCCACCTCGGTCACGACGGTCGTCTTGATCTCGCGCACCAGGTTCTCGAGGGCGGGGATCACGACTGGCCGGATCGTGCCCGCCACGAGCACGTACATGATGTCGTCCCCGACCACCAGCTCGCCCTCGTTCACCCACGCGTAGATCGCCTCGACGCCTTCGGTCCCGCTCGCATCGCGAACGATCTCATCCAGTCGTGCGTGGTCGACCTCCAGCCTCATGCCGCTCACGATCGCGCCCGCGCGCGAGGTCCCGCGGACCACACCGTTGTGCACCAGCATCATGCCGAGGCGATCGGGAGACGTCTCTCGTTTCGCCCTCGCGATCCAGGCCGCCACGTCGACTGAGTCGCACACCTCATAGCCCATGTCCCACGTCTCCCCTCGATGGCTGCCCGGGTGGGGCAGGGTCCCTCGGACAGCATCCTAGCGGAGAGTCGTGACACCGGCGTGTGGCGCCTCCCCGTCCGGCGCTCAGCCCTGCTCCGGCATGCCCCTTGCACTAGTCCATGCGCATATGCGAATATACTTGCGACGAGGGGGATACGCCCCACGGGAGGTGCCCGATGGACCCGGACTTCTACTGCATGCACTCCGCGCTGTGCAAGACGCTGGCGAACGAGAAGCGCCAGATGATCCTGGACGCGCTGCGCTGTGGCGAGTCGAGCGTGACCGACCTCGTGGAGCGCACCGGCATCTCCCAGCCCAACATCTCGCAGCACCTCTCTCTGATGCGCGCGAACGGGGTCGTGCGGTCGCGACGCGACGGCACGCGCGTGCTCTACGAGATCAGCAACCCCAAGCTCATCCAGGCGTTCGACCTCATCACCGAGGTCATGCGGGAAACGATCGAGGAACGCTCGCGTGGCGCGAGGAGCGCCTGAGCTCGGTAGCGACAAGGAGGAAGAAGCCAGTGACACCGGATGTTGCACAGGCGATGGAACAGGTGAACGCGGTCGCGTCAGCGCCCGACGACCGCCGCAAGAAGATCTCGATGGTGGTCATGAGCGGCGACATGGACAAGCTCTTCGGTGCCTTCATCATCGGCACCGGCGCGGCGGCCATGGGCATGGAAGTGACCATGTTCTTCACGTTCTGGGGGCTGCGCGCGCTCAAGCGCGCGGATGCGAAGACCGGGACGACCTTCTTCGGCAAGATGATGGGTCTGATGTACGGCGGCGGCATCGAGAAGGCCAGCCCGTCCAAGTTCTCCTTCGGCGGCATGGGCCGCTGGATGTTCGGCAAGATGATGGGGGCGCACAACGTGGCCACACTTCCACAGTTGCGTGACCTCGCCATCGACCTGGGCATCAACATGTACGGCTGCCAGATGTCCATGGACGTCATGGAGATCCCGCAGGAATCGTTCGTCAAGGGCGTCAAGGACCCGGTGGGCGTCGGCTTCTTCATCGCCGAGGCGCAGGAGTCCCAGGTCACCCTTTTCATCTAGCCGTCGGACGGCGCCGCCGCCCACCACCCGAGAGAGAGGCTTTGACGATGAGCGACACGAAACCCGATCTGGAGCTCGACCTGCGCGGTCTGCTGTGCCCGATGCCGATGGTCAAGGTGTCACAGAACATCAGCAAGGTGCCCGTCGGCGGCACGGTGCGAGCCGTCGCGACCGACGCGGGCTCCATGGCCGATATCCCCGCGTGGGCGAAGTCGACCGGCAACGAGGTCGTGCAGGCGGAGAAGGTCGGCAGCGAGTACGTGTTCCTCGTCAAGCGTGTGAAGTAGAGGACGGGACATGGACCTGTTCTCCTTCCTGGTCTCCGGGATCGGCGTCTACGTGGCGCTTGTCGTGTTCACCCTGGGCATGGCGTGGCGCGTATGGCAGTGGATGCGGACGCCGAAGTCGCCCGTCCGCCTCGGCCTCTTCCCCAAGCCGAAGAGCGGGCTGGGGAGGTTCGGCAAGCTGCTGAAAGACACCTTCATCGCCCCGCAATCGGTCGAGCAGGCCGCGCCTCTCATGGCGGCCGCCTACGCGTTCCATCTCGCGGCGCTCGGCGCCTTCGTCGGGCACCTGCGTCTCGTCCACGAGTTCACGCCGCTCGTGAGCATCCTCGGTGTGGAAGGCATGAACACGTTCGCCGCCTGGTCGGGCGGGATCGCGGGCGTGGTCATGCTCCTGGCGATCCTCTTCTGGATCGGACGGCGCACCTCCGGGGCCTACAAGAACCTCTCGACGCCGGAGGACTTCCTACTGCTTGGGCTGCTCCTTGGCGTCGTGCTGCTCGGTGACCATCTGCGGTTCGTGGGGGGACTCCACGCGGCGACCTACGAGGCATGGTTCGCGAGCCTGGTGGCGTTGCGGCCTGCGTTCCCGCCGGCGCTCGCGGCCTCGGCCACGAGATGGGCGCTCGACTGGCACATGCTGTTCGTGGACGCGTTCCTGATCTACTTCCCGTTCAGCAAGCTCACCCACGCGATCGGCGCGTTCACGGGCAACCTCGTGCGGAGCTCTGACTGATATGGAGAAGCAGGAGTTGGAAACCATCATCGGCACCCTCGGCAAGAGGATGAACCGGCAGCTCAAGGAGTACCTGGACGTCTGCGTGCGCTGCGCGATCTGCAAGGACGCGTGCCACCAGTACGTGGCCACCCAGGACATGACCTACCTGCCGGCTCACCGGGCGGAGCTGGTGCGCGCGGTCTATCGCAAGTACTTCACGAAGGCGGGCCAGTTCATGCCGGCGGTCTACGAGGCCCGCGACCCCGACGAGCACCTGCTCGACGACCTCTACAGGTCGACCTACGCCTGCACGGGCTGTCGCCGGTGCATGTACTACTGCCCGTTCTCGATCGACACGCAGTGGGTGATCTCCGCGGCGAAGGCCATGCTCATCGCAGCTGGTCGCGGCAACGAGATGCTCGGCCAGCTCGCGGACGCGGCTCTGTTCAAGGGCGACAACATCGAGATGTTCCGAGACAACCTGGTCGAGGGCTTCCGGGAGATCGAGACCCAGGTGCGGGACATCACGAAGAACCCGGAGGCTGAGATCCCGGTGGACCGCCAGGGCGCCGACATGCTGTACGTCGCGCTCGCTGGTTCGCATTCGATCCTGCCGGCGGCGATCATCTTCAACGAGGCGAAGGCGAGCTGGACGCTCTCCATGTTCGAGGCGGCCAACTACGGCTTCTTCTTCGGGGACCCCGACAAGGCCAGGCTCATCGCCAAGCGCTTCATGGACGAAGCCAAACGCCTCGGCGTGAAGGAGGTCGTGATCACCGAGTGCGGCCACGCCTACCGCGTCGCTGAGCTGTTCTACGAGGCATGGGCGAAGGAGAGGATGCCGTTCAAGGTCGTGCATATCCTCGAAGTCATCGATCGCTACGTGAAGGAAGGGCGCATCAAGGTCGACCCACGCGGCATCAGGGAGAAGGTCACCTACCACGACCCCTGCCAGATCGGCCGCAACGGCGGCATCTACGAGCAGCCGCGGGACATCGTGAAGGCCATCGCTCCGGACTTCGTCGACATGACGCCCAATCGCGAGAAGCAGTGGTGCTGCGGCGGTGGCGGTGGGATCGTCGCGATGGAGGAGTTCAACGAGGTGCGCCTCAAGAGCGGCGACATGAAAGTCGAGCAGATCAAGGCCACAGGCGCGAGCGTGCTCGCGTGCCCGTGCGAGAACTGTCGCCTGCAGATAGGCGAGCTCAACGAGGTCCACGACCTCGGATTGCGAGTGGTTCCGGTCATGGACCTTGTGGTCGAGGCGATGGGCTTCGGGCACGCGGCCGGCACCACCGGCGACGAGCGCGACGCCGCCGAGGCGGTCGTCTGAAGGTCGGTGGTGAGTGCCGGTCCGTCGGGGCCGGCACTCACATCTCCGGTTGACGGATGTCTGCGCCCGCGGTACCGTGAGGCCACAGTAGTTCGATGGTTGTCGATATAGTTGGATGCGAAAGGTGCTGTTGCAAGTGGCTTCACGGCTCGCTCACGGGACCCGGACCGCCGCGCGAACCGCGTCGGGTTCGAGGCTCGACGCCGCGCTCAAGGCGCTCGCGTGCGAGCAGAGGCGCGAGATCATCCGATTGCTCAGTGAGTGCACTCCCGACTTCGACAAGACCTGCTGCGATGCGGAGGAGTTGTGCGCGTGCAAGCTGGTCGAGCGGCTCGGCCTGGCGCAATCGACAGTCTCTCATCACATGTCGGTCCTGCAGCGTGCCGGACTTGTGGGTGCACGCAAGGATGGACTTTGGGTGCACTACACGCTCCGCCGCGATGTGCTGCGGGACGTGGCTGAGGCGCTCAAGCACCTGTAGGCGGTCGGCGCGGCTTCGCGAGGGCCGCTTCTTTCAGCATCGCTAGTTCGACGACTATCGATATAGGCGTCACGAGATGGAGGAAGCAGATGGTCATCAAGGTGCTCGGATCGGGATGCGCGAACTGTCAGAAGCTTGAGGCCCTGGCGGCAAAGGTGGTGTCTGACCTTGGCCTCGACGCCGACGTCGTCAAGGTCACCGACATCGGCCAGATCATGGCGTACGGCGTGATGTCGACTCCGGCTCTCGTGATCGACGAGGAGCTCAAGGTCGCTGGCCGTGTCCCGACCTACGACGAGGTCGTTGCACTGCTGCAGCGGTCCGCCCACTAGCAGTCAGGTCGCCGACTGGAGGCGTTCGATGGACCCGTTCTACCCCCTGCAGCTGCTCGCGAACTGGATCACCTACAACGTGCTCGGGCTTTCTGCGACGAGCAAGCTCGGTGCTTCGCTGGACTTCTTCCTCTTCGACGTGCCGAAGGTGCTGATCCTCCTCGCCGTCGTGATCTTCTTCGTCGCAGTCATCCGGTCGTTCTTCCCCCCGGAGAAGACGAAGAAGCTCCTGTCGCACTCCCGGCTCTACGGGGGCAACATCGCGGCGGCGCTGCTTGGCATCGTGACGCCGTTCTGCTCCTGCTCCGCCGTCCCTCTCTTCATCGGTTTCGTCGAGAGCGGCGTACCCCTGGGCGTGACGTTCTCATTCCTTGTGGCCAGTCCGATGATCAACGAGGTGGCGGTGATCCTGCTGCTCGGGCTGTTCGGGTGGCAGATCGCCGCACTCTACGTGGTCTCCGGTCTCCTGATCGCGATCACGAGCGGGATCATCATCGGGAAGCTCGGGCTCGAGAGCTGGGTCGAGGACTACGTCTACGAGATCCGCATGGGCGAGGCGGGCAAGCTGCCCGAACAGACGTGGCGAGAGCGCCTCGCCTACGCTTTGGGCTACGTGAAGGAGATCGTCGGCAAGGTGTGGCCGTATGTCGTGGTCGGCATCGGCATCGGCGCCGTCATGCACGGCTACGTGCCGAACGACTTCCTCGTGAAGTACGCGGGTCCGGGAAACCCCTTGGCTGTGCCGCTGGCGGTGCTCATCGGCGTGCCGCTGTACAGCAATGCGGCCGGGGTCGTGCCGATCGTGGGCGTGCTGATCGCGAAGGGCGTCTCCGTGGGCACGGCGCTCGCCTTCATGATGGCCGTGGTCGGTCTGTCCCTTCCCGAGGCGATCATCCTTCGCAAGGTGCTCAAGCCCAAGCTCATCGCCCTGTACTTCGGGATCAACGCGGTCGGCATCGTCGCGATCGGCTACCTGTTCAACCTGGTCATCCCGCTCGCGAGATAGGACGGTCGAAGGAGATGCAGGTGTCGGATTGGATCATGGTGGGCCTCGGCGTCGCGGCGCTCGGGCTGTCGTTTGCCAAGGATCGCGGCAAGACCCGTACGGCCGTGCGCGTAGGGCTCAAGCAGTTCGTGGCGATGCTGCCGTTCTTCATCGCGGTGTTCGGTGTCATCGGCCTGCTCGAGGTGCTGCTCGCCCCTCATCAGGTGCAGTCGTTACTCGGCCCGCAGCAAGGAGTGCTTGCGCCTATCTACGCGGCCCTGTTCGGGGGGCTTGCAACGGGCCCGCCTGCAGCGGTGTTCCCGCTCGGGAGGTACTTGCTCGGCCAACACGCGAGCATCGCGGCGGTCGCGACCCTGCTGATCGCCTGGGTGGCCGTGGGGACCGTGTCGCTGCCCGCAGAGGTGCGCTTCTTCGGAGCCAGATTCGCGATCTCACGCTGGGCGCTCACGATGATCGTTTCCGTGGCACTTGGACTCCTGATGGGGTGGATCCTGTGAAGCAGCTGATCAAGTGGTCCAGGGCCAACTGGCTCGTGTGGGTGATCGTCATCGCCTATCTCTTGCTGGCAGTGACCCGAACACACGTGGCGTCGACGGCTGCGCTCGTCGCGCTGACGACGTTCCGGGATCTCATCGTGACGCTCGTGGTGGTGTTCCTCATCGTCGGGCTGTTCCAGGTGTGGGTCAGCGAGGACTTCATCGTCCGGCATCTCGGCCAGGATTCGGGGCTCAAGGGGCTGGCGCTCGGCGCGGGGATCGGCACCGTCATCCACGGACCGCTCGTGGGCGTGTTCCCGCTGCTCAAGACGCTGCTTGGAAAGGGAGCTCGACTGGGCGTGGTCATCGCCATCGTGTCGACCTGGGCGATCAAGCTGCCTATGATCCCGCTGGAGATCCGGCTGTTCGGCTGGAAGTTCACGCTTCTGCGCGAGGGTCTGCTGTTCGCATCGGCGTTCATCATGGCGCCTGTGATGGAGCTCGCGCTGGGCAAGGACTGGGCACTTCCGAAGGCGGTGGACGCCGTCGAGCCTCTCGCCACTGCCCCCGCCGCGACGGTGCAGTGCACCGAGCCGCCTGAAGCCGCCGGGGACTGCGCGTGACACCGCCGGCGGCTCGTGGGGCCGGCAAGGAAGAGGAGAACACCGAGCGGCAGGAGAGGACGGGCACGGCCATGCGGATCAAGGTGATCGAGGGCGGCTGCGGTTGAGGGGGGCCGGTCGTCCCGAGCGGTCCGCTCGGGTCTGCGTCCGAGGGATCGGGCGAGTCGCTTGCCGACCGTCTGCGGCGATACCTGCACGGTCGCTTCGGGGACGGATTCTCCGTGGAAGCCTCGGACCTGACCTCGCTTTCGCCGGAGGATCGCGGGCCCGTTCTCGATGCCGTCTGCGAAGGCGCTGAGTTCCCGATGGTGCTTGTCGAGGGCCGGCTCGTTTGCACAGAAGGCACTGACGCCGTCCGCGTAATGGAGGCGGTCGATCTCGCCCTGGGCCAGCAGCGAGAGGCGTGGTGTCACCCGCAACCGACCACCTGCGCACCGGAAGACTGACCGCTCGGCGGGCGATGTCGCCCACTAGCTGCATCTCGCATATAGTGTTGGCAGCATCTACGTGCGGTCGTCATCTCGAGGAGACCTCCACCATGGTTCCAGAAGAGCAGGAGACGTGCTGCCGAGGCGCCGGCGCCATGCACGGACCGGAGCGCCCATGCTGCCGCCGCGCGGGAGGCGGTGGCGGCGGCGCCCTGGTCGAGCCCGCGGCCCTCGCCGCGCTGCTCAATCGCGGTGCGCACGGCTACGACGTGCGTCGTGCGATCAGTGAACTGACCGGTGGCGAGCTGGAGGTCGACGCCGGGGGGTTGTACCGAGTGCTGAGGCGCCTCGAGGCCGAGGGCTTCGTCGTGTCGGCTTGGAGCGAGGGAGATTCCGGCCCGCAGCGCAGGGACTACGAGATCACGTCTGAAGGCAGGGAGCTCGCGGAGGACTGGCTCTCGCACTTGCGGGAGCGGCAGCGAGTGGCGGGCCTGCTGGCGGATGTCCTGTCCGCGGCCCTCGCGCCGAGCAAGGTCTAGGACTCGAGAGGAGAAGACACGATGCCCAGATATAACGGAACGGGTCCCAGTCTCGGGCGCGGGTGCGCGAGATGACGATCGCAGTGTCCTCGCTCGGGCCGACACTCGACGATCGGGTGGACGAGAGGTTTGGCCGCGCCGCCTACCTGCTGATCGTCGACGAGGGCACGCTTGATGTCCACGCGGTCGACAACAGCGCGAATCGAGATGCGCTGCAGGGGTCGGGTCTCGGCGCGGCCGAGATCACGAGCGAACACGGAGCCACCGCCGTGATCACCGGCCACCTCGGCCCAAAGGCTTTCAGCGCCCTGCAGCGCTGCGGCATCAGCGGCTACGACGGCACCGGGATGACGGTGCGCGAGGCCGTGGAGAAACAGAGAACGGGCCAGCTCGTCCGGCTTGCCGAAGGCGAGTCACACGCTGGTATGGACTGACCGGAGCAGCAAGGCGATGGGAGCCAATGATGCCTGACAGCATGGTGCTGGCGGTGCCCTCGATGGGCGAAGGCGGACTCGAAGCGGAGCGGTCGGCGCACTTCGGTCACTGCGACTGTTTCACGCTCGTCGACGTGGCCGATGGTGAGATCGGGGCGGTACGGGTCGTGGCGAATCCTCCGCACGAGGAAGGTGGGTGTTTGCGGCCGGTCAACCTGCTCGCGTCACATGGCGTGAACGCCCTGATCGCCGCCGGGATGGGCGCGCGGCCCCTGGCCGGATTCAACGACGCCGGCATCACGGTCTACTTCGAGACCGAGACGCCGGGCATCGGCGACGCGGTGCGGCGTGTGCTCGCCGGCTCCGTGGAGAAGATGGACGCCCGGCACGTCTGCGGCGGCCACTAGGCGTGTCCGCCGAGTCGCAGAAGGGCGACGGCTCGCCCTTCACGTTGGCCGTCGCCTCGGG
>Ga0118677_10014858_pt1 | contig 10896 bp, 13 predicted proteins | sample AliMusrvi5mmetaG_FD_86154 | JGI IMG/M metagenome (GOLD analysis project Ga0118677, IMG submission 86154)
GTATAAGAGCTATTTCATATCCCTGCTTCGAATGGAATGGCAAAGGTGCTTCAGAACCGCCCACAAAAATAGCGGGGCTGAAATAAAGGTCCGACGCCACATCCGTGCAGGATTTCGAAGCAATCGATATCCCCACTCAAGACCAAGATTCCGCCATACCGCAGGTGCCCTGGGTCTCGTCCCAGCATAAAAATCGAAAACAGCGCCGATCGCCCCAGCGACGCCAACTTCAAGATTATTTCGATTGCGGAAGATCCATTTTTCCTGGCGCGGAGCAGTCATTGCAACCCATAATAAGTCAGGTGATGCGTCAGAGATCACCTGCAATATTTCGCGGTTCTCTTGAGCAGCAATTTCTGTTGCAAAAGATGGTGAAATTGATCCAACAATTCGTACATTTGGGTAATCACGTGAGAATCTCTCAACAACAGCCTTAAGTACCTCCGGCGTAGACCCGATAAAAAATACGGATCCTCCGGCCTCGTTCAAGCGTGAATTCAGAGCAAGGAAGACGTCCCATCCGGTCACCCGTCCCGCAACGGCCCCGCCCAGTAGGTGCGAAGCAATCACTATTCCTACGCCGTCTGGTATTAACCAGGTCGCGGATTTTAGCGCATCTCGAACGATCAGAGCCTTTTGAGCTTCCACAAACGAATGCGGATTTAGACAAGCTAAAAAGCTCCTTTTCCTTCCGATTAAAATCGCCTGAATGACATCTTCACCAAGTTCCGAGGCCGTAAGAGCGGTAACCGAGTACCCTAATACGTCCGTGCGGGCGCGACCACTCACCACCGCTTCCCCACCATACGGACGCGAGCATCGGCAAATTCCCTCGCCGCGCTGTAAATTTGAAGCAGAGCTTGAAAATTCGTGTCCGCAGCGTAATTCAACTCAAACGCGCGACGCGCACCACCTGATAGACGCAACCACAGTTCTTTGTCTGTCATGACGGCCAAAACAGCGGCGGCCAAACCACTACTACTGCCGGATGTAAATACGCGCCCGTTCGAGCCATCAACAACAATCGACGGCAAAGGTCCTATGTCTGAGGCAATCACGGGCGTGCCGTACGCAAACGCTTCCCGAACCACCATTGGGAAGCCCTCGAAGCATATCGACGGGATAACCAAACATTTTGCTTCAGAGATTTGCTTGTACACTTCAGCGCTAGGCAACTGTCCCAATATCTTCACGACGTCACCGAGGCCGGCGTGCGCGACGGACGCTGCAAGCTCCGCTTCCAACGGCCCACTCCCGACGACTCGGAGTTCGAATCCGCCCAACTGCGGCGTTCCTCGCCAAGCGTCAATCAACACCTGAAGCCCCTTCTCAGTGCTCAGGCGACCGACATATAGGACGTAAGCCCCGCGGCCGGATTGGGGTACAACTTCAGGACTTGTCGGGAAGAAATTTGGCTTAATGAACACCTTCTCAGCCGGCAGGCCAGCTGAAACCATCAAGTCACGTTGAAACGCGGAAAGCGCAATAAACGCGTCAACCTTCCGCGACCACGTCCCAATCGCCCGATTCAGCGCTGTAGAGAAGGCCGGCGAAAGTGTCGCTACACGACTTCCTCGATAACATCCAAACCTAATTGCAGGCCAAACAGAGCGCCTCTCCAAACACTGCGTGCAAACCTGAATGTTCCGAAAGGGCAAACCGCCGGGACAGTAGATGCGATAATTGTGCAGGGTGAATACCCGGGCAACCTGGGGTCGAACGCCCCAAAATACGCTTGGTGAAATCAGGGGAAAGCTATTATGAACATGAATAATATCCGCCTGAAATAACGCCGCCGCCCTCCGAATTCTCAGTGCCGAAAAGGGATTCCAAGGCGCACTAACGCCACCTCGAATTAACCCCAGCACTCCTGCATTGCGCAAAACATCGTTATGTATATTGTACGTCCCGACGGCGATGCCTCGGTCTATCAACAAATTTCTTTCGGCAATAAACACTTGATTCTCGCCTGACGGCGCAGAGGAACCGTATAGCTCGTGGATCAGCAGGACGCGCATCTTTCACGTTTCCGCATTGATAGCGCACTCGATTCCTAGTACCACTCGGCCAACCATAGCCTCTATGGAATACTCGAATCCCGACTGGCGAGCGTGACCAGCTAGCAAATTCCGCAACTCCTGGTCTTCTAAAACCGTTAAGGCGGAATCAATGAAACCTTTAAGGTGTGGTGCAGACACGACACCGTTAAAACCATCTTCCAAGTATTCAATTTCCGGGCTATGCAATGCGTCCGACATCGTAACTAGTGGAACTCCTGCCGCAAAACAATCGAGCACTCCTAACCCAACAAGTCCTGGATTAAGCACCACTGACGCCGAACGAAGTGCGATCGCCTTATGTCTTCCATGCACAGGACCCAAATATCGAATGCAACTGGATCCGTTGCAGGCAGCCTCTACAAGGCCGCGCAAAGGACCATCTCCAATTATCAAAAGTATAAACTTTGGCCGCACCTTCGCAATCTCAATGGCTGCCGCCACCAGCACATCGATTCGCTTTTCGGCATAGAGAGACCCACAGAAAAGCGCAATTTCTGATCCCATGCCTGCGCAAATTTGAATTAGGAATTTATTGACGTCAGCTACAGATACCGATTCAACTTCTCTTCGGATCGAGTTAGTATCGATCGCGTTCTGGATGACAGTGATTCGACTACGGCCAACTCCGCAAGACTGAAGATAGTTTCCTGTCGAATTAGTATAGGCAAACCAATGCGCCGCCCAGCGAACGGTGCGCCTCTTTATCTTCTCGCCCAATTCTGCGCTCTGCCCTTGTTGGTTAAATCCATGCCCCCATAATGCAACTCTTAGGAGTCGCAAGCGAGACGCGAGAAGTAGGGGGTAATTGAGCAAGTAGCCTGCGGCGTTAACTACAATAACAAGATCAGCCGAGGTCAGCAGAGTCGGACGAATCCACTGCACTAAGATTCGTCCCCCAATCGCATACCAGCGCGCCACTTTGAGGGCATAATCTCGAGGGAGTTCCACAGAGTCCTGTTTTTCTGCCTCTTCGACGCTCGGTTCGCTGTAAATCACGCGTAAGGAGATGCCCTTTTCAATCAGCGCGCGACTAAGTGCATCGTAAAAGGGTGGTCTGAATTTTTTTATATTGGCGACTATTATGATGACTCGCCGATCACTCCTCGTGGATTCCTTCATCTATCCGGCCTCGATGTTGCTAATGCCAACTCCCCGACAGTCATGAAGCGCGGATTCGACTGCGACGCGTATTTCATGATTGCCTCCACGTCATTCCACAGTCCGTACCGAGCGATTTCCCAACTGTGGCCCCAAATGTGGCATACACCATTTCGGGCGTTCACATAATCAATAATTCGCGCCGCGCGTGAAACCAATCCTTCGGAACTTACGCACTTTGCAAAAGCTTGCCCGCGCTGGCACCAAGCGCCCCGAGCCAGAAAATTCCGAACATAGATGCTGCGAGCATGGCGATATAATTGCAAGGTTGTAGGAACGGCGAATCTGTCCTTTCCGGCGTCAAGGTAAAAGTTATCCGTAGTTCTCGCATACTCAAATCCGGCGTCAATTACTTGTTGCCGAACCAAGCGATTGTAACGCCCACCTGGATAGCAAAACCCGCGCACGCGTCTGCCCAATACTTGCTCGAGGCAACGACGACCTTCTTCGATTTCGAATTTAATTACCTCCGGGCGTTCCGATGTGAGGTACACGTGACTTAAAGTATGGCTACCGATTTCAAACCCTTCCTGGAGACGGCAAATAGCAGCGGGGTCCATCACGCTTCGACCTTCCCGATTTCGAACCGGCACAAAAAACGTGCCTCGAACGGAATATTTAGCCAAAATTTCGGCCAAGCGTTCGTCTTCAGGATGCCCATCGTCCCAGGAAGTTACGAAAAACATTTTCTCGCGCCGCCTTCCGTCAGTTTGTAGTTTCCGGACGCGTCTTGGTTACGAGAACTATGCTGCCCATATAAAGACCGGACTTGTTGTAACCGGCTATGGAGTCCAACAATAAGCAAATCCATCCCAAGAGGTGAAATGGCATCGTAAACAGCGTGACAAACCCAACGCGCGCGAAATCGCTAAGGTTTTTTTCACTTCTCCAAGTTCGGCGCTGACCGGGGACTAGGTGTTGAATTCTCCAGGTTAGAAAGCATGCGAACACGAATAAGCCGCCTCCACGCTTTTCAACTGCATCGCGTTCAAGCCCGCGAGCAGAGAGGCGAGCCAATATTCCATCCACGGTGTACCGCGTGTAATCTCTCACGTCGCACTCGCCGTACGCAAACGGCGTAACCACCAGTGCACTGCCACCTGGCTTTAGTACCCTCGCGATTTCATCGAGCGCAATCTCTGCGTCCGGGAGATGCTGCAAGACGTCAAAACTCACTACCAAATCAGCGACAGCAGATCGCAACGGTAAACTTCGAGCATCACAAACCAAATCGAGTTCCCGAGAAGGTGTTAGATCAACGGAAACGTAGTGACATATTGAGAATGCGTCAATGAGCTGGTGTTTAAACGGGGAAGTTCCGGCCCCTATGTCTAAGCACAGCGAGGACGCACCGAGATCTCGCCGGTTATTCCGAATGAATCTTCGCGTAATGAAATCAAGTGGGCTAATAAGCCGAATCACTCTACGAACATGCAACCGAACGGGCACGAATAATTTATTTAGCAAAGTCATTTCGCTAAGTTCTTAGCAGTAATAGCTAAGGTGCCTGGAAATCCGACGGCCTGCTGAAATCTCGCAAAAAACCAGAAAACAATTCCCGGACGCTGCAGGGGCGGAAACCTTAAAACCCTAATCTCCGAAAATCCAGCCGCAGATACCAATTGCCTCAAGCTACGTTCATGAAAAAGATAGAGGTGAAATTTCTTCTTTGCCTCACGCCAATTGCCAGACTGGATCCTAGCCCGAATTGACGCTCGATTCGGTGTAGTAATTAATACGCTGCCGTTAGATTTGAGTACGGCCCTAACTTCACGCAGAGTCGCCAAAGGGTCGACGAGGTGTTCGATTACCTCGATCATCGCCAAAGTGTCGTATTTGTCGCGCGGAAGGTCTCGAATAGAGCCGAACAACGCAAACCCGCGTTTCGCATAGCAGAACGCCCGCGCCTCTTCGGAAAGCTCCAAGCCATCACATTCAACTCCCCTTTCCCGTAGTACCTCCACTAACTCCCCTGAGGCAGCTCCGTAGTCAAGAACCTCACCCGAGCCAGCCAAGGCTGCTAGCTGATCTGCGTAGGACGCGGCCGCGAAAGATCCAGATTCCTGGTCGGTTGATCCTCCGGAAATCCGATCTGAGCTAAATGCTTTCGCATATATAGCATTCAGTTCTGCAATAGTAGGCAACGGATCACGAGCTAGCAGGCCGCAATGCAGACAGCGTTTGAAGTCGACTTCCCCTGAACGAAACGCCGCTCGCTGCTTCAACGGGCGGTCTCCACAAGGACACGAGTCCCCCTTATTGATAAGAGAGATTGTCATAAGATTCAGTCTAGCCTTCGCAAATAGCTAATGAAAAATCGAATATACGGCGCAACGAAGACCAACGGCCAGATTATTCCACCGTGTCGATACGCGAACACCAGCCACTCTCGCGGCGGGAAACGCTTCGGTGATGTGAAGGCCCTCCAATCCGTCGAAAGTCCATTACCCTGGCGTCGATTGGGCACCACATCTCGGTTATGCCGGCACTCCGCAACAGGCTCATCGACAATTAGTGCAGGAACGGACTTGTGTTTCGCACGGAATCCGAGATCAAAATCGGCCATACCATGCGAAAATATTGGATCCAATCCTCCTAGGTATTCGTAGGTATCCCGGGACATCAGTATGCAGTTCCCATTAAACGTGTCACACGGAAGATTTCCAGGCTGCGTAGGTACATACTCAAGCCATAACGGTATGAGAGGGGTGCGTGACCGCCATCCACCATACGTCTGTCGCCCATCACCTGATGTCACACCCACCGCAACGCCGTGGTGAAGCTGTGACTTGCTTTGCGCAACCTCCAGCGTACTAGCCAGACGATTCAGCGCGCTCTGACGCAAAAATGTATCGTCGTTTAGAAAGAGATACACATCAGCACCGCTTGGGGCATGACTGACAGCGAGCCTCATCCCACCAGCCCAATACAATCGGCCATTTCCAGCCAATATCGTAAGCTCTCCACTGAAGGCCGCCCTAGCAAGTCTCGATGTGTCGTCAACAGATCCATCGTCCACTAACACGACCGAAAGCTTGTAACCAGAACTCTGGCCAGCCTGTTCGAGTGCTTGAAGACACCTTTCCGTCAACCGAGATCTATTATGCGCAGTGATGAAGACTGCAATATTCATATAAGGTTGTACAAAACTTGGCGCACGATTGCTCGCGACGACAGGCTCGTGGAGTGTATAGGTGCAGGTAGAGACGGGTGGCTTCGGTTCTTAGGACAGATTTCTTCTTCGGCTAAGTGGATCTGCCAGCCCTGTTGATGATGATTTCTTGGTCCTTGCTCTTCGTCAATCGTCTTCGGCATCCGCGGTCTGACGCGTAGCGTCAGAAGCTCTTCGGATTCCTCGACCTCGATCATGCCGCGGCCTTCAGCGCCGGACGACCGTAGTAAACGTCATCCGGCTTCTGGTAGTCCAGCGCCTGATGGCTGCGCTCGACGTTGTAGAACTCGAAGTACTCGGCCAGGCCACGACGCAGTTCCGATCCAGTCTCGTACGCCTTGAGGTAGACGTTCTCGTATTTCACGCTGCGCCACAGCCGCTCGATGAACACGTTGTCGATCCACCGTCCTTTGCCGTCCATGCTGATTTGAACGTCCGCCGCCTTCAATTCGTTCGTCCAGTCGTCGCTCGTGAACTGAGATCCCTGGTCCGTATTGAATATCTCTGGCTTGCCATGCTTCGCCAGAGCGTCCTGCAGCGCTTCTACGCAGAAGTCCGGCGTCATCGTGTTCGACACCCGCCAGGACATGACCTTGCGACTCCAGACGTCGATAATCGCCACCAGATACTGGAACCCATGCGCCATCGGGATATACGTCAGATCCGCCGCCCAGACCTGATTGGGTCGGTCGATCGTAAGCCCCGTCAGCAGGTACGGCTTGATCACCGCCTGCCGCGCCGGGATGCTCGTGCGCGGCTTACGGTAGATCGTCTCCATGCCCATCCGTCGCATCAGCGTCGTGACGTGACGGCGGCCGACCGCGTGCCCTTCGTCCTGCAGTTCACGGGTCAGCTTGCGCGCCCCGTAGAACGGCCACTTCAGGTGCAACTCGTCCAGCCGCCGCATCAGCCTCAGGTCCCGCTCCGGCAGCGGCCGCGGCGCGTAATAGACGCTCGAGCGGCTCAGATCGAGCAGCTCCGCCTGGCGCGACACCGCAACCTCAGAACCCCGATCAATCAACGCTTGCCGCTCAGGCCGGGGAGCTTCCCGAGCGCGCCTTCTAGTAGGGTCGAGGACTGGCGCGCGCGCCTTAGGCTCCGGTGGCTCGACCGACGCTTTCGCGGCGGGCCTCAGTCCGGCTGCCATAGCCACGTTTCCAGCCCCCGCCTCGTCAAACGGAGCGTGCGGATTTCCCGCACTCCGCTTTCCTGCGAGATTCTCGCCACGGTTTATGAGGCCTATCACGCGGGGGTTGCTTTCGGCACCAGCCGACGGAGCTTATAGCCATCGAAGAGGCCAAGTCGCTCGTAAAGCCGGCGCGTACTCCACCGTCCCCATCCGAAGCCACGACGCTTTCGGGCTCGCATCAGATGTCGCCGTATCTTCAGTTCGACCCAGTGTTGTATCAATCGGAAGCAGCGACTGGAGTTCCCGACCGCAAAGTAGTTCACCCAGCCTCGTAGGATTGGGTTCACCAGCATCACCACCCGTTGCACGGGCTGTGACACATAGCGCCGAAATATCTCCTTGACGCGGCGTAACAACTCCGTCCGCTTCTTCAGCTTCGGAGTCGTCAATACGCGCCACTTCCCGCTTCGCGCCCGAATTCGACGAAAATCGAACCCGAGAAAGCCAAAACTCTCGCCTTTTCCAAGGTCGACCGTTCGGCTCTTTTCTTCGTTGATCTCAACACCAAGTTTGGCAAACTCTTCACGGAGTCTTCTATGCACAGCCTTCAGAAGCCATGGTCGGCTCCGGTGATCGTCCACCATCACGACCAAGTCGTCAGCAAACCGTGCGTATTCGACGTACTCGTACGCGCCACTGACAGTTGCTTTCTTGGCCCGTTCCAGCATCCGGTCTACCTCGTTGAGGTATAGGTTACTGAGCAGGGGAGAAATAACACCGCCTTGCGGCACGCCTCGGGGTCCGGAAGATTTCAGCATCCTCTTAAGAAGCGCCATGACATCATCGTCCTGCACCCGACTGGCCACCTTCGTTAACAGACAGTCATGTCTGACGCTGTCGAAGTAGGTCCGTAGATCCAAGTCAATTACGGTCAGCTTCCTCTTGAGAATGCCGCCACACACTCTCGCCACTGCGTCGTGCGCAGAGCGCTTGGGTCGATAGCCAAAAGACCCTGACTGAAAGTCAGCCTCAAATATCGGCTCCAAAATCAGCTTCAACGCACCCTGCACCACCCGGTCCCGGATCGTCGGTATCGACAGAACGCGTACCTTGCGGCCGCCGTCCTTCGGGATTTCCGTCTTCCGAACCGGCAACGGCACATAGGTGCGCCCAATCAGTTCGCCCCTTATCTGCGCGATGAACTCCGCGACACCCTGCGCCTCAATGGCCTCGAACGTCACGCCGTCTATTCCCGGCGCACCGTCATTGCTCTTCGCCATCGCGTACGCAGCCAGCAACGTCTCCACTTTGCAGACATGGACGTAAATCCCCCAAAAACGCCAGGACGGTTCGGCCTTCGCCTTGACGTATAGCTTTCTCCTCAGGTCCTGCAATCCAATGGGCGCGTTTATCATTTCGCCCTTGCCTCCCCTACGTCGAAAGCCTTCCCGCAGCAGGGCGCCTTCCCTCCACCGGCATTACCCGGTTTCGTTGGTACTATTCGCCCCTCCGACACCCTCTTGTCGATGGCCGATTTCCTGATGAGACCAGTTATACGACCACATCGCTTCCTCTGATTTCGCAGTGGGACAAGGAGGGTTTCTCCAGTTGCTCGGCGTCTCCTTGTCAGCATGCCGTCGGTTTCACCCCGCCGGAAGAACATGTCGCTCCGGTCAGATTGCGCCACGATCTACTGCCTTCACCTGATTTTTGAAGGTTCGGCTTCCGGTCATTGAAACTTTCGAGGCCACATCTCCGTTCACTTGCGTTACGGCCTGCTGACTCGCAGCAGCCCCGAAGGCTGCCTTGTCGATGGGCTTCGGCGACTCGTTCTCACGAGGCGTCGCCATCCTAGCTACGGGGTCCTGACTATTGCCCCGGTGGGTTTCAATCCCCACTGAAAACGCCAGCCTTCGCTGGACGCACAAAAATCGCGTTCCATCGTCAGCTCGCCGACCTTCTCGCGCAGCTCGCGGATCTGTTCCTTGCCGTCGTCCGCGATCGCCTTGCCGCCGAAAATGCCGACCAGGTTCTCCAGCGCCTGCGTCTTCCACATCGTCACCTGGTTCGGATGAACCTCATGGTGCGATGCGATCTCCGCCACCGTCTTCTCGCCCCGAATCGCTTCCAGGGCTATCCGCGCCTTGAACGCCGCGGAATGATTACGTCTCGGCTTCCTCATGGAAATCGTCCCTCCGGTTATGCCGGCCGGCCCGAAATCCACTTATACCCGTGTCCGAAATCCCGAAGCCACCTCTGAGTGCGCAATTAGGCATACACCAAACACAGATGCTTCAGACTTAGCACCTCAGAAAATATCGCACCCGCATCAAGTAGGCCCGACGAATTTCTATTTGGAAATGTTGTAGCCGAATGTCTCACGTAGTTCACATTCTGACATTTCACAAAATTTGCGCGACATACAAAGCCCAATGGAGAACCAAATCGATAACTGATTTAGGTCAAACGCAGGAATATCTTCAAAGAAGAAGATGACCCATCTTATTGCAACAAAGAATCCAATCATCCGCGCAAGGGAATTTCGCGATTGAAAAACGCCCCGAACAGACGCGACCAGCAGCACCGCGAAGTACAGAAGGACTGCGAGCAACCCACTGGACATAAGGACATTTAGAAAGCCAACTTCCGTCGCAATTCGACCTCGATTATTTAGAAACGTATCCGAAAATGCGATTGAATCATACCCAGAGCCAGCTCCACCTCCAAAGATGAATGACTCGTCGCGCCGAATCATCGACGCGAAAACCTCCTCATAAAGAAAAGTTCGAGAATCAGCGTCAAGGGGCGCTTTTGGCTCCTTTCCAAATAGCGTTATAGAAGCCTCCGTAGCCGTTGTGGAGGGTGGATCGAAGACGTTATACCGACCCGAGACACCGAGCGAAAGAAACACGAGCGGGGCGAGAAAAATTGACGCAAGTGCGAAAGCAAAAACGCCTTTACGAATTGGCCCGAGTGCGCCGTAAAACAACCCCAAGGCACCGCCGACTGCAACCGCCAGAGAGAAAACTATGCGGACGTCATTCGTCCGGTAACTAATGTCCAATAGAAGAGATATCAGCGCAACGCCCACAGTAGCAACGACAGCCTGCCGGCTTCGATACGAGGCGAACAGCACGAGCAGCGATACGGGCGCCACTACTCTCGGAAATAATTCCGTATTATTGTCGAGCGAAAATGGGAGCGCTATGAAATAGAATGGGATGAGCTTTATGAACGATGATAATGCACGAGACGCTACCCAGGAGTTTACGGAGAACGCCGCCAGCGGCGCTACCACTGTGAAGCAAAAATCTATTTGAGGCATGGTGACATTCCCCCCTTGCTTGGTGACATTCCCAAGGTGCCTCATCGCAATA
>Ga0118677_10014859_pt1 | contig 10896 bp, 9 predicted proteins | sample AliMusrvi5mmetaG_FD_86154 | JGI IMG/M metagenome (GOLD analysis project Ga0118677, IMG submission 86154)
CCTCTCCGCCATCGGGTCTGCCGCGTTGGGATCAAGCACGCGGCTTGGGGTGGTACCGTCGGCAAATTTGGTTAGCAAGCAATCGCCGGGCCGAAGTGTTGCGGCCGAACGTGCGATGCGTCCGTCCGGGCCCAGGGTGATGGAAAACCCCCGTTGGAAAGCGGACTCCGGGCCGAGAGTGCGGAGCAAGCCGCGCAAACGCACGAGTCGCTGGTGGTGGAGTTGCAACGCTGCTTGGCTGAGATGCCCGAGGCGCTGGCGCTGGGAGGCGAGGTGTTCGAGGCGGCGGTCCAGAACGCGGGCCGGTCGTTGGGAACGGTGGCGGGAGCGCAGGCCATGGAGGCGCATGGTGGCGGTTTCCAGTTCGCTGCGCAGGGCCTGGATAAGGCGGGCGCGCAGGGTGTCGAGCCGTTGCATCGGCTCGCGCAAGAGTTTGTCGCCTCCGCGCTGGAGAGTGCCGCGTTTGAGTCCGTCGAGTTGCGCCTGCGCTCCGGCCAAGCGCCCGGCAGTCACCCGGGTCAGCCGACGGCGCGTCTGGAGCAAGCGTGCCTGCAACTCCGTCCCATCAGGGACCGCCAGTTCTGCCGCAGCACTCGGCGTTGGTGCCCGCAGGTCGGCCACAAAGTCGGCAATCGTGAAGTCGATTTCATGGCCCACAGCAGAGATGATCGGCACCGGACAAGCCGCGATGGCCCGCGCCACAACCTCTTCATTGAAACACCACAAATCTTCTAATGAGCCGCCGCCGCGCCCGACAATCAAGACATCGCAGCGAGGCAGACCGAACGCCTCGGCTCGGCCCAACTTGTCGATGGCCGCAGCGATTTCCCGTTCGGCACCCCGGCCCTGCACCCGTACCGGCAGCAGGACGGGTTGCACCCATGGAGCGCGGCGTTGTAAGATATTGAGGATGTCGCGGATGGCAGCGCCGGTGTCCGATGTGACGATGCCGATGACCCTGGGAAATGGCGGCAGCGCCTGCTTGCGAGACGTCTCGAACAGGCCTTCTGCTTGCAGTTTTCGTTTGAGAGCCTCAAAGCGTGCTTGCAAATCGCCCATTCCGGCACGCTCGGCACGCAGCACGATGAGTTGCAACTGGCCGCGAGCCTCATAGACACTGGCTTCCGCAAACACCCGGACTTGCGCTCCATCCTGCAGTGCTGCGGCCCCGGGTCGTTTGGCCGCGCCAAACATTGCGCACTGGATTTGCGCTCCCTCATCTTTGAGTGAAAAATACCAGTGCCCGCTGCCTTGTTTTTTCAAATTGGAAACCTCTCCCTCCACCCAGACTTCTCCCACCTGAGATTCCAGCGCATGCTTCATGCGCCGCAACAATTGCGTCACGCTCAGCGCTTGCGGCGCACTCGGCTGGGGGGGCGAAAATAAGTCCACGCCCGAAACCTGCCAGCACCACCGGAAATTTCGAGTCTGAAATGACACCTGGGCGCAATTGCCTCAGAACTCAGTGTATCAGCGGTCTCTTTTCCACGATTTATCACAACTTAAGGGAATCCAATTTGCGAGCCCTTTCGTCAAAAACGAGGTCGTTTGCTCAGTTCTCTGTCTCCGTATATGACAGGACGTTTAAAGGTGCGCCAGTTCCCTAATGAGAAGCGGGTGCTTCGCGGTTTGGCCCTTTCCATCGGATAGACGCAAGCGGCGAGGCTCCATCACGTTGCTGCTAGGTTTCTGGGTATTCGGAATGGAGGAGAGCTTGAATTGAGTGCCACATTTCAACACGGGAAGCGCGCCGGTGGTAATAACCGCAAACCAAGTGGAAATCGCTTCCACGGGAGCTCCATGCCATGTCTTTACCACCTCAATGAGCATGGCTTGTTTCCTCCTCGCTCGCGGCTTGAATGAGCATTTCCTGCAGCTCGTTCAGCTTCTCGATTTGGTCGTCGAACGAATCGATTCCCATGCCCGACGCAGGATCTACTTCCCGCGCCATCAGACAGTGCTGGGCCTTCTTGGCTCCTTTTTCCTTGATGTCACAAGCAGTGTAAACATGCATCGGACTTGGCGGACTTCTGGTGCGGGCGGAGGGACTTTTTTTCCCGGAGAGAGAGTGCCTGCGGGTTCTTGAGCGAAAACTTGGACCAGTCGATGGGGCTGTCGTCCAGATCTTGGACGCGGAGGCGATTGACGGGCTTGGTGGGATTATGTAGGCGTTTTTCGGCATTCGGCCCCCACTTGTCCGTGGTGGAGATGATGATGCCCGAGGAGAAACGCTTGTCCCCGAGAGCGGCAAAATAAGAATCCAGGTCCGGGGCGGAGAGCGTGTGGTCGGGGAGGTAGAACTTGCACTGGATGCCGCAGAATTCGCCGGTGGCACGTTCCTCGGCCACGATGTCGATGCCGATGTCTCCAGATGCGCCTTTTTTCGGCCATTCGTTCCACATCCAGACGTTGGAGAAGCGGTCGGCGAAAATCGGATCGAGCTCGAGGTAGCGGCAGATGAGCCGCTCGAAGCGGTCGCCGAGGTGGCGGTTGTGGAGTTCCTCGTCGCGGAATTGGGTTAGGATGTCGTGGATGGTTTGCGTCATCAGCGGGAATTGCTTCCGCCACCAAAGCAAATAGGGCAGACAGCGACAAGGGCAATGTTGGGGCGGACGCTATGGATTTTTGCGGCAACGTGGTGTGGCAGTCATCGTTGCGGTTTCTATGAACACAACGTTTCTGCATCGCCAAAGTCAACAGGATTGGCCGCGAGTGCTGTTTTCCCCCCTAACATGCAAGGGTGCCCGATACTGTCAATTGAGCTTTCTGAGGGTGAAAACAGGCATCCTGCCTGTGATGGAAGACAGCGCGTCTCGCCTCAGTCTGCGCATGAAACGACAGGCTGGAAGCCAGTCGTCCATGACAGGCAGGATGCCTATCTTCCTGCTAAATTGACTGTATTGGGCGGGGACGCCTCTACTCCCGGTTGTCGGATCGGTCCGTCTGCGCGTCGTGAGAGTTAGATTGACAGTGGGTCCGGGTTCGTGGCAAGGCAACCGGTGTGAACACGCGCCCTACCATGTATGTCGTCGTCCCGCTGCTGGCGGGTTTGTTAGTCAGTGGTCTGGCGCGTGCGCAAGCACCGGCTAAACCCAACGTCGTGGTGATATTGGTGGACGACATGGGGTTTTCCGACATCGGCTGTTACGGCAGCGAAATCCCCACTCCCAACCTCGACAAACTCGCGTCCGGCGGCGTGCGCTTCACCCAGTTTTACAATGGCGCGCGTTGCTGCCCAACCCGCGCCTCATTGCTCACTGGATTGTACGCGCACCAGACCGGGGTGGGCCACATGGTCGATGACAACAACGTGCCCGGCTACCGTGGTCGGCTCAACGAGCAATGTGTGACGATGGCAGAGGCGCTGCGTCCGGCGGGTTACTTCACGATCATGTGTGGCAAATGGCATGTCGGCCAAAACTTTGGCGTGGCCCCGTGGAATCGCGGCTTTGAGCGCAGCCTCAATGCGGCGGCCGGCGGGTTTTATTTTCCTGATTCGCCGCGCACTGATTTGTTTTTGAATGGAGAAAACGTCGGGCGCCGAGGCGGGCCACTGCCGGAGCAATGGTATGCGACGGACTTGTGGACTGATTTCGCCATCAAGTTTGTCGATGAGGCACTCGCTGCTAAAAAACCGTTCTACCTGCACCTGTGCCACAACGCACCGCATTTTCCGCTGCAAGCACCGGCCGAGGACATCGCTAAATTCCGCGGCAAGTACAAGGCCGGCTGGGACAAGCTGCGCGAACAACGCCACGCCAAACAAATCGAGATGGGCATCGTCGATAAGGCGTGGCCACTCGCACCGCGCCCCAACTCGATAAAAGCATGGGACTCGCTCAGTCCCGACGAGCAGGATAAATTTGACCATATCATGGCTATCTACGCCGCCTGCGTAAACCACATGGACGCCGCGGTCGGTCGCCTCGTCGAGGCACTTCGCCAGCGCGGCGTGCTCGACAACACACTGATTTTATTTTTGTCAGACAACGGGGGCAATGCGGAGAGCGGTCCTAACGGCCGTCTCAATGGAGACCCGCCGGGCTCACCCAAGTCTGACGTTTATTGCGGTGAATCGTGGGCGATGCTAGAAAACACCCCGTTCCGCCGCTACAAGCATTTCGATCATGAGGGCGGCATCGCCACACCGCTCATCGCACACTGGCCCGCCCATATCAGTGCCCGCGGCGAACTGCGCCACCAGGTCGGTCATATCATCGATATCATGCCGACGTTCCTCGAGGTGGCTGGCACTACCTATCCGAATGACCGCAACGACAAGCCGATTCTGCCTTTGGAAGGCAAGAGCTTGGTCCCCGCTTTCGCTAACAAACCACTCGAGCGCGACGGGCTCTACTGGGAGCATGAAGGCAATGCCGCCATGCGTGCAGGCGATTGGAAGCTCGTGCGCCTCGGCAGCAACGGCCCGTGGGAACTCTACAATCTCAAGACCGACCGCACCGAACTCCACGACCTCGCCGCCACCGAGCCTGCCCGCGTAAAGGAACTCGCCGCCAAATGGGACGCCTGGACGATACGGGCCAAGGTCAAACCGACGCCTAACGAAGGCAAGAAGGCTGGGGCCGCCGGGGCTAATAAAAAGCAAAAGCCGTGAGGAGCTTCAGCCGACGAATAAAGAAACATGGCGTCTGAAGTTTGATCATTTAGAAATTTGGTAAAATGATGAAGGTAAAATGATGGAAGAAAAGATTTGAATTCCTGAGCACGGAAGCATCATTCCATTTCTTCATGATTTTACCATATCATGATTTTACCCAAATTATTCTTTGCTAACATTTGCATTTTGTAAGGTGTATTTCTTTACGGGGTCGTTAGCGAGTTATCGGTCTAGCGGGACGTTGCAGAATGTAAGCGCAGCGATGCCGTTGGCACCGAGGATGAGGTCGTTCTGGTTCCATGCTCGCTCTTTCAGATAGGTGATGTGCTGGGCGGTGCCTGGGGACTTCAGCTTGAGCGTTACCACATTGCCTTTCACCGTGCCCGAGGCGACTTTATCCTTTTCGCCTTCCAGATAGATCTGGCTGGTTAGGGAATTCATCCAAATGACTGGCTGATCGAACTCGAGGGTGATGGTATCTTTCGCTGCGTTGGAATATGCCGCCTGTTTGAGATTGGGCGGGGTGATGGAATCGGTGACCTTCTTGCCATAGTTGTCGCGTTCGATGAGGGGTTGGATCATGCGGGCAAATTCTGCCCAGCCTACCAGCGGGAAATGGCAACCACCGGGTGGTTTGATACCCAGCGTGGACATGACGCTCAGGTTGGAGTAGAGGCGCGGCAGGCTGCGCTGGACCTCGCGGATCATGTCGCCGCCGCCGCTGTCGCCGGCCATGCTGCATGCGTTAGGCCAGATCTGGAAGACATAGTAATGTTGGATGTTAGGAAAATCCTGCTTCCAAGCGGCGGACAAGGCGATAAAGTAATCCTCGTAGGATTTCCAATCAAAGTCGCCAGTGGGAGCTGCCGATCCCTGGTTGTTCTCGCCCTGGTGCCAGAGGATGCCGCGGATGCCGTGGGTGAGCTTTGCCTGTTGCACCCGCCACAGCGTCCGGCCGTAGATGGTGGTTAGGTCGGTGGGATCCGCCTCATTGCGTTGGTGTTGGTCGATTCTGGTGCCGCCCGCAGCGCCATTGATGAAGAAGACCGGGATTTTATTGCTAGCTACCAGTCGCTTGGCAAGTTCCATGCCCCAGTACCCTAACTCCGCTTTCTCACCTTTTTCGGCTTTCCACACCGGGTTGCACCACAGGTTGGCGGGGGTGTCTTTGGCGTTGCCTTCCGGGCGGCCATAACTGCGGATCCATTCGCTGGTGTCCGGCGGGGATTTCTCTCCGGTATCTGTGGCTAGGGCATTGGATTGGCCTTGAATGATATAGGCATCGCCGCAGACGATGTTGGTCACGGTTTGCAACAGCTTCTCGGTGGAGCCTCGCTTGGTGCCGAACTCGACCTTGTACTTGACTAGGCCTGGCTTGAGTTTTACGGCAAACGCGTATGACTTATCTGCACCCGGCTTGAGGGCCTCACCTTTGTAGGGTTTGTCGTCGGCATATACCTTGAGAAACACGGAATCGGCCGATTCGTCAAGTGTGCCATTGTAATAGAGCGTGCCCTCGTTGTTCTCATCGCGGGCATAAAATTGGTTATCCACAGGCTTCTCATCCTTGGCTGGTGTGCGCACGGCCCATGCTTCGCTTTTCGGTTCGGTAACCTTGATAGATGAAGTCTGGGTGGTCGGCTTGCCACCGTTGTCGATGGTGGCGGTGACGGTCAACTGACCGCTGTTCTGGGCGCGTTTGAGAATGAGTTTTCCGGGCGCAATCTCCTTGATCACAGCGACGCCCGAGACGCTCCAAGCGAATTTCAAGTCACCTGCACCCTTTGCTTGCATGGCGCTCAGATTGCTTATCTGTGGCACCACTTCTAACTTCGAGCGTCCATCCCAAGCGGCCGGCAGCTTCAAGGTGAAGACCGGTTCAGCAATGTCTTCCTTGATGATGATGGGAATGACTTTAGTTTTGATTTCATTGGCACAGATCGCCTTGATTTCGAGTGTTGCTGTCTTGTCACCGGTCACCCTGCCTGCGTCGAATGAGTAAGTGAAGACATCGGTAGCCATGAGGGTTTCCTTGCCGTCGGCCTTGAGCGTCCAATAAATTTTTTGGGCACCGCCGGCCTGTGCAGTGAAGGTGGCGTGTTTGCCTTCCAACACCGTGAGTTGGGCCGGTGAGACGGCGAACGCATTGCCTGCTTGCACCATTGGTCCGATCAATGTTTGCAGCGGCTTTTGGTTTTCGTATTGAAGTTTCACCCAGTCGGCTGAGCGTGCCACCTTGGAAATGCGCACCTCGTCCATGTCTCCGGTGAAGTTATAGTTGTTATACCAACCGCCGAGCCACAGTTGGGCCGGGCTGAGGATTTTCATGGTTGTTTGGATAGGGGAGGGGACGTCGAGCTTGCCATTGATATAGACTTGGCCGGTCTTGCCATCGTAGGTGTGAACCACTTGTACCCACTCGGATTTTGGTAGCGAGCTGGTGGCGTGGAAGCTGCCGCCGTCACTATCAATGTAGATATGAGATGGGCTTTGCAATTGCATGCGCACCTTACCGGCCGGAGTGCCCTCGCGGCCCCAACACACCAAGTCCATGTTCGCGGCGTCGGATCGATACCACAGTTCGGTGGAGTGCGGGCTTGCCGCTGACGGATAGTTGAGGATGTTCTCGCCGCAAGCAATCCCTTGCTTGGCGGCAAAATGGCGTGCTGTGCCGATCATCCCGGCCCCCGAGGTGGTGCCGACGTTTTTAGTCTCCAAGGTGCCGCACTCATCCTTGAGCGGGTCACTCATGTGCCAGACGCTCAGGTAGCCGTTAGACTCATTGAACACCGCCTTGCCGTTGGACTCACTCAACGCATCCGCCTTTCCCCAAAGCACTTTGATTTCCTGGCGCGTATTGCCCTTGATGCTGGGCAGGCGAAGCCAGATGCTCGCCGTGCCGGCGGCCGCGTCCCATTGCTCAATTTGATAGGCCAGTGGGGCGCCACTGGTCGTGGCAAAGCGCAGGTCGTCGCCATTGGGCTTGGCCTGACTGAAATTGAACGATTCCTTGCGCAGCCGCAACAGCACCGGAAAGTTGCTTTCTGCGGCACTGGCCGGCAGGTTGGCGCCCTCTGGTGTTGTGAGTAGATAGACTGATCCGACGTGCTTCCAGCCCGTATAGGCCGCGAATCCTTGAGGTGCAAAGCCAGCGAGCAAAGCGCTGGCGAGGAAAAGTATGGGGCGTGTCATGTTGGTGTTGAGGCGTTGGGGTTGATTTTCGGTGCTGCGAGGCACTGCAGGGTTTGGCTAAGAGTGTGAGTCAACGCTTCGACAGAGTCGGATCTTTCACTTCAGTACACGGATTTTTGAGGTTGCAGAATCGGCGGTTGCTTGATATCCTCGTTTAGAAGTCACCGCCTACAAACCATTTTCCATAACACTCACAAATCCCCATGAAATACCGCTCCCTTGGCAGTTCCGGCATCGACGCGTCCACCATCGCCCTCGGCACCTGGGTGCTGGGCGGCGGCACCACCTGGGGCGACAACCCGGATGACACAGAGTCCATCCGCCTCATCCAGACCGCCAGCGACCTCGGCATCAACCTGATTGACACCGCGCCGGCCTATGGTTGGGGCCGCAGTGAGAGGGTCGTCGGCAAGGCGCTGCAAGGCCGCCGCGATCAGGCAATCATCGCCACCAAGTGTGGGTTGTGGTGGGAGGACTCGCGCGGGTCGTTTTTCGCTGATTTCGATGGCAAGAAGATGAACCGCAGCCTGCGGCCGGACACCTTGCAGCTAGAGATTGAGAATAGCCTGCGCAACCTTGCAACGGACCACATCGACCTCTATCAGACGCATTGGCCGGCGATGCCACCTGAGCTCACTCCGGTCGAGGACAGCATGGCCTGCTTGCTTAAAATGCAGGCGCAGGGGAAGATCCGTGAAATCGGCGTCTGCAATGTGTCGCTTGACGAGTTAGAGGCTTTTCTCGGCTGCGGCGCTATTGTTAGCAATCAGTTTCGCTATTCGATGCTGTGCCGCGATGCCGAGCAGGAGATTCTGCCGTTCTGTGAGGAAAACAAAGTGGCCACTCTAACCTATATGTCACTGGAGCAGGGGTTGCTGACTGGCAAGGTCGGCATGGATCGGGTGTTTCGGCCCGACGAATTCCGCAGCAACGATGCCTGGAACCCATGGTACACCCCGGCCAACCGAGGCCGTGTGCTTGCAATGCTTGGCGGGTGGCAGGATTTGTTGACCAAGTATGATTGCTCTCTCTCACAACTTGTGCTTGCCTGGACCGCCGCCCAACCCGGCGTGACCCATGTCTTGTGTGGCACACGCACACTCAATCAGTTGGCCGACAACGCCAAAGCAGCCGACCTCGCTCTGGAGTGCGCCGACGTGCAGCGCATCCGGGCTGATGCGATGGCACTGGGCACACCGCTGAGCTAGGAATTGCTTGTTAGTACCAGAACCCGCGCATGATCTGGGAGAGTAACTCTTGTTTGGAGGCACCGGGCAGGATGCCCGGACCACGTGGCGCGGGCATCCTGCCTGCCGACTGTAGCAGCCAAGTGAGTCGGAAGGCATGAGTATGGGAGGTAATCCACTACCGGTCGTTGCAGGCATGCTGAGCTATCAGGTCACTGGCTGGTTCATTGGCGTCCGCGTGTTCGACAGCTTGAACAGCGAGGCCATGCTTTTCACTTTTCTGGCCACTGGCCTGGCGCTCACTGGCTGGCTTGCGTGGAAGCAGGATGAATACAGCGCTGCGACCTCATTTGGCGGACGGGCCTATTGGATCACGCTCGTTGGCATCGGTGTTGCTGGTGGATCCTGGCTCAGGTTTAAGTGGTCATTGTAACACGGACCAAAACCCCACTCACCCCATGAGTTGCCCGCTGCTCCGACGGGTCAGACGGATTGATAGAATTTTCCCAGTGGTGTGAGTTCGCCTTCTTTGTTGAACAAGGCGGAGGTGCCGAGAGCCGCGCTATCTGCCCCGGCGGGGAACCACGCATAGCGTTCGACGAAGGAACTTCTTTCCAGTTGTGGGAGGACTTGCTTCATGAACTTGAGCACCTGTTCCGGCTTGTGGCGGTTCTGCGCGACGCTTTTCGCCTCCCAGTCACCGCAAGCGAACTCAGTGATCCACAGAGGCCGGTCAAAGAGTTTATGGACATTTTGCAACTGGTTCATGAAGGCGTTGGCATCGGTGCCGCCGTACGAGTGCATACAGATGAAGTCCACCCGCAGTTTCTGCTTTTTGACCGCCGCCATGAACGACTTCATCCACTCGTTATCGGGATGCACACAGCCTGGCGAACCCAGCCGCAAGCCGGTTTTCATCAGTTCAGGCCAAGCGGCCAAGGCCTTCTCCACAGTGAGATTCGATTGGTCGTGTTGATCGGGCTCGTTGAATCCGAGGAGTTCGGAGATACCTGCCTCCTTGGCGGCGGCACCGGTCTTGGCAATGCCTGCCTGACCGCCCAAAGAGCCCCAGATCATGGGAATGAAATCCACGTCTGCTGGCACATCCTTGGGTTTGTTAGATCCCCACGAGTAGAACCAGCGGGTGTTGAGCTGCTTGATCGCTGGCAGCCATTTGCCGTCTTCGCGGGTGACGATCCCAATGCCTTTTTTGCGTTTGTCGTGGGTAGCCGCGTGGGCCGGATCGGCCATGGCAAAGGGGGCGGCGGCGGCAAGGGTCAGAAATCGGCGGCGATTTATCACGCGGAGAGTCAGCTCTAGGGGGCTCCCGATGTCAAGCCTCCCGCACATCAATCTTGCCGGTGACGGCGGCGGAGATGAGGGTGCGGCAGGGATCACAAGGAAGACGGGCTGCCGGTTCAGGACTTCTGTTCCAGCGCCAGCAGGCATTCATTTGGCACGCATTTGTCGGCCATCACGCAGAATAGCCGGCAGGGTGGCAGGCCGGTATAATTCACCAGTATCTCGAAGTTGCAGCCGGTGGGAAAGCGCCGACCCAGCTCCCAGGAACTGATGGTGGCCACCGACAGACCCAAGTCCTTGGCAACTTTCTTTAAAGGTACGTCGTTTTTCAGACGCCAGTTGCGAAACGCCATGGCGAAGCTGGCACGCACGTCACAGTGGCAACCGGCCGGCGGCTCCACGATAGCAAACCCAGCCGGCGAATCGAGTGCGGTGATATGGATCATTTCGGGCTTGTTGGGAAAAGTTCGCGGAACCGTCAGACAATGACTTCCAACAAGATGGCAGGCGTTTGACGCAACGGCAAGAAAAAAATGCGATTTTTTCAGGGTTTTGCATGTTCTGCATGAAGCGATTGCGGCTTGCTCTATTTGTGAG
>Ga0118677_10014860_pt1 | contig 10896 bp, 7 predicted proteins | sample AliMusrvi5mmetaG_FD_86154 | JGI IMG/M metagenome (GOLD analysis project Ga0118677, IMG submission 86154)
AACTCACGGGCCACTTTAAGGACAGGGGACAAAGTATGAACGACCCCAAAGGTGATGCGCGGCTCGGTCTCGCCTGGCACGATCAACTCCGCAGGAAAATGCCGCCATTCCTTGATCCGCAGCACGTCGGCCAGCAGATCACCCGGCAACCCGCGCACTGCACGCAAATCCGCGGGCACCGCCGCGGAAACGATCGCGAAGGACTCAGGGAGAATCCCGTGCGGCAGATCGGCGCGGATACGGAAGGTGGTGGCTGTCATGGCTTCTTGCCCTAGATGCGTTCGATCTGGTAACATGGAATCTCCTAGTTAGAGACCAAGTGCATCCAAGGCCGGTTTGAGGGAATCTTCCAGTTTTACCATCGTTTCCACCATTTCCGACTGGATTGCCGGCCATTCGGACTCCGGGCTGCGGTAGCCGCCACGCTCGATGACGTGCTTGATGCGGCAGGCCCGCTTGGTGTCGAGGCGTTCCCAGACAAGCGCGCCGCCGAATCGCTTTTCAATCTCATCCTTTTGGCTGTGGAGTTGATCGAAGATGCGCTTGTTCTCACTGACCTCGCCGCGATCAACATAAAGCTCGGTGATGCCATATTCTTGGACGATGACGTAGTTGAAGCCGAGGCCGCGTATGCCTGAGCTTGCGCCCAGCCAATGGTAGCTTCCGGGCTTGATGTTGGCATGGCGGGTTTGACGGCTGCGAGCCACCGCCACGAGTCCCTCCCAGAACGTCAGGCGCACGTCGTAGCGCTCTGCTCGTTTCTTGCGCCCAACCTGTTCCTTTTCCCGCAATTGAATCTGATACTCGTGAGCCTCCGGCAATGGAATGATCTGCTGAACATCAATCAAACGGGATTCTCCATCCTGATAGGGACGCAAGCGAATGCAGCGGATGTCGATGTCACGGTCGCGGAGCCACAACACGGCGGTTGTGAGTTCCTTGCCAAAGTCTTCGGAAACCAACAGAATCCGGACATCCGGCGCAAAACTTTCCTCATCGGCGTCGTCCCATCCGAGAAATTCGAGCATCCGCGACTTTGCCTCGTCCGGTGGCTCGCCCATTCTCGCCAGAAACTCGCCGTGAATCTGCTCCGCCCGCTCGAATGTCATGGCGGATATCATGCTCGCATAGCGGATGGCCTGGAGTTCCATGTGGCCGCCGTCGTTGGTGCGCTTCAGTTCGATCACGACCAAGTTCGCTTGCCGATCAATGGCCAGCAGGTCGATGCGGCGGCGACTGTCCTCCCAGTCTCCAAATTCCTCCGCAAGCACATAAAGATCATCGCTCAGCACTTCGATCTGAGTGCGGAGCAGTCGTTGCAGGTCATCGCGTTCCCGGACTCGCATGTTGGCAAACGATGCTAGTGTGATCGGCCGGAAGGCATTCGGTGTCATTTCATAGAGTGGCATGGTGGCTGTTGGCTTGGGCTGGTATGTGCTGAGACGAGAGTTTCGATAAGGCTCCTGGTGGACGCAGTGCAGGATCGAATCAGGCGAGGCCAAGAATCCAGCCTTCTACCTGGGCCACGGTGCGTTCAGGGGGCGAGAGATGAGGGAGAAAATGGTCCGGCAAGCTATCAGCGGCGTCGCACTGCTGCATCCAGCGGGCAACGGCGTAGGCGTCGTGCTGGTGGGGATTGCGATCCTCTCTGGAAAACGACCGGCTCCAGAGTGCCGGATAGACCTCGGCGATGACGGAGCGGCATGGTGGAGGTGTCCAGCCGTCAAAAGGCCAAAAATGGAGCTGTGTGCCGAGTTGCTGCCGGAGGTATCGCAACCACGGGAGTCCGGCGTGAGTCGATTTGGCGACGCTACCCTGCACAACGAATTGAAAGACTGATTTGGCGGTGCGGCTTCGTTCTTCGGTCAAGCGGCGCCAGCGCGAATTCCCGGTTCGTGCGGCACCATCGCCGTATCTGCCGTCACGAATGAAATCGACATACATGTTGTCCTCGTCGGTTGGCCAGTGACGGCAAAAGTCATCGAGGAAAGCCGGCCAATCGGGAGGGATGTGGTGGATTTCGAAGTAACGGATAGGGAATGAAAACGCATGGTCGATGCCAACCAAGGTGGGCTGGCCATCGCGAAGCTCGGCCGCGAGCCACTCAGCAAGACCGCTGCGCGTCCAATATTTGCGTGGGCTGGGCGGCGGGGGAATCTCTGTTGGCAATTCAGCACCGTTTGCCGCGTAAAGTCGCAAGCCGACCAGACTACTTGTGGGCGTTTCCGCGCCAGAATAGTCGATTCCAAAATATCGTTCAAATATCGGCATGGCAAATCAAGTCAACACCGGTGCGGCTGGACAATGGGATCAGTTTCAAGATGCTGGGCGTTGGCTATTCAGGCCCCTTTGTTTTCTTTGAGCCACTTCCGGCCTTTGTCAGTTCATGGGCAGACGAGGGCTTTGATCATAGCGAGTTTCTCGGAAACTTCCGCTGGGATTTCAGCCGGTGTCATTTGGGCTGCGATAAGAAAATAGTCACTTTTGGCGATAGTGACGCCGGCCGCCTCCAAAAGCTGTGGCAGAATAGTTTTGCTAGCGGGCTCCGAGCGTAGGATAGCGTTTTCCCGTAACGGATCCTTGAAGAACGCCGGAGGCATTTGATCTCGCAAAAAGTTCAAGGCCTGATGCGCGAAAAGCTCACCCTTTTCCTTTTCGATGAAACGTTCGATACTTGCCGGATGGAGTAAATAACTCTCCGCCTCGTACCGCTCCCATCTTAGTACGCTCAAACCATCGGCACTAATCTCACGATCGGGCAGGTTGCGATTGTCCCCGTCGAGGATAAGAATCGCCTGGAGGTCGCTCTTAACAGCCTTCAATGCGAAATAGTGAGCCCTGGCTTCCTTCGGGTTGCGGCCTTGGTTGTTGTGCCAGAACGGCAGCGATTTGAACCATTGGCTGAGTTCGGGGTTGAGGATTTCCGCCCACGCTTTGAGCAGGTCGAAGTCCGTGTTCCCTTCCAAATACAATATTCCTTTCGCGTCTTCGGCGAGCAGGAGTTCCAATGATGTGACGCGCTTCAAGGCTTCGCGGACCTGGTCACGGTCGCCTTCCGACGCCAATGGGTGAGGCTCCCGATAGAATGACAGAATCTGCTGGGGGCTGGTCGTGTCGATGAGTACCTCCGCATGGGTAGCGATGACCAATTGACCTTTCCGACGGTGGCAGAGGCTTCTTAGGATGTCGTAGAGCTGCTTCTGCAAGAGCACATGCAGGTGAGCGTCCGGTTCATCAAGAAGAATCAGACTGGACGGGCGGGCAAACATGAATGCGAGGATCAGGAGCACCTGATGGAACCCGCTGCCGGTGGTCGATACATCCAGCGGCGGGAACCCGCCAAAGCCACGGCCCGTCGGGATTCCTTTGAGATATTGGCAGGTAATGAACGGGGTGCGGTCATACGACGGCTTCATGAGGCGGTAATGGAAAACATCCCCAATGATCTCTTCGAGTTCTTTCCAGGCACTCCCATCCTCATTCTCGGAGACTTCGAGCAAGAGATTCCGGAGAATATCACCGCCCTTCCCCTGGCCGACCAACATGTCCTGATACGGTCGGTCATGGCGCGTCTCGTTGACCCCGATCCCGGAAAATGGAGGAACGTAAATAACGCTGACCTCCTTTTGTGCCGTTTCCAAATGGAGCAAGTCTTCGGCCACCGGTTTCACATGGATCTGCTCAGGACCGCTGTAGCGGAATTCAAAACCCAATTTCCAAGGGGTGCCCGCTGAATCCAATCCTTCGAGGGTGATGATCAACGGGCGCGGAGTGCCCAGCTTCCCCTCATGCTTCCGCAGCGATGTATGGGTGTCTGTCCAAAGCTGGTCCATGGAGGGAAGCGGCAACGCGCTGAAGTCCTGCCGGGTGATCGGAGCCCCCGGCCTGTCTTTGGCCTTGGAGCCACTTCCCGGCCCTTTCTTCCCGATCCAGCGTTGTAACGCGAGGTTCCACACCATGATCGCCTGCAACAACGTCGATTTCCCGCTGTTGTTGGGACCGGCGAGCACCGTCAAGGGTTCCAAAGGAAACTCCTGTCTTGGAAAACGTTTGAATGCCTGAGTGGTGATTTTGGTGATCATGGTTGTAAGAATTGTAGGAATTATGGTTGCTCGGTTCCAGGAAAAGGTTACTTTCCCGCAGTCACGATCACCATGCGTGGTAGGTGCATTAGGCCGCGATTAAAAGTCGCGGCCCGTTCTTTTCCAAGCTTGCGCCAAAACTCCTTTCCCGACGACCGGATGAGGAAGTCAGAGCGTTCCGCTTCTTCAGCACCCACGGTACGAACTATGTCAGCCCAGGGCAACGCCCTGGGTTTTGGGTTCCGTTCCGATTGAGTCCTATAGGGGCGGACCAAATCCGGGCGCGGCGCTTGGGCCGCCCCTTCAGGGCTTAGTTGTTCCCGGCGTCTTACCCAGGGCGTTGCCCTGGGCTGGCATAAAGCCGGGCCGTTAGCCCTCAAGAAGCGCTGGCGGGACAACTCTCCGGCATCGGCTTTGGCAAACGAAATGAGTGCATTCATGGGTTCTTTTGATCCACAATGATTTGAAATTGTTTCGGGGCTATGATAATCCTGTCACGCTTCGCCTTGGGGTGATTTTGACTTTTCCGTTGGTCTTGAGTATCCGAAAGCCATCATTATCAGAAACGGACACCACCGAGAGACGATCATGTCTTGGAAGTTATCGACTGAACCTCGTTCTCGAAGTCTCTCGCAAACTTGGTGTTTTTCAAAGCCGCATCCATATCGCCACCGCTTGATTTGACATGGGTGGTCATGGCCTTGTCGAAAACCTTGACTACAACGCCAAACTGTTTCTCCACCAACGCGTCCACCTTGGCGGCGACACTCTGTACTTCTCCTACCGTGGTTGCCGCATTCGCACTGCTAAGAAGCGCTCCAAAGGCGGCGAGCTCTTTGAGATAGACTCCTCTGGCAATAAAAAACGCAGCCTTGCGCAAAGCTCCCCGCCGCTTCCGGTCCGCTTTCTTGTCATCGGCGATTCGCGATCTCACAGCCGCTTCGAGTTTGGAGGCCAGCAGCATTTGCATCGCCCGCTCATGGACGCTGCCAGCCTTCAATTGCGCGTCCTCGGGTTGTTCGTCACCCCAACTGAAGATCCGGTGATAGTCATCACTCCGGCGGAAGACCTCACGCCGGCTTGCCGCATTGCGCAAGCGAGAGCAGAACGCCTCCCAGTAGGTGCCCATGAACGCCATTGCAGCGGACTCCTTCGTGAATTCGAACCATGGCTTCCCCAGAACCCGCCCGCCTTGCTTTCGCTGATAGGATACACCCAGGTGCCGGAACTCCTCTTCCAAGGCAATTTGCGGCGCATCCGCCGATACGAGATCTTCCGCCCGGATGGCATTCTGGGAATTGGTCGCGATGATCAAAGCCTCTAGAAAGTCGTGGTTGGCCGGATCGATGTGGTAAATCCGGACCAGTACATTCGAGTTTCCTTGGAACTTGTCTTTGAGCGACTTGTCATATTTCGCGTGATAGAGCGCGTTCACGGTCTGGCAGCCATTGATGATCTGCATGTTGTCCAATACGATGCTGAGCTTCTTGCCGCGTGGCGGCGGATTCACAATGACATCATCGGCGGTGATGCTCACGCCGTTGTTCATGAATCCAAACCAATTGCTCCGCGTGCCGGTGATGGTCTCGATAATGCCGCGGTTGACTTCTTTCTTTGCGCCAAGAAACAGCCGGACATTCTTCTCGAACAATTCATTGTTGCTATAGCGGTCCACCAATCGGATCAACTGATTCACATTCACGAAACCCTGCACCACCTGGATGGGCATGCCGGAGGGGTTCTTGCCGATCGGCCAATGAAGGAAGGTGTGATCCCCCGGACACTCCATTTCAAGGACTTCGCGTTGGATTGGAACGCGACCGTGAACGGCTAGATTGTAGATGTCCAGTCCCCCGTAGGTCTCGAAGGTGAAACCATAGGCTTGCTTGTCGCCAAGGAATGCGGTCCGGATTTTCTCCACCTTGTCCGCATCGGACGGCGACACATTCTGGCCATTCACCACATAATAGCAGTGAACCCGGCGCGCCGCCTTCGGATTGTCCCGGCATGCCTTGTCGAATGCATCCCGGGCTTCCTTGTAAGCCTCCAGGACATCGGCTTCATCCAGGAGGTCTCCCCTGAGAAAGACCTTGTTCATCCGCTCCACGAACGCATAAAGATCTTTGGTCGAGATGCCGCCGTCGTAGTTTTCACGGAACTTGAACTGGAACAACTTGAGTTGAACCTCGTCTCCGGTGTCCAAGATCAGAAAATGGTCGAGCAGTTCTTCCTCCTTGCCGGTGAGTGCCGTATCCACCGGTGTAAGCAATTCGAATACCTCGTCATCGTGCAGGAAGAATAATTTCTGGGCGACGAAGTAGGGAAACACCGCCTTCGCGTCCTGCGGGTTCAATTTCCAGGAAGGATTACGGCTGGCCAGATGCGCCATCATATCCTCAATCTCGATCCGCTGGTCGGAATCGAGCTTCTGCTGGGTGGTTTTCCTTGCGACCTTCTTTGCACTCATGGTTTGAATCTAGGGGCTTGATTTCGGGTAGTCACGTTTTTCCTTCAATGATGCGGACGGTTTCGAGGGTTTGGAGTTTGTCGAGGGCTTTGCGGAGCGGGTGGGTGCCGTCGTGGAGGGTTTCGAAGAGAGTGCGCAGGTGGGTCGATCGCCCGCCTACCTGAATTCCACCCATGAGGTTGGCTATGCGGAGATCAAACAAAAAGCGGGCGGATGAGTTCATGGGTTTCGCTTGGGAAATGGGTGGCTTTGCAACTCTTCAATGATGTCGCGGGCCGTTTGTACTTCTGACTTTGCGAAATTGGGGCTGTCGGTGTGACTCAGGCGATTCAGAATTGTGGACCGCATCATCTCTACTTTCTGGACGAGCGCGCTCGATATGAAATCAGGATGGTTCTTGATCGGTTGATTGGTTTGCAACTCTCGCCGCTTTGCTTGTCGGGCGAGGATGCCGTTCCACAAATCGTTCGCTTTCACCTCTTTGATCTGCTTCTTGAAAGGGATTTCGATTCCGTTCTCGTCACAAACATTCCGCAGTCGTGCCTCAAAAGCTGCCCGCAGATAAACTGCAGCGGCTGTCAAGTCATTGGCTACCAAGTGGGCGGTGGCACGGTCGAGAGGACTCAGGCCATCTTTTATTTCAGGAATCGGAGCCTCGCCTTCGTGGCTGTCCACAAGATACATTTCTTTACAAGTCCAGCCACCTGCATATTCAGTGTATTCCTTGGCGAGTTCATACCAAGTGTGGTCATGGGTCAGCAGCAGGATCTGCCAGTCCCCAAACTCTTCCCGCAGAAGGTTCAGTAAGGGAATCCGGTTGGACAGGTCGAGACCGATGAGCACATCGTCCAGAATTATGATTCCTGGGCGGCCGACTCGGATGATGCGGGCACCGGCCAGGTAGATCGAGATGGCGATTGCGGTTAGTCGCGCTTCATTGAGGAAATGTTGGGGCTCGGCGACGACAGTGCCGTTGTAAGTGACGCTAAGGGCAATGTTCTCGCCAGTGAAATTTCGAAATTCTTTCGAAAATGACATCGCGGCCGGATCAAGCGAGAATCGCGTGCCCTTTTGCAACTTCGCCAGAAGCCGGTTGCCTTCAGTGATCACCTCTGGAAGCTGGTTGCGCAGGGTTTCCGAGAACTTTTCCGAATGATACACAGCCCATGTAACGGATCGCTTCGTTAGTCTTTCAGGTTTTGATTCTAGCAATTTATGATAGATCTCCGAAAGTTTTCGGTCCGGGAAGGGGAGGTCTGCAAGTATAGCGCCAACAAGAAGTTTGAAGAGGTTAGGATTGCCGGTCCGGTGCACGAAGCTGATTTCAAGAAGATCGCGGTAGTCCAAAAAAACGCAGGAACGCGCAAAGGTCTGAAATGGCTCTCCCCCGTTCTCTTTTGGATGAGGCTCACCAATCTCCCAGCGGTATTCGGAAGGAGTTCCTGAGGTCAACTCGACCATAATTGCGTCGTCTTCTGCCTGCATGAAGACATTCTGATGTTTCGCGTAGGTCCGCTGCTTGTCACTCGTATCGCACAAGTCACGGAGCGCGCGGAAAAGCGAAGTCTTGCCGCTGCCGTTCTCCCCATAGAGAAGCAGGTTCTTGCCATCGTTCCCGAGGTCAACTTCAAAACTCTTGGGGCGGTAGGGCGGAAAGGCGCGGAAACCACTGATGGATATTTTCTTGATGCGCGGGCGCTCCACGGTGAGGTCCACAGTTGCGGTGAAGGTGGATACTGGGCTAGCCGAAACAGGTATCGTCGCCATGGCTCTATTTTCCTCCTTCGATGATGCGGACTTCCTCGATGGTTTGAAGGTCGGCGAGCATGGCGCGGAGGGGCTTGTTCAGGTCATGGGCACACTCGAAAGCCAACTGAAGCTCCCCGGCGTAATGAGGGGCCGATGGATCAGCAGGAAATCCGACGCTGGCGGTGACGTCGAAGATATAAAGATTCCGGGCGTGGAGTTCGCCGGGGAAGAAAAGTTCATAGACGAGTCCGTTGAGCCATTGTTCGAAGTAGGAGACCATAAGGCCGCGGGTGGGAAGCGATGCTGCTTCCGAGCGATGCAGGAAGATCAAGGCGCTGGAGAGATTTTCGCAGAGTTGCTTTTGGTCCTCGGTGGCGGTGGGAATGGGAATCTGTCCGACATACTGACTGAATGCTCGAAGGTAGCCTCCTCGGATACGGTTAGATATACTTCCGTAAAACCACTCCATGAGGGACGAATTTAAGAAGGACAAAAACCACTTCTCGTCCGTTGGAACAAAATAGCAGGTGTTTCCGAAAAAGTATCCTTCGGTGTCGAAGGCGAATGTTTGGTGCTCATAAATGTCAGGATAAACGATTTTTGGTTGGTTAAACTCTTGCCAGTAAGCGATGTTATCTTGGATTTCATACCACTCGTAGCTGCCAGGTTTGCGACCACCTGGAACTCCGGGAGTAAGTCGCTGCTGATATGGCTTCAAGTAGGCGTGAACGGCGGGGAACTCTTTGATGTCGATGCCACGGCGCGTGAAGATTAACCACAAGTCCTGCGGTTCGCAGCGCCAGCGCTTGACATCTCGCCCACGGAGGAACGGCTTGAGCACGGCGTCGGAGGACGGATGTTCTGCGATGAGGCGGTCGCGAGTCGCACGGTTCACGACGAAGGCTTCGTTGAAGCCTGTCAGGACGCCACGATAGAAGCGGCCTTTGCAGTATTCGCCGAGGGGCGTGCCGCATTTTCGAATGCGCTCAAGAAGGCGAATACCGACTGGGCTATCAAGCTGCCAACTGCAAGGTTTCAGATTCTTCTGGCTGAGGCAGACGTGGTCTTGCTCAAAGATTTCCGGAAACTCAATCTTTGACGGTCCAGGTTGCCACGTCATGACCGGGAAGTCGCGATCCGCGTGAGGAACAAGTTGCTCAAAGCTGCTTCGGTGTTCGAATATCTTTGGATCTGGAAGTTCTTTGACATCGCGGACTTTTTCCGTAACGAAGATGCATGGATAGGCGACGGCCGTGAAGATGTTGGTATCACCGAAATCGAGGATCACTTGCGGAGCGGTGGCATAGAGCAAGTATGCGCGCAGTTTCTCGCCATACGCAGCGCGGAAGTATTTGTTGCTGGTGATGAAGCTGAGCACGCCGCCGACGCGGAGGAGTTCGATGGACTTCTCGAAGAAATAGACATAGAGGTCGGCGGTGCCGGTGTAGCACTCGTATTGGTCCTTGAGCACTTCCTTGAGTGGACGTTGCTTGCCGGCGCTGTCCTGGACCATTACAGCCTTGAGCTCCTCCTGCCGGACGTATGGCGGATTGCCGATGACGAGGTCGAATTTTCCGCCGTCGCCTTCAAGGCCGAACATCCAGCCGGGATCGAAGAATCCCGCATGGGTGTTGGTGTTATAGGGGTTCCATTGAACGAGACGTCCGGCATCTGCCGGTGAGCATTCGCCCGAATCGACAAGGGCCTTGGCAAGCTTTTTGCAGATTTCGCGGTCATTCTTGCGGAGTGCTTTCTTGTCCTGATAGCGGCGGGCGGTGAAGTAACGGTGGCGGACGTCCTTGAGATCCTTCTCCAGTTTCCCAACATCTTTCGAGCCAAGCATGAGCTGGCCGCGTTGAAGGCCTAACAGAGTATTGGCCGGGACGATCTTGGTCTCGAGGTTGGGCAGCGGGAGGATGCCGTAGTTAGGCAGAGCAGGGTCGATGGGTTGATCGACGATGAGGGTGATGAAGAAGCGCAGCTTGGCGATCTGGACGGCGAGTGGCTGGATATCGACGCCATAGATGCCGTTTTCGATCAGATAGAGCTTGCGCCCATAATCGTCGTGGTTGCGGGCGAAGGCGCGGTCAATGGCGGCAAGGGCCTCTTCGCGGGCAGGAATGCTATCGAGTTGCTCGGCTAGGTCGGTTTGCTTTTGTTTCCAGAGCGAGTTGTCCGGATCGAGTTTTGTTAGAACACGGACCATTTTTTTGAGCAGGCCCATAGGGAAGGCACCCGAGCCGCAGGCAGGATCGAGGGCGCGGAGCTTTGAGATGCACTCGATGAGCACGGCAATTTCAGCATCCTTGAAGTCGTGCCCAGACTCATTCCAGTCGAGCAGGCGGCGGACGCGTGCGTCGGCGTTCTTGGTTTTGGGCGGCAAGGCTTTGACGAGGAGCGGGACCAGGGCCTTTTCGATCATCCAATCCACCACATAGTCGGGGGTGTAGAAGGAGCCGGTGGCATTGCGGGCGACGGTGCCGGTCTCCGGATTGTAGGAGGCGAGGAGGTTTTCGAACACGTTGCCGAGCAAGTCGGGGTCAAGCGCGACCTCCTCTTCCAACGGCGTGCTTTCGGTGATGGTCCAGACGAAGCGGT
>Ga0118677_10014861_pt1 | contig 10895 bp, 8 predicted proteins | sample AliMusrvi5mmetaG_FD_86154 | JGI IMG/M metagenome (GOLD analysis project Ga0118677, IMG submission 86154)
GTTCAGGACATCGACGCTCGCGTTGCGGAGGTGTTCAAGCTCGCTGACGGGAGCGGATCGTTCGTTGATTGCCGTGACGTTGGACATCTCTCTCCTCGGTTGAGCGTTAGGTGTTACGGTTCCACGATCAGAACGCAGTCGGGGTGAAATAGACGGTAGATCGAGAGCAGGAAGGACATGGGTACCTCGAAAAAATGGGGTCGGCTCGGGACCGGCCCCATGGGGTTTTGAAAGGAGGAGGTTAATGGACAGGAAAAGACTAAGGGGCGGGGGAGTTTCCGTCAATCCGGCTTCATTGGGTCTGGGGAGTTCCCTTTAGCCTAATCCGGGGCTGAACCCCTTCGTTTCGCGTTCCAGGCACTCTCGACCGGTTCGCTACTGGCTATACCCGTCAGGTTCCCAACCGTCCAACGATTGACTTTCGCTCCCCCTCTTCGTGGTGGGGTATTCTATGACGCTACGCGGCCAGAGACTCGGGGAAGTAGTTCCCGGAGACGGCCAGGTCGTAGACTGGACCGGAAAGCTCGGAAGCGATCCGTGCGCGATTCGCGCGTGAGGTCTCAAGATACTGTTCGTGGAGCGGGTGCTGTGCGCATACTTGCCTAACTGCGGATTCACAGATCCGGCCAATCTCATCGAGCTTGATGGGGTTACGCATCCCGAGGTCAGCCAGTGGCTTCAAAGACTCGGCACTGCGTAACTCTTCAATGGCCCGCTTGGGTACGCGTTCTTGTTCGATGATGCTCTTGTACTTGCTCCAACGCTCGAGAGGGTCGATGGCCGGAAAACGGCGCGCGTCTGAACGGGCGCGGGAAAGGCCGTGGAAAGCGCCGACCACTTTGAGCGTGGCTTGGGTGACAGGCTCGTCGAAGTTGCCGCCTGCCGGCGAGACGGTGCCACCGATGGTGACTGAGCCGGTGGTGCCGTCCTTGAGGCGTACGAGGCCGGCCCGTTCGTAGAAGTTGGCGATCAGCGATTCGAGATAGGCAGGGAAGGCTTCCTCGCCGGGGATCTCCTCGAGGCGCCCGGAGAGTTCGCGCAGCGCTTGCGCCCAGCGCGAGGTGGAATCGGCGAGCAGGAGCACGTTCAGCCCCATCTGCCGGTAGTAGCTGGCGATCGTGACCGCCGTGTAGACGGAGGCTTCGCGCGCGGCCACAGGCATCGACGACGTGTTGCAGATAATGACTGTGCGGTCCATCAGCGTCTTGCCGGTGCGGGGATCGGCGAGCTCAGGGAACTCGCGAAGCGTCTCCACCACCTCGCCTGCGCGTTCGCCGCAGGCTGCCAGCACGACGATGTCCACGTCGGCGTAACGGGAGGTGATCTGCTGCAGCACGGTCTTGCCCGCGCCGAAGGGGCCGGGAATACAATAGGTTCCGCCGAGTGCGACAGGGAAGAAGGTGTCCACTGGGCGTATGCGCGTGGTCATGGTGTCGGCCGGCATGAGGCGCTCCGCGAAACAGGTGACGGGCAGCTTGACGGGCCAGCGTTGCATCATGGTGACGCTGTGGTCCTTGCCCTCGGAATCGGTGAGGACAGCCACCTCTTGCTCGACCGTATAGGCGCCTGCGGGGGCCGTGTTTTTGACGGTGAAGGCGCCGCGGAGTACGAACGGCACCATGATGCGGTGCTTGAAGATGCCCTCCGGAACCGTGCCGAGCGTCTCGCCGGCGGTCAGGCGGTCGCCGGGCTTGGCCGTGGGCGTGAAGTCCCATTTTGACGTGCGGTTGAGCGCGTGCAGATACGTGCCGCGCTGGAGAAAGAAGCCACACTGTGCTGCGAGCTGAGGCAGCGGGTTCTGAAGACCGTCGTAAATCTGTTTCAGCAGGCCGGGGCCGAGTTCGGCGGAAAGCAGATGGCCGTTGAAAATCACAGCGTCACCGACTTGCAGGCCGCGTGTATCTTCGAAAACCTGCATATCTGCCAGGCGGCTTCGGATCCGCACGATCTCGCTCATCAGGCGCTGGACGGTTCCGTCTTGTCCGACGCAAGCGTAGCCCACCTCGTTCTGAGCGACGGCGCCGTCGAATGCAACGGTGATCATGTTGCCGTTCACTCCGACGATTTTTCCTGTTGTTTCCATAAAGAGACGGCTCAGGGTTCGGGGTTCAGGTTGATGGTAACGTGGGTAAGCGCCTCGAAGGTTTGCTTTCCTCGAGCTGCACTGAGCGCATTCCAGCGGGAGAGGATGGCGAGCTTGACCGCATAAGCGAAAACGGCTTTGATGTTCAGCGGATCTGGGCCCTGCAGCTCTTCAACGGCTACCCAGCGGACTCTGTCCAGCGCTTTTTCTTTCATGAGCGGATCGGCCTCGCGGAAGGCGTCGTCGACTCCCACCTCGATCTGAGCATCGCAGCCACGGGTGTCGCGCTGCCAGCGGGTGGCTTCGGTGCCCGCGACACGGGCGCGCTGTCGGACGACGGCATTGCGCAGGATGGCTTCTTTGTCGGCCCAGGCTGCGACGAAGGGATGTGAGAACGGCTGGCCATTCAGCAGGGCCTCCACGGCGGTCGCGCCTGCGGCGTTGAGCTGTTCGCGGCAGGCCGCCAGGAACGCTTCGGGCGTAATACCCGGCGGGGTATCGAATCCCAGCATCGGCAGACTTGGAAGTAGGTAGAGGAGGCTCATTGAGAAAAAGACGGGGAGAGAATCAATTCGGCTTCATCAGAGCTGCGAGCGTGGGGCGGAGCTGTTTGGCTAGGGCGTCCGCGACGGCTGTGCCTGTGAAGGTGTGCTCGATGCGTCCGCTGGCGAGCCGGATGCGGAAGCCGGCGCCGGTGCTCTCATCCGTGACCACGGTGACGCCAGCGACGGCATCGGCGGCGAGTTTCGCTCGCAGGACGTCGGCCAGCTTTGCGGAGGCTGAGACCTCGACAGAGCCTTTGCCTCCGAGGTAGGCGTGCACGGCGTCGGAAGCAAGACCGGCGACAACTTCGGTGCTGTTCAGGGCTGCGTTGACGTCCTTCAGCAAAAGATTGGAAAACAGCGCGGTGACCGATTTTTCGACGTTCAGCACCGTATCGCGGGCGGATTGCCGAATAGTCTCTTCGGCGCGGTGCTCGAAGGCCTCCGCTGCTTGACGGGCCTCGGCTTTGACTTTCGCTGCTTCAGCGCGTGCAGAGTCGGTGATGGTTTTTGCCAGGGCTCGCGCCTGTTCGAGAAGCTTGTCCGCCTCGATTTTGGCTTTGTCTGCACCGTCGTGCTGGATTTTTTCCAAGAGCTGTTGCAAGTCTTGTGTCATAGGTCACCTGAAAGCGGGATCCCCATCGGATAGCGGGATGGAAGCCGGGGCAAAACAAAAACTGTGTTTGTCAGCCGTATGGCAATAACTGAGGGCAGCCATGTGCGGGCCGAAGAAACTAAAGGCCCTCCCAGCGCCTTTGGAAAGGGGTCACTTGGCTTTCGAGGGAGACTTTGTGGGTGACTTCGAGGGAGTCGGGCTCGCCGGCACCGTAGCGGAGCGCCGTTGCGCGAAGAACCATGCGAGGACGGCGGGATCGGCATAGGTGCGGGTCCAGACGTCGTGGCCCGCGCCGGGATATTCGCGGTACTGAATTTTACCGCCGCAGGCCTGCAGCACATTGAACATGTCGCGCGACCGCGTGACTGGCACGGCGGTGTCTTTGTCGCCGTGGAATGCCCAGATCGGGATTTTCTTGAGAGACTGCGCCCGCGTGGAGTCTCCGCCGCCGCAGATCGGTATCGCTGCCGCAAAGAGGTCAGGCTTGCGTTGGATGGCGTCCCAGGTGCCGTAGCCGCCCATGGAGACGCCGGTCACATAGACGCGGTTGGTGTCCACCGGCAGCTTTGCGAGCTTGTCCTGCAGGAGCAGCAGGGCGAGCTTCATGGGAGCCGAGGGCATGGAGGGCATGATGTGGCTCGGGGCAGACCAGTTGGTGTTGACCCACTGCATTTCCTTGGGGCACTGCGGGGCAATCACGATCGCCGGACCGTTGGTCATGGCATATCGTACGAGGTCGGGCACACCATGTTTGAGCTGGGCGATGTTGTCGTCGCCGCGCTCACCTGCGCCATGGAAAAAGAGCACCAGCGGCACCCGTTTTCCCGCAGGGATATTGGCGGGCAGGTAGATGCGGTAGTTGAGCGTTTCGCCGTCGGCAGTCTGAAAGACTTCAGGCGTGGTGAGTTCCGCGACGGTTTGAGCGCACAAAGCTGCGGTGAGCGTTCCGGCACAGACGGCTGTGGCAAGTATTTTCATGGCGTCTCCTAAACAGGGCCTGCCCAAATCCATACGCTGAGCGCCGGATGCGGCAATACCTGATTGGCCTTAGCTTAGCAACACCGCCGCGAGTCTGTCAAACCATCCGTTAAAAGGCAGGCCCGCACTAGCTGGACCTGTTGAAAGCGAGAACGTCGGTTGCGTTGGAACCTTTTGCTCAGATCGCGGGTTTATTTGTTGGCGGACCGTCAATTGGCTGGTATTCAGTCCCCCTAATCGCCTATACTAAAGGATATTACGAGCATGAATAGGCGAACTTTTGTAGTTGGACATTGCAACCCTGATACGGACTTGCTCGTTTCTGCAGATCGCCTTTCCGCGTCTTGATAATTGCGTGTTCATGTGCTGCGACAACCTGTCGCGTCAGAAACAGTTAATCCCGCTCTTGATCGGACAGATGGAACGGGGACTCGTGTGTTAAGAAACGATTTTTCGCATTGCCCGCACGGGTTAGGAAAACGTATCATACCCAGACAAATGGCCAACGAAAAAAACAACAAGACTGAAATGCCGAAACCGCCCCCCGTGATGAACGCTCCAAACGATAAGCAAGAGGGGGCCTCCGCGACGGGAGCTTTGCCTCCGAAACGGGTTTGGGGACCCTGGCTGGTCGTTGGCATGTTGATGCTGTTCATGTTCGGGATGCTTTACTACACGCCCGAAGGCGAGCTCAAGGATTTGGACCAGCTCGAATTCCGGCGGCTGGTCGAGCAGAAACAGGTTGATAAGCTCGAGTGGGTGCGTGAAGCCAGTGGGATCATGTATCTCCGAGGCACGAAGAAGGGTGCCGCCAAGGAGCACTTCCGCGTGAACGTGCTTCCCTCTGAAAACCTTGAGCAGTTCCTGCTGGACAAACAGATCCCTTGTCCTCTGGTGAATAACACCAACATGTTCGGCTCGGTGCTCAGGGAGTTGCTGCCGGTCGTTCTGGTCCTAGGCATTCTCTATGTCATCTTCATGCGGCAGATCAAGTCCGCCAACATGGGCGCGATGAGTTTCGGCAAGAGCCGGGCGAAAATGCTGAATCAGGACAAGAAGAAGCTGACATTTGCGAATGTGGCTGGCATCAAGGAGGCCAAGGAAGAGGTCCAGGAGATCGTGGAGTTCCTGAAGGAGCCTCAGAAGTTTCAGAAGCTCGGAGGCCGCATTCCAAAGGGTGTTCTCTTGATGGGGCCTCCGGGCACCGGTAAGACCCTGTTGGCGAAGGCGATCGCGGGCGAAGCCGGCGTTCCCTTCTTCAGCATCAGCGGGTCGGACTTCGTGGAGATGTTCGTCGGCGTCGGGGCCTCCCGCGTGCGGGACATGTTTGAGCAGGGGAAGAAGCACGCGCCATGCCTGATCTTCATCGATGAGATCGATGCGGTCGGCCGCAGCCGGTTCTCCGGCATCGGCGGCGGACACGACGAGCGCGAGCAGACGCTCAATGCGCTGCTGGTGGAGATGGACGGTTTCGAAACCTCGGAGGGCGTGATCATCATCGCGGCGACCAACCGCGCGGACGTGCTGGACTCCGCGCTGCTGCGGCCGGGCCGGTTCGACCGCCAGATCATCATCGACCTGCCGACCCTGACAGGGCGCGAAGAGATCCTGCGGATGCACGCGCAGAAGGTCAAGCTGGCGCCGAATGCCGACCTGACCCGTATCGCGCGCGGCACGCCGGGCTTCTCCGGCGCGGATTTGGCCAATCTGCTGAACGAGGCGGCGCTGCTGGCGGCGCGTTTGGGCAAGGCCGGGATCGAGCACATCGACCTCGAAGAGGCGCGCGACAAAGTGTTGTGGGGCCGCGAGCGTCGCAGCCGCGCGATGGAAGACCGCGAGCGCAGGATCACTGCTTGGCATGAGTCAGGTCATGCGCTGCTGCAGGTGCTGTGCGAACATTCCGAGCCGCTGCACAAGGTGACGATCATTCCGCGCGGCCAGGCCTTGGGCGCGACCATGTCGCTGCCGGAACGCGACGTACTCAACCGCTCGAAGCTCGAACTGCTGGATCAGTTGGTTGTGCTGATGGGCGGCCGCATTGCGGAACAGCTCTTTACGGGTGATATCTCGACCGGCGCGCGCATGGATATCAAAATGGCGAGCGACATCTCCCGGAAGATGATCTGCTCCTTCGGCATGAGCGACGTGTTCGGCTTCCAGTCGTTTGGCGACAACCAGGAGACGCTTTTCCTCGGACGGGAAGTGGCGCGCAACCAAGCGTACAGCGAGGACACCGCGAAGATGATCGACGAAGAGGTCAAGCGGCTCGTGTCGGAAGCCTATGCGAGAGCGGAAAAAATGATCTGCGCGAACCGTCAGCAGCTCGAGAAGCTGGTCGAGCATCTGCTCGAAGCCGAGACGATGGACGGGCGCGATGTCGAGGATTTGCTGAAGGAAGGGCGCCTCTTAAGCGAAGCCGAACGTGCAGCCAAGAAGAGCCAGGGATCGGGAGGCGGCGCAGGTGCGGCGCTGACGGCGGCGCCTGATGCGTCTGGGAGTGCGGGCGATGGACCGGCCGCTTCCTCTGGTGCGGCTGGCGGACAGAAGGACGCGCCCGCGTCGGACGCTCCGTTGCAGACGGATCAGGGGCTGTTGGATTTGGGTGTGGCGGATGGCGGAAAGTCCGGGGCGAAGGATGCTCCCGAACCGCCTCCGTTGCCGTGAGCGGAGTGCGGATGGAAGCACGCGGAAAATCTGACGCGCAAGGCGGAGAAAGCGGGCTGCCCGTGTGGCGTTGCTGCGACCGGCGGATTCCGCTCGTGCCGGCGCGAATCATGGGCATCGTGAACGTAACGCCCGACTCGTTCTCCGACGGCGGCAAATGGTTTGACGCTGACCGTGCGGTGGCGCATGGCTTGCAGCTTGTAGCGGAAGGGGCTGACATTCTGGACATCGGCGGAGAGTCGACGCGTCCGGGTGCCGCCGAGGTGGACGAGGAAGCGGAGGCGCGGCGGGTGCTGCCGGTGATCCGTGCGTTGGCAGCCCAAAGCCAGGTGCCGCTCTCGATCGATACCCGGCGGGCCGCAGTGGCGCGGGCGGCGGTGGCGGCGGGTGCCTGCATCGTCAACGACATCATGCCGTTTGCGGGCGACCTCGCGATGGCGGCCGCGGTGCGAGAGACGGGCGCCGGTCTCGTGCTGATGCACATGCGCGGCACGCCGGAGACCATGGGGCAACTGGCCGCGTACGGCGATGTGGTGTCCGCGGTCGCGGCCATGTTGCAGGCTGCGTTGTCGGAGGCGGCGGAGCAGGGGATTCCACGCGAGTGCGTGGTGATCGATCCTGGCATCGGGTTCGCAAAGACCACGGCGCACAACGTGGCGGTGCTGGCGGCACTCGGGCGGCTGGTGAGGCTGGCGCCGGTGATGGTTGGGGCGTCGCGGAAGCGCTTCATCGGCGAGCTGTGCGGCGAGCCGTTGGCGGAAGCGCGTGTGGGCGGGAGCGTCGGCGCTGCCGTGTGGAGTGTGCTGCAGGGTGCCTCGATCGTGCGGGTGCACGATGTCAAGGCGACGCGGCAGGCGTTGGCGGTGGTGAGGGCGTTGGCGGACAGAGAGGGCGTTTAGCGCGCATGTTCGAAGGCTTGCAGATCGGCTTCAATGACGTAATGCAGATCCTGATTCTGTACTTCGGGGTCTATGCCCTTATCCGCTATGTCAAAGGAACCCGCAGCGCGCAGGTGTTGCTGGGCTTCTGTGTGCTGGTTGTATCGCTTTTGTTGTTCACGTATCTTTTCCGGTTCGATGTGCTGGCGCGGGTTGTGTACTTCCTTTTGGTCTATCTGGCTTTGAGCATGGTGGTGGTGTTCCAGCAAGAAATCCGCCGCGTGCTTGCGTTGGTCGGTGGCCAGCGGTTGTTCAAACGCCAGTACCTGCTGCGGCAGGAGTCGGTTCCTGAGGCGCTGTGCCGCTGTATCCTCAAGTTGGCGAAGGCTCGCATCGGAGCTCTGATCGCGGTGGAGCGGGGCATCTCGCTTTGCGGCTACGAGGACTCGGGCATCCGGCTGGGCGCACTGGTCAGCGACGAGCTGATGGTTTCGATCTTCACGCCACCGCTGCCGTTGCACGACGGCGGCATCATCATCCGCGATGGCCGCATTGCGGCGGCTCACTGCCTCTTTCCTGTCTCAAACCAGAGCGAGCTGGTTACGTCCGGCATGCGCCATCGGGCCGCCGTAGGCCTAAGCGAGGAGACCGATGCGGTGATCATCGTGGTCTCCGAGGAAACCGGCATGATTTCGGCGGCCTACAATGGGCGGCTGCACCGGTATGATGCGCACGACAACATTCAGAAGGTGATCCTGCGGTGGCTCAGGGTCGCGATGCCGTACGAGCGGAGGCGTGGTCTGACGGTCACCGACTGGCTTGCGAGCCAGATCTACAAGCTGTTGAGACGGCTGGCAAGAGTAAGCGATGCAGGGAGGCCCAGCCATGTTCGGTAGCAGAGTCCTGTCATTGCTGCGGATCGTGTTCGTGAATAACGGCTACTGGAAGCTGCTTTCCTTCGTTATTTCGGTGTTGATCTATTTCTCAATCCGCTCGGACATCAGCCACGTGCGGGTTGTCTCGGTGCCGGTGGAGACCGATATCGACACGGGGACGGACGGGGCGGCCATCTGGTCGATTGAGCCCCGGTCGGTGCAGGTCACCTTGCGCGGCGCCTATTCGGATGTGAGCCAGCTGGCGGTCTCGACGCTGCGGTGTGTGGTGCGCCCGAAACAGAAAAAGAACATGCCTCTGGACACGGTTTCAGTCAAGGTGGGGCAGTCCAGTTTGCGCGGAGTCCAAGGGGTGCGCGTGGCGAAGATCGAGCCGAATACCGTGGTGATCAAATTCGATGTGCCCATCTCGCTGCAGTTGGCGGTGGCACCGCCCGTGGTGGAAGGCAAGGCGCGCGGCACGGTGCAACTTGTGTACGACCAGACGAACGCGGTCGTCAAGGGGTCGCGCCGGTTGCTATCTCCGCTGGATGTGACGAAAACGCAGATTTTGGCTGAGCCGATCGATGTTGACGGACGGTCTCAGACGTTTTCGACGCGCGTGCGGCTGTTTCCGCCAGGAGGCGCGGTCAACTCGGTGGTGGATCCTCCCGACATGGTGGTCAACGTCATGATCACCAGCGAGAAGGCTACGGCGAAGATCGAGCGCGTGCCTGTGATGGTGTCGCAGCCGTTCGCCTCGGCCAACCGCTGGAGGCCGGACCCCGAGTGGGTTGACGTGGAGCTGACGGGCCGCTCCGAGGTGGTTAAGGCTGTGAAGTTCGATGAGATCATGGTCTCGGTGAACGGCAACATTCCGCTGACGCCGACCTCGACCAATGAAGTCCCTGTGATGGTTCACGTGAAACAGGGCCTCTCCGTTGACGGGGTGAAGCCGTTGCCGGAGACCGTCAAACTGATCCCGGTCATTTCCAAGCCTGCCGAAGGGCAAGAAGGGCTTTGATGCGTTACTATGGAAGAACTTGGCACAGATAAATCGCAGGATCGCCTGGAACTGGAGCGCAGGGCCTACCGTCGCCTGACCGGTTCGCTGCTATTTCCTGTCGCGCTGTTTCCGTTGCTCAGCATGATCACCTACAACTGGCGTGACATCTCGTGGTTGAATTCGCCGCCGCTCTCCCCGCCTGCGAACCTGATTGGAATCGTTGGGGCGTGGTCGGTGTTCGTCGGATACAGCCTGTTCGGGCTGACGTTGTGGCTGCTGCCGGCATTCGTGCTTCTCTTCAGTTGCATGCTCATCTACGGCCGGGCTGTGCACATCGGCAGGCGCGTTCTCTGGGCGCTCCTGTTCATCGTTGCGCTGTGCTGTCTTGTGCAGTTGGGCAGCGACACGCTGTTCGGTGGCGTACTCGAAAAGCTGAACCTCAAGCCCAACGCGGGCGGGGCTGTCGGCTACTGCCTGATGACCTGTTTGCTGGCGAGCTGGTTCAGTCCGGTCGGCGGCGGTATCCTGATGCTCAGCATCATGCTGTTCGCGCTGGTCATGGCGATCGGCTTGCGCAATTTGTTCGCGGCGCTGGGGCGGTTAACGGGATGGTGGGAGGCGCGGCAGGCTTCAGGGGAGGGCGAAAGCCAAGCGCCCGAGTCGGGTGCAGGTGGGGAGGATGACGGGCTGTCTCTGCGCGCGCGTGAGCGGCTCCAGCGGCGAGAGCTGAAGGAGGCTGCGCGACGTGCCAAAGAAGAGGCGCGGCGAATCAAAGAAGAGGAGCGCGAAACGGAACAGCGCCGCAGGCTCGATGAACGCGCGGAAAAAGAGCACCTCGAGGAGGCCGCTCGGCAGCGGGAGAGCGATGCCGTTGAGCGGAACCGGCGCCAAGTTGATGACATCCGGCGGCGCTCGGAGGATGCCCGACAGGCCGCCGCCGTGCGTGAACGCGAGCGTCTGCCTGCCGCCGTTGCGCCGAGCGCCGAACGTGAGCTTGTCGCAGCCAAATTCAAGGCCAGATTGGACGAGAATTCCTTGATATTCCTTGCCTTCGGTATTATTGCCGCTCTGGTTTTTGGTGTAGGCGGTCCCATTTTTGCCTGGCGTGTGACCGCGCCCTTGAAATCGGCAACCACATCATTGAAGGCACTTTCAAGTCGATCCGGCGATCTCGCCACGACAATGGATGTCATATCCTCTGATGAGGCGGGCGATCTCGCGGCGTCCTTCAACGAGTTCGTCGGTAAATTGCGAGG
>Ga0118677_10014862_pt1 | contig 10895 bp, 10 predicted proteins | sample AliMusrvi5mmetaG_FD_86154 | JGI IMG/M metagenome (GOLD analysis project Ga0118677, IMG submission 86154)
CCCAACACCAATAAAAAGATCGCTATACCAGCTACCATTCCGATCCGTACTGGGGTCCAGCCCCACTTCTCGACAATTACTTCAACCGTTTTAACGGGATCCACCACGGGAATCAGGGGAATCACCGTCTCCCGGCAGGCGTTCTCAATCTTTGAAAGTTCAAGCCCTTCCTCATCGGTCGCCTGAATGATGACGGCAGGAATTTCTTTCAATCCCGCCAATCGGGCCGCCACCAACCGCCGCGCCCCAACCACAACTTCATAACCTTGTGTACATCGCCGCACCAGAATCGGCTGAAGAATCCCATGAACCCGAATCGACTCCACAAGTTCCGGCGTAATCTCCTGAGCCCGCGCTTCACCCTCCCGAGAAAGTCCGATCAGATCAGGAGAAAGCCGGACAAAGCCAGTACTCGACATCGTGGCCGCCGAACCAATCATGGAAGGAATCCCCCCCATTAGTTCGCCCAACCCACGCCCTAAAGAGCCATTTTTAGAGGGAGGCATGGCCGTCCTCCTCACTCATCATGACCGTCACTTCCGGAATTACCGGCACCGCACTGATGAAAGCAGGCGCCTCTTTCTGAATCGGATTATCAAACGGCGACTTCAACTTGAATCCGCCACCATCCACTTCATCATCAGCGGCTCCATCTTTACGACGGGCAAGAAATTCACGCGCTAACTGACGATAGGCCACAGCCCCGGTGCAAAGGGGGTTGTAAGCAATGATCGGCTTGCCAAAACTCGGCGCTTCGCTCAGGCGGACATTGCGGGGAATGATGGTTTCATAGACTTTCTCACCAAAATGCCGCACCACTTCCTGAACCACCTGCTGCGAGAGATTGGTTCGGCCATCATACATCGTCATAACAATCCCCTCCAAATGAAGACCGGGATTCACCGCATTGTCGTTCAATTGCTGAATCAGCCGAGTCATGACGCTCAAACCTTCGAGCGCATAATACTCCGCCTGAAGCGGGATGATCACCGAGTGGGCCGCCGCCAATACATTCATGGTTAAAATACCAAGCGACGGGGAGCAATCCAGAATGATGAAATCAAAGCGACCGGAATCGATCACCCCGGCCAGGACATCCCGCAGGCGGTGGAGATAGTGATCACCTCGTGCGATTTCTACTTCGGCCCCCGCCAGATCAATTTCGGAAGGAATCACACTCAAATGGTTGACGCAGGTGGGCTGGATCAAGTCCATAGCTTGAGCCGTCCCAAACAGCGCCCCATACAGACTGGCCCCGGGAACCTTGGACAGGCCTACCCCGCTGGTGGCATTGGCCTGGGGATCGAGATCCACAAGCAAGACCTCTTTGCGTTTTTCCGCCAGACAGGCGGCCAGATTGACTGCCGTGGTTGTTTTTCCCACCCCACCCTTTTGATTGGCGATCGCGATTACCGTTGTCTGCATGCGTCTCTATTCTCCCAATAAACGGGGGGCAATGTACGCATTCCCCTCCCCTTCTGTCGAGTCAATCAGCTGTAGCAACTGTATTCTTTTTCACTCCGCCATTGACAGGAGGGCCATGGGTTTGATATTCAGCCCACCCATTATGGGACAACAACTTAGAGCCAGAGCAAAACGCAAACGTCGTATTCGTCAAATTCGCAACAAAGAGGACGCTGTCAAAGCAGCTTCCCCCAAGGCGAAGGCGAAGAAATAAGCCGGATGTGACAAATTATGCCGCCGCGTGATTTGCGGCGGCATAATTTTTTAACCCAAGCAAGGCGCGGTAGCCAAGTGGTAAGGCAGAGGTCTGCAAAACCTTTATCCATCGGTTCGAATCCGATCCGCGCCTCCATTTTCCATCCATAACTTAGAGAAAGGAAGCTAGCGGTGAATTCAAAACACAACGTCAAGTCTGCTTCACAGCAGTTTCAGATTTTCGGCGAATTTCTCTCCGCTGAACCTTATGGCAGCGGACATATCAACGATACCTATTTGAGCACCTACAATGTGAGCGGAACCATCGTTCGCTACATCCATCAACGAGTTAACCACAACATTTTCAAGAATGTTCCTGCCCTGATGGAAAACATTGAGCGCGTGACCAAACACGTTGCCGCCAAACTCGAAAGCACTCCCGATTGTTCCCGAGGCACTCTCACCGTCATCCCCACCCGGGATGGAAAACCTTTCCATAAAGATGCCGAGGGTAATTTCTGGCGGACCTATCTTTTTATTGAGAAAGCCCGCACCTATGACGCTATTGAGTCGCCCCAGCAAGCTTTTGAAGCGGCCAAGGCCTTTGGTTGTCTCCAATCCACGCTCGCCGATTTTCCTGCGCCCCGTTTAAACGATACCATTCCGGATTTTCACAATACACCCAAACGGCTGGCCGCTTTGGAAGCCGCCTTGAAAGCCGATAGCTGTAACCGTGCCAAACTGGCTAAACCTGAGCTTAATTTTGTGATGCAACGTAAGGCCATGACCCGCGAACTGCTCGATCTGAATGCACAAGGGCTTATCCCGGAACGAATTACCCACAACGACACCAAGCTCAATAACGTCATGCTGGATGACGTCACCGGTAAGGGGATCTGCGTCATTGACCTCGATACCGTCATGCCCGGCCTGGCGCTTTATGACTTTGGTGACATGGTTCGCACCGCCACCAGTCCGGCTAAGGAAGACGAGAAAAACTTATCTCTAGTGACCATGCAAATGCCCATGTTCGAGGCATTGGCCCGCGGGTATCTGGAGTCGGCAGGCAGTTTCCTGACCCCATCCGAGAAAAGCCACCTCGCTTTCTCCGGAAAGCTGATCACCCTGGAAATCGGTATCCGCTTCCTAACTGATTTCCTGGCCGGTGACACCTATTTCAAGGTTCATCGCGACGGCCATAATCTCGATCGATGCCGTACCCAGCTCAAACTGGTGGAGTCGATTGAAAAACAGGAAGCCGCAATGAACAAATTGGTGGATAGCCTGTAACGGACCTATTCTGAATCCAGCATTCTAAATCCAGAATTTCGGCACAATTGCGTATGGAAGGTGATAAAGAACAGACCTGTCTGAATAATGGTTCTCAACCCTATCGCTTCCGCCTCACTGAGCCCGATATTCAGACGGGTCAACTGGCCGGATTCCTTATCCTTGCGCGATAATCCGAAGGTATAGCCCCCTTGTTCAGGAATTTTGCCGAAGGTGATAATCGTGTTCGCCTTATCACTATCATGGTAAATCCCGTTTTTATTTCCCCCCGCCCGGTCTTGCCGTCCCTCCAGAACCATCAGCATCTCACAGAGATCAGGGAAATCTAACTTTACCGTTAATCTTTTAGCCCAATCAAAGGTGGGCATCACCCGCTTATCTCCCTCCCGCTCCGAAACCGTCTTCTGCGCCGCCATCTCAAAGAAAAAACAGTTATACCGATCCGCCTCCCGCCGGTTCACCCGCGGCTCAAGTTGGAGCGCCACCCCATTACCTGCGGCATTAGGATGGTAAAAGGCCAGCTTCTGCTCCCGTATTTTGGTTTCATTCCCCTGTTTCCCTGTTTCCGTGCTCATTTTATCTCTCTCCTATTGATGGGGGTAGCGCCCGGAACGCAACCTTTGCTCCAATTTATATGCGCTCTCCTAAACCGTATAACGAACAATTTGTTAATTTATTTTATATTATATTTATATTTATAATTTATATTAAATTAACATCACAGACCAAAGACTAAAGTCTGTAGTCTACAGCCACGCTCCCCTACCCTTGTCTTTTCTATTCGACTTTCCTCGCCGGATTTCCGATAGTGAGCCGCTTTTTTTCGCGGAGCAATACGAATGAAAACAGACCTAAAATTTATTGAGGGTGGCATAACGACACCTTTGGGTTTTAAAGCCGCCGCTATCCGGGCTGGTATCAAGGAAAGCCGGAAGCGGAACGATTTGTCCCTGATTGTATCCGATGTCCCAGCCACCGTGGCGGGCACCTTTACCAGCAACCGCGTCAAGGCACCCCCAGTAAAACTGTGCGAACGCAATCTGATCTGGGGACAGGCTCAAGCCATTATCATCAATGCCGGTTGCGCCAACGCCTGCACAGGCGAACAAGGATTTCAGGATGCCGAGCGCATGGCCGAACTGACGGCCACCACGCTGAATATCGGTAAAAACCTGGTTTTTGTCTGCTCTACCGGCACTATCGGTATCCCATTACCCATGAACAAGATAGAAAGCGCCTTACCCAGTTTGGCACAAGCGCTTTCTACCAGCGGGGGCGCTGCCGTGGCAGAGGCTATTCTGACTACAGACCTGGTGAAAAAAGAAGTGGCCGTCGCCCTGACTATTGACGGAAAACAGGTCACCATTGCGGGCATCGCCAAGGGTTCCGGTATGATTGCCCCCAATCTGGCCACCATGTTGTCATTTATCACCACGGATGCCGCCGTGGATCAGCGCGCCATGCAGGATTGTCTCCGGCACGCCATGGATCACAGCTTTAACCGTATTATTGTCGATGGTGATGAAAGCACCAATGATACTGTTCTGATGATGGCCAACGGCGCCGCCGGAACAGATCTTCTCCAGAAAAAGCATCCCGACTGGAAAAAATTCTGTCTCGCCGTCGAAACGGTCTGTCACGAGCTGGCCATCAAAGTGGTCAAGGATGGGGAAGGCGCCACCAAATTTATCACGGTGACAGTCACCGGGGCCGTTACCCGGCATGATGCCCAGGTCGCCGCCCGGGCCATTGCCCAATCCTCTCTCGTAAAAACCGCCTGGTACGGCAGCGATCCAAATTGGGGCCGGCTTATGTGCGCCATCGGGTATTCCGGCGCCCGCATCGAAGAGAGCCGTATCAATATCACCTTTGACGATGTTTGCGCCGTTCAAGGCGGAAAAGCAGCCAGGGGCTCCTCACTCAAGGCCTTGGAACAGGTCTATGCCAAAAAAGAATTCACCGTTACGGTGGATCTGCAGTCGGGCAAGGCCGATCATACGATCTATACCTGCGACCTTAGTAAGGAATATGTCGCCATCAACGCGGAGTATATGTCTTGATGAAACGTGCGATCGCCAAAGCCGATGTTCTGATTGAGGCCCTTCCGTATATCCAGGATTTCCGGGATGCAGTTATCGTCGTCAAATTTGGCGGTAGTGCCATGGAAGAACAGCGGAATGTTGAGAACATCCTCACGGACGTCGCTTTCATGGAATGCGTTGGCATGAAACCCGTTCTGGTGCATGGCGGGGGAAAGGCCATCTCCAGGGCCATGACCGAATCCGGTCTTCAACCGAATTTTGTCCGTGGCTTGCGCGTCACGGACGAAGCCACCATCAAGGTGGTGGAGGCTACTCTTCGTGACCAGGTCAATGCCGCACTCCTGGAAATCCTGAACGTCAGGGGCGCCAAAGCCAAGCGCATTGACGGCCACACGATTTTTGAGGTTGAAAAACGAACGATAACGGATCCGTCCACCGGCGAGATTCTTGACTGGGGATATGTGGGCGAAATCAAACACGTGCACGCCGCCCCCATTCTGGAATGCCTCCGGAACGACATCATCCCGGTCATCACCCCGCTCGGACATGGCCCGGATGGCAAACTTTACAACCTGAACGCCGATGATGCGGCGGCGGCCGTCGCCGGGGAATTGCGAGCACGGAAACTGGCGTTCCTTTCGGATGTGCCGGGCCTGCTGAAAGATCGTACCGATGACTCCACATTGCTTTCGACGCTCCACATCAAGGAAGTGGAAGCGTTGATTGCCAGCAAGGTGATTGACGGCGGCATGCTGCCGAAAATCCACAGTTGCATGGAGGCATTGGCGGCGGGAGTGAGAAAGATTCATATTATTGACGGCCGGCTGCCGCATTCGCTGCTGCTGGAGATTTTTACGGAACAAGGAGTAGGAACGGAGATCATAGAATGACAACAAGCACAGACATCATAACCAAATACCAGAAATACGTAATACCCACCTATACCACCCCCAGTCTCGTACTCGTCAAGGGCAAGGGCTCCCGCGTTTGGGATAACGACGGCAAGGTGTATATGGACTTTGTTGGCGGTATCGCCTGCCAGAATGTCGGGCATTGTCATCCCAAAGTCGTGCAGGCCATCCAGAATCAGACCGCCAAGCTGATGCACGTCTCAAACCTTTATAACAACGAGTATCATGGCGCGCTCGCCGAGAAACTCTCCACCCTCTCAGGGTTGGGCGGCAAGTGCTTCTTCTGCAATTCCGGCGCCGAAGCCAATGAGGCCCTCATCAAGCTTGCCCGCCTGTGGGGCAGTGACGAAGGCAAGTACGAGATCATCTCGATGAAAAACTCTTTCCATGGCCGCACACTGGCCACTCTCGCCGCCACCGGTCAGACCAAATATCAAGATGGTTTTGAACCCCTTCCTGACGGGTTCCTGTATGCTGAGTTGAACAGCATCGCCTCAGTCAAGAAAGTCATCAGCGGTCGCACCGCCGCCATTCTGGTCGAAGCCGTCCAGGGCGAAGGCGGCGTGCTGGGCGCCACCCACGAGTTCCTCAAGGAGCTTCGCGCCCTGTGCGATGAGAAGCAAATCCTGTTGTTCTTTGATGAAGTTCAGTGCGGACTCGGTCGTACCGGAAACTGGTTTGCCTTCCAGGCTTCTGGCGTCATGCCTGATGCCTTCTCCCTGGCGAAATCACTCGGCAGCGGCTACCCCGTTGGCGGAATTGTCACCAACACCAAACTGGCCGATGTCTTCCAGCCCGGCAAGCACGCGAGCACCTTCGGGGCTTCACCTTTAGCCTGTACCGCAGCTCTTGCCACCCTGGGCGTAATCGAAGACGAAAAACTCGTCCAACATGCTGCCGAAATGGGCAAACTCTTTGCCGAAGGCTTGCAGGAATTCGTCGGGGCCTACGAACATGTCACGGAAGTCCGCAGTTTCGGCCTGATGATCGGGCTGGTTCTGGATCAACCGGTCAAGGCTCTCTGCCAGTCACTTCGTGAAATGGGCCTGCTGGCCATTCCCACCGCTGAAAATGTCGTCCGCTTCCTCCCGCCGCTGAATATTAAGAGCAGCGATATTGAAGAGGCACTGGACATCATTGATGACGCCCTTGCGGATATGCACGGCGTGGAGCGGGCCTCGGACGACGAGTAAGGAGCGGATCATGGTCATCACTGAGCTTAAAGGCAAGAAGGTTGGGGTCTGCGTCTCAGGCGGGCTGGATAGCCGTACCATCACCAAAAAAATGGTGGAGATGGGTGTCAATGTCACCTGTTTCACGGCGGATCTGGGCCAGCCGGACGAAGTTGATATCACCGATATCCGCAAGAAGATGGATCCTTGCGGGGCCCAAACCTTCATTGTTGACCTGAAAAAGGAGATGGCGGAAGCCTGTTTCGACGTCATCAAAGCTCAAGCCATGTACGATGGTGGCTACTGGAATTCCACCGGCATCGCCCGCGCCGTCACCGTGCGCGGTTTGATCCCAGCCATGAAGCAACATGGCTGTACTGTGTTGACCCATGGCGCCACCGGTCGCGGTAATGACCAGATGCGGTTTGAACGTTATACCAACGTGCTGGCACCGGACATGAAGGTCTATGCGCCGTGGCGTGATCCTGCCCTCCTCAAGGAGTTCGCCGGACGTACCCAAATGGCCGAGTACCTGGCTAAGTTTGGAATTCAAGCCACGGTGGGCGGAAAGAAGCGTTATTCAACTGACGCCAATCTTGCCGGACTCTCCCATGAGGCCGAAGATCTGGAAAGCATGGAGACGCCCTGCACCATCGTCGAGACCACCATGGGCGTATGGCCTCAACAGGCTCCCGATGTCGTGGAAGACGTTACCATGACATTTAAACACGCGCGTTGTATCGCCATTAATGGTCATAAGGTAACCCCGCTCGAGGCGATGGTTGAAGCCAACCGCATTGCGGGTCGGAACGGGGTCGGCATGAAAAACGCCCTCGAAAACCGTATCATCGGCACCAAGAGCCGTGGCGTCTATGAGGCTCCGGGCATGGAACTGCTCGGCACTGCCGTTCGCCAACTTTATCAGGCCGTGATGGATCGTCGTTCCACTTTGCTGTTCCAACAGCTCTCAAAACTGGTGGCTGACCAGATTTATGATGGGCGTTATTTCGATCCTGTCACCCGTGCGGCCATGGCGGCCATCGATGTGATGTCTGCGCCAGCGACAGGCGACGTCACACTCGGCCTTTACAAAGGAAATCTTTTGTTCATGGGCATGACCGGCTGTGCTGGCTCTCTCTATAATGAGGCAGATTCCTCCATGGAAGCCAGTGCCGGCTTGAATCCGGTAAGCTCCCAGGGCTTTGCTGAAATCCAAAGCGTGGAAGCCCTGTCTCTGGCCAAAGCGGGACAGATTAAAGCGTGAACCGCATCCCCGTCGTCCTCACCATTGCCGGTTCTGACAGCGGCGGCGGAGCGGGCATTCAGGCAGATCTGAAAACGTTCACGGTCATGGGCGTGTATGGAACCTCCGCCATCACCTGCATCACCGCGCAGAATCCTGATGCCGTCACCGGCATCGAGGCTGTATCACCCAAGCTCATTGCCGCCCAGATCAAAGCGGTGGCCAGCGGATTCCCGGTAGCCGCCACAAAAACCGGTATGCTGTTCTCAGCGGATATTATTCGTGCCATTTCGAAAACAATCAAAATGGTCAAACTCGGCCCGTTGGTCGTAGATCCGGTGATGGTGGCCACATCCGGGGCGCGGCTCCTCAAATTGGATGCCATGGAAGCATTGTTCCGCGAAATCCTGCCTCGAGCCACGGTCATCACGCCCAATTTGAATGAGGCAGAGATTCTGGCAGGCTGCCGGATCAAATCCCTCAAAGACCTGCAAAAGGCTGCTCTCATCATTTCCAAGCGCTTCGGAACCGCCTGCCTAGCCAAAGGCGGACATCTGGATGGGGGCAAAGTCGTTGATGTGCTATGCGTCGAGAATGAATTGACACTTTACACCGCACCCCGTGTCCGCCTTCGCGGCACCACTCACGGCACCGGTTGCACCTTCTCCGCCGCGCTGACCGCCGCCCTGGCAAAAGGTGAAGATCTCCACGAGGCCGTTGCTATCGCCAAAAGCTTCGTCACTCATGCCCTCAAACACGCATGTCCTGCCGGCAAGCATTACCCGCTGAATTTAATGCTATACGACTTCTAATTTAGTATTGATTTACCTTTCGCATCAATTCAGACTTCGCCCTGTTTTACAATTTACGAAACAGGAGCACGTTTATTACCCCTCTGCCACGCCGCCCGTTGACGGGAATTGCTGTTTTTTTCGTTATCGGCACAGGGCTTGGCCTGTCTTTTCCCATCTCTCAAGAACTATTACTGATAAGCTCGGCCGGCTTTCTGATTTTAGCACTAATCCCGAAACTCCCATCTACACCCTTTATTCTGTCAACCGTCCTTGCTATCGGCTGGGCCAATGCTTCTGCCAACTTCACTGATTCTGAACCCACCATCCCGGCCATTATCAAACTCCCTGCTGGTGCCAGCCTGACGGGGGTTGTGAGTGATGAACCGGTCTATACCACCACCAAGAACGGGAAACTTTCATGGAAATTCCCCATCTCCGCCGAAAGGGTGCGCACAGGTTGGACCAATGACTGGCAGGACGTCAGTGGCAAAGTCCGCATTCGCCTCTTTGCTGAAAGCGGTGATCACATCCCTGCCTATGGTGAACGCTGGACATTTTCGGGATATTTGAATCAGGCCATATTCAAACAAGGTCTGTTCGCGGGAAAACCAGGGGGACTGTTTTTCTCCGGATCAGCCCATAAGGCAAGGCAACTTGCTACCGACGCAGGCAATACCCTCGTTAAATATTGCCTTCAAGGCCGGTCTTGGGCAGGCAAACTCCTGGCCCACGGCATTACCGACCGGCCAGAGCAGGTGTGTATTCTTAGTTCCATTCTACTGGGCTACTACAGCCAAATCCCCCGCGACCTCTATCAAGCCTTTGCCAACACGGGAACGCTCCATGTCTTTGCGATCAGCGGATCGCACGTCGTGATCCTGGGAGGAGCGATCATTTTCATGCTGGCTGCCTGCAGCCTGCCGCGAACCCGCTGGGTACTTTTTCTAGGGCCACTTCTTATCCTCTACACGGCGATGACCGGCCTTCAGCCCAGTGCCATTCGCGCCTGTATTATGGGGATTGTTTACTGGCTTGCTCCGCTAATCGGGCGCAAACCGGATATCTTCACCACATTGGCCGTATCCGCGATTCTCATCCTCGGCATTTCACCAGACGATCTGATCAACATCGGCTTCCTTCTCTCCTACATCGCCGTATTGGGCCTGATCTTATTCTGCCCGGTTTTTTCACGAGTACTCAACCGTTGTTTCGTTCACGACCCTTTGAAACTTGAGCCTGATCCGCCATGGCAGCAAACCCTGCGCTCTTTATGGCATTTCTTCAGCGAGTTGCTTTCCGTCTCTGCCGCCGCCTGGCTGGTGACCACACCGCTCACTATTATGTTCTTCGGTACCTTCTCCCCCATCGGCCTGCCGAGTAACCTGCTGATCGTCCCACTCTCATCTCTTGTCATTATCACCGGGGTGTTGTCCCTGACGCTAGCCCGAGTTCGCCAGTTGGGCCTGTCCTGAAAGAATATTTGTCCATTTCGAGCGCTGGCCAGACACCTAGACCTTAAAATCATTGGGTTTCCAGGGTGTCGTTGTCCGTTTTTTCTCCAAAAGGCAAATGTAGTCAAGACCACCCCATTGAAAATGAAACTGTGGCGCATTAAAATCAGGGCATGTTTTTACAAAGGATCCCCCGGAAGAAAGGCGACGAAGTCTACGACTACTGGGCTTTGACGAAGACCGTCCGAACCGCGAACGGCCCACGGCATCAGATCGTGTCCTATCTGGGGAAGCTCGATGCTGGGGATCAGGACTATTATCACTCGTGGGATG
>Ga0118677_10014864_pt1 | contig 10893 bp, 9 predicted proteins | sample AliMusrvi5mmetaG_FD_86154 | JGI IMG/M metagenome (GOLD analysis project Ga0118677, IMG submission 86154)
GGCATACCGGCATCGGTGACGAGCGCCACGGATTGACCGGCGCGAATCTTGGCGATGATGAGTTCCGCCCGCGCTGCCTCATTAAATTTGTGACAGCTCAGTAGCGGGGTCCGAATTTCATAGCGCTCCAACAATTTGTGGGTTTGACGCGTGTCTTCCGCGACGATGAGCCCAGCCGCTTTCAGCACGTCCAAGGCGCGGAGCGTGATATCGCCCAAATTGCCGATGGGCGTGCCGACGAGATAAAGACCCGCTTCCATGCCCGCACTATGCCACATATGCTCGGGGCTTTCCAGTCAGGAGGCGATACGCTATGCTGCCACCACGCGCGGCGGCGGCATTGTTCCGTCGCAAAGGGGAAAACATGACGACAAAAACGATTAAACTGCCAGAGCCCAAGACCGATGAGCATATGTCGGTGGCGAGGGCGCTATATCTACGGCGCTCCGTGCGCGAATACCGCAACGAGCCGATGACGATCGGCGAGGTGGCGCAACTCGTATGGGCCGCGCAGGGTGTCACGGCGCTCGGCGGCTATCGCACCGCTCCATCTGCCGGCGCGTTGTATCCGCTAGAAGTGTATATAGTCGTTGGCCAGGTTCGCGAGTTGGCTCCCGGCGTCTACCATTATAAACCGGCCGAGCATACGCTGGTGAAAACGCTCGATCACGATGTTCGTCGTGAATTAGGCGAGGCGGCGGCGGAACAGACGTGGCTGCAAAATGCGGCCATGCTATTGGTGCTCACGGCGCGACCGGAGCGTACCACCGATAAATACGGTGCGCATGGGTTGCGCTATATCCATATGGAAGCGGGTCATGCGGCGCAGAATCTCGCGCTGGAAGCGGTGGCGCTGGGGTTGGGCAGCGTCGCCATCAGTGCTTTTGATGGTGAGCGTGTGCGGCGTATTCTCGCGCTCAAAACCAGCGAGGAACCGCTGTATTTGTTGTCGGTCGGGAAGAAATAACGCGCACTAGATTTTGATAGTTTTCCAAGGGTTGGAAATTGCAGGATTTGTTTTTCCAAGCCTTGGAAATTAGGCGGCAACAACGGGGCTGCGCTGAACACCAAGGTTTTCCACGGCAATTTCGACGGTATCACCGGCACGCAACAACACGGGTGGTTGACGCGCGGAGCCAATTCCGGCGGGCGTCCCAGTGGCGATAATGTCGCCCGGTTCCAGCGTGATGGTAGCGCTCAAAAAGGCGATCAGAAAAGGAATTTTGAAAAGCATCTGGCCGGTGTAATCGTCCTGCAGTAATTGATTGTTGACGCGTTGCGTGATGCGGAGGTGATGTGGATGGGGCACTTCGTCGCGCGTGACGAGAAAGGGTCCGAGTGGACAAAAGGTGTCGGCGCTCTTGCCACGAAACCATTGCTTGCCGTCGCGCTGCGCGTCGCGATCGGTGACGTCGTTGAGGATGGTGTAGCCGGCGATGACATCATGCGCGTCTGCCTCGGTTACGTGGCAGGCGGTTCGACCAATGATGACCGCAAGTTCGGCCTCGCCATCTACACGCCGGGCGCCACGCGGCAGAACGATGGGATCGAACGGCCCGTTGAGCGCCGTGGTGGCCTTGGAAAAAAAGATGGGAGTGCTGGGGATTTCCGAATCGAATTCGGCGGCATGAGCGGCGTAATTCTTGCCCAAGCAGATAATTTTTCCGGGACGAGCGATGGGCGGGCCGAGACGGATATCGGCGGCAGAGGTCAACTTCAGCTGTGATTCGTGCAGGAGCGCGCGCAGTCGCTCAAGTCCATGGGTGGCGAAGAAGTGTGCGTTATAATCCTCCATATCGAAGGCCATAGCGCGAACATCCAGGATACTCGCTTGTCCGGGCGTAGGCATGTTATCCAGCCAAACGCCCGGGCGCTCTTGGTTCTGCGCTCCGAATCGCACCAGTTTCATAGGGTCTCCTCGTCGTCTTTCTGCGCTGTGGGCGATTGAATCAAGGCGTGGCGGTCAAACCCCAGGTCACCCAGCACACTATCGGTCGTTTTGAAGTGGCATTTGGCCACCGTGTTGAGCGCGGCTGGGCCATATTTCTTCACAAATTGACGCGCAACATCCTGTACTCGATCCGAGGCGCCCTTGGGGAGGGTGACGTCATGGCGTTGGCCTAATTCCCGCAAGCCTTTCAGGAAACCGGCACGGGCCAATACGGAAGCTGCTGCGACCGCTGGATCGGATTCCGCTTTATGGCGCTGATCCAGCTTGATGGTCAAGCCGCGTTGCTTTAAGGCGTATTCGATACGGTGCTTGGGTCCGAATTGATCAGACAATGCGCGTGGACATTCGGGCACTTCGGCGAGCAAGTTTTCGATAGCGCGGGCATGACCCCACGCCAGCAGTCGGTTGACGTTGCCGATTTGGGCGTAAAGGCGGTTGTAAGTGTTCGGGCCGATCACGACCAAGCTGAAGCGGCGGCCCAACAGATGGCGGATATCATCCGCCATCTGTTCAGCAGCGCGGTCGCTGGAAATGGTTTTGCTATCGCGGACGTTAAGTTTGCGGAAAGCCTCGGCCAGTTGGGGGTCTACATAGGCCGCTGCGACCACCAAGGGCCCAAAGAAATCACCCTTGCCACTTTCATCCACACCCATATGCGGCGCAATGGCTTCCGGATCAAGCAGGTCTTCATAACCCAAGCGGGCCGCCCCGAGCACCTCCGGTTCCAAGACAAAAGTGATCCAATCCGCCGCTCCCCGGCCTTGCACCAGCAACTTACCGCTGTTATAGAGCGAGATCTGACAATCACGCCCTTCGGCGGCCAATTCCGTGTGCGGGATTTCCCGCGAACGATAGTTGCCATTGGAGAGAATTTGCTTTATCTTCCCACGCTGTTCGGTAGTCAGTAAAATAGTAAAGGATGTTTGTTTCATGCGCTACGAATCGCAGGCTACCAGACGCTTCAGTGGCGCGCAATTTTGATTATTGGAAGAAGATGTTTTTTTTCTTGTTTTTGGTAATACAGTCGCAGTAGATTTCGCATGCGGATGTTAACGGCTAATATTTTTGGTATAAAACACCGGGATGGCTTCAGGTGTGGGGAGAAAGGTGGGAATATGAAGAATATATGTGCGGTAGTCGCTGGGTTCATTTTGATGGCAACGTTGACGGCAACTGCAGCGACAAACCAACCGCCGCAGACGGTTGAGGTGCCTCAGTTGGAATTGGCCAAGGTGGTGGTAGAGGTGACGGGCCTTGCACGTTTCCTGCCCGTAAACCCTTCACCCACCGATTATTTCGCCCTCCTCATGGCCAATGGCATTGCACCGGCGGGTGGATGGGAAGCGAACAAACCATTGACGCTCTATGATATAGCCCGAGTGGTGGTTCTGGCGATGAAGCGGGGCGATAAGATTGAGCATCCAGAAGACCCGCAGGCGTGGATTGATTATTTGAAGGGAATCGGAGTGCCCATAGATAAGCTTAGCGTCGGCTCGGCCACCAAACCATTGGAGCCGCTTTCACTGCCCATCGGTCCGACGGCTTACTCCAGTCAGGTAGATGCGACCAAGCGCTCCCCGCGTTTGGTGCCAACAGGCGATGTGCAGTTTGGTTCCGTGATGCAGCCGGTTCGTGAACTATTTATCGTGGGCCCCGCTCCTTCGCCTGCGACGGCTACCGCTCCGGCCAATGGTTCCCGTATTTAAGCTTGGGAGAAACAAATACATGAAAAGAATAATTACCATTTTTGCCGCCATGATCATGGGGGCGGGTGTGAGTTTGGGCTTTGGAGCCGATAATAATATTCAACTTAATAACTCGCTGCGATTCGAGTGGGACGATAATTATTATCAGGCGAAAACCAACAAGACCAGTACGGGTTCGATCATTGAGTCGCCGGAAATTGTGGCCAATTACAACCGCGAAAACACGTTTTTGGGGTTGAGGTATCGGCCTTCGGTTGTGTGGTATACCAGCCCCGATGTCCTGTACCGTGAAACGATGCAGCATGAATTGGATGCCAATTGGAATCAGGCGTTGTCACCCCGGATTTCATTTACCTTGGGTGATATCTTCCGGAAGGGTGACCAACCGCAATTGATGGATCGCAATAATAATTTAAATTTCCCCAATCAAAGTTTTATCGAAAACAGCCTCAATGGTTCTATAGGTATTCAACTGCGCGAAACAACGCGTTTGGACCTTTCGGGTCGGTACTATGATCTGAACTATGATGACGCGGCGGTGGCCTCAAACAGCAACTATAAAATTTATTCCGGCGGGCTTACCTTGCGGCAGGAACTTTCCAAGGCCACCACCGTGATGGGGATGGTGAATTTTGACAGCACGAACTACAAGGCGCAGAGCATTTTTGATAATCGTAATTCTAGCACAACCTCGGCGGGTGTTGGGGTGGATCAGATTTTTAGCCCACGCTTGCTGGGCAGCATCAGCGGCGGCTGGCAATACAAGGGCTTTACCTTGTCGTCCATCAATGGGCAGAATTCACCCTATGGGAATTTTTCGTTGACCTATCTGGCCAGTCCGCGTTTACGGATAACCGCCGGTGGTGGCTATTCTTTGTGGGAAGCGGATATTCAACCTTATGCCAGCCAACAACGCCTGTCTTCATTTGCCAGCATTGGCTATGATATAACAGCTAGGCTTTCCCTGTATATCTCCGGTGGTATAACCCGTGGCAAGTACCTCGCGGATCAGGCCACCAGCCAAAAAGATGTGACCATGGAAGGCGCAAACCAAACATCGGTGACTGGGCAAACGGCGATTGATGGGGTGGATACAATTTACCAAGGTAGTGCCCGGTTATCCTATCAGCTTATGCGGCATCACTGGGTGGATCTAGGGTTCAGTCATACCACATTAAATTCGGATTTGAGGCCAGACTTTGATGTGAATATCTATGACGTGGGTTGGAGGATGACGTTCTAGCTATTTGTTTCTCCTCAGAATGCTTGCAAACAAAGGCGAGGCGATAGGCGCCTCGCTTGCGTTTAGAAGGTGACCAGTATATGGCCGATAAAGAAGCTCAAGAAGTTGGTTTGCATTTTCTCGATTATTGGCGGGTCGTGCGTTCCCGTAAAGAAATTGTGCTGGCGGTTGCGCTCCTAGTGATTATCACCGTCACGGCGTGGACGATGACCTTGCCGCGAATGTATGAGACGGTGGCCAAAGTCTCCTTGAAAGAGGACCAGGCCGACATGGAAGTATTTGGCCCTGGCGGAACAGCTTTCTCCTATAATCCCTACTTCTTGCGAACCCAGTTTGAAATCATCCAGTCCCGCCAGATTCTATACAAGGTGGTGGATAACCTGAATCTCACCAAAGAGTGGGGACGGAAAATCAACGAGGACAAGTCTCTAATTTCTCGATCGCTAGCGTATTCCATCCTATCCGACGCGTTGCATGTTCAACAGGAACGCGACACCAGCATTATTTCTATTGTTGTCCGCATGGAAGATGGAACCGAAGCTGCCTTGGTGGCCAATGAAGTTGCCAAGGTGTATCGCGAACACCGCTTGGACGAGAAACGATCCCAAATGATGCGCGGGATGGAAGCGCTTGAGGGTGAAATTGAGAAACAACAAGACAAAGTCAACAAGGCAGAGGAAGAGTTGGGTCATATTCGCAAGGAGCTTGGTGTTTCTACGGCGGGTGGCATTCAGATTGATAAAATGAAGTTGCAAGCCATGCAAGGTGATTTGATTGCAGCGCGTGTAGATATGCTTGTGCGCAAAGCGCGGTTGGAGCAAATTCAAAACCTGTCCGGCGATGACTTGCTCTCGGCGGCCCAATTTATCGTCGGAGACTCTTCGCTCAACTCGTTGCGCCAACAAGTTATAGATACTCAGGTCAGCCTCAAACTCATGTTGGAAAACCTAGGTGAAAACCACCCGGATGTGAAGCGTCTGCGTGCGGGTTTGGACGAGTTACGGCAACGCTTGACCGATGGTTTGGCCGGCATGAAAAAAGGGTTGGAAGCTGATTATCAGGTTGCCAAGTCGAAATATTCTGTGCTGGATGAGGAACTGACCGCCGTTAAGAAGACTGATATTGATGCTGAGCGTGAAAAATATCTGCCCTACGATAAAGCGGAACGGAGGCTGGATAACGAGCGTGCGGTATTAACTGCGCTCAAATCACGGCTGGCGCAACAAGGGATTGAATTGCAAATTCCGCGCACGCCGGTCGAAGTGATCGATCCCGCCGAGCCGTCCAGTATTCCGGTTAGTCCCAACCTATTTCTAAATGTGCTGATTGGCATCATCGCAGGTATTGTGGCAGGCGTTGGGCTGGCCTTTTTCTTGGAATATTTGGACACCTCGATCAAGACGGTGGACGATGTCGAAAAATATCTTAGCTTGCCTGTATTGGGTGCGATTCCGCAGCGGGTGAAGCCCCTCAACGAGGAGGGGCCGGATAGTCCTCACGCCGAAGCCTATCGTGTCTTGCGCGCCAACATTCAATTTGCCAACAAAGGCAACGGCGGAGCTTTCAGCTTCATCAGCGGTGGCGCCGGCGAAGGCAAGTCCACCACGCTCTTCAACTTGGCCTACGTCTGCGCCCAGCAGGGTGACAAGGTATTGATTGTGGATTCAGATTTGCGGCGCCCCGTGCAACACACCATTCTGGGTATGTCGAATCGCTTCGGTTTGACCAATGTCCTTATGCGTGACGTGCCGATTGAGGAAACCATTAAACCCACGGCCATTCCGAATCTGCACTTTCTACCCAGTGGCAAGTTGCCCAAAACCTCCATTGGCCTGCTTGACTCTCAGCGCATGCGCGAACTCGTCAAGAATCTTAAAGCACGGTATGACTACGTCTTCTTCGACTCGCCGCCGATCATCGGAGTCACTGATGCCTCCATTTTGGCTAGCGAGGTAGATGGTGTAATGCTGGTCGTCCAATACCGTAAATTCCCCAAGGTAATCTCTATGCGTGCTAAACGCATGATTGAAAACACAGGCAGCCACATACTGGGTGTCGTGCTGAACAATATCAATATCATGCGGGACGATTATTATTACTATTATCATTCCTACTATGCCGATTACTATTACCGCTCCCAAGAAAGCGTACCGAAACCAGACACGGCGAAGAATTTAGCGCCCGCCGCCGAAGTGCGGAAGGAAAGCACGTAATGATCACGCACAAAACGCTAAGCATAGGGTTGCTTGTCAGTATCGGGATCGTGAGCGTTGTTGGATCGGGTTGTCAAGCCTTGACATCGCCCAAAAGATCCACAACAGCGACCCCCAGTTATATGAACCGCCTTGAGCCTGCTCAAACCCTTGTGAGCAACAATAAACCCTTCACGCCTTATCGGATCCAAGTGAACGATACCTTGATGATTTCCATCCGCGGTATCACACCGGAACAACCTAACTTGGAAATGGTTGTGGATGAAAAGGGTGATGTCAAAATGCCTTATATCAACACGGTCAAGGCAGAAGGTTCGACGGCATCGGAACTTGAAGACGCCATCCGCCAATCGTATCTTAACCACAAGATTTATAAAAACCTAACGGTGAATATAATTATTCCGGCGCAAGCAACGCCAGCGCCCACCTTCTACATCAAGGGCGAGGTTCACCAGCCGGGACGCATTCTCTTCCAGAACGGTATGACCGTCCTGACCGCCATCGCGGCGGCAGGCGGGCCTACCGATTATTTCTCTCCTGATATGACACTGCTTCGGGGTACACAGAAGATTAAGATCAACTATAATGATATAGAAAAACATCCCGACCACGACCAGCCGGTTCAGGCCGGTGACATCATTATTGTAGAAAAGAGTTTATTCTAATCTGTTGGATTTCCCGTGTATCCTATCGGGCTGGCCTCATGGGTGGGCGAAGGTTGCCTTTGGCGGGTCGGTTATGCTTGATTGAATTTGTGAGCGTCGTTTCCGAACTCGCTTTGGAAGGGCCTAACGGAACTTGCGCCCCAGCCTGGGCGTGGTGTAGATTCCTCGCGCTATGAAACAGACGCTTTACGAAAAAATCTGGAACCGCCATGTCGTCACCGAGTTGGCCGACGGCGGGACGTTGCTCTTCATTGACCGCCAGCTCGTTCACGAAGTCACCAGCCCGCAGGCATTCGATGGCCTGCGTCTGGCCGGCCGCAATGTCCGCCATCCGGAGCTGACGTTTGCGACGCTGGACCACAACGTCCCGACCGACGACCAGACCGTGATTCGCGACCCGGTGTCCAAGGCGCAGATTGAGGCGCTGCGGCGTAACTGCAAGGAATTCGGCATCCGGCTCTTCGACATTGGCACCAGGGAAATCGGCGTTGTGCATATTGTGGGTCCGGAACTCGGCATCACGTTGCCGGGCACAACGATTGTCTGCGGCGACTCGCATACCGCGACGCATGGTGCGTTCGGCGCGCTCGCGCACGGCATTGGCACGAGCGAGGTCGAGCACGTTCTTGCGACCCAAACGTTGCGTCAGAAAAAATCCAAAACATTCCGAGTCGAGTACGCCGGCCACCTCCAGCCGCACGTGACCTCGAAGGACATGGTGCTCAAGCTGATCGGCGAGATTGGCACCGCCGGCGGTACGGGCTGTGTGCTGGAATATACGGGCACGGCCGTGCGCTCTCTCTCGATGGAAGCACGGATGACCATCTGCAACATGAGCATCGAAGCTGGCGCGCGCGCCGGCCTGATCGCACCCGACGCGACAACCTTCAACTATATTGCCACCGGCGACCGTCCTTTCGCACCCCGCGGGGCGGCGCTAGAAAAGGCCTTTGCCGACTGGAAAACGCTCGCAAGTGATCCCGATGCGACCTTCGACCGTGCACTGACCATTGATTGTGACAAACTCGCGCCACAAGTGACGTGGGGCACCAGCCCCGGCATGGTGGTGGATGTCACCGGCGTCGTGCCGGCCCTCGACCAGGTCCGCGGTTATAGTCGCGCTGATGTCGAGGCCGCGCTCGCCTATATGGGTCTGAAACCGGGCGAGAAGATCACCGATATCAAGCTCAACACCGTATTCATTGGCAGTTGCACCAACGGCCGCATCGAAGACCTGCGCGAAGCTGCCGCGGTGTTCAAGGGCCGCAAGGTCGCGACAGGTATTCGCACGCTGATCGTCCCCGGTTCCGCGCGCGTCAAGGCCCAAGCCGAGGCCGAGGGGCTCGACAAGATTTTCAAAGCCGCCGGTGCCGATTGGCGCTTTGCCGGCTGTAGCATGTGTCTGGCGATGAATCCCGATCAACTTGCACCGGGCGAGCGTTGCGCGGCAACCTCGAACCGCAACTTTGAAGGCCGGCAGGGCAAAGGTGGCCGGACGCATCTCGTCGGTCCCGCGATGGCCGCCGCGGCTGCGGTCACCGGGCATTTCGTGGATATTCGGACGTGGAAATAAGGAATCGCCATGCAACCGTTCATAACGCATAAAGGCATTGTCGTTGCCGTGGATCGCGCGAACATCGACACCGATGCGATTATTCCCAAGCAATTCCTCAAGCTGATTGGGCGCACCGGTTTCGGACAGTTTCTATTCAATGATTGGCGCTATCTCGATAACGGCCAGCCGAATCCTGACTTTGATCTGAACAAGCCGGCGTTCAAGGGCGCAACGGTTCTCGTCGCCCGCAACAACTTTGGCTGCGGCTCCAGCCGTGAGCACGCGGTCTGGGCCGTGGCCCAGTACGGCCTGCGCGTCGTGATCGCACCATGGCGCGCGGACGCCGCCGGGGAACGCACGCCCGGCTTTGCCGATATCTTCCGCAACAACTGTGTTAAAAACGGTGTGCTGACTGTCGAGCTTTCCGAGGCCGAGGTGAACAAAATCTTCTCTCTTGTCAAGGCGCAGCCCGGCGTGCAAATGACCGTGGATCTGCCCCAACAGATCCTTACGACTCACGGCAAACCAGAGCAGACCTTCAAGTTCGAGATCGATCGGGGCGTGAAGGATTATCTCCTGCGCGGCCTCGACGACATCGCGCTTACGCTCGAAAAGGAAGCGGCCATTGTTGCATTCGAAAAGCAACACGATGTACAGCTCGCCACCGCATGAAAATTGTCGTGCTCGATGGGCGGACGCTGAATCCCGGCGACCTAAGCTGGGACGGTTTTCGTGCCCTCGGCAAATTCACCGTATTTGATCGCACCACGGTGGACGAAATCCCGCAACGCGCCGGCGACGCCGAGATTGTCCTGACCAATAAGACGCCGCTCAATCGCGAAACCATCCGCAAAATCCCGAACCTGAAATACATCGGCGTACTGGCCACCGGTTATAACGTTATCAACGTGGCGGCGGCCTGCAAACGCGGCATTGTCGTCACCCATGTGCCGGAATACGCCACGACATCCGTGGCCGAGCAGGTCTTCGCCTTCCTCTTTGAACACGCGCGCCATATCGCGGAGCACGCCTACACCGTACGCAAAGGGCGCTGGTGCCGCTCGCCGGATTTCTGCTACTGGCTGCATCCGCTGCGCGAGCTGGCTGGCTTGACGCTCGGCATTGTTGGTTATGGCCACACCGGCCAAGCCGTCGCGCGCCGAGCGCTGGCTTTCGAGATGCACGTGCTCTGCCACACCCGTACGCCGCCCACATCGCCACCCGCAGGTATCCGCTTTTGCGATCTCGATACCGTTTTCCGCGAGAGTGATTTCGTCAGCCTGCATTGCCCGCTGACAACCGACACGGAAAAACTGGTCAACGTCGCACGGCTGGCGCTAATGAAACCCACCGCGCTATTGATCAATAGCGGTCGCGGCGGCTTGGTGGACGAAGACGCGCTGGCGCAGGCCTTGAACGGTTCGCGGCTCGCCGGGGCCCTGCTCGACGTGCTTGCCGCGGAACCGCCCGACGAAAAAAATCCATTACTCCACGCGCGCAATTGCCTGATTACGCCGCATCCGGCATGGGCGATGCAAGCCGCGCGGCGGCAGCTGAGTA
>Ga0118677_10014865_pt1 | contig 10893 bp, 7 predicted proteins | sample AliMusrvi5mmetaG_FD_86154 | JGI IMG/M metagenome (GOLD analysis project Ga0118677, IMG submission 86154)
GGGCACCACCACACCGGGCGGCGCGGGGATGCCGTACGCGACCAGGCGGGCGTTGGTGAGCGACTTGTCGAGCGTCAGCTCGAGGCTCTCCGTGCTGCCACCAGTGCAGGCGCGGCCAAGGGCGCGGCAGGTGGCAGGCACGAAATTGCACTCGTGCGCGCCGCCGTCGAGGCGCTCGACCAGATTGAACACGATTGTCTCGCTGCCGGCGGACACTACGGCAGGGAGATCAGCGAGGCGGCGGACACCTGCCACGCGGTGCGGGGTCCCCAGGGCCTGCAGCGCCTTTGCCACATGGCGCACGGCGAGCAGCACGCCCTCGTCGGACGCGGTGCAGGCCTCGCGGAAAGACGGCTCCGCGGACGGCAGATTGTGGAGGATCAGGACAGAACGCGGCATGGCGCGGATATTACCCCTTCCCGTCTGCCCGATGGAAGCCGGGAGATTCCGAAGCCTTCACGGAGGCCTTGTCGTAAATGTCGGGAGTCTGGTAAGTTTCCCGCAATGGCTGGCGGTCGCAAAGAAGCCGCGTGACGCCGTTGGAACGGAATTGCGCAGCCTCTGTTGCGGGACGGGAAGGTGGCAGACATGCAGTCGTTTGCAGAGAACCGGTATGAGCAGGTTCCCTATCGCCGCTGCGGCCGCAGCGGCCTGAAGCTGCCGGCGATCAGCCTGGGGTTCTGGCAGAGCCTGGGCGAACCCGGCAACGAAAAGACCTGCCGCGACTGCTGCTATCACGCCTTTGACAATGGCATCACCCACTTCGATCTCGCCAACAACTACGGGACGCCCTACGGCAACAGCGAAGTCGTGGTCGGGAAGGTTCTCCGGGACATGCCCCGCGATGAACTCATCATCTCGACAAAGGCGGGATGGGACATGTGGCCCGGCCCATACGGCGACTGGGGCAGCCGCAAGTATCTGCTTGCGAGCCTCGATCAATCGCTCCGGCGGCTCGGCCTCGACTACGTGGACATTTTCTACCACCACCGACCCGACCCGGAGACACCCCTGGACGAGACGATGGGCGCGCTGCACGATGCTGTTCGCGCAGGGAAGGCGCTCTATGTCGGCGTCAGCTCCTACCCTGCAGCGCTGTTCGAACAGGCTGCTGCGGTCGTGCGCAAGCACGACTGGGCGCCACTCACCATTCATCAGCCGCGCTACAACCTGCTCGAGCGATGGGTCGAGGATGGCCTGCTCGCAGCAGCTGACAAGGCCGGCACCGGAGTCATCGCCTATTCGCCGCTCGCCCAGGGACGCCTGACTTCCCGCTACCTGAACGGGTTGCCAGCTGATTCACGCTGGGGGCGCCTCGGTGAAGAAGGCCGGAAATGGTACGAAGAGCAGCGCAAGGCCGGACTCTGGGACCGGATTGCGAAACTGGAGGCGCTCGCCAAGCAACGCGGACAGGATCTTTCGCAGATGGCCCTCAGCTGGATTCTGCGCGACCCGCGCATGACCAGCGTCATTGTCGGGGTCTCCAGTGTGCGGCAACTGGCAGCCAATCTCGCCGCAGCCAAAGCTCCGCCCCTGACAACGGCTGAATGCAAGGCCATTGACGACATCCTCGGCAACGCACCGAACCGAACGCCGCTGGTCGGATAGCAGCTGATGACGGCAGCGCCGTTGCGACGGATCACGGATCGCAGCAAGAAAGATGGCATGGAGAAAAGCGGCACGAATTCTCCGCCTGATGATTGGCACCGACGAGGCAGCGGCCGGTACGGCGACTAGAGATGATGATCAAGGGCTTGTCAATGGCTGACGTCCTGGCAACATTCGCCGCTCCTATGCGGCGGATTGGCATCGAGGAATCCTGCCGACCTGGTCCCGTCGGAGCATATGTCAAGGAGTGCCTACGATGCATCGAATGAATCACGCGATGCATGGGATGGGTCCGCTCTGCCGGATAATCGCAACGTCCACTGCGATGTGGCTGTTCTGCATGTTGATGGAGAGTGGAGCACAGACGGTTGCAATCAAACCGCCGGCAGGAGCGGTGCTCAACCCGCAACACCCGATGGCAAACGGGTTGATCGTCTGCCCCCTGATCAATGAGGGGGCGGGCCAGACGCTGTGGGAATCCAGCACCAGGCAGGCCTTTGTCATGGACAACCCGCTTATCTGGACCAATCTGCCGGGGTCGGCGCAGTACCCGTGGGCTGGCCCGGCGCTCCTCTTCAACGGGACGCCCGGGACAACGATGGGGCCGGGGTGTCGCATCGATGTCAGCACGAACTCCTTCTTTCAGACGGAACCGAGCGGGACCACGGGGCTTTCAATTGCCTACCTCTGGTCACCCAGCACTGGTGCGGCGCAGAGCGCCCGCCGCATCGGAGATACGGACAAAACCTCCGTCTACACCATTTATGAGAGCATTTCAGGCAACGCCAACAAATGGACCTACACCTATCGCGATGCGGCAAATACCGTGCAGTTGAAGCATTTCCCGTATACGGTCGGCGACTGGATCTTCTGCGTGGTCTGTATCAAGGAAGGCGAGTGCAAGATTTACACAAACAGCGTTCTGGCCAGCACATCAACTGACATCAATTTTCACAATACCTGGTGGCACGGAAACGCGATCCTTCCCATCTGGTGGCACATGACCGAGGGAAAATTCTTTTACACGAATATGAACGCCGTCGTTTTCGGCGGCAGTCTTGCCGGGGCGTGGATATGGAACCGGTACCTGACCCAGACGGATGTAACCTCGCTGTATCAGAGTCCGTGGGGAATGTTCACGTATACGAACACCCTGACGATAGTTTCGGATCATGGCGGGATGAATCCCGGATCCGTGGCTACAAACTTCGGCACGGTATTGAACTGCCTCATCACGAATTCTCCGGCCACCAGCGGCACCACGCAATATGTGGCAAATGGCGGGGCCGTACTGAGCAATGCGTTTGCGCTGGTCAGCACGACGAACCTCACCCTGACGCTGACAAACAATGCGATTCTGACGTGGGCCTGGAACACGAATGTGTTTCTGACCCTCGGCACGAATGGGGCCGGCACGGTTAATCAGACCAACGGCTGGTGGGCCCTTGGATCAAACGTGACCGTGACGGCGACGGCCAGCAATCACTGGCATTTCACAGGATGGTCCGGGGATACAAATGGTTGTTCGAGAGCGGGGAATGTGATCACGGCGGCGATGGCCCAGGCACGGTGGGTCTGTGCAGCGTTCGCCATGAACCTAATTACAAACGGACCTGCCGGCACCGCCACCCCTGAGATCTGGCTGGCCAATTACTATGGATCGACCAATTACGACATCGTCAACACGAACGATACGGATCATGACAGTATGCCTGCCTGGGCTGAGTACATAGCCGGGACGGATCCTACCGATCCGTTGAGCGTTCTCCGCATCGATGAAATGTTCCAGCAATCCACTGGAATGGTCATTTCCTGGGCGACCACAACGGGTCGGCTCTACGGCCTGGACTTGAGGCCATCATTAACATCTGGTGACTGGACAAACGTGCCGGGATGGACGAACGTGTTGGAGGCATCCGGACGGCTGACCTTCACCAATTTCACTCCCGGTACCGGCAGTTTCTATCGTGTCAACGTAAGGGTGGAACCCTAGCAGGACTGGATGCGCTGTATATGAAACGCATGGAGAAGGTTTGGTGCCCCTGCTCTTCGTGGAAGAAGAGCTGGAACGCCAACCAAGCGCTGCACCATCGGCAGCCAGAGTGTTCGCGGGGCACAACGATGATACAGACCGCTGGCGATCGCTGCCGTACTCAGGTTGATTGCGCTCGTAACTCAAAGGGAGAACCATTGTGACCAAGCAGGAACAATTTCCCCGCACGCTGGTGGGCGGTGTGAGTCTGCCGCGCCTTCTGGTTGGAACCAATTGGTTCCTTGGCTATTCTCACGCCAGCCTTGCAAAAGACAAGTTCATCAAAGATTTCCAGACGCGCGAGCGCATCGTCGGGGTGCTCCAGGTGTTTCTTGAATATGGCATTGATGCTGTCATGGGGCCCCTTTCTCAACATTTAGAAGATTCTGTGCGCGAGGCCGAACAACGATCCGGCCAGCGGATTATCCGCATCTATACCCCTGCGTTCGATCTGGACCCCCACGCCAAAGCCAGCGATAGCGCCCAGGCAGTCTTTGATCAATGCGCCGCATTTGGCGCGACCTACTGCCTGCCGCATCAGTGTGTGACTGATGCACTCGTGGACCGCCGTGCCGGAGTCATTCGTGATCTTGGGCAATATACCCGTTTGATTCGTGAACGCGGAATGCTTCCCGGCCTTTCAACGCACATGCCGGAGACCATAGTCTATGCGGACAAGATGAACGCCGACATTGAAACCTACATCCAGCTATATAACTCGGCGGGCTTTCTCATGCAGGTGGAGGCGGACTGGGTCATGCGAGTCATCCATCACGCGAAGAAACCGGTCATGACCATTAAGCCCCTGGCAGCGGGGCGAATATTGCCTGTAGTGGGATTGGCCTTTGTGTGGGGAACCATACGCGACCAAGACATGGTGACCGTAGGCACGGCTACGCCGGAAGAAGCACGCGAAGTGATTGAACTCTCGCTCGATCTGCTCCGGCGCCGGATACCCGATAACAAACTGCAGGAGACACGGAGCAAGAAATCGCTGCAATAGCCTCGGCTTCACTCTGGTAAAATCGGTTCGGACCTACTACCGTCGTGGCGCTGCTAATCTCTCGTTACCCGGCAAACAAATACAAGCTTTAGGTAAAGGAACCCCATGTTGCCACAAATGCCTCGCAGTGGATTGATGGTTCTGGCTGTTCTGTCGTTCAGCGCCGCCGCCTTTGCCCAGCCCCCGGCCAAGTGGGAATCTCGTGGTCCGGGCGGCGGCGGGGCCATGTACTCGCCCAGCCTCAGCCCACACAACGTGGACGAGCTTTACGTGGCCTGCGACATGTCACCGGAATTCCATTCCGCCGACTACGGTAAGACCTGGGAGACTCTGGACTTCCGCCAGTTCTGGTGCAACCAGGCGTCGGCGGTGCGGTTTACCAAAGACACGATGATCCTGTGGAGCCTTAGCTACGCCTCGCCCCGCGGCGAAAACATCGTTCGCCCGCTGCGCAGCGTGGACGGCGGCAAGAGCTGGCAGATCGTGGATGGGCCGTCCTGGCCCGAAGGCCGCAGGGCCAACGCCATCGAGGGTGACTTCGCAAATCCCGATAAGGCGTTCGTGGTGGCGGAATCGCGTCACCTGTGGGTCACTCTAGATGGAGGCAAGAGCTGGAAGAGCAATTTTCAGTCCGCCTCCGGTGGCCTGACTCTGGTCGGCTCCTTCTGCGACGGCGAAACGATCTACCTGGGCACCAGCGCGGGGCTACTGGTTTCGCGGGATGGGGGCAAGAGTTTCGCCGTGAGCGAAGTCGGCGGGCTGGGCGCCGGGGCCGGCATCGTGGGGCTGGCGGGAGCCAAGCAGTACGGCAAGGTGCGACTTTTCGCCCTGGTGACCAGCCGGCCCCCCGAGCTCCGTGCAGGCAGGGTGGGCATCACCCGATCCGTCTATGTGCTGGACATCGGCGGCGAGTGGGTCAAAAAAAGCGAGGGGCTAGATTCGGAAGCCAGCATCAGTTTCATCGCCTGCTCCGTTGGCGAAATCAACGTTTGCTACGTGGGCGGCGGCGTCCGCACGCCACAGAGCGGCATGTGCGTGTTCAAGACCGCCAATGGCGGCGACAAGTGGGAGAACATCTTCCTGATCGACGGCAACAAAAACATCGCCTCCGGCTGGGCCGGTGATGGCGGCGACTTCCGCTGGTCCTACCCGGAGTACGTGCTGGGCATGGGCGTATCGCCCATCGATCCCAACCGGGTGGTCATAACCGACCTGGGATGCGTCCACGCCACCTCCGACGGCGGCAAGAGCTGGCGGGCGCTCTACACCACGCCCTCCCGGCCACACGAGTCTGGCAAGCCAACCCCCCGCTGTGACACCTATCGCGGCATGGGCATGGAACCCACCAGCGCCTGGTGTCTCTGCTGGATGGATCGGGAGAACATCTTTGCCGGCTTCACTGACATCAGAGGCGTGCGCAGCACGGACGGCGGCAAGACTTGGGGCTGGACCTACACGGGCCACAGCCTCAACTCCAGCTATCACGTGCTCAAGCACCCGACCAGGGACCTGGCGTTTATGTCCACCTCCAGCGTGCACGACATGTACCGCAGCAGCTACCTGGCCGACGGCACCATCGACCGCGGCAGCGGCCTGTTGCTGTACAGCGCCGACAAGGGCGCCAGCTGGAAGTGCCTGCACGACTTTGGCCACCCGGTCATCTGGTCGGCCATTGATCCCCGCAGTCCCAATCGCATGATGGCAAGCGTGATCCACTCCCGGGAGGGCGGAATCTGGATGACCCAGGACGCCGACAAGCTGGGAGAGTCCACCTGGACTCGCCTGCCCCAGCCCCCGCGCACCGAGGGGCACCCCATGAACTGCCACTTCCTGGATGATGGCAGCCTGCTGGTAAGCTTCTCCGGCCGGCGGGCGGGGAACGAGTTCACGGCCTCCTCGGGCGTGTTCATCTCCTGCGACAGCGGCAAGAGCTGGGAGGATCGCTCCGCCCCAGGCCTGAAGTTCTGGGTCAAGGAACTGGTAATTGATCCGGCCGACAAAAGCCAGAACACCTGGTATGCCTGCACCTTCGACGCCTGGACGGCAAGCACCGGCCCGGAAGGCAAGGACTCCGGCCTGTTCCGCACGACCGATCGCGGCAAGAACTGGACACAGATCGCCGACAAGCGCATCGCCCCCAGCGGCATCCTGAACGCCAACTCCTGCACCGTCAATCCAGACAAGCCCGACGAACTCTACCTGACCAGCGAATATGATGGCCTGTTCTACACGGACAACGCCAGGGCCGACAAACCCACGTTCACACAGGTGAATTCATACCCGTTCCGCAACCCGACCGGGGTGTTTTTCAATCCGCTCAACAAACGGGAGGTCTGGGCCACCAGTTTCGGCAACGGCATGTACGTCGGCGAAGTCCAATAGAGGCAAAATCGGTTGACCGGATCTGTTTGGGCGACTTACATTCAGACCGCCGGCGTCGCACAGCCAGCAAAAGACGCTGAAGCTTATACAGACGCTGGCAAAAGGAGACAATATGAGGATTATTGCAGGCATTCTTAGTCTGATTTTAGGTGTTTACGCGATGTCCTTCCTAACCCAGATCAATGTGGGGTGGGTCTTGCAGTTCAACAGGAATGCTGGGGCGTGCTGGTATGTCTCCGCTTGGTGGACAGTGTTGCCGTTTGCGTATGGTCTTTACTGTATCGTGGTTGGGGAAATCGAAGAGCTCAGGCGGAAGCACAAAAAGCAAGATTGAAAGGCGAACCACGGCGTGCCGGGTACGCTCGCAAGCTTGCGAACCAGACGCCGACCGTTGGCAGAAAGGATAACAACATGGAATTCATTTCAGCGCAAGATCGCAAGCTCTTGAGGCGGCAGGCGCAGATCAAGCTCGACTACGCCAATTCCCCCCAGAATGACAGCATTCTAAAGAAGTGGCGGGCGCAGGCGGAGGGACGACGCGAAGCCCCGACCGTCCGGCTGCTGTTCTGCAATTTCATCCACGAGGTCATCACCCCGCGCCTGAAATGCACTGGTGAGCAGGCGCGCCGGATCGAGGCCGCTCTCCTTGTCACGATGGTCGGGCGCGAGCTGTTCGACGACGATACGCCGGTCTCGCCTACCTTCGACATGACGTGGAACACACATATCCGACCGTTCGGGCTCAAGGCCTCGATCACGCGAGCCGCGGGTCCCCACGCGCAGGGGTTTCACATCGATCCGGTCATCCTTGACCTGGCCGCAGAGGTGGACAAGCTGCGCGGCGGGTCATTCGGGGTTGATCGGGAGGAAACCGTGCGTCAGCGCGAGCTGCTGGAGGATGTCCTGGGGGATATCCTGCCGGTGCGCATGGTTATGGGCAGCCTGCCGGGGGGGATCACCAACCCGCTCGTCCACCTGATGGGCATGGAAGCTTACTACATGGCCATGTACGACTGTCCGGACGCTGTGCACGAGGCCATGGAGATGGCAACCCAGGTCTACGAACGGTATTACGACTTCCTTGAGAAGGAGCAGTTGCTGCTGCCGACGAGCGGCCTCACCCCCCTGTCCCAGGAATCCTTTGCCTTCACCGACGAACTCCCGAGCGACAAGGTTACGCGGACAACCGAGTGCTGGGGCTTTCTCGAGTCACAGGAAACGACGGCGGTCTCGGCGGACACATTCGGCGAGTTCGTCTTCCCGTACCAGCAGCGCCTGGTTGATCGTTTCGGTTTGCTCTCCTACGGCTGTTGCGAGCGTGTCGACGCTATCTGGCCAAAGTACCTGTCTATGTGGCCCAAACTCCGCAAACTGTCCGTCTCCCCCTTCAACAATGAACCTCGCATCGGCGAGTTCCTGCGCGGCAGCCGAGTTGTCTACTACTGCAAGCCGCGAGCAGAATTTGTGACCTGTGACGGGCCGCTCAACGACGAGGCAATCACCGCGTATTTCAAGGGAGTCTGCAAGGCGGCGAGCGGTTGTATCTTCGAGATTGCGCAACGGGAAGTCGGGACGATCTTTGGCGATTTCGAGCGGGGTCGGCACTATGTGCGCCTGGCCAGGGAAGCCGTGGACTCCTACTGGCGCCCCTGACCCAGGAAATTTCATGCGTTAGCGGGACTCAAAGACTGTCCCGTTTCCGAATTATGGAAACTCGCCTCCCGGTCTTGTGCATGAGGATCTGACATACGGGAGCGCAACCAAGACAACCAGAAGGCTAACTTGCCGACAAAGCACGGGGTCGCATCGTCCACAGCCGCACTCTCCGTGCAGACGTTGATCCACGACCTCATTTCCGGCCCATTTGACATCCCTCCGCTCTCTTCGGTATTATTACGGATGTGAGTACGGAAACCTCCCATCTGTTGCTGCTGCGGATCGTCCGGCTGGCCGTAGGCCCGGGCTACACCGTTGGTGTAGTCCGAACGGCGGGTTCCGGCGGGGGACAGGCGTGAGCGTTGCGCGACCGATTACAAACCCCTGAGCCAGAACCCACCGCCGATCTGCGGTGGGTTTCTGTTTTTTGAGGCACGAGCAGCGAAAGTCGAGCGAACCATGAACGCACGAAACCAGAAGAAGCCCAGCCGGCGCACCCCGGCCCGGCCAACGGCCAAGCCGGCTGTGGCTGCGCCCGCCGCCAACCTCCGTTCCGGCGCCCAATGCGTGGTCGACGGACTGGTCGAGAACGGCGCAGAGGTCGTCTTCGGCTATCCGGGCGGCATGATCCTGGACGTGTTCAACCTGATCGGAGCGGCGCCGATCCACTTCATTCTCCCCCGCCACGAGCAGGGCGCGGTGCACGCCGCGGACGGCTATGCTCGCGCCAGCGGCAAGGTCGGCGTCTGCCTGGTGACCTCCGGCCCCGGCGCTACCAACACCGTCACCGGCCTGGCCACAGCCAACATGGACGGCATCCCGCTGGTCTGCATCAGCGGCCAGGTGCCGCTGCACATGATCGGCAACGACGCCTTCCAGGAGGCCGACATCCTCGGCATCACCCGGCCGATTACCAAGCACAACTTCCTCGTGCGCAGCGCGGATGACATCCCCCTCGTCATGGCCGAGGCGTTCTACATCGCCTCGACCGGCAAGCCCGGACCGGTGGTGGTCGACATCCCCAAGGACGTGCAGCGGCAGATGACCGCCGCCCGCCGGCCCGAAGCTATCTCGATCCGCAGCTACAACCCGGACGTACGGACCGACCTGGCCCAGGTCGCCAAGCTTGCCGAGGCCATCAACAAAGCACAGCGGCCCGTGCTGTACGCCGGCGGCGGCGTAATCTCCGGCAACGCCGCGCCCGAACTGCTCGAGCTCGCGCGCCGCGCCGACATCCCGGTGACCACCACCCTCATGGGGCTGGGCGCGTTCCCGGAAACCGACCCGCTGGCGCTGCGCATGGTCGGCATGCATGGCAGCTTCGCCGCCAACAACGCGGTGCAGCAGTGCGACCTGCTAATCTCCGTGGGCGCGCGCTTTGACGACCGCGTGACCGGACGCAAGGCCGACTTTGCGACGCATGCTACCGTTGCACACATCGACATTGACCGCTCCGCCATCGGCAAGAACATCCGCGCAGCGTATATCCTGGGGGTCTCCACCTGGCAGTACCTGCTGCTTTCGTTCATCGTGTGCGGCGTGTTTGCCGGGCTGACCGGGGCGCTGCAGGTGACGGCGGTTTACCACCGCCTGCTGCCTTCTATTTCGAGCGGTTATGGGTACCTGGGGTTGTTGGTGGCGATGTTAATCAATTTCCAGGCGATTTGGGTCGCACCGGTGGCCCTCTTTTATGCCGCCCTCAATATTGGCAGCATTCAACTGCCGATCACATTGAAATTAGACTCAAACTTGGCGGGTGTCTTGCAGGGCACCCTGGTCTTGTTCGTTCTGCTGTCCGAAGGATTCCGGCAGCGGTTCACTCGGAAGGTTTGAGAGGCAGCCTGATATGAGTTTTGATCTCATTATTATTGGATTGGCGGGAGTGCTGGTGACTGCCGCGCCGGTGATTTTTGCGGTCATCGGAGAAACCTTTGCTGAGCGCTCGGGGGTGATTAACCTTTCGGTCAACGGCACGATCGTGCTGACGGCGATGGCTGGATTTGCGGTGGCGGCAAGCACGGGCAGCCTGATTTTAGGTTACCTGGCCGGTATGGTGGTGGGGGCGCTGGTGGCGTTAATCATTGCCTTCAGCAGTATCACGCTGCACCAATCGCAGATTGCCGTTGGTTTTGTGCTGACCTACACCACCCTCAGCCTGGCCTATTTCCTGGGCAATCCCTTCACCAGCCGCCAAGGGCCGACGCTACCGTCC
>Ga0118677_10014866_pt1 | contig 10893 bp, 6 predicted proteins | sample AliMusrvi5mmetaG_FD_86154 | JGI IMG/M metagenome (GOLD analysis project Ga0118677, IMG submission 86154)
CCAGCGAACCCACGATGGCATTGGCGGAACTGAACTGGCCATACAGCGACTTGGGCATCAGCCGCATGAACAGGGGAATGCCGCAAGCGCCCGCCAGAACCGATCCGAATTGAAACACCAGCATGCCGCCGAAGCTGAGCCAGAAATAGACGGTGCCCGGCAGGGTCACGGCCACCCAGATCCAGCCGCCAAATCCACCGATCGCGCTAAAAACCGCGTTGTAGGCGGAGATGCGCAACGGATGCCAGCGATCCACGAAGATGGCCGTGAAATAGGTTGCCGCCAGGCTGGCAATACCGCCGTACGCGCCGAGCTTCCCCATCTGCGCAAGGGTGAGCCCCATTTGCTTGTTGAAGAACACGTTGTACATGCCGCAGGCGCCGGCCATGGCGCCGAAGGCGTTCATCAGGTAGAAATACCAGTAGAACCGGACCGAAAAAGACTGTTTGCCGAAGGCTTTGATAATACCTGTCAACCCCTTGGGCGGCTCGGCATCCGGCGGCGGTGGGTACGGCCCTTCCTTGACGAAGAAACACATGAGGCTGAACCCGATAAAGTAGAGCAACGCCACGCCCGTCAGGATCTCGCGCATGTTGGTTTCGGCATATTTGAAGACAAAGAAGCTGTAGAGCGAGCCGGCGCCGGTGCCGACGATGCGGAACAGACCCATAAAACGACCGAGGAACTGCGGCGGCACCACGTCGTTGAACAGGTACCAGTATACCGATCCCACGAACATGTCGAAGAACTTGAACGCCACGTAAAAGCATGCGATCAGCCCGACAGTCACCGTGGCCGGCGCCGTGTGCGCCAGGGGCGGGATGACGCGCTGGAGAATGGGCGTCAGTTGGTCGCTCCATCCCAGCGTCGCCAGACACAGGACCAGAAACGGCATGGTCCACAGGATGAACGGGATGCGGCGTCCCCAGCGGCTGCGGTGACGGTCGCTGCGGAAACTCACCCACGGGCAGACAGTCATGTTCAGGACGCCCGGCAGCACGGTCAGGATGTACTGCATGGTCGTGTTGGAAACACCGAGCGCCTTCAGCTTGAGCGGCAGGACCGAAGGGCCGACGCTCTCCATCAGGGTGAAGCAGAAGTCGCCCCACAGCAGCCAGGCGAACAGCACGCCCAACCCCATCTTGGTGTAGGTGAGCGGACCGCAGTGGTAGGTCTTTCCAGCAGCGACCGGCGACGCGGTCGAAGCCGCGCCGGCTTCGGATGCGGGAATGTGTGTCATGTCTGTTTTCGTCTCTGGCTAGAGCAAGTTCGGAAATAGTGTGGCCGCAGGTGACTCGGACACGAAGGAAACGAAGGGTTCACGAAAGGCACGAAGCGGGGCATTGGCGCCGCCTTGCGGCAGCGAAAAACAACCATACACCTTCGCGTTCTTCGTGCATCCTTCCTCCCCTTCGTGTCCGCAGTTGCCCCAATTTGCGGCCACACTATTACTTTCTTTGCTCTAGTTGTAACGGCCAAAGAATCCAGGGTCCTTTTCCAAATCCTTCGTGGTTGGCCAGTCCAGGGGGATGCCCTCGCGTTGGAGCTTCGGCAGCTTCAGCACGCGGAATCTTTCGGTCGGAATGTCGAACAGGTCGAACGGACCCAGCACGCCCTGCCACTGGTCCTTCCGGCCGGGGAAGACTTCCGCGTAGATGCAGAACCCTCCGCTGCCGTCACCCAGGTACATGCCGTATTCCTGCAGAGCCCTGGCAATGACCTTGGCGGCCGGCTTCAGGTGCAGGCGATCCAGATCCAGATTCGGATCCAATTGCAGCCGCGCGCCCTCTGGAATCGCACCCGGCCGCACCGACATGCCGTCGGAAAGGGTGGCGGGATAGACATAGGCGCCATGCTTGGGCGTGGCGTAGGCAAACACGAGCGCGTGATCGATCCGACCCCGCGCAATCTCGTCCGGCCGGATCAGCCCGGCGATCAGGGGGAACCCGGCCGCGCGGCAGCCGCCCGAACCGGGTTGCTGCACGCCCATGCCCGTCAAATCCACCTCCCGGCCCGACCGCGCCACCCATTGGCCCTTGATCCTTTTCAGCGACCAGAAATCCCAAGCCTTCGTCAGGGACTTGTTGACGACGCACAGGTGCGCGTCGCCCTGGCGGTCCGGCAGGATCTTCGGCGTCACGGGTGCATGGGTGAACAGGTTCTGCGGGTGGCAGAACTTATGGAACATCGAGTAGTTGATCTTCGACCCTTTGACCTTCTTGTCGTCCACGACGTAGACGGGGATGCTCCAGTTCTTCACGCATACGCCCAGCTTGCCCGCAGGCTGGGTGGGGTAGGAATTGACCAGGAAGAGATCCTGGATCATCTGGCCCGAACGGGCGTCGACGGCCGGCCGACCCGGAATCCTGGTGTTCCACGGACTGTTGTCGTTGAAGGGTCGCCATCCTTGGGGAGCGCGCATGTTTCTTCCTTTCACGGAACGATCTAATGAACCGCCGCGGTAATGGCCACCGCCGCGTCGGCGCGCAGTTTATACCAGTCCGCCGGATCCTGCGACCAGCCGGGCGTCTTCAGACCGTCGGCCTTGGAAAGCCCCGCCTGGATGACCTTGTCGAGCAACGCGTCGGCTTCTATCGTCGATCCCTTGCGCTGCGAGAGCAGCCAGAGGTACTCGTAGTCCTGCTGGCCGCGGCGGAAGGACTTCATCCGGAAGGACGCAACCGGCCCATCGATGGCCTTGAACCCGACCACAGCCAAGCGCTTGCCCGGATAAACGAGCGTGCCGTTGCCCCACCGGTCGTCCCCATCGCTGTAGCAGGGATCCTCGAAGATGTGCTGTGGCCGCCAGGAGTTGAGCATGCTCCACCAGAAGGATCCGTTGACCTTGTACTTCCAGCACATGAGCCCCCAGGTCATCAGGTCGATGCCGGTCTCGTTGACGCTGTGGTTGCCGATCGCCGGTTGCCCGTCGTGATAGAACCAGAAGGTCTCGCTGGATTTGCGTGCGCGAAGATTCCGGAAGAAATCCACGTCGTAGGCGGCGGCATTGGGAACCCACCACCGGATAATGTCCGAGATGTCGTCCGACGTTCCCACCCACAAGCCCGGACGCGTGTGGCTGGTCCACATCATGTTGATCCGGCCGGGGCCTGCGCCCTGATCGATCGCGTCCTGCACGTCCTTCATCGTGCGATGCACTTGGGCGTTTCTGGATTTCCCCGTCTCCGCACCCTTGTCAACCCCGCCGTCGCATTCGTCAAAGATGTAACAGAAAAACCGGGTCTGGTCCCATTTCCGGGACTGCACGTAGTTCCAGAAGTTGCTAGCGCTGTTGGCGTAGAACCGGCGCATCGGATCATCCAGGGCGCCGCCATTCTCTTTCATGTATCCGCAGCCGCCGGACCAGAGTTCGGGAAAAGGCGCCTGGAAGAAGCTGGGCGGCGTTTTCTCGCACGGCCCCGCATAACCCTGCTCGCGGGTGAACAGCGTACCATCCAGCACTTCGCCGTAGTACTTGCCCCATTGATCGAAGTCCACCCAGGTGAGCTTGTCCTTGAGGATCAACTTCTGCTGAAAGGCCGAGAGCCGTTCCTGAACGCCGTTTGTGTTGACTGTCCGGGCATAGGGCGCCGGTCCGGAGCCGGAAACCAGCAGCGGAAGGAAGCGATGCGCATGCCCCATCTGGATAAAGCGCCGGTAGAGCGCCCAGGCCCCCTCGGGGTCGTCTTTGAACTTTTTCTCGTCGCTGTCCAGACCGTACAGTTCGCCATAGCAATCGCAGTGGGTCTCGTCCGGCAGCGAGAAGTTGTACACCTGCAGGGAGATGGGAATCTCATTTTTCGTTCCGACCGCCTCAACGGAGATCGTGGACTTATAACTGCCGGCCGGAAAATCCTTGGGGATGAACACATCGACCCAGACGCCCTGGTTGGGGCCGTTGGTCGGATCGAGGGTGAACCCCTGGGCAATCTCGCCATGCGCCGGCGCATACGGATCGACCAGCGGAATCAGCGGATCGGGATACCGCTTGTTCTGCCACGGCAGCGCCCCACGACCCGTGCCCCATCCATAGCCGCCGCGCAGAATCTTCTGGTAGAACTCCAGAAAGAGTTCGCACTGCGGCTGGATCTTGGAATCGAAGGGGGCCATCCGGACGTTGATGCCGGTCACCTTCTCCTTTGCCTGCAGGAGCAGTTGAAAGGCGACCACCTCGTTTCCGGCGCCTTTCAGGACAATTTTTACGCCGTCAAAGACCGTAGGCGAAGACTGCACGTCGGCCTGATCTTTCGTGGGCTTGGCAATATCGTCCAGCACACGGAATTCGAGCCCCGCGCCCTGCCCGTGCGCCACGATCGCCGCCGTCAGCAGCATGCACCAGCCTGCATGGATACGTTTCATCTTGCCCACCTTTCTGCCGCTCATGTCATGGACCCCACGGTAGGGCGGCCAGTCCCCTGGCCGCCGCGGCGCGCAAGGGACTGCGCGCCCTACCCAAAGTCACAGGTGATTTCAAAATCGCGCGCGCGTTCACGAGGTGTCCTTTACTTCAGGGCCGCCGCCAGATCCGCGCGCATCTGGTACCAGACCTCGACATCCCGGCTCCAGAACGGCGTGCCGTCGGACCCGCCAGCGGCCGCGTGCGCATGACCTGCGGCTTCCGCCCTGGCCGATGCCTCGCCCTCTTCCTTGGTCATCTTCTTTCCCGCTTCGACCAATGCCTTGGGAATGATCGTCTTAATGAGGTCGTCGGCAACCTTCTCCTTGCCCGCCTGCTTCAGCAACCAGCAATATTCATAATCCTGCTGGCCGCGGCGATAGGCCTTCATGCGCAGACAGGAAACCGGCCCGTCGATGGCCGGGAGCCCCACGTCCGGCAGCCGTACGCCGGGATAGAAGAGCACGCCATTGCCCCAGCGATCGTCGCCGTCCTTGTAGATCGGGCGCGTCATCGGGTGCTGCCGATCGCCGCTGTCCATGGCCCACCAGAACGAGCCGTTGATCTTATAGCGCCAGCAGATGTCGCCCCAGGTGCGCAGTTCGATGCCGTTGGCGTTTACGCAATGCACGCCGCAGGACACGCCGCCATTGTGATAAAACCAAACGATGTCGCCCTTGGCCATTTGCGGACGGAGAAACTCGGGGTTGCAGCCGCCGGCGTTCGCGCTCCACCAGTGGATCACGCCGCGCTTGTCCGTGGCAGGATCGGCGGCCAACGTTTCGGGGTCGGTATGCGACGTCCAGATCAGCCGGATGTGCCCGGGACCGGCGCCGGCGTCCAGCGCCTCCTGCAGCTTGCGTTCGTTGGACAGGCTGCGCGCGTCGCTGCCGGCTTCGTCGATGATATAGGCGAAGAACCGTTTCTGGTCCCATTTCTTCGCGACGCAATGGTCCCAGAAGGTCTTGGCATTGTCGGTGTATTTCTTTAGTTTTTCCTGGGTAAAATCAGGAATCTTGCCGTCATACGCCTGCGCAAACGGCGCGCGCCAGAACGCGATGCCCGTGTTGGCGCCGGGGCCGACATAGTCTTGCGCCGCCGTGAAGAGCGTGCCGTCCAGCAGCGTGCCGTACGTCTTGTCGTAGTCGGCCAGGTTGGACAATCCCGGACCAGCCCCTTCGCGCTCCGAGATCACGAAGCGATGCTGATGCGCCATCTGGTGGTAGCGGCCGGCCACCTGCCACCAGCGGTCCACGCCCGCGTCACGGTATCCCGCCTTGTGAAAACCGTAGTAGCCGCCGTAGAACTCGCCGTAGCCGTCCACGTGGAACTCGTCGGACAAGGTGAAGGCGTGCACGGTCAGCTTCAGCGTGGCCGTGGCAACGGATTTGCCCGCCACCGTCACCGCAATCGGCGCCTCGTATATGCCGGGCTTGGCATCCTTGGGAATGTAGACATCGATCCAGATGCCCTGGTTGGGGCCGTTCGCCGTGGCGATCGTGAAGGGAGCGCCTACCGCTTTGTGTTCCGGCGCGTACGGATCGCGGAACGGCGCCAGCACCTCCGGATACCAGAGCTTGCTGGGCAGCACCTTGCTGTGCGCGCCCCAGCCAAATCCACCGTGCTCCACGTACTGGTAGACTTCCAGATAGCGCTGGATATACGGATCGGACGGAATGACGCCGGATGCGCCTTTCAGGTCGCCAATGGTCACATCGACGTCTTGCACGTCGGTCTTCGCGCGCAGCATCAACTGTGCGGCGACGGTCTCATTGCGACCGCCGTGCAGCGTGAGCCGCCGGGCGCCGGCGTCCCAGAAATGGGGCGAAGGCGGCACCGCCGCGTCCTTGGTGATCTTCTCCATGTCGCCCAGACCGGCAATTGTCAACCCGCTGGACGGCGCTTGGCCGCACAGCGTTCCAGCAGCCAGCAGCAGGGAACAAACGGCTGTTCCAATGTAACGTGTTTTCATATCGAGCTTCCTTTTTTGCATCGCCATGCCCAACAAGTTCAACGTAATAATCGCGCCACGGGGTGGCGCTCCCACAGAAACAGTGGCGCTCCACCGCCAATCAATTGTGAGAGCGCTACCGTAGCCCCGGCCCGCCCCGGGCCGCGGGCACAATAATCAACGTCCCGCCGCCTCGACGATTTCCTTGGGCAGATACCACGCAGTGCCGGGATTCCACCCTGCCAGCGGGGGCAGCCGCCCTTCCATGCGCTTGGGGTTGGCCTTTTCCCACGCGTGGATCTGCTTCCAGAGATCCGGCACCACGTCGGAGTGGCCCCAGTCTTCGTCGTACGGATACTTGGGCTGCGAGGCACAGCAGAAGAAATCCCGGTGCTTGGCGTCCTTGACCTCCACCAGTTCCCAACTTTTTTTGTCGGGTACGACCGCGGTCAGATCCCGCGAAACCTTGATCGGCACCGTGTCGTCCGCCGTGCCGTGCAGGAGCTTCACGAAGGCGTCGTTAAAATGCCCGTTCTTGACCGCCTCGGTGATCTGATCGCTGCCATCCTTGGCATAGGGACGGAAATAGAGACCCGGACAGGAGCTGACGACCACGCCCACATACTCCCGCGGCAGATGCGTCATCAGCCGCAGCGAGGCATAGCCGCCCATGCTGGCGCCGGTGGCGCCGATGTAGTTGATTTTGAACAAGTGACACATTTCGTTCATCAACTCCAGCACGTCCTTGTGGATGTTCTCGGGGTTCAGGCCGTGGTATTTCTTCTGTAGTTCCTCGCCCAGCAACTGCCGGTTGTCGCCCAGCCAGGACTCGCCGATCCCGCGTTCGTTGCAGCCGATCAGGATCACGTTGTTGCTGTCGCAATAGTTCCAGGCCAGCGTGGGGCGCTTGAGCGCCGAACGCGAACTGTAATACGCGCAGAACTTGAACCAGAGCGGGTAGGTCTTGTGCGGATCGAAGTCCTTTGGAAACGCAATCGTGTAGTAGTCCCCGACGCGATCGAAGCGGCTCGTGAAGTTCACGATATACGGGCGCTTCATTCCGCTGGAATCGGGGAAGACGGCCGAATCCCTGGCGAATGTCCCGTAGGTTTCGGCAATGCGCAGCTCCTGCGTTTGCGCATTTGCCGTATCACACCAAACCAGAGCCGATAGGACCACCAGCACCCATGCGCCACAAAGGTAGGGCGCGCAGTCCCTTGCGCGCCGTTTTCCGTCGGCGAAGGGACTCGCCGCCCTACCTGTTGGGTTGCGGACACTTGTCTGTCTTGTGAACATGGCGGCTTCCTTTGTGCTCGCTTGCGTCTATCAACAGAGTAGCCGCAGGCAGTCCCTTGCCTGCGGCAGTAAAACACCCATCGCTTGTCGCGCAGCGCTGCTGCTGCGGGCAAGGGACTGCCCGCAGCTACGAATTACCGGAAGAAGATGGTCATGCCGCCGTTCGGGGAAATCACCCTGGAGATTTGAAGTCCCACATAGGTGTACCCGACGCTCCCCTCGAACCCGGTGTAGATCCCGACCTGGTTCGTGTAGGTCGAACTGATGGCCGAGGTGTCCCACGTCAGCCGCGGCGGCACGGCGGTATGGAACCCGCTCAGCGTGGAGACATGGTTCGTGCCCAGCCAGCGCAGTCCCCAGTAATTGCCCGCGGCCACCGGACCCTGCTGGAACACCAGCGAGATCACGCCGTTCGAGGCGATGTTCAGACTGCCGGCATTGGTGGTCGTAATATCCACGCCGCCGGAAAGTTTCGCGATGTTGTTGGAAATTGAACTCAGTTGACTGATGGAAACACTGGGGACTTGGAACACACGCTGCGTACCGGCCATGTAGACCTGTCCGGTGCTATCATACTCGCCGAGCAAGAAAGTGCCTCCGGTTAACTGGAAAACACCATTCGAGAGCGAGTATGTTGCGACAGCGCCCGCGTTGCCGGCGCTATTACAGAAACTAACGCCATTCGTCACCGTCCATGTGCCGCCGATCTGGTTGATCGTGGTGCTGTTCGCCCCATTGCCGCTGGTGCCAAAGTTCACGCTGCCGTTAGTGACTGTGGCGTTGATCATGTTCACGGCAGCCTGCCCGCCGTGCTGGGCCGCATACCATGTGCCCAGGTACATCGACGCGTTGACCACGTTGACCGTGCCGTGACCATAGTTGGCAATGGTCATGTATGAAGGAGTTGTCAGCAAGGCGTTGGAGACAACCAGCGTTCCTTCACCGGGAATGCACCCCCCCACGTTGATGCTGCTCTGCTCAAGAAACGATGCGCCACCATCCAGGGTCGCCAGTGTGTAAGCTGGATACCCCGCGCTGCCATTCGCGACATTCAATCCGCCCAGTTGCCACCACGTTCCACCCGTCATATGAAGAATAACCGTGGCGGAGTTATTCTGGCCGAGGTTCATGGAACCGACGTTCGTGACGACCGAGTTACCACCAACCTCCATGTCCACATAACCAGCGTTGCCAAGATTGATGTTCGAGACGACTAAAGTTGCGTTCTCGATTTGAATATTTGCTCTCGTATTTCTCGAGTTACCCGCCGATATCCCTCGCGGCACAAGACTTAACGTGGTGTTCGACACAACCAGATTTCCAGCGGAACCATCGGCATAGGAAGCAGAGACCAGGTATAAAGTCCCACCAAGGGGGCCAAGCGAACCGCCATTGGCGACGATCACTGTGCCTGTTCCAATGCCATAATTATTGACCTGCCCGCCAATCGAAAGGGTCACGCCCACCATCGACCCCGTGTTGGTAATGATCAGAAGACCCATTCCATACGACCCGATATAGCAAGTACCGCTGTTGCTCACGACGCCCCCGGCAATCGTCCACTGCCCGGTCGAACCACCATTGTTGCCGATCGTAAAACTGGCGTTGCTGATGACGCCCCCGGTTTGCATGATCGTGCCGGTACCGCTGTTGCCGCAGGTCAGACTATTCAGGATCAGCGTGCCGCCGCTCATGTTCAGCGTGCCGCGACCGGCAGCCTCGTTGCCCAAAGTCAAACTGCCGGCGGTCGCACTGTCGCCAGGGTTGAAGGAAGCCGTGGCTGGGTTGGTGCTGCCGCTGGCCGTGGAGCCAATATAGGCGTTGGTTGCGCCGACCCCCGGCAAGCCGACGGTCCAGTTATACGGATAGTCCCAGGTGCCGCTGGTGGTCGTGAAGTACGTGTTGGCCACCTCCGTAAAAACAAGCGTTTGCAGCGTGCAGGTCGCGGTGTTGGCTGAACCGATCAGGTACCCGCCGCCCGCCAGCGTGATCACGATGTTCCCCGGCAGACCAAGATTGTACGGCGACACGGGCGTGATGGTGATCGTGGCGCTGGTCTGCCCGACGGGGATCGTCAGGCTGCCGCTGGCCGGAGTGACCGTATCGTTATAGTAGGCACCGCCGGTGACGTTGGTCACGGTGTAGTACACGGTCAGCGTCCCGTTCGTACAACCGGACGGGCGCGTCACCGTCACCGTGGCCGTGTCGGATGGCGTCGTGCCGCAGGAGGCATCCGTGGCCGCAAGGTTCAGTGCGCCATCCGTGAAGTAGACACTCGGCTGCGCCCAGACCATGCCACTGGCGTTGGATGCGGCATAGGTGTAGTAGTAATCCTGACTGGCAAGCGTCGTGATGTTGGTAGTCGGATAACTGGCATTGACCCATTGGCCGCTCACAAAGGTATTGGTGTTGGCCCACTTGGCAGCATTGATGCCGCCGTCGGTCGAACCCCAATACAGCACGACTGTGGCCGTGGAAGTGCCGTTCGATTGCAGATAGCCGTTCATCCAGGCCGCACCGGAGAGGACATTGGTCGGCGGCAGGTCGGCAATAATCGGTAGCAACGTATCCACAAGATACCTCACAATCACGATTCCAGAGCCGCCATTTGCGCCGTTTCCTCCAAGGTCGCTACTGTCTCTGGCTCCGCCACCGCCGCCGCCGGTCGTGGTGTATCAGGCGGCGCCCACGTATGTGGAAGAGGGGTCGGTGTACGGCGGGGTGGTGGTGGCGCCGGTGGACCCCGGGGAATATGTGTTCATGGGCGGCGCGTATTACTACTGGAACCCGGGGCTGCGGATCTGGGTGCATGCGCATCGCGGCGAAGGGTGGCGGCCTGGGCCGCGGGCGCGGATTCACGAGCGCTGGGAAGAGCACCCGATGTACCATCGGTGAGGCCTCGACTCCCGCGTCTACCAGGTCGCGGTGTGGAGTTCACGCTGCAGCGCGCGGCGGGGGGCGGGGCGACCGTCATAGTCGGCGCTCCTGGAAAACGCCGGGGTGCGGCGCCACGGAAAACCAGGGGGAGGCGCCGCGCGGGCCATGCCCGCGCCGGGCGTGGCGGGTAGGGTGCGGAAGGAGGCGGGGGCAGAAGACGATCGCCGAGCCTTGGGGTTTTTTCCGCCATTTCTTTTTCCGGTTCCGGCTCGCTTGAGCAACACCGTCTGGTACAATCGCAGCCCATGCGATTCGATTGGAATACACTGAAGGCCGATGCGAACCGGCGCAAACACCGCGACTCATATCATTT
>Ga0118677_10014867_pt1 | contig 10893 bp, 5 predicted proteins | sample AliMusrvi5mmetaG_FD_86154 | JGI IMG/M metagenome (GOLD analysis project Ga0118677, IMG submission 86154)
GCGTGGCGCTGGCCAGCTCCGGCATGGCGTTCTGCACCGACGCAACGGCGCGAAGTTTTTATCGTTCCGGCCTTCCCGGCAGTCTGAGCCAGCAGCGCAGCCTCCGGGCCCGCCGCTCGCAGTTTCATTCACTGGAACTCATCACCCGGTGCCTGCTCGAACTCGAGGATTCGCCCCGCATACGCCGCGCTTGTGCCGGATACTGGCGGCGTTTTGTGCATGACTTTTATCCCACGCCGGCCGACCTGATCCGCTGCGCCGAAGCCATGGCGGCCAAGGGCGATTGCAAGGACGCCATCGCCATCTACGATCGCCTGCTCGAGCTTTCATTTCCCCACCAGGTGCGCACCGCCGCCCTGCGGGGCGCGGTTCTCGCACGGCAGAAGGACGGGCTGCCCCTGCTGGTCGAGTCCATGCGCTGCGGGGATTTCGCCCTCTTCGCCTCCGCCACCCGCGTCTCCCGCGAAATGCCGTGCTCCTGTGTGACGCTCGCCCTCGCCGGCGAACTGCGAACACCCTATACCAACCGGCAAATCCTCCTGGTTCAGACGCTCGGGAACCGCCATGACGCCGCAGCCTTGCCCGCTTTGCTGGCTGTCGCCAGGGACGGGCAAACACCCGTCCGTCTCGCTGCCATTCGTGCCGTTTCCGAGATCGGCAGCTCGACCGCTGTACCGGCGTTGGCAGAACTCGTCCGCGACGCCGACAAGGACATTTCGTCGGCCGCGGAGGAAAGCCTGGCCGCGTGGCCGGGTAAAGCGGCCGCTGCCGCGGTCATGGCCATGCTCAACGACAACGACCCCGCCCGGAAACTCCGGGGGATGGACCTTATCGTCCGGCGCCGCATGACTTCGGCGATCCCGGCCTTGCTGGCCGCTGCCGAAAGCCCCGACCCGAAGATCCGCTCCGCCGCGGCCAGGCGGGTCGGCGAACTAGGTGGTCCGGCCGAGATGCAGTCGGTGCTCGACCTGCTGGCGAAGGCGCCGGGAGCCGGGGATGTGGAGGCTCTGGAAGAGGCGTTGATCGCCATTGGACTCAGGAGTTCCGACCGCGCCGATTGCGTTGCAAAGCTCGCCAGCCGCATGGAGGCATCGCAGCCCGCCCAGAAGTGCGCCCTGGCGCGAGTGCTGGCCGCCCTCGGGGGGCCTGATGCGCTCAAGGCCGTTCGCGCCGCCGCTAAGGATTCCAACGCCGAAGTTCACGCCGCCGCCATTCGTGCCCTGGGCGGCTGGAGCACTGCCGACGCCGCGCCCGACCTGCTTGACCTGGCCAGGAGCGCCGCCGGCGCGACGGACAAGATGATTTGCCTGCGGGGTTACCTGCGCCTTGCCGGCTCGGCCGATCTGCCGGTGGACAAGCGCCTGGCCATGTGCCGCGAGGCCTCGGCGCTGGCGAAGAAGGATGACGAGAAGAAGCTCCTCCTGGCCGCCCTCGGAGGCGTCGCCTCCGCCGAGGCTCTCGACTTGATCATGCCCTGCCTGAACGAAGCCGCCACCAGGGCGGAGGCTGCCAGCGCCGCGGTGGATGTCGCCGACAAGCTCCTGAAAGACAAGGATGCCGCCAAGGTGGCTCCCCGCGTCGCCGATGCCATGGACAAGGTCGCAAGCTCCGACGCCGGCGCGGACATCGCCAAGCGCGCCAAGGAACTCCGCGACCAGGCCAAAGCCAAGGCGGGCGCCTCCGCTCATTGACGCACATGTTTCGCCGGCATCCGCGCAGATTCGAGGGTCCATCGCAAGACTTGCCCCAAGAACACGCGAGAGGCGCAGTCCGTCCGGAGATGTGGCCCCTGCTTGTGCTCTCCGCACTTTTCCTCTGCGCCTGCCCCGGGTCCGCCGCCCAGCAGCCGCTAACCGTGGGCAACCGCCGCCAGTTGCTGATGGACGACCGGTTTGTCCAGCAGGGCAAGGGAATCGAGTTCGTCGTTCACCCGCCCCGGAAGACCGGGGACATCTGCATCGGTTCGGAGTCCGGGGCGGCCCTTGGGGGCTATCACTCGGTGCTTTTTGACGCGGGGATTTACCACCTTTGGTACACAGCCGGCGGAGCCGTGCTTTACGCGCGGTCAAACGACGGCATTCACTGGGAGAAACCGAACCTCGAACTGGCCGCGGGTGAGCCCGGGGCAACAACGAACCTGACGCCCAACCTGGTGATCGGCCGGGGCGTCGGCGGTGTGAAGGCGGGGATGCACGGGCTGATGGTTTTCCTGGACCCGAAAGCTGCCGCCGCTGAACGATTCAAGCTGGTGGCAAATCCCCAGGAGTTCGACAGCCAACTCCAGGTATTCGCTTCTCCCGACGGGCTGCATTGGAAGCACGCCTGCACCAACGTGGTGACCTTCAACAACAGCGTAAAGCCGCACCACCTGGACTCGCAGAACGTCATCTTCTGGGATGACCGGATCCAGAAGTATGCCGCCTACTTCCGGAAGAACACCCGCGAGCCCGGCTCGCAGGGGCGCACGGTCGCCCGCATCGAATCAGCGAGCCTGGCATTCTTCGGCCGGGCGGAGGATTCCCCCGTAGTCCTGCAGGCGGATCCGCAGCATGTGGTTCACTCCGGCTCGGCCATGAAGGAACGTATCGCGCTCCTGGACGTCTATACCAGTGGGACGATCCGATATCCGTGGGCCGCGGATGCCTACTTGATGTTCCCCACCGAATACTATCACTACGGGGGGCAGATCACCGGGTTCCGCAAGGAAGCGCCGGTCAATGCGGGTGTGCTGGACACCTGCTTTGCCAGCAGCCGGGACGGGATCAACTGGCAGCGCTATGATCACTGGCCGTTCGTTGGCCTGGGGATGAAGGGGGAGTTCGACTCGAAGCGCATCTACATGGTTTACGGCATTGTGCCTGCGACGAACGACCGGGAGCTTTACATGTATTACCTCGGCACCAGCGCCGTGCATGGCTGGGATCGGAACGACCAGAACAACGAGTTGCTGACCTCGGCCGATGTCGCACCCACCGGGCCGGCCGCCATCAGCCGGGTGGTCCTGCGCCGGGACGGGTTCGTGTCCGTGCGGGCGGCCTTCACCGGGGGCGAATTCACGACGCCGCCGCTGCAATTCAAAGGGGAGCAGCTTTTGCTGAACGTGAACACCTCGGCCGGCGGGGAGCTTCGGGTCGAGCTGCTCGATGATCAGGGCCAGCCGATTCCGAATTACACGCTCCAGGACTGTGACCTCGTCCATACCGCCAACGAAATCAGCCGCGTGGTGAAATGGAAGGGCGAGAGCTCAGTCAAGGACCTTGCAACCAAACCGGTCCGCCTCCGTTTCGTGATGCGGGATGTGGACCTTTACGCCTTCCAGTTTGCCGAGCGCGGAGGTATTTGAGAAATCCGAAGGCCGAAGGTCGAAGATCGGAAAGGTGCCCGGCACTGGCGGTGCATCCGCCGCTGATAGGGGCAAACAAGCTCAGCGTCATTCGCACAAGCTCGGTCTTCGACCTTCGGCCTTCGGATTTCGGACTTCTTTCGGCCTTCGGATTTCGGATTTCGGATTTCCTTTCACCCCCACACCTCCGCCTTCCGCAACTGCTTGAGCAGCAGATCCTGCAAATCGGTATTGGAACTCGCGGTAAAAAAGTTGATGCCCCTCTTCTGGCAGAACTCCCGCAGCCGCTGCATGAAGTTCTGCACTGCCTGCCGATACGCCTTGAGGCGGAAACGGCCGAAGGTCACCTCCTGTGTGGCCCCCGATTCGGAATCCACCAGGCGCAAGTCGCCGAAGGTCGAGGGCGACAGTTCATCCGGCGCCAGGATCTGCACGAGGTCCACCTGGAAGCCGCGCCCAACCAGCGCGTTCAGCCCAGACTCATAGCCCTCCGGATCGAGAAAATCGCTCAGCACGACGGCCACGCCCGCTTGACGCGCTTCGAGTGCCCCCCGGCGCAGAGCTTCGTTGAGGTTCGCCGTTCCGCTGGCGGTGAGCGTGCCCAGATTCTGAAAGAATTGGATTGCCGACCGCTTGCCGCGAACAGCGCGCAAGGCGCCCCGCGCGGCCAGTTCCGCAATGCGCGCGCTGGGATCAGCATTGGCGTCGTTCGCCTGGTTGGGAAAAGGAATGACGCTCACCCGGTCGAAACCCGAAAGGGCGACATAGCCAATCGCCGCCGCCACTTGCCGGGCGAAATCAAACTTGCGCGGCTCACCGAAGGTCATGGACTCACTGGCATCGAGGAAAATGCGCACCGGCAGCTCACGTTCCTCTTCATAGAGCTTCAGGAACAGCCGCTCCAGCCGGCCGTAGAGGTTCCAGTCCAGATAACGGAAATCGTCGCCCTGGACGTAGTTGCGGTAATCGGCGAACTCGACCGATTGCCCACGCGCACGGCTGCGCCGTTCCCCTCTAGCCGAGCTCTTGGCCCGGCGCGCGGCGAGCAGTTGGAACTGCTCGAGGCGGCGCAGGAGATCGGGCGTGAGGAGGGGGTCAGCCATGTTATATGATTATTGTTTCCTGACCGCTCGGCGCAGTTGCTCCAGTTCGGCTTTCAAGGGTTGCCAGTAGAGCCGGTCCTGTGCCCGCTCGGCACCTTCTTCCGCAGCCAGCGCTTCTTCTAGCCCTCCCAGTCTGTCGGGTTGCGCGAGTGTGAGGAGTGGGCGTTGTGCCCCGACCGCGCGCGCGGTTTGCGGCCAAACACGTGCGGCCTCGACGAGCAGTTCTGGCGTGCGCAACTCGCGCAGCCAGAATTCTGTCTGCTCCCGGGTGGCGGCGATGCGATGGCTCAAGTAATGCGCTTCGACCAGGCGTTGGAGCATCGGCCAATCCTTGTTGCGCTGCGTCTTCTTGGCTTGCACGAGGTCAGGCAGCGACAGCAGCACGTAGCTGGACTGGTCCGTGTCGGCAAGAACGGTGCGCCGTTCCCAAAGAACGGGAAAAGCGTCGACGCCCCGCAGTTTTGCCATTACGTCTACCCGCATGCCGGCAGCTTCCGAATCATGGCATCGGAAATGGATCGCGTGGCCCCGCTGCAAGTAATCGGCCTCAAAGGGGGGAATCGCGATGCATTCGGCCCGCAATTCGCGCAAGGCAGCCTCCAGATGCGCAAGGTTTTCAGTATCCGCTAAAATAAGCAGGTCCGTATCACGGCTAAACTCGGCCGCGCCGTAAAACACGCAGGCCTGTCCGCCCATCAGCAGGGCACGGACTTGGCACGCTGCAATCGTAGAAAGGACTTTCCGTATCCGGCTCGGGATCAAGCGAACCCCCAATGCTTAGATAAAACTCCCAAAGCTCGCCGCTGGCGTGCCAGCGTTCCAGGGGCGTCATCCGATACCACTCCGCCCATTCGTCGCTCACGATGTCTTCGGGTTGAAGCATGTCGAAGCATGGTCGTTTTCTATTCCTTACTCAAGTCCTGGCACGACGGCGACCCCTTCCCAGCCGGCTTGGATCTGTGCTCATGAGATTCATACCAGTTGGGAGAACTCCCTTCTCCAATTTTAGACACTCACCGCCTGCGCGTCCCTGGGCACGTCTCTTAGAATCTGCCCGATGATATGGTCAGTCGTGATGCCTTCGGCCTCCGCCTCGAAGTTCAGGATGAGCCGATGGCGGAGGGCGGAAGCGGCGACAGCCTCGATGTCATCATAGCTGACGTTGAAACGTCCGCCGGTGAGCGCGCGGACTTTGCCGGCAAGCAGCAGGGTCTGCCCGCCACGCGGGCTGCTCCCGAACCGGAGATACTGGCTGGCCATCGGCGCCGCCGTTTCAGTCTTCGGATGCGTCGCCAGGATAAGCCGCACGGCGTAATCCTTCACATGCGAAGCCACGGGCACTTCGCGCACCAGTTTCATCAGCTCCATCAGGGCCTCGCGGGTCAACACTCGCTCGACTTCGGCTTGAGCGCCGGCGGTGGTACGCGAGAGCACCTCGCTTAGCTCCTGGGCGGACGGGTAGCCCACCACGATCTTGAAGAAGAAGCGGTCGAGCTGCGCTTCCGGCAGCGGGTAAGTGCCTTCCTGATCAATCGGGTTTTGAGTCGCCATCACAAAGAACGGCTCCACCAGTCTGCGAAGCTCGCCGCCCGCGGTAACCTGGTGCTCTTGCATTGCTTCAAGCATGGCTGACTGCGTTTTCGGCGTGGCGCGATTGATTTCGTCCGCCAGGATCAAATGAGCAAAGATCGGCCCGCGTTGGAACTGGAACTCGCGCCGGCCGCCGGGCACCTCCATGACAATGTTGGTGCCGAGAATATCCGCCGGCATCAGGTCGGGGGTAAACTGGATCCGGCTGAACGAGAGGTCCAGCACTTGGCCGAGCGTGCGTACCAGCAGGGTCTTGCCCAACCCGGGCACCCCTTCCAGCAGCACATGTCCCCCAGCGAACAACGCGATGAGCGTGCCCTCGACCACGGCATCCTGGCCGACAATGACTTTGCCGAGTTCCGCTCTCAATGCCGCGTGGGCATGACGGAAGGTTTGGATTTGTTCTTCAGTGCTCATATTTCTGATCGGGCAGGGACGCATTCCACCACGCCCCACTTCGAGGCTAACTGAGACGCAGCGGAACGCGCCCCGGCCTCGATCGTTACATTATTTCTTCAAATCATCAAAGTAGTCCTTCACCGCACCTTGGTAAGCACGGGGGACCTTCTCCTGACTCAGGGCGCTTTGGGCGTCCGATTGCGCCGCCGTGGCCGCCTCTTCATACGCCACCTTGCTTGTCCCTTTGATGCTCACCCCTTTCAATGTGATGCTCGGCATCTGCCCGCCCGGCTTGAATTGGCCTTTCACCTTCGTGGGGCTCAGCGCGTCGCTCAGTTCGCCCTCGCCCCGGTCCGTGTGGCCCATGGCATCCTGGTCAGGTCGGTTCATCCCTGAATTGTCCCAGTGATCGCTCCACTGGCCGTCCCACTGGGCGCTGCTATCCGACCAGGTCCCCACGCCGCCGCCGGGTCCATTGCCCTTAGGATTGTAACCAGGCTTGTTACTGGTTCTCGATCCCCATCCCTGGCCCGAGCCGATGCACATCGAGGCCTGGTTCAGGCTGTCCAGCGTGGCCATCAGCGACTGCGCATCACCCATTTGCTGCATCAATTCCCCTAGTTCTTTCGCCGCCGCCTGCAGCGACTGCCCGGCGGCGCCCTTATCACCCGCCTGCATCTGCTGCGTGGCGTTCTTTAATTTCTCGGCCACCTTGCCATAATTGCTCGCAGGATCAACGGCTTTGGACACCTCAGTCAGAAGCTGCTGGAGTTGATTCGAGGAAATACTGGCAGACTTCAACTGGCTGATCATCTTTTGCAGGGTGGCCTGCGCCAGTTCAGGCTGGCCGTTCTTGAGCTGCTCCGCCAGGTCCTTGCCCAGCTTCTCGGACTGCTGCTGGAGTTGCTGGAGAGACTTGGCCATATCGCGCATCTTCTCCAGGTCCATTGTGGCCTCTTGCAGGTCTTTGAGCATCAGGTCGGGTTGGTTGGCGGCCAGCGCCTGGATCGCGTCGTCCAATTGCGGCAACTGCAAGCCTATTTCCTGCATCTGCTTGGAAAGTGCCGCCAGCGACTCCGACATCTTCTGCTTGTCTGCCTCGCTACCCGGGCGGTTCTTGTCGGCCATGCCCTTGGCGGCCTCTTGCAGTTTCTGCAACTCCTTCTTCAGCTTGTCCAACGCATCCGGGTTGCCAGTCGGTGTACCCAACTGCTTCTGCATGGACTCGATTTGCTTCTGCAAGGCGGCCGCGTTCTGCGAGTCGTTCCCGGTCGACGCTCTCGCGGCCTGCTCCATCTTCTTAAACGAGGGGTCTTTCCCCATTTCCTTCAACTCGTCCTTGAGCTTCTCGGCCACATTGGCCAAGTCCTTGAGGGCCTCGCTGCGGGTCAGGGTCTTCTTCGCAAGCTGGTCGCCCAAATCAGTTACATTCTCCAACGCCTTCTGCGTCGGCTCAAGGACCGGCGTGCGCTTTTCCAGGCTGCGGCGGGTCAAATCAGCGAGTTGGCGCCCGACTTCCTTGATATTCTGCTCGTCGGCTTTCTTTTGCCGGTAGCTCTTGCTGCGGTACTCTGGCACGAACCCCAAGCCGGCTCCCAAGGCCAGGACCACCAAGGCCCAGCGCGTCGCCTTTGGCAGGCGAAATTGCACCAGCCGGCGCGGGTCTAAATCCTTGATATGCTGGGCCGCGTCGGTGACTATCAAATCGCGCCACGTGCCGCCGTCCGGGTCTGCCGCGACTTCCAAAGCCGTGCTCAGCCGCTCCTGTAAATGCTGCCGCCCATCCACCCAACGGGCCACTTCCGGCAAGGCCAGCTTGCCCCAACCGCCAATGACCAGCCCCAGCAACGCGCAGGGAAACGGCACCAGCGCCGCCAGCCCCAGCGTCCAAATCGGCAGCGGCAACAAATGCCACGCGCCCACCGCGAGGAATGACAACACAGCCCCCACCAATAATCCATACCACAGACCCCGCAACGCCCGGGCCCACCGCCGCCGCCGCGCCGCCTGCTGGAGGGCTGATTCGATGATTTGCAGTTCGCTCATGGCCTCGGCCAAACGTGGCGCACCTGGGCGCCTTTGACCAGTTCAAAAGCGTTAGACAGAGCGCAAGGCAAATCGTTCTTCGAGCCGTGGGGCTGACACTGGTTCCGGTATTGCCTGCCGTGAGCAGTCGCCTCCTGTCGCGCAACTGGGGCCAGGCGCTGCCTGACTGCCAGCCATGTCGCCCACGCGACCCTCCAAAGCGCTTCCGGAGCAACGCGCCAGCAGGTCGCATACCCCCTGTAATCCCCTTGTAAACCCCCTGTATTCCCCCTGTATTCCCCGTGTAAGCAATACGCGCTCCCCTCGCCCGTTCCTGGCTCTTACAGCCCAAGGCCCCTTGTGCCGAATCCACCGCCCTCCTTAGGCACAGTGTGTACTTTTAAGGCGGCGCGCGGACATTCTTGTCCGCAGCAACGTGTATCGTCCAACCAGGCAACGAGTTTGGCGCTTCTACCTGTTTCGGACAAGCTGCGGACAAGAGTATCCGCGCGCCGCTATACACATACGGTAAAACTGATGTTGCCCGTAGTTTTATCAATTGGCGTCGCGCCTTCCGGCTGCGCTAATCTGTCGCCAGAAGCTGGACATCGAAGCAATTGCGCATCGCCTTAATCCAATTATGAACCAACCAACATCCCCTGCGGAATCCGCGGAACCCGCGCATCCGCCAATGCGCGGATTCTGGAGCCTGATCGTCACCCAGTTCGAAGGCGCGTTCAACGACAACGCCCTTAAGACGCTGGTGACTTTTGTTGGCATGAGCATGTTCGTCTCTGAGGCAAAGCAGGATGCCCTGGTGACCTTGACGGGCGCTTTATTCGCGGTGCCGTTCATCCTATTCTCGATGGCCGGCGGCTTTCTCGCCGATCATTTCAGCAAGCGGACCATCACGATTTGGGTGAAGGTGCTCGAGGTCTTTATCATGGCCTTCGCTACGGCAGGCCTCGCCCTCAAGAACCTGCCTATGGGTCTGGCCGCGATTTTCCTCATGGGCGTGCACAGCTCGATCTTCGGTCCTTCCAAGTACGGCCTGTTGCCGGAACTCCTGTCAGAGAAGCGGCTTTCCTGGGGCAACGGCATTCTGGAACTCGGCACCTTCCTGGCGATCATCCTGGGGATGATGGCCGGCGCGAAACTCTTCACTGCCTTCGCCGGACGTCAAGCCGTGTCCGGAGCGATTCTAGTGGCCTTGGCCCTGGCCGGCCTGGTGTTCAGCCTTGGAATTACCCGGGTGCCGGCGGCGGACCCGGCGCGGCGCTTCCGCGCTAATTTCCTGAGCGACGTGTGGGCGCAGATTCGAATGATGCGGGCCGATCGCGTGCTCTGGCTGGCCTGTCTGGGGAACACCTATTTCTTCTTCCTCGCGGCGCTGGTGCAGTTCGGGGTGATTGGGTACGGCAAGCACGTTCTGCATGTTGATGAGCAGCATATCACGTGGCTTTGGGGGGCGGTGGCGGTAGGCATCGGGCTGGGGAGCTTTGCCGCCGGTTCCTTGTCCGGCGGCAAGATCGAGTATGGCTTGGTGCCGCTGGGCTCGCTGGGCCTCACGGTTTTCGGAGCCTGGATCTGGCAACCCGGCCTGAGCTTTGTCCAACTCCTGCCCATCCTCGGCGCGCTCGGGTTCTTCGGCGGTTTCTTTATCGTTCCCGTCTCCGCCATTCTGCAGCATCGACCTGCTAAAGAGCAGAAAGGTGCGATCCTGGCGGCGGCTGGCTGGCTCTCGTGGGTGGCGGTACTCCTCGCCGCGGGTGTTTATTACGTCATTGCCACCTCCCTGCAACAAGGACCGCGCGGCGTGTTCCTGGCCGGCGCGATCATGACTCTGGGCGCGAGCATTTACCTCGTCTGGCTCCTGCCCGACTCCATGCTGCGTTTTGTCCTTTGGATGCTCACCCAGACGGTCTATCGCATCCGCGTGGATGGCCGCGACAACATCCCTGGCAAAGGCGGAGCGCTCTTCGTCTCCAACCACCTCTCGTTCGTGGACGCCCTGCTGCTCCTGGCCTCGACCGACCGGCCTGTGCGGTTCATCATGTATAAGGGCATATACGAACAGCGCTGGATAAAGCCCTTTGCTAAAATCCTGCGCGTCATCCCCATTTCTTCCGAGTTGCGCCCGCGCGAAATGCTCCAGGCGCTGCACACGGCTAGCGAGGCTATCCAGAATGGCGAGGTCGTCTGCATCTTCGCCGAGGGCCAGATCACGCGCATCGGCCACCTCCTGCCGTTTCGTCGTGGCTTCGAACGCATCATGAAGGACGTGGAAGCACCGATCATCCCCGTGGCCCTGGACGGCGTCTGGGGCAGCGTCTTCAGCTTCGAAAAAGGGCGTTTCCTCTGGAAGCTCCCGCGCCGGATCCCCTGTCGCGTGACGGTGAACTTCGGCAAACCGCTGCCTCACACGGCGACGCC
>Ga0118677_10014868_pt1 | contig 10893 bp, 7 predicted proteins | sample AliMusrvi5mmetaG_FD_86154 | JGI IMG/M metagenome (GOLD analysis project Ga0118677, IMG submission 86154)
GAGCTGGCCCGCTTGATCGATGAGTCCCACGGAATTGATCCCGGGGTTTGCCTCCTGCTCATTGCGGAGATGCGCCCCGAGCAACTCGCGAAGCCTCACAAAATCATGAGTCTTGCCGAAGAATTCAGACGGTTCGTCCATGGTTTGCCAGATCGTTGTCTTGAAGGTTGATGCCGGATGTGTTCACTGCTCCTTCGCGGGTTTGTCGTCTTCTTCCGGGGGGGGGCCCACAGGGGGCATGGGGAGCGTATCACCGAGCAGGAGGGCCGAAAAATAATCCGCTTGATTGCGGGTCTTGGCGATCTCCTCCTCGATGAGTGTGACTGCGGGAGGATCATTGTCCGTCTTGAGACGCTCGATTTGTTTTCCGAGTCCCAGGATGTAAGTGGGTGCCAACTCGTTGATTTCGCGGCGCAGCATGGTGTCGATGGCCTTCTGTTTTTCGAGCATCTCGAGGTAGATTTCCGGGACCCCCTGGATTTCGGCCAGCGATTCATCCAGCTCCATGGGCACACGGTTTTTCTGGTTGTTCATGGCGGCTAAGGTTTTGGTGACCTGGGCCACGGCTTGGGCGCGGTTGACGGTGGCTTTATTGGCGCGGGTGAGCACACCCTTTTCGAAGTTCCAGTAGTTGTCCTTGAGGCTCTTCGTGTGTTTGGCGAAAACGGGTGCCGCGCGGTCCCGCAGGTTCTTGCGGCCCCGCTCGAAAAATCCGGACACGTCGAATTTGGGTTCCGCCGCCACATCGTCGGCTCCCTCTCTAGAAGTATGATCGTTCGGGTTGGTGTCCATCGCAGGATCCTGGCTGCCCGGGGATTCGGGCACGGTTTCGGACCGGTTTTTTCTGGGTGGGGCTGCCCGGGTTTTTGGGGGGCTTTGGGTGTCGGACGCTTGTTCTTTGGGGGATTCTTCGGGGATGATTCGCTGGCCCTCTTGCGTTGCGGCATGTTGTTTGTAAGCGGTAATGCCAATGATCACCGCCATCACTACCAGGGCGATTCCCCACATGCCTGAATGGCGGTCTTCACGAACCACCGGTTTGGGCCGCCCTGCGATGTTCCGCCCGGGTGTGGGAGCTGGAATTCTTTGGCGTGTTGGTTGCCCGCTCGGGCTTGATATGGCGCTGAGATCATTGGCAAGTTCGAGAGCGTTGGCGTAGCGGCGTTTCGGCAGTGGATCCGTCGCGCAGCGGATGATGGTGTCGATCCGCGGATCGCAATGAACGATGACGGATGCCGGACGGGAATCTTCGGCGGGAAGTCGTCCGGTGAGCAATTCGTGAAGCAGCACCCCGACGGAGAAGATGTCAGCGCGGTAGTCCACCGAACCAGGCGAGTCGCAGACTTCAGGCGCGGTGTAATGGGGGGTTCCGAAAATTTCCTCGCCATCCCCGATTTTTTTCTCCACCGGACGCGCGAGACCGAAGTCGCCGATCTTCGGCTGGGCGTTGAGATCGAGCAGGATATTCGACGGTTTGATGTCGCGGTGAATGATTCCATGGGTGTGGGCATGGGCAAGGCCATGGCAGATGCCGCTGATGAGTTTGATGGCCTTTGCGGGTTCCATGGCTTGACCGTGTGAGGCGTGGAACAGTGATTCGCCCGGAACAAACTCCATGATGATATAGGGCATACCCGCGACCTCGCCAAAGTCGAACACACCTATCAGATTGGGATGGTTCAGGCGGGCCATGGCCTTGGCTTCGGCCTCAAAACACGCGCAGAAGGCGGAATCCTGGCTGAACTCCCGCGGCAGAATCTTGATGGCAACCCTGCGCTCAAGCGACTTCTGGATGGCGCGGTACACCGCACCCATGCCGCCCGTGGCGATCAAGCCCTCGAATTCGTATCCCGGAAAATGCGGCGCGAGCTCCGCAAGGTCCGGTGCCACAAAGGTGGCAGGCTGTTCGGAAGAATCGCTCATGAGTGGAAAAAGGGCGTCTGTTGGGACAGGCGTGCGGCAGCGCAAGCTCCGGCGGTCGGTGTGGAATTCATCGTCACCGATACGCGGTCGCAGCAGGAATTCTCACAACGAAATGATTCCCACCTTCAAATTTCAAGCCCCCGTTGACAGCATTTTAGAAAATTTTGGGGGCCAGTTGTCCCCAACGCGCAAGAAGGGCCTCGACCGATGATTATCAAGCAGACAGACGACAAACAACCGCAGATAGAATTCAGCGCTCTCTGATCGGAAAACAGGCATCCTGCCTGTGAGGGAAGACAGCGCGTCCCGCATGTCCGCGCATGAAACGACAGGCTGGAAGCCCGTCGTCCATGACAGGCAGGATGCCTATCCTCCTGCTAAGTCATCAGTTCTGAGCGGCCCGTCCGTGATTTCCTCTGCACACGGGCAAGGTGCCCGTGCCCCTCTTGCCGACATTCTCGCCCATGGCGGTCCTGATTCCGAAGCACTCGAACAACAACTTCTCACCCGCCTCGTCGCGCTCAACCACGAGCGGGCGGCGGATTTTCAGAGGCGTGAAGAGCCTTCGGGGTCAGGTGCATTCCAGGACGAGGATGCGTCCGTCGCCGAGCGGGATTTCCGAGGTTTGCCAGGGCGGGCTTTGGTCGAAGCAGTTCAGATCCGGTTCGTCGTCGGGAATCCATTCCTCTTGAGACGCAAGACGAAGATTCTAACTGCGCAAGCACGGAACTATGCCCTCAGTCCAAAGGTCTGAGCGAAGCCCTCTTTGTCTTGCGTCTTGGGTCTTCAAGTCTTGTGTCTTTTAGATGCGATTTCATCGAGCCAGTCGGGATCGGGCATGGCGTAGGGGCGGAAGGTTTCAAGGGTGCCTTGGTGTTCGTTGAAGAAGAGGGCGGTGGCCGCAGGGGAGTCGATCAGGTTGGCCGAATCGTTGGCGCTCATCTGGAACAGGACGCGCATCTCGAACTCCGCCATCAATTTGCACGGGATCCAGCGACTGACGTTGTTCCAGGTGTCGGTGGCCGCCAGCACGTGCATGCCACAGGGACCACCCTCGCCTAACAAATCCGCGAAGACTTTCGAGGCGCTGGCGGTGGAGGATGCGTCGTCATCTAGCGAGAACTTGAAATCATCCTCGGGCCGCAGCGCCTTGAAACGTTGGAGGTCGTGGACGAGGAGGAAGATTTCCGGGGCGTCGCGGCCGGAGGTGGGCGCGCGCGCGGTGAGTTCGTCGGCCAGCGAGGTCATCAGTTCGGCGACCTCGGCGGGTCCGCCAACGCGGATTCTGTTAGGCAGGATTTTGGCCAGGCGGTGGAAGATGGCACCTCCACCGGCTTCGGACGCGTGGGGGTCGAGCACGACGAATTCCACCTGGTCCGGCGGGTATTGCGCGGAGAGCGAAATCATGGCGATGGACAGCAACGAGACCGAGCGCTCGACAGATTGGCCGATGACTAACAGATGGCTGCCGCTCTGGCGTTGGAACAACGCCTCGGTGGCACCTTTGATGGAATTGGGAGAACCCAGCCAGGCGCGGGCAGCCATCGGCCGGGTGGTTGGCGGCTTGCGGAAACAGGCGGCGAGTTCGGTGTTGTCGCGGATGTCGGCCGGGGCGTTGCCTTCGAAGATGATCGGCGGCGGAGGCATTTTGCCGCTGCGGGCCGCGCGGGCGGATACCTGGTCTAGCAAAATATCACGTTCGTCTTCTGGCAGCCAGACGATTTGGAACGGGCTGTTGGCGGCGAGCGAGCCGGCCTGGTCGTTGTAGATGCCTTCGCCGGGCCGGGTGAGCAGGCGCGGCGCGGGGTTATCATCGTCCATGATCAGGTGGGCGTCGGTTTCATTGCATTGCAGCGCGATGCGGATGACCATTTGCCCCAACGTGGCGCGGGCCAGTGTGTAGGCACCGCCGAGCGTTTGCGAACCGAGGATCACATGGATGCCGAAGGCCCGGCCCTGGCGCACGATCCGGTCTAACAAAAGCGACGCCTCCTGCGCCACCGCGTCGTCCTCGGTGAAGAACTCCTGGAACTCATCGATAAGCAACAGGGTGCGCGGCATGGGTTGGGAGCTGTCGGCATGCTTGAAACCGGATAGATCCTGGGCCCCGGCGCGGCGGAACAATTCGCCGCGGCGTTTCAATTCGGCATCGACGCGTTGCAGCACGCTGAGTGCGAACTCGCGGTCGCTCTCGATGGCGACGACGCGGGCATGCGGCAGGTGCTTGGTGGCATAACACTTGAACTCGACGCCCTTCTTGAAGTCCACCAGATAGAATTCGACCTGCTCCGGGTTGCACCACAGCGCGAGGTTGGTGATGATGACGTGAAACAGCGTGGACTTGCCGGAACCGGTCTTGCCGGCCACCAACATGTGTTGGCGCGTGCCCTTGCCGATGGCCAGCATCTGGAGCTTTTTCGCGCCGGTGCGCCCGATCGGCACGCGCAGCTCGGCCGTGGTGTCGAGCTGCCAACATTCGTTCGGTGAGGGGGCGATCTGGGCGAAGGGCACCTCGACGCGGTTGGAATCGATGCTGGCGCGGCCGATGCGGTGGATGAGGGTGGTGGCGTCCTGATCGGAGGGCGGCGGATCAAAGGTGACCGTGTTGGCGCCCAGCGGCCAATCCAACAACTTCGAGCTCTTGGCGTCGAGGGCGACGCGGATGCAGGCGCGGCGCAACTCGCCGTCCAGCGCGGGGTCGGGCGCGGGTTGGCGCAAGTCGCGATGAATCAACAGGTGGACGCCACAGCGCGCGCCGCTGGAAGCGATGGCTAACAGGCGTTTGGCGGCGGTTTCGCTGAAGGCGGCTGGAAAGCCCGCGACGACGAGGAAGCGGTATTTCTCGGCGATGGTGCCGGCTTGTTCGTTGTATTCCGCGATGGTCGCATATTCATTGCGAAGATACATCTGAATGACCTTTTCGATATGTTCGTTGAGTTCGGAGAGACGTTCCTCGATTTGCGTGGTTTGGGTCCAGATGCGATGGGCGATCATCGTTTCCTCATAATCCGCCAAATGCATCAGGCCGGCGAAGTCGCGGCCGAGACCGACCGGATCGATGAATACAAACGAGGCGCGGCCCGGCGGCAGACTGGCCAGCAAGCGCAAGGCGATCGAGTTGAGCACGGTGGTGGCGGCGGCACCCGCGTCGCCGCTGGTTTCTATCAAAAGCGAGCCGTGGTCGGGAAAACCCAGCGTGAAGGGCGCGGCAAAGGCCGTGTGGCCGGTTAGAGCGAACTGCGGCGAGGCCGGCAGCCGCGCCGATATTTTCGTTAGGTCAACCTGGATCGAGCCGATGCGCACCGCGGCGGGCGCTGCGGCGGGCGGAGTCCAGTTAGAGCAGGCGTCCGCGGACCACGCGGGGAAGCTGGTGTGCGAGTCCGTTTCTAACAATGACAACTGTTCGCATGCTTGCAGCACGTCCTGCTGCCATGGCTGGATCATGGTTTGGATGGAGGCATTGACCTCGGCATCGATGGCGGCGGTGGCGTCGGTGAACGCGAGCTTGCGGTCACGGGCGAGGGCGGCGGCGCGGTCATTGACACGTTGGGTGGCTTGTTGATAGGTGTGGTTGAGCCTGGCGAGATTGCGCTGGTGGAGATGTTCGAGTTTGGCGGGGAGGCGGGCGAGTTTGCGGTCGAGTTTCTTCTGGCCGTCGCGCATGCTCGCGAGCCACTCGGAGCCGGATTCGCGGAACGTTTCACTGAGGTCCTGTCCCTGTTGTTTCTCCTTGTCCTCGATTTCCGCGCTGAGGTGGAGGATGCGTGCGGCGGAGGCCTTTTCCGCGGCGATGGCCAGCGCACGGGCCATGGCCAGGGCGCGGCCGGCGCGCCGCGTACCGGGAACGGCCAGCGCCAGGGCGAGCAGCCAGAGCGCCAGCAACACGCCCTCGGCGATGAGCAGCGGTGTTTGCAGCGGGCTCATTGCAATTCCGGAGTGCCAGGCCGGCCACAGTTGGATAACGGCGACTAACAAGGCGAGCGCGAGCAGCGGAACCCAGCGGAAAAACTTCGTTAGGGGCTGGCGGCCGATGGCCTCGACGGCGACGCGCAAGGCCCCGAGTTGGTCAAGCGATGCCGCGTGGAGTGTCTCGGCATCGGGTTCGGGCGCCGTGTCGTCCAGCGCTGTGTTGCGACTGTGGAACAGCGGCCGCAGATAGAAACGGAACGAGCGCAGCGCGCGCAGGGCGGAGTCGCGCAGTTCATGGCGCAGGTTGCGGTCAGCGACTAACAATTCCTGGAATCCGCGGTGGGCTTCGGTGGCTTGGGCGAGTTCCTCCTTGCGCGACTTGCGGTTGCGCAGGATGGTGCCCTGCACATGGCCGATGCGGCGGTCCTTGCGGTCTTGCAGGCGCTGGGCGAGGGAATTGCGGCTGTTGTGATAGGCGCTCTGAATCCACGCGCCACGGGCCTCAAAGGCGACTTGGGCGCGTTCCAGATGCTGGCGGTGGGAGGTGGCAAGCTCGGAGAGTTGGGCGGCGGTCGTGGTGGTTTCGCTTTCCTCGCGCTGGGTGTTGGCGCGTCTGACAACCGTCATGCGCGCGGCCCGTGCCTGCGTCAGTTCGTCCTCGTTGGCAAGGGTGGAGGCGATGCCGGCCTTGAGGGCCTGGAGCCGGTCAAGCACGCGGCCCGGAGTCATGGGGTCATTCACAGTCGGCATGGATTTTCTGGAGCAATTGATCGAGTTCGTCGATGACGCGCAGCGCGGTGTTGACGGCGGCCGACAGGTCGGTTAGGTAAAGGTCCTCGAATTCCGTGGCCTTGTGGTCGCGCCACGAGTTGCGGGTGTCCGACCAGCGTGCCTGGAGCTGGCGGGTGGCGTCGGTGAGCAGGCCCTTGCTGGCGGATAGGCTCATGGCGTGGGCTCGGGTGAGGGGGATTCGGGCGCTGGCGGCGGCGCGGGCTGGCGCTGGGCGGGGCGGCTGGCCTCGGCGTAGGCCTGGAGGATTTTGATCGACTCGCCGAGCGCGTGGACGGCCTTGGGCAGTTGCTGGCCGACGCGGAAGAACATCGGTTCGAGCTGGCGCAGCAGTGGGGCGGTGCGGTTGTCGTAAACTTGACGCCAGCGCTTGATGACGTGCATTTTGGCCTCGGCCTCATCGAGCTTGAGGCGGACCCTGGCGACGGCCATTTTCTGGATGGCGTTGGCGGCGCGCGGGTTGGTTAGATTGGCGCTGTAGAGTTCCTCCTCGGCCTGGTGGAGCAGCTTGGTGAGTTTTTTGATCTGGGCGGCCCAGTGCTGGGTGCGATCCACGTCGAGCCAAGTGCGGGTGCGGCGGGCCTCGCCGGTCATGTCTTCGAGGGCGACGCGGGCTTTTTCGATGTAATGGATCAGCTCGGCGCGGAAGCCTTCAAGCGCATCGATGGAGGAAATCCTGGCTTGGTTGGACATGGCGGAGTGGAGGAGGCGAGGCGGCTGTTAGCGCTGGTCGAGGTACTGTTGGATGCGGTCGGCCTTGCGCAGCAGGTAGGGCGTGTGGCGTTCGGAGAGTTCGAGGAACGCTTTGAGGGTCTTCATGAGTTGGATGAATTCGGCGGAAAACTTCTCCTGTTCCTGGTCCTGCCAGGTGTCGCCCAGCGCGGTGAAGCGGGCCATCAGCGAGGCGGTGCGCTCGCGCAGGTCGCCGTTGAATCGTTTCAATTCCGCAGCGAAGCGGCGGACTTCTTCGGGATCGATGACGGCTTGGGGCATGGCGGGGGTGAGGGCTGGGGCTGGCGTTTGCTGGCACCGGAATTAAAGCGGGTTCCGGCCGCGCTGCCAATGGCAAAGTCACACTGAAATCTCAGGGCGGGGAAACGCCGTGCGCATGCCGTCAAGAGGGGAATGGGCGGCCCGCACGTTTCCCATGGTGAGCCAATGAGTTGAGGCAAGCCGCTTCCCATTGACTCCTCATGGGCCTCGGCGATTCGGAGTCGCCCCTCCGAAACTTTTTTGTCATGCGCCCGCAACGTTGGCGCAGTCGCTCATCGCTTGCCGTTTTCCAACTTGCTGCGCTTGTAGCTGTAGGTGAAGTAGATGATCAGGCCCGCGGCCATCCAAATGAACAGGCGTAACCAAGTGTCGTTCGACAGGAAATACATCATGCCCAGGCACAGCACCGCCCCGATGATCGGCACCACCGGCACCCACGGGCAGCGGAACTTGCGCGGCAGGTCGGGCTGGGTGCGGCGCAACACGATCACGCCGATGCAGACCAGGACGAACGCCAGCAAGGTGCCCACGCTGCACATCTCGCCAAACAGATTGCCCGGCAACAACGCCACCGCCGTACCCACCACCACCGCGAACAACGAGTTGCTTTTCCACGGCGTGTGGCGGGTCGGGTGAATGTCGGAAAACATCTTGGGCAGCAAGCCGTCCTGCGACATGGTGATGAACACCCGGCTCTGGCCTAACAGCAATACCATGATCACCGAGGAGAAACCCGCCAGAATCGCCGGCACGATGAGCTGTTGCAGCCAATGGAATTGTTTGGGCAGGTGGCCCAGCGCGGTGGCCACCGGCGCCAGCTTGTCCACCACCCCGTGGAACTCGGTGTAATTGGCCAGACCGGTGATGACCCACGAGAACAAGATGTAGAGAATGGTGCAGATGAACAACGAGCCGAGAATGCCGATCGGAAGGTCGCGCTGCGGGTTTTTCGCCTCCTGGGCCGCGGTGGACACCGCGTCAAAGCCGATGTAGGCGAAGAAAATCATGCCCGCGCCGGTGAGCACCCCCTGCCAGCCGAAATGATAGAGGAGGTGGCCTTTGGCGTCCAACTCGGAGATGCGCGGCGGGATCATCGGGCTGTGGTTGGCCGGGTTCATGTAGGCCCAGCCGATGCTGATGACCAGCAGCACGATCATGATTTTGACGGCCACCATCACCGTGTTGAACAGCGCGCTTTCCTTGGTGCCGCGGATCAGCAACAGCGACATCACCACCACGATCGCCGCGGCCGGCAGGTTGGCAATGCCGTGGACCACCGTGCCGTCGGTCAGCGTCTCCGAGTCAAACGGCGAGAGCGCGAATTGCAGTGGGATGTCGTGGTGCAACTGGTGGCAGAATTTCACAAAATAGGCGGACCAACTCACCGCCACGGTCGCCGCGCCGATCGCGTATTCCATCACCAAATCCCACCCGATGATCCACGCGAGCAGCTCGCCCATGGTGGCATACGAATACGAATACGCGCTGCCCGCCACCGGCACCGCCGAGGCAAACTCGGCATAGCAAAGGCCCGCGAAGGCACAGGCGATGCCACTGACCACGAACGAGAGCACCACGCCCGGGCCGGCATTGTCCGCCGCCACTTTGCCGGTGAGCGAAAACAGGCCCGCGCCGATCACCACCCCGATGCCCAGCGTGATGAGTTGGAACGCGCCGAGCGAGCGCTTGAGCGTCGGGGTGTCATAGAACGCCTCGGTGGCGCAGGCGGTGGCGACGATGACCTCGATGGGCTTTTTTCGGAACAGATTCATGGGCGAACGATGCGGCTGAGGGGTTTTCGGGGCGGGCAAGTCCCATGGCAGGACCTTGCGATGACCGCGGACACTAGGGCGTCGAATCGCCATCTGGCAACCCCGGATTTCTCACTTTCATGAAATTTCCGGGGGTGCGCAATGTGGCGCGGGCATCCTGCCCGCCGCCATTCTTGCCAGCCAGATACGCGTCATGTCCCCCTCCCTTCCACAAACGGCCATTCCCGACACAACCCCTCGACCACCGAATCGGCGGGAACTTGGCCGGCATAGGCAAGTGCGATCCACACCCCGGTCAAGCCACGGAAGTACCCGAGACAGGTCGGCGAGCCAATCCTTTCGACACGTCGCAGACAATCACCCTCGGTATCGGCCTGCTGGATATCAACCCCGCCATGCTCGATGAACCGGCCAATCGCCCCCCGATAGAGAAGCCCCAGCGCCGCCTGCCGCCGCCCCGCCTGCCACCAGAGCCAGGCCGTGCCGGGAATATCTGGCGGCAGCGAATCCGGCGTCACTTCCATACCCATGACCACCCGCGCCGTCAAGGGCCGCAGCCGCTCCATGTTGCGCCCGCCGCGCAGGGCTAACATGTTGCGGTACTTCCAGCAAAGCCACACGATCAAACCCAAGACAAGGGCCACTGCGGTCACCTGCGATACCACGGAGAGCCACCACCCGAACCAGCCCGTCGCCCAGCTCAGGGATTGCCCGTTGGCCTTGGGCACTCGCACTTTGACCTTGTGCACCACAAACTCCTTCTGGGCCTTCACTTGCTCGATGAGCGCATGCGGCGCGGGCGGTCCCGCCGCCTGTCCGGTCGCCGGCAGCCAGCACAAAGTTGTTAGAATAAGCACACCTATCACCTTGGCCAGGCGCTGGCCGAGGCGACGAAACGCCAATTCCACATCCCAGCCTTCGATCCATGTCCGCGTGTTGACGTACAAACCAAACCCGGCTCCCGTTAGAAAAACATCTGCTAGAGACATGGTCACCATCACGCAGCCGGCGATGCTGCGCAACAACAGCAATGGCACATCAAACGGGCTGCCCCCATTCCATTCTTCCAGCGCCTGCGTCCACGGCGCGTCCTGGCCCTCGGGCACCAACATTGCGATCACGCCAAAGAGTGCCAACCCGAACCACCCGGCGGCCAACTCTGCTATCAGATAGGTCCAAACCACAGCGCCGTTACCGCGCCGCGCCACCTGGCTGACGCGCCGGGCGTATGTCTTTCCGCGCAAGCCCTCGAGTTCCTCCACCGGGAGGGCCACCGGTTGGCCTAACGAAAAGCGAGCCCACACAAAGCGATAGAAAAACCGCCGCCACCACACCCGCGGCAATTCCCGCCAGATGGCGCTCCATGGTGGCTGTTCGCCGAACAAGCGCCGGCTCAGTTGCATCAACACCATCCGTGAGCCCGCAGGCTTGCACCACCAAAACAACAACAGGAATTAAGCCGGCGCGTCCCACGACCACCACTCGGCCAGCTATGTCGGCAGACCCC
>Ga0118677_10014869_pt1 | contig 10892 bp, 10 predicted proteins | sample AliMusrvi5mmetaG_FD_86154 | JGI IMG/M metagenome (GOLD analysis project Ga0118677, IMG submission 86154)
CCCCTGGATGGCGACGGTCGCCGGTATGGATCTGGCCAAGGCCTCGTGGGCCATGCTGGTGTTTGTTCCCGGCGATCTGGTCAAGGCGCTGCTCGCCGCGGCTCCGGGCGTCTCGGCTGAGCTCGCCGGCAAGCTCGTGTGGGACCTGAAGCCCGCCAGCGGACCGAGCAGCGCCGCGATGATGACGTCGTGGCGCCTGTTCGCAACGAAGCAGGTGAACCACTTCGCCGGCAGCAGCTACACCAGCGGCTTCACGTTCACGTTCAAGGTGGCCAAGGACAAGCAGGGCCGTTGGTGGGGCAACGCACTCGGCCAGCCGAAGAAGTCGGGCCTGGAGTCGATCGGGCTTTGGGGGCGCTACAAGAACGGGGCGTGGACGGGACAGATCGCCGACTTCAGTGATCCGCATCTCGACGCCACGTTCTTCCCGGCCGACATCCTGGCCAGGATCAGGATCTAGCGCTAGAGGCCGAGCGCCTTCTTGAGAGAGGGGACCCGGCGGCGTGAGACGGGCACCTGGGACGCCGCGCGGTCCTTCATCGTCAGAAGCAGCGTGCCGCCGTACATCGGCACGACCTCCTTCACCTGCGCGAGGTTCACGACGAATCTGCGGTGCACCCGGAAGAAGCCCCGGGGCTCGAGCTTCCGCTCCAGCTCCGCCAGCGACAGCGTCGAGAGGTACCGCTCGCCGTCGGTGAACAGGTAACTGTAGTCGTCCTTCGCCATCACGTAGAAGAGTTCCTCCACCGCGAGAAGGAGCTTCTTGCCGCCCTTCTCGACAGGGACACGCTCGACCCGCGCCGCGCCGGAGGTCGGCGCCGCCGGGGTCAGGCGCTCGACCGCCCGGCGAAGCCGCTCCACCTCGACGGGCTTCACCAAGTAGTCGGTCGCCTCGACCTCGAACGCCCGGACCGCATGCTCCGAGTGAGCGGTGACGAAGACGATCGCGGGCGGGCGCTCCAACTCCCCGAGCGCCTCGGCGAGGTGCATCCCGGTCAGCCCCGGCATGTCGATATCGAGGAAGACGACGTCGTCGGAGATGGCGCGGATGAGCTCCATAGCCTCAGCGGCGTTCCCCGCCTCGCCGACGACTTCCACCCCGCCGGCCTCGCTGAGCATGAAGCGCAGCTCGCCCCGGGCGGGGGCCTCGTCGTCGACGACCAATGCCTTCAGCAGCGGCACCTACAGCGCCTCCGCGATCTCTTCCGGCATGAGCGTCAACGTCACCGTCGCGCCCTCACCCTCCACGCTGGAGATCAGGATCCCGCTCTCAGGGCCGAAGTGCCCCTTCAATCTGTCGTCGACGTTCTTCAGGGCGATACCCAGACCGCTGCCGAACCCGGCGTCGAGCACGTGCGGCAACTCGGCGGCCGAGATGCCCTGGCCATCGTCGCTCAGGGTGAGGCAGATGTGGCCGGCGTCGTCCCGCGAGCCGCGCAGCGTGATGCGCAGCGGCCCCGAGGGGCGGATGCCGTGCTGGACGGCGTTCTCGACGAGCGGCTGTATGACGAACGCGGGGACGAGCAGGCTGCAGAACTCCTCGGGGACATCCACAGAGAAGCGGATGCGCTCCTCGCCGAAGCGCGTCCGCTCGAAGACGAGGTACCTGCGGACGTAGTCGAGCTCCTGCGAGAGCGGCACGAGCTCATCGCTGTTCTCGAGGGTTCGGCGGTAGAAGGTCGCGAACTCCCGCAGCAGCTCCCGCGCGCGGGGCGGATCCGTCCGGATGAGGCTCGCGATGGTGTTGATGGTGTTGAAGAGGAAGTGCGGGTTGATCTGGCTCTGCAGCGCCTTGAGCTCCATGCGGCAGGCGAGCTCCGTCTGGTGCTCGAGCTCAGAGAGTTCGAGCTGCGTGGACAGCAGCCTGGCGAGTCCGCCGACCATCGTGACCTGCGTCTCGCTCAGGAGACGTGATGTGGTGTAGTAGAACTTGAGCGTCCCGACCGGCGCGTCGCGAACCTCCAGCGGCACCACGATCGCGGCGCGCAGCGGGCAGTCGCGCTTGGGACAGCCGATCTCCTCCTTGGTCCAAAGGACCCGATGCTCCCCGGTCTCGAGCGCCTCTGTCGTGGCGCGGGTGATGATCGGTCCCCCCACCGTGTGGTGGTCCTCGCCGAGTCCCGCGAAGCCGAGCACGGTCTCCCGATCGGTGATCGCGACAGCCGCCGCTTCGCTCTCCCGCAGAGCGAGGCGGCAGACGGCCTGCGCGGTCGCTGGGGAGAGCCCGCGACGCATGTCGGACAGCGACTCGTTGGCGATGTCGAGCACGCGCTGCGACTGCACGGCCTTGAGATGATCGGGCCGGGACGCCATGCGCGCCCAGAAGGCGGCGCCCGCGAGCACCGAGAGCAGGATGGCGGCGGAGGTGACCGCCCACAGCGGGACTCGCGCGTACGGGCCCAGCACCACGATGGCGCCGAGGACGACCACGAAGGCCGTGGCCAGCAGGTCCAGCATCATCCTTCGATACGGCACAGACCGCGCCCCTTCAGACCCGCAGCTCCTGCGAGACCGTGATCACCAAGGCGCCCCGCAGGTCGCGGAACCCGATCGCATGATAGAGACCGGCGGCGCCCGCGTTGTGCTCCTGTCTGCTCAGCGTGACCGTGCGCGCCCCGTTGCGCACCAGCCATCCCAGAGCATCGCAGGCGAGTCCGCGACCGATGCCCCCTCGCCGCGCCGCGGGTGAGACGGCGAGGCGCCCGAGGCTGCCCTCGCCCCCGCGGACGTTGGCCAGAGTATAGCCGACGGTCCGCCCCTCGACCGTCGCCACGGCCGCCCGCTCCGTCCTCATGTACCTGTCGAGCTGTGGCTCGTCGTAGCGCCAGAAGTCGTCGAACGAGTCCGCATCGACCGCGAAGACGCCCGGGAGGTCCTCGGGCGAGGCGACGCGGATCCCGAACCCCCGCGGGGCCGGCTCATGGCGGCACGCCCTCTGCGGGTGCTCGAGTCGCATGAGAACGACCCGCTCGACCACCCGCAATCCTGCGGACAGGTACGGCGGTGCTGCCTCCTCCGGCACAAGGGGCCCGACGAGTCTTGAGAAGCCCTGAACGGCGGCGACGCGCTCCAGGTCCGCGATGAGCGCAGGAACACGGCGAGGAGCGCACCAGATCCCCAGGACCGCGCAGTCGTCGAGGTGCTCTCGCCAGCGGCCGATCAGAGCGGCGTCCCCGCTTGCCGTGGCCCGCACGCGCCATGGCGTCTCGCGGCTGATGGCGGAGATCTCCCGAGCGTCCTCGACGACCCGCGAGGCGACGGCTGCCGGGGCGATCCAGTCCAACTCGGCGGCGGTCGCCTCGTGAGTCTCCTGGCTCACCTCAGCCCCACGATCTCGCTGATCGCGAGCCAGATCCCCGTGACCGCCAACAGGGCGGCGAACGAGAGCGCCACGGCGCGGTCCGAGGCCCGGGTGGCGGCGTGCGCGCCCAGCCACGCACCCGGAACGACGCCGATCGCGAGCAGAAGAGCCAGTCGCCAGTCCACGTGCCCCAGCAGCGAATGCACGAGCGTGCCGGGGACGGCGAGGATCGCCACCGTCACCAGGCTGGTCCCGATGGCCTCCTTCACCGTGAAGCCGCAGTAGCGCATGAGTCCCGGGACCACGACGAACCCTCCTCCGAGGCCGAGGAAGCCCGAGTACAGCCCCGCGGCGAGCCCAACGGCCGCCAGTCTCTGCCAGGACCGCCGGGCGCCCGGCGCGGAAGACAGCGCGAGCGCCACGTCCGGGTCCGCCTCCTCGGCGCCGGGCGCGGGCACGGGGTCGCGCGCCCGGCGCCTCTGCTGGAGGAGCATGTCCACGGCGGCCCAGGCGATCACTGTCGCGGTCGCCAGCATGACGACCGTCCCCCCCGCGAACTTGGACAGGTATGCGCCCATGACCGAGGTGACACACCCGGCCAGCCCGAGGATGACGCCCGCCCGCAGGTCCGCGGCGCCCCGGCGCAGGTGGGCCCACGCACCGGTCAGGGCCCCCGGGAGGATCACAGGCAGGGGTGTGCCGACCGCGACAAGCGCCGGATAGCCGAGCAGCAACCGGATGGCAGGTGTGGTCACCATCCCGCCACCGATGCCGAAGGCGCCGGACAGAACGCCGGACACGAAACCCACGACGATCGTGACGCCGGCCCCGGTCACGACCCGCGGCCTACTTGCCGCGCACGACCGGGAACCGCCCCGTGATCGCGGAGCGGTCCACGCGACGCTCCCCGCCGAAGAGCGCTCCGAGGGCGACGTCCTCCCACAGGCGTTCGGTGAGGATCGGCCAGCGGCGCTGGAAGGCGAAGTAGTTGTCGCAGTTGCGCCGGGCGTAACTGGCCGCGTCTCTGAGGGCGACGCGCGCGATGGCGAGATGCGCCGCGCTCTCGTGACCCGCAAGCGCCCGCAGCAGTGCGGTCACGGTGGCGCGCCATGTCACGGACCCACCGACGAAGTCGCCCGGGAACGGGCGCAGCGACGCGGGGGTCACTCGCCGAAGGTCGATCTGCGAGCGTGCGAACTCCAGCTTCCGGTGCTCATATATGAACCTGTACACGTCCTGCCGGAACTGCAGCGCGGCGCTGCGGGGCTCCGGCGGCCGATGCACGATCTTCCACTCGTTGTCCATGAACACGTCGGCGCCGTGCATGCGTGCGTTGAGGACGTAGTCCACGTCCTCGCCTCGAAGCACCCAAGGGTCGAAGGAGACGTTGCAGTACATGTCGCGATGGAGCGCGAGACAACCGCCGAAGGCGAGGTTCGTCGGCTTGATCCGAGGAGGCCTGTTGACCGTCCGCATGGCCCGGTTGTACTCCTCGGCCTCGCGCCAGAACCGGTCGTACCAGCCTGACTCTTCGTCCGCTTCCCAACGGCCCTGCCCGTCGACGTAGTAGCCGCTCTTCGCGAAGAGCACCCTGCCGTCGGGCGTCTTCATCCCAAGCCCCTCCGCGCCCACCCTGAGGAAGCTCGGGCTGGTGACGATCGCGTCGTCCTCCAGGAAGAAGCAGGTCTCGGCCCCCAGCGTCGCGGCCACGATCAGACCCGCGTTGCGCACGGCGCCGTACCCGGTGAGGCTGACGCCCGCGACCATGTCGGAGAACTCCAGCTGCTCCAGGCGGCGGTGCAGCGAGCCGAGGTCCGCGGGGCCGAACACCATGGTGTCCATGCCCGGGAACTCCTTGACGATCTCGCAGACGCGGTCCTCGGCCTCGTGCTCGCACGACGCGTCGGTCGCGGCCACCAGAACGATGACCTTGCCCAGCCCCGCGAGACCCTGAAGGGACTTCAGGCAGGTCGGCAGTGGCGTCGGACCGTCGACCGACGTGGGGTGATCGTACACGTTGATCAGCCGGTCGGGGGCCGTGCCGCGCGACCTCGTCCAGAACGTCGGGATGACGACGCAGTGTTTCATGCTCTCAGTTCAGCACCTTAGCCGGCGGGCGGAGGCACGGCCCTGGCCGGTCATCGAAAGGGACTCGCCGAGGGCACATTGTAGCGCGTCGCCGTGCCGCCCACGAGTCGCCGCCGCCGCCCGGAGCCGTCCGCTCTCACTCCACGATGCCGAGAGGCGCGCCGCACTTGGGACACGCTCCGGCTCGCGTGTCGTGGCGGCTCACCCGGAATCCGTCGCGTCGCACGACCGTCTCGCCGCACGCGGGGCAGATGGTGTTCTCGGCATCCTCGTTCGCGGCATTGCCCAGGAAGACGAACCGAAGGCCCGCCTCGAGGCCGATCTCGCGCGCTCGCCGCAGCGTGGGAAACGGCGTCGCCGGCACGTCCTCGAACTCGAGACAGGGGAAGAACCGCGTCACGTGCCACGGCGTGTCGAGGCCGAGCGACGTTGCGATCCACCGGGCCAGAGCGGTGAGCTGCGCCTCGTCGTCGTTGATGCCGGGCACGACGTTCGTGACCACCTCGACGTGCATCCTGTGCACGTGGCGCGCGCGTTCCGCGCCCGCGAGGACCGGAGCCACCGACGGCACGCGACAGAGCGTCCGGTACGCCTCGTCGGTCATCCCCTTCACGTCGACCCTCCACACGTCCACTGCAGGCGCCAGGTAGTCCAGCCCGGCCTCGGTGACGAAGCCGTTCGTGACCATGACGGAGTAGAGGCCTCGCTCGTGCGCAAGGTTCCCGCAGTCGCGCACATACTCCGCCCAGATGACCGGCTCGTTGTAGGTGAAGGCGACGCCGCGGCAGCCCTGCTCGATCGCCAGGTCGACCAGCTGGGACGGGGCGACGTACTGCAGAGACGCGTCCTCGGTCGAGGCGCGGGAGATCTGCCAGTTCTGGCAGTGACCGCACTTCATCGTGCAGCCGACCGATCCCACCGACAGCGCCGTCGTCCCCGGGAAGTAGTGGTACACGGGCTTCTTCTCGATCGGGTCGACGGCGATCGACGATACACGGCCGTATGTCAACGCGACGAGCGCGCCGCCGTCGTTGCGCCTGACCCCGCAGATGCCTCGTCGCCCATCTGCGACATGGCAGGAGTGCGGGCACAGAAGACAATGCACGCGCTCTCCGTCGGACTCCCACAGGTCGGCGGGATGCTCGGCCACGCCGGTCGCCTCCCTCGAGTCACGCGGACCATCGAAGCTCGATGCGGCGCTCCGCGCACGGCGCCGCTCTCGCTACACACATACCCGCCATGGAGACTCAGTCCCGCTGCTCCAGCCCCGGCAGGTGCATGCGCCGCATCGCGATGAGCAGTGGCCATCCCAGGCCATAGACGACTATCGCCTCGGAGATGCCGATGCTGAGCACCCCGAATCCGTAGAGGACGGGCCAGGCGGCAGAGAGCGAGACACCGAACAGCGGAACCGAGCCGATCCCCGCGCTTCGCAGCATGGCCGGCAGGTATGCGGGCACGATCAGAGCGTTGAAGATCACCGGCCCGGCGAGTGCGAGCGCGGTGCGCTGTCTGAAGCGCCACATCCAGATCGAGCCGAGCAGCGTCCCGAGCGAGCCGAACACCACGTCGAGAAGGCCGACGGGGCCGAACTGGGCCACGCTCGTGAGGTTCGCCAGCGCCGAGCCCAGTGCGAGGCCGGGGACGGCGGCCGGCGTGAGACACGCGATCACGGTGAGCGCCTCGCTCACCCGCAGCTGCACGAGACCGAAGCTGAACACGTTCAGCACCTGTACGACGAGCAGCGTCAGCGCGGCGTACGCCGCGGCGATCAGGCCCGCCAGCGCGATGCGACGCGGATGCATCCCCGTCACCGCCTGCGGGGGCTGGTCGGCGGGTCCGGCGATCCGGCCGCCGCCCTTGCTACCTTCACGGCAGCAGCAACTCGGCGATCTGCACGGCGTTCAGCGCGGCGCCCTTGCGCAGCTGGTCGGCGACGACCCACATCTGCAGCCCGTTCGTCACAGTCGGGTCGCGGCGGATGCGGCCGATGTAGACGTCGTCCGTCCCCTCGAGCAGGGCGGGCATCGGGTAGCTCCGGGCCGCGGGATCGTCCATCACGGTCACGCCGGGGAACGCGGCGAGCAGGTGGCGGGCCGTGTCGGGATCGATCGGCCGCTCGGACTCCAGGGCGATCGACTCCGAGTGGCAGCGCAGCACGGGCACCCGGACGCACGTCGCGGCCACCTCGATCTCGGGCGCGTGCAGGATCTTCTTCGTCTCGACGACCATCTTCCACTCCTCTTTCGTGGAGCCGTCGTCGAGGAAGACGTCGATCTGCGGGATGCAGTTGAACGCGATCCGATGCGCGAACTTCTTGGGCGTGAACGCACGTCCCTCGAGGAAGTCGCCGCTCTGCTCGTACAGCTCGTCCATCGCGGCCTGCCCGGCACCTGAGGCCGCCTGATAGCTGGACACGACGACGCGCCTGATGCCGGCCGCGTCGTGGAGGGGCTTCAGCGCGACGACCATCTGGATGGTCGAGCAGTTCGGGTTGGCGATCACCCCGTCGTGACGCGCCGCATCTTCCGGGTTCACCTCTGGCACGACCAGCGGTACGCCGTCCTCCATCCGGAACGCCGACGAGTTGTCGATCATGACCGCGCCGGCGCCGGTGACCGCGTCGCGGAACTCCATCGAGCGCTCCCCCCCGCAGGAGAAGAGCGCGATGTCCACGCCCTGGAAGCTGCTCGGCGTCATCTCCTGGACGACGAGCTCGTCCCCGCCGTAAGCCAGGTGCCGCCCGGTCGAGCGCGATGACGCGAGCGCCCGCACCTCGGAGGCGGGGAAGTCGCGCTGGGCCAGCACCTTCAGCAGCTCGACGCCGACCGCTCCCGTCGCGCCCGCGACGGCCACGACCGGGCGCTGCGGCATCCGCTTGCCTGCGCTCATGACGCGCCTCCCGCGGCCGCGGGCGCGACTTCCGCCACGACCGAGCCCTCGTCGAGCCCGAACGCGGTGTGGAGCGCCCGCACGGCGGTGCCCACCTGCGCGGCGTCGATGACACAGGAGATGCGGATGGAACTCGTCGAGATCATGTCGAGGTTGACGTCGGCGTCCGCGAGCGCGCGGAACATCTTGGCCGCGACCCCGGGGTGCGTCTTCATCCCCGCGCCCACCAGCGACACCTTCGCGACCGACTCGTCCACCGTGTGACCGCGGGCGCCCAGATCGGCGACGACGCGGCCCACCGCCTGCCTCGCACGGACGAGGTCGTCCTTTGGCGTGGTGAACGAGATGTCCGTCGTGCCGTGCTCGGAGACGTTCTGGATGATCATGTCCACGTTGACGTTGGCGTCCGCGAGCCGCCCGAAGACGTCGGCCGCCACGCCCGGGCGGTCCGGCACGTCGCGTATGGTCACCTTCGCCTCGGACGTGTCGTGTGTGACACCGGAGATGATCGCCTGCTCCATTGTCGCGTCGGCCTCCCTCACGATCGTTCCCGGGTTGTCGTTGAAAGACGAGCGCACGTGCAGCACCACGCCGTGGTTGCGCGCGAACTCGACGCTTCGAAGCTGCAGGACGCGCGCGCCGGTGGCCGCCATCTCCAGCATCTCCTCGTAGGAGACGACGTCGATCTTGTGGGCGTTCGGCACGATCCGCGGGTCCGCGCTGTAGACGCCGTCCACGTCGGTGTAGATCTCACACACATCTGCGCCCAGACCCGCCGCGACCGCGACCGCCGTCGTGTCGGAGCCGCCACGGCCCAGTGTGGTGATCTCGCCCTCGGGCGTGAGCCCCTGGAAGCCGGCAACGATGACGATCTGACCGGCGTCCAGCGCCTCGCTCACGCGATCGGTGCGGACCTCCTGGATGCGTGCCCGGGTGTGGCTGGAGTCCGACACGATGCCGGCCTGGGCACCGGTGAGGCTGATGGCCTCGTGCCCGAGCGAGTGGATGGCCATCGCCAGCAGAGCGATCGTCACCTGCTCGCCGGTGGCGAGCAGCATGTCCATCTCGCGCTCGGGCGGGCAGTCGCTGATCTCCAGCGCCTTCTCAAGCAGCTCGTCAGTGACATCGCCCATCGCGGAGACGACGGCGACGACATGGTCGCCGCGCTGCTTGGCCGCGATGAGTCTCCTCGCGACCGCGAGCAGCCGCTCGGTGGACCCCACCGAGCTCCCGCCGTACTTCTGGACGACCAGCGCCATCGGCCCTCCGCGACCCTCGATCCCGCGAGCGGTGAGCGCCGGCCCATCGGGCCGGCGTCATCGGCGATTCTACCAGCAGCCGCGCGGGCGACGGGCGCGCGTCAGACGAAGGAGGGCCCCGACGGGGCCCTCCGCGACTGCTCGCCGCCGAGCTTCTGAGATGTCCGGCGTCTTAGAGCCCGCACCTCTTGAGCACGTACTCGAAGTTCCAGTCGACCTCGGACTGCACCTGCGCGAGAAGTTCCTCGTTGCCTTCCTTGAACAGATGCTTGAACCGGCCCTGCGGCCTCAGGAACTCCTCGATCGGCTTGCGGTTCTCACGGGTGACGCTGCGTTTCGTGTAGCGCCACGTCCCCTCCTCGATCTCGAAGAGCGGCCAGAACGCGGTGCCGACCGCCGCCTTGGCGATCTCGACCGTCGCGTCGTAGGGGATGCGCCAGCCGCGCGGGCACGGCGAGAACACGTTCAGGAACGCCGGGCCCTCCACCGCGAACGCCTTCTCGGACTTGGCCGCGAGATCCTTCCAGTCCGAGATGGAGGCCTGGGCGGCGTAGGGGATGTTGTGGGCAGCGATGATCGACGTGAGGTCCTTGCGGCGCTGAGGCTTGCCCTGCCCCACCTTGCCGACCTCGGCCGTGGTGGCCCAGGCTCCCATGGGGGTCGCCGAGCTGCGCTGGATGCCGGTGTTCATGTACGCGCCGTTGTCGTAGCAGACGTAGACCATGTCGTGGCCGCGCTCCATCGCACCGGAGAGCGACTGCAGACCGATGTCGTAGGTGCCGCCGTCGCCGCCGAACGCGACGAACTTCACCTTCTTGTCCGCGGGGATCTTGCCGGCGCGCTTCAGCGCCTTGAAGGCCGCCTCCACGCCGGAGACCGTCGCGGCAGAGTTCTCGAAGGCGTTGTGGATGAAGGGCACCTTCCAGGAGTTGTACGGGTAGATCGTCGTGGACACCTCGAGACACCCCGTGGCGCACCCGGCCACGATCGGCGTCTCGCCCGCGCCCAACAGCACCTGGCGCACCGCGATCGACGCGCCGCAGCCCGCGCAGAGGCGGTGGCCGCCTTCGAGCCGGTCTTCGCGGTGGGACAGTTCCTTGATGGTCGCCATCTTGTCTCCCTTCCTACCGCGCGCCGAGGTAGACGAGCCCCGCGGGCGCGGCGGCTCCGTTCGCGATCTCACCAAGGTCGGTGAACACGCGCTCGATCAACTCGGTCTTCACGTCCGCGCCGCCGAGTCCGTAGATGTAGTCGACGACCGGGACCCGCTTCTCCAGATCGTACAGAGCGCTGCGCACCTCGAGGAACACCGGACCCCCCTCGGCGCCGAAGCTCTCGCTGCGCTCCATGAC
>Ga0118677_10014870_pt1 | contig 10892 bp, 9 predicted proteins | sample AliMusrvi5mmetaG_FD_86154 | JGI IMG/M metagenome (GOLD analysis project Ga0118677, IMG submission 86154)
GGAATGTGTAATAATTGGTCATTCAATGGGCGGCAAGGTCGCAATGACTTTCGCATTAGAAAATCCTTCACAAGTCAATAAATTGGTAGTGATTGACATTTGCCCAAAAAAATATCCAGAAAGAACTGTCCATACTCAAGTGATTAGTCAGATGTTGGGTATTGATCTAAATGCTGTTTCAACGCGCACAGAAATTGAGAATATCCTCAATGCCCAAGTGACCGATGATCGCATCCGCATGTTCATCCTCAAAAACTTGTTTTACAAATCTGATGGACGCTTGGCATGGAGGCTAAATCTTGAAGCCATCAATCAAAATATGGATGCACTGTTCGATGGAATCAGTTCACCAAATAAATTTGAGGGTTCTTGCCTTTTTGTGCGTGGCGGGAAATCGGATTATGTGCTGGACCAGGATATACCGCTCATCCAAAGCTTATTCCCACAAGCTATTCTAAAAACAATTTCCGGGGCAACGCATTGGGTTCATGCTGATGCCCCGGAAGAATTGTGTTATCTGTTGAGTGTTTTCCTGCAAAGGGAATGTCTGCTCGCTCCCAAAATAGAGGTTTGAAAAAGAGAGACTTGCCTCAATCTGGAGAACGATCAGATAAACTCCAGCCTCAGCAAGCTTTCTAATATGTCTTTAATATCTAATCACTTCTACTTTGGCCACACCTGCTTGAAGGTTAATGCTGATCTTTTTTGAGCTGCTTGAATAATTGGATGTCTGGTAATGTTGGTTTCCCATTTTGCTGAATCCTTTGAAATCCTTGCTTGCCAAAAAAGTGTTCGAAACTATGTCACATCCTGAGCTCTCTGGAATTCGTATCGTGATGGATGCTGCCCCAGCTTCGATTCTCAAATCGGTCAAAGGAAGCGCTGATCCCAATTGCAGTTTGATGTCTGATGCCCCGCCTTCCACTTTGATATTCCTGGTCTTAAACCCTGAAAGATCAAAATTTACATCAGCAGCCCCAACACTCAATTCCATATCCCAAATTGGATTTGGGTTGAGTTTCATAATGACATTGTTTTTCATGTTGCCATCGTTGAACTCTCCTTTGTTGAGCGAAACTTTGATTTGGGTCAAGCTATCAGTGGAACTGTTCTTTGGCTCGGCAGTCATAGAGTAGGTCGCATTATCGTTGTCATTTTTCAACTCGATAAGCTTAGCAGTGGTGTCCCTGATCCCAAAATTGCCCGCCCCAATGTTCAGTTTCAGGTTTGCATACTTCGTAATCGGGTCATAATCTTCAGACATTACATTCGAGTACTCTTCGGAATCGCTGTCTTTGTCATTGGTCTTGGAATGGTGATCGTTCCACTCAAAGTTCCAATTGTGGTCATCCTTAGGCCCATAGTGTTCCACTGCAAAAAAGCAGACAACCACGGTCAAAAGCGAAAGAACAACTTTGTAAATATCCTTTATCGGAATGAGCGCAATGCCCCAGAGTATCAAAATAGCAGGCCATAGATGCCATGCGGTATGCCAATTGAAATACACAACGCCTGTGTTCTTGAGTATGAATAGGACACCGATCAGGACCAGCATCAGTCCCCAAAATATTTTACGGTAACTCATCTTTATGTTTTTTAAGGGTTAATTAAATTAAGGCCGCTCGATTACTCTTGCATTTTGTTCTTCTTGTTTTCAGCAAGGCTGGTGGCAATCAGAACCCCACCTACAACTACCAGTACCAAAGGCCATAGTTGATGGAAATCTATGCTTGGTATGATCCTATTGGCCAAAAACACCAACCCCAGAGCTATGAGTGCTATCCCTCCAATAAGTCCATTGCGTGTTTTTTGATCAGATTGCATTTGGTATGGGGGCTGGGAAGGATTTGCATCAAAGCTGGTTTCTTGTGTGCCTTCCGAATCAGTAGTGTTTTGACCAGTACTGAAGGGCGTTCCTTGGCCCATGTTCATCGAAAAAGGTTTAATGGGTTCCAGGGGTAGTGCAACCCATAAGATGATGTACACAAGGAAGCCCCCACCTCCTGCAAAGGCTATGATTACAAAAAGCAATCGGATGATGATGGGATCAACACCAAAGTATTCTGCAATCCCACCTGCTACCCCACCAAAAACTTTGGTTGTTGCCGAACGGAACAAATGCTTGTTTTCCATGATTTATTTGTTTTGGAATTTTATTGTTTAAGCATCTGACGCCGCCCCTTGAATTAAGTTACAGCACTACTTACAAAGCCATTATGGACAGGCCAAATAGTCGTCCACTGACCTGAAATTTTGCAAGCTTAAATTTTCTCAGATAAGTTATAACAACACATTATGCTGCAAACTTTCATAAAAAGCAAAACAAGGAAATACTCTGTATTACATTTTGAAAGAAAACCTTCAGCTTATCAAGCCCACTACAAAAATCATTTTTAGCCCTTTTGCATTCCTTTCCTTGATAAATCATTTCGCTTGATAGATCATTGCTTCCTTATAACTTAATCGAATCGGGACAGTAATAAGTATTTGTATTATTCAACTGCTTTCCCTTGTTGCCTACTTGCCTGAACACCTGTTGTTGAAAAGCCTTTTTGCTTACAGTCTGACAAATTGACAGTTTTTTGTAAGGTTTTTCCGCCAAGTTTCTTCCATTTAAAACCGTTCGAGTTCGGTCTTGGTGCTGTCCTTGGAAAAATTGTTTACAACCACGAGTTCCTTGCCTATGCCACCGATCAGTTGAACCGAACTGACCTTTTGCTTTATGTCGTAGATGGTGGCCTGTTCGTTGTAGGTCGGTATGATCACTGAAATTTTCATATAGGACGTATTCGCCAAATTGATTCGGTTTTGGTGTTTTGCAACAGGCATTGGTGCTACTGCACACCACAAGAAAAACTGAAAGTACGGATTGATGAACCTGTTGATCCCTTGCCAATCAGGATATTTCTCAATTTGATAAGGTCATCTTTGGTCGGGAAAATCACTACTCTGGGCAATACTGTGCAAAAATATCAGTATTTGTACATAGGAGCTTGTACTATTCTTTTTCCACTTATTATACTATTCTGATAAAGCACCCCGTTTTACTTTATATTAATGCGTTCAAAAACAAAGATTATCAACCCCTTCAAAGAGAATTTGCAAAATATCCATCAAATAAACAGCAATGGCTTTCACTTCCCCGCATTCTTATAGATTTGGACATTACTGTGCCATGTCTTTCATTTCATTCCTGTTGTTGGGTTGTTTTCTGCTTTCAATCTGTTCGGGATATGGACAAAACGATACGTTGGTGAACACTGTATCGGGCCACAAGCAAGTTATCAAAGATATTCCTTACTTCATTGGTCGTGATACTTTGGGCAAAAAACAACAATTGACACTTGACTTGTATCTTCCAATCAATGTAAAAGGGAAACAGCGATTCCCTCTTTTTGTCACCTTTCACGGGGGCAGCTATCTGAGGGGCGACAAAAGTTGGCAAGAAGAACAATGCAACATCATGACCGATTCCGGTTTTGTTGTCGCTTCTGTTAACTATCGCTTGGGCTGGCGCCTTGCGACGGGGTGCATGGGTAAAATCAACAGCCTTGCCCAAGCGCAGTACCGCGGTGTGCAGGACGCCCAAGCTGCGCTGCGTTTTTTGGCGGCCAATGCTGAAAAATTCCACATTGATACTTCTTGGATTTTTATTGGTGGCGAAAGTGCAGGCGCTGCCATTGCATTGAACAGTGCCTATTGCAGTGACGAATTTATGGCTGTCAATTATCCCCAGATAAGGTCCAAACTTGGCAAATTGATCAGTCGCAGAAAATTATCAGCACCCAAATATTCCATCAAAGGAATTTATGACAAGTTTGGGGCTATCTGCGATTCGACCTTGATAAAAGAGAAAAGTGCCATTCCGGCTATTAGTTTCCATGGCGGTTTGGATGAGTTAGTCCCATGCAACAGCGGTTATTTTTTAGATTGTTGTTGGGTACCAGCATTTGGCCCTCTATGCATGCGCAGATGTTTGCAAGCAGCCAATAGTTTTTCGATAGTGTATATCAAGAAAAATGGAGATCACATGCCCAACGAATTTTCAACCATTTTCACGATGAGTAGGGCTGCCGAGTTTTTTCGGCATATCATGAAAGGTGATCCGAAAAGTGCTTTCTTTTCTGTGGAATAAAGTCTCGATGAGCTTTTTGTTTCTTGAAAAAATGTTCAGATAGAATACAGCATTCAGATAATGCTTGTGCAAAAAAATCCGGAGGGTTTAACCCAAGGCCTTTTTAATCAAATAAAAATGGGATAACTCTCCGGGTTGTCCCTTTTTTTGTTTGATGCGATGCCGTGTAACAGAAAAAGATATGGAGCAGCGTCATAGGCAGGATGACATTTTTGATCTTAGTTCGGGAAAGCACTTTCACCCTTCTTGGCTTTCTCGGCATTCAGGGGAACAATCAGTTTGTCGTAATCCTTTGGGAAACGCTGCGTACCCCAAATTCCCCAATATGCAGCTTTCGACATGGCATCGTAGTGCAGAAGCGTTGAACGGTACTGTTCCGATTGAAAAATATTAAGCCAGATAAGGAATATCACTGAAGCGGTGGTTGCTATTCGGATTATCAAATTTTGATCAATAATAAAGGTATAGAATGCCCCTAACGGGAATGCCATGATGACGTAGTATTCTACCAATGCCCTTGCACTAAAGCCTCCGCCATACCACCAGCACCACCAACTGAAAATCACATAAATGATGAGGGGCATCGTAATGACAGTCGGCCAACGCCATTCTTTTAATTTGCCCTTCATCTGGAAAATGCCCAATCCGGCGAGCACCATCAAGGGGGTATAAACAAACCAACCTTTGTGGTACGAAAACAGACCGCTCATTATCTGCGGACGGTCAAAGAAAAAACGTTCGCCTTGGTAAGAAAAGAAGAAATATTGGCCAGTGAAAACTTTCCAGTAGAGCAATTGTGGAACACAGACCAATACAGATACAAAAGCCAGTAGCAGCAATTTCCACTTCAATGCAACGAATTGTTCCCATTTTGCACGCATCGGCAAATCCCGGTTCCAAAAATACAAGCTCAAGAAAAGTATCAAGGCAGCATTTGTCGGCCTAATGAGGACAACCATCCCTAAAGCAAAGCCTAAAACTATTGTATTCCAAAAAGAAGAGGATTCGAGCCACCTTAGAAATGCCCAGACTGCCAAGGCAAACATAAAAAAGCTATATACGTGCGACATGGCACCATCCCATGAGGCATAATTGTACAAGTTTGTCCCTAAGCTGATCGAAATGAGCAATGCGCTGACTACCCAATCGGAAAAATACCGGACAAGGATCTTTCTGAGTAGCAATATCCCGACGATAAAATAACACACTCCAGCCCAGATCAGAGCAATATGATAACTTATAGAATACCCGTCAGCCGGACCACCCGAAAGCTTTTCATAAAGGTGTGCGACTCCAAAAAAAGGAGCATAGAGGACCGCAGTCCCCATGGTCATTTTTAATATTCCTTTGCCGGTGGGAGTCGGTAAGCACCACACTGTACCTTTGAAACCAGGGCGGCTAGCATAATGAAATTCTAGGTCATGGTAGATGAATACGGCAGGAAGATATGCATAGTAGGACACCACATCTTGGGAAATGATGGGCTTTTGTTTCCACGGCGAAATGTCAATGGTTGATTTTATGACATAAATGAAGATGAGCAGGCAAACAAGTACAGATCTGTTCTCTTGCCATTTAAAGTGAGTTGCAAACACGGGCTTTGTCATACTTGATTTTGTCATTACAACTTTGCATTTTTTTTGCTGGGGCATAAAAAAGTAAAGGAAACATTACATTATTGCATCCTACATTCCCTATTCGATACCTATATACTTTCAAGCCAGACAAAACGTAAGTCTGACGGATATTTTCTGCAGTGGCAAAGATAGTCAATAGAAGAAATGTTTGATTCAGGTTTGCGTGAACGACTGTATGTATTATTGAAACACAAAAGTCCTGTCAATGAGGCAGGACTTTTGTGTTGGAAAATTTCATGGACTTGACTCATGAAGTGAGGAAACTGTTATTTGAAGGAAGCTATTAATAGTTGAATACCAGTTTGAGGTCATCCAGATAAACGGCTTTCTTGCTTTGGTTCCAAGCAAAAATGCGTATTAATTGCTCTGCCTTCAACGGCTTATCGAAATAGAAGCTGGCCGAAAATTCAACCCATCTCCCAGGCTCCTTGATAGACTCTTGTAGGGGGTATGATTTCCAATCATACATTTTTTGTGCTTCGGTCAAATCCATGATGATGCTGAAGTTTGGATTGGGCACTGTTGAATACAGCCACCCAGAGATAAAGACTGATTTAGGAAGCCCGTTGTTGATATTCTTGAATAGTTCTCTGTATGAATAGCTGTATTCCAAGGTGTCATTTGTCATACACGCAAATGTACCTGAATGGGCAGCAGGGTTTTTCATTGAGATGACACCGTTTTCAAATCCCCATGATGGTACTCCGGCGTACGCATTTTCCATGTCGTTGCTGATCACAATTTGTTTTTGAGCTTCCTGTTGGGATGCAGGAGCTTTGGAGCCCGAGTTTGAACATGCGGATAGTATAATACCCGCAATTGCAAAAAGGATGAGTTTTTTCATTTTGAAAGTTTTTGTGTTAGTTATTTGATTCTATTTTCGTGCTTACCAGCCCTTGTTAATAACAGTGCAAAAATAACATTATTCTATTCTCCAAAACGCTATATACCTCTAAAGCCCGAACTGATAAAATTTGCTTAACGCAACGACAGTACAAATTTATGATCTCGTCGGGCAATAGTGAACCGTGTGATTACAAAACAGATGCCGGTGCTATTTTGACACATCCATATTTTTGCCTTTATTGCTGTTGCCAAAAAGTTCTATCTTCGCGCCTCATTTCAAGAATGATTTATGAAAGAAGTCAGTTATGCGTTAGGACTGAGTGTAGCATCCAACTTGCGTAATTCGGGTGTTGAAGCAATAGAAATTGAGCAGTTCATCAAAGGTTTTACCGCTATCCTGACAGATGGTGAAATCACCATGACACCAGAAGAAGTGAATATGACATTGAGCAAATTTTTCGAAGGCCTAAAGCAGAAAGCGAACATGAACATCGAAGGTGAGGGAGAGAAATTCCTCATCGAAAACAAGAAACAACCCGGAGTGATCGAAACTTCAAGTGGATTACAATACTTAGTAATCCAAGAAGGTTCTGGCGCAAAACCCAAAGCGACCAACCAGGTGAAGGTGCATTACACCGGAACCTTGATTGATGGAAAAATATTTGACAGTTCAGTGAACCGTGGTGAACCCGCAGTGTTTGGTGTAAACCAGGTAATTGCTGGTTGGGTCGAAGGACTCCAATTGATGTCAAAAGGTGCTAAGTACAAGTTCTTTATCCCATCTGGATTAGCTTATGGTTCACGTGGAGCTGGCAAACTCATTGGACCCAATGCCGCCCTTATTTTCGAAGTGGAACTATTGGATATTCTTTAGGAGAATCTAGGGGGTCAACAAAAAGATAATTTTTTTTATTAGGGACCTATTACTTTTTGGGCTCTTGCCTATTAACAACTAACAAGGTTATTAAAGTGGTTTTTGGTTAACTTTGGTTTTTGGTTAGTCCGGTCTCAACCGGAGAGAAATTGAAGATTGAGATCGGATTTTTTTTGCTTTCGGATTGGCTTAAGAAATAGTAAGGAGCAATCAAGAGATACTTGTTCAACTTGGATTACTTCCCCTTTGCCACTACACAGCAACAAACTGCCGGGTTTTTCCCGGCAGTTTCCGTTTATGGCAACCAGCAATTTTACCTATTTTGCTTTTCAAGGATTTTGAAGGTATTGGCAAGACTTTCTGATATGGGTATGAATGAGTAATTAAAGGCAGACAAAAACTTTTCCGATGAGTAATAGGAACAAGAAAGCGCAGACCTGACATTTTCTCGTGTGATCAATGGTCTCGAATTAATAAGTCGGCAACGTATCTCGTCAATCAAAGCCAAAATTACGATCAGTTTTGAGTTGAGCTTGATGTTGGGATGTGGTTTCCCTAGCACATCGGCAGCAAGGGAGAAAAACTCAAGAACAGTTAGGTTTTCTGCGCTGAGCACATACCTTTCTGCGCTAATCGGACTCTCCATCAGCATTATCATAGCTTGAACAACGTCGTGGACATCAACATAACCATTGACACCATCAGTATAGAAGGGGAAGAACTTTTTAATATTTGGAAGAAGCCTATTCACTGCTCTTGGCAAACATCCTGCTCCAATGATGACAGAAGGATTGACAATCACCGCATTTAACCCTTCTTCAATTCCCCTCCACACTTCCCGTTCCCCACCATACTTACATACTGAATATCCCGTGTTGAATTTGGATGTTTTCCATTTGGCATTTTCAGTGATCATTGTACCACATTCCGCATGTCCAAGTGCAGCAATGGAACTAACATGGCATAATTTCTTTATGCCTTTCTCCAAACAAACGTTCACTACGTTGGCCGTACCCTCTACGTTGACTTCCATCATCGCCCTACGATCAATAGGATTGAAGGATATCATGGCAGCACAATGATACACTTGGTCAACACCCCCCATTGCATTTTGCAATGAATAAGGATCCATAATATCTCCATCAATCCACTCAATCCTTTCGCTCAGTTCAGCAGAATCAGGTTGGAAACTGTTGAAGAAATCTTCGGTTTGGAATGATTTGCTGTTTGGCCTTATCAGAGCCTTCACTTTTTGCCCCTTAAGTGCCAACTCATACAGGAGATGGGAGCCCACCAATCCTGTTCCACCAGTTACAAGTATCATGGTGCAAATCTAAGATTTATTCTGCCTGTGGCTGTTTCGATCCAGGTAAAGCAAATGCCTTGTGCCACTTATTCCAACAAGCTCAAGCTACTGCTCTGTGACGGAAGGCTTTCATTTGTTTTGTTAACTTTGCCGATAAATAGAACTTTATGAATTTTGTTGAAGAACTACGCTGGCGGGGCATGGTGCATGATGTGATGCCCGGCACCACAGAACAGCTTGAAAAGGAAATGACAACAGCGTATGTTGGAATAGATCCAACAGCCGATTCCTTACATATCGGCCATCTGGTTTCTATCATGATGTTGAAGCATTTTCAATTGGCTGGCCATAAACCACTGGCGCTGATAGGAGGTGCAACTGGGATGATTGGCGACCCATCAGGAAAAAGCGAAGAGCGGAACTTGTTGAGCGAGGATGTATTGAGGCATAATCAAGAAGGAATCCGCAAGCAACTGCTGAAATTTCTCAACTTCGACACCAGCATTCAGAACAATGCCGAAATCGTCAACAACTACGATTGGATGAAGGAGTTTTCTTTTCTAGGTTTTTTGCGTGAGGTTGGAAAACATCTGACCGTAAATTACATGATGTCGAAAGATTCAGTTCAAAAACGTCTTGAAACAGGTATATCTTTCACCGAGTTCACCTATCAATTGGTTCAAGGCTATGATTTTCTACATCTCTACAATGCCAAAAACTGCAAACTCCAAATGGGGGGCAGCGATCAATGGGGGAATATCACAACAGGGACAGAGCTGATAAGGCGCAAAACAAGCGGCGAGGCTTATGCCCTGACCTGTCCCTTGATCACAAAAGCTGATGGAGGCAAATTTGGAAAGACAGAAAAAGGAAATATCTGGCTCGACCCAGAAAAAACATCCCCCTATGCATTCTATCAGTTCTGGTTAAACTGCAGCGATGCCGACTCGAAAAAATATATTAGGATTTTCACCCTGTTCAGCAAAGAAGAGATTGAAGCATTGGAATTGGAACAAGAAAAAGCCCCCCATCTCCGTGTACTTCAAAAAGCCCTTGCGAATGACCTGACCATCCGTGTACATGGAGAAGCCGAACTCGATCAAGCTGTGCAAGCTTCTGAGATATTGTTCGGCAAAGGCACAACCGAAACCCTGCGCGCTTTGGACGAGAAAACCTTGCTAAGCGTTTTCGAAGGTGTTCCCCAAAGCGAGATCGCGCTTGTTGAGCTTGAGGCGGGCATCGGTGTTGTTGATTTCCTATCAGACAAGACCGGAATTTTCCCATCCAAAAGCGAAGCAAGGCGTATGCTCAAAGGAGGCGGTGTTCAAGTCAACAAAGAAAAGGTCCTGGAGGAGACCATCGTTAACAAGGGGCATCTGCTGAATGAAAAATATATTCTGGCACAAAAAGGAAAGAAGGATTATTTCCTTGTGAGGGCAGTGTAGAGGTTCTTCTTCGAAGAAAATTTAAATCCCGGTTTAGCGATAAGGCAAAAATCAAATAGATACCCAGCGAACAGCGTAACCCCAGTTTCATCAGGAGATATTAGCCTTCATTTCATTTTTTTAAAGGCTTTTTAATCGAGTTTAGATTCGTTTCCCCAGTTCTTCCACGTAAAAAAAAGGTGCTTCTCAGAAAGTGAAGCACCTTTTTAGTTCCCTGTTTTTCTTACATGTCTGGCAGTTCCACATCGAAGTAGTTTGTCGTGCTGCGCTTGACATGGACGTATGCTTTATAGACTTGTTCCGAGCCTTGAGTGCCGATCAAAGTGTCCTTGCCATAGCGTGTCTTGTTCATTTCGGCATGGCCCTCAAAGTCGGTAGTAGCTGATTTTTGAGCTTTCTCGAGGGTGAACAAAATTCCCTCGGCAGGTTGGCTGTCGCTTTTCTTCAAAGCGGTAATGATAACACTCGTATGGCTCTTGTGGATAGGGGGCAGTTCCATGCCGACACGAACGCGTTCAAAAAATGCAGCTTCGTTCTCTTCGTAATCGCGACTCAGCAGGCGCAGGTTGTCAACATGGAAAAGTACCGGCCCGAAACTGTCCTTGAAAGCCTTGGTGAGTTGTACTGCCACCTTCTTCAGGTTTTCGCT
>Ga0118677_10014871_pt1 | contig 10890 bp, 9 predicted proteins | sample AliMusrvi5mmetaG_FD_86154 | JGI IMG/M metagenome (GOLD analysis project Ga0118677, IMG submission 86154)
GTCCCCGACGGAGCAACACATAGGCGGTGGCGATCGATTTGGGATACTGCGCCATGAATGCGCTATACTCAACAAACGCGCCACGGAAATCCTTCTTCGCGAAGACGCTATCTGCTTTCGCAAGCAAATGTCCTTCAAAGGTGTCAAGCTTCTGAAAATCCTCAGCCGTTAGCGCAATCTCTGTGCGCTCATCGTTTTCCCAGCCTGCTTCTGCAAGAGAGATTGATTTCGCAAAGATTGTAATCGCCGCCAGAATGACTCGTAAACGTCCCCTCATATCCGTCCTTCACAACGAAACACTGCCTTGATTCGAGAGATCACAGTGCCTCCATTTTACTTATTTAATCCTGCCATGGGTACCATTGGGCAAATTTATCTATTCCGACCAACATGATTAACAAGTAGTTATATGCATAATGTGTGCCAAAACAGAATGGCTCGTTTTACTAAGGAATCAGAAAACCATACTGCCTATAATTGTACACACTCACGAGAAAGGAGTGCATTCTAAAGTATGCGCATCATTGGAGCCAACAGTCGGGATCGAACCGACGACCTGCGCATTACGAATGCGCTGCTCTACCAGCTGAGCTATGTTGGCCTTAACGAAAAGTGGGATAGAACATATCGAAATCTGGCTTCCTGTCAACTCCGCGCTTGAATGCGGTCCTGAGCGCCCAAACTACGTCATGATTCGTATCAGCATAAGTTCCAAAACAATTTGATTGGGGACCCCGCTCGTGACTAATGTCTCATATGTTTCCGACAGCAAGCGCTGATTCCTCCGTAACGCGGAGGCAGAATAGCACCGAGCCTGTTGCGATAACTTGTTCACTACAAATGAATGTACTGAATTGGGATGGCGCTTAAGAATGGTTGTCATCACTTCCACATCATCTTCAGGTACTCCTACCCACTCGGCCCCGCCTCCGCTCCATCCCCCTTTTTTGATCTGAATCCAACCTTTGTCTAGTCCTTCACGATATATGATCAAGTCCCGCATACGCGAAGAAAGGGAGGCAACAATCCCTATGGGATTTTCCTTCCCGGCTAATAAATCCCGCAAAACATTCAGCGCATCAGGCAATTTTCGCTCACCTACTGCATCCAACAAATCCCACATTACAGAGGTAAGTGTGGTGGACACCACCATTTTCACATCATCCACTGTCGCCCTCCGGCGATTCCCTAAATACAGCGCCAATTTTTCAGCCTCCATAAATATTTGACGGGAATCGGCACCCACCCGAGCCAGAAAAATTTCAAACGCCTCCGGATCCATTGCCACGTCCAAATCACGAAACGTTGCGCTGATTTTCTCTCGCCCCACCCGCTCGATAAGATACGCCTTATCTGGCAGAAAGAACTCCCGCACCTCATACCGACTGGAGAATAATTTGTAAAAGGCGGATCGTTTGTCAACTTTGGGCGCCGTAACCAGCAACACGGTTGTTCCACCTTGCCCGGCCTGTAGCGCAGAAATGAGCCCCTTGACCGCCTCTTTCACTCGATCATTAACATCAGCGGAACCCTTGGTTTTCTCTGAGGCAGACGGCTCTGCGCTAGATTCTTCGTGGTCGGCGGCTGAATCTAAAAACGAGACGCCACGCCACCAAATCACCTTATCACCCGTCATTAAAAAACCAGGAGTCACCAATGCCTCAAGACAATGCTTGGTCACGGCAACCGCCTCGTCAACTGAATCCGCACGACCCTCGATGATTTCAAGCCCAAAGGCCTGATCCGCAGAGGGAACAAGAGTGTCTACCAGTTGACGGGCAGCCATGTTAAGGGGGTATTCATCATCCCCTACAAATAGATATGCTTGTTTCCGGTTACTCATTCTTGCCAGTTGGCTCCAAAAATGTATTAATGCTTGTATCAGTTTGATTCCCGTTTGTCACGGGCGCAGCAATACATGAATCACTGGCTATCAAAATTCAGGGCACAGCGTCTTAAAGAACGCTTCAAAGACGGGGGGCGAAAATCCCAGGACGTCGATATTAACTGGTGGAATCAACCAGCCCTCTCTCTGCTAATTGGCGTTTCTCTATGGGCTGCAGCCAGTATCCTATTGTGCACTGGTAACAGCGAGAATAAAGACGTGGTCAAACAAGCGGTAGCCAATTCCGGTAAAGAACTGGCCTTCATCGCTTTTACAGCTATCGCCGCCATGATGTTAAGGGTTCTTGCTCCTAAAATTATAAAGAATAATGCCCATCTGCTTCTTATGGCGATGATCGCATTGGCAACTATCATCCCTGGCAGTATCTTAATTCATCTGGCCGACCACTGGCCAGTGCTCACACACACTACTGCGGGAATACTTCCCCCATATGCGCTGGCGCCCTTACTAACTGGGGTGCTCCTTGGGGGCGGGGCTGCCATTATCATCGGCCTCTGGACCACTCTAGTATGTTTTATTATCGGAAACGCCAGTGTTTCAATATTATTAGCTGGCCTTATTGCCACAGCCGTCTCAGCAAGGTGGCTCAAAAGAATCAGACGCCGAACACAAGTCATTCGAATTGGTTTTCTGGTTGGCATTTTCCAAATCGTAAGCTTTGGGGTTATACTCGAAAACATCCCAACTCAAGTTATGCAAGTCTCCACTTTGATCGGAGCCAGCATCGTGAGCGGACTCTTGTCGGGTCTACTCGCCTTGCTGCTTCTGCCGGTCTGTGAAGCCTTGTTCGGCCTCACCTCAACCATGAGCCTCCTGGAATTATCGGATCTCGCCCATCCACTATTGCAGCGTCTAGCCTTTGAGGCACCGGGGACCTACCACCACAGCCTAATGGTCGCAAACCTTGCCCAGGCTGCGGCTGACGAGATTGGAGCTAACTCCGTCCTTGCTAGGGTCGGAGCGTATTTTCACGATATCGGTAAAATTGCCAAAGCAGACTATTTTACGGAAAATATCAGGACGGGACAGAATCCCCATGACGATTTGGCACCTAGTATGAGTGCTCTATTAGTCATGTCACATATTAAAGACGGTCATGCCCTCGCCATGCTTTATAAGCTGCCCCAGGCTATAATTGATATCATTCAGCAGCATCACGGCACTGGTTTGGTTGTGTATTTCCATCACAAAGCAGGACGTCAGGCACTAATTGAATCTCATATATCCTCGACTAAAGGGCGAATGATCGTCGACGAATCCAGTTATCGCTATCCCGGCCCACGACCAACTTCACGCGAGGCAGCCATCATTATGCTGGCCGATTCCGTCGAGGCTGCATCACGTTCTTTGGAGAAACCCACTGCCACCGGTATAGCAGAACTCGTGGACAGAACGGTTGATAACCGTGTTGAAGATAATCAGCTTGATGACTGTGAAATGACTTTGGAGGAATTATCCAATGTGAAAAAAGCCTTTGTGTTTTGCCTATCCAACATGCTGCACTCACGGATAGCTTACCCGAAACACGAAGAGCACATTTGACTCTTATCCATGAACGTAAAAGTAATAAATCTTGCGAAGAGTCAAACATTGCATCCACCTGCTATACAAAAACTTGCAGAATTCCTTCTATTAAAGTCTGGTAAACGGTCTGGAATTAGTTGGGGAGAGGTATCGGTAGTAATTGTAAATGATCGGAAATCCCGCGAGGTCAACCGGGCACATCTAGGCCACGACTATGCCACCGATGTCATCAGTTTTAATTTCACCTCTATGCCGGGAGAGCCTGCGAAAATACAAGACGGCGAGATAGTCATCAATATCCAAATCGCCCGTCTCTTGGGACCATCTTATAAGGGCATAGACCATGAACTTGCACTTTATCTGGCCCATGGGTGCGATCATTTATCTGGTGCGGATGACAACACTTTGCTGCAACGACAACAAATGCGGCGGCGTGAACTCCGATGGCTCAAAGAAGCTAAGCTCCAAGGTCTGAATTTGAAACTAACATGATTATCAAGACAACAGGCTTGGTACTCCGACTAGATCCTTATTCAAGAACATCACAGGTTATCCACTGGCTAACTCCTGATTTCGGCCACACCGTCACTCTTGCCAAAGGCGCCAAACGGGTTAAGAACAATTTGATTGGGCAATATGACTATTTTTACACCTGCGAATTGCTTTTTTATCAAAGTAACCACAGCTCTTTGCATATTCTGAAGGAATGCTCACCCATCGTCACGCGAACGGCCTTCAGATCCGACTGGCGCTCATCACTTACTGCATCTTACCTGTGTGATCTTCTAAGTCGTCTGACGTCACCTGGCGCGGCCTGTCCAGCACTATTTACCTGGGCTGATAAGACTTTTGATTTTTTAGCCAGACATGGCACTTCTGAAACAGTGTTAAATTGGGCTGAACTAAAGTTACTGACGCTACTCGGGATAGCACCACAACTTAGTAGCTGTATTCAATGCGGCTCAAAGGCATTTCCGCCAGACCGCCCAGTCAACTTCTCAATACCTAGAGGCGGCCTGGTGTGCGAGGACTGCCTTCTTGATCCCAGTCAGACGCTGCCGCTGGCACACGATATCCTTGGCATGTTACGTGGATGGGAGAACACTGCTACCCCAGCAATGGCAAAAAGAACCATCTGCACGCCAACCCAATCAGCTACAGCTAATAATTTGTTGAATTATTTTTTCCACTACCATCTTCATCATTCACGCGCCCGGGACATCGCTTTTGAACTCATTTGAACAACAAAAACCCAGACTCAATGAGTCTGGGTTTTTGTTTTAAAGAGTGCGGAACAGTTAGGCTTTAATCCGAGCCTTAACCTGCCCGGCAAGTTCACTTAAACGTCCTCGGAAAGTAATTCCAAGAGAAGCCAAAACAATAGCTAACATCCACAGTGTTTCTGGTTCAGGGACATTCAGAAAAAGATTTACATCTGAAAAAGCGTAGCGTTGCTGTGAGTTTTGATTAGCCCCAAGTACCGTAAAGCCAATTTCTTGTACATTTTGAAATGCAGTAGCCCAGTCTGCTACGTTTCCTATATCTGCGGTCCAACTCGCCAATGAGCCAATATTAAACGAATAGCTTTGCGGCCCCGTAACCAATGGTGTCGTTACGTCGTTGGCATACCATATATTGGCCCCATTCCGGAAATAAAAACCAAGGCCACCAACCGAATTAGGAGGATAATCCTGCGGATTAAATGTAAATCTAATTGAAAGATTACCACCCAGCCCAGCATAATTCCCCAGATAATTTGCTTGCGTTGTAAAGAGACTTGCATAAGGACTGTTACCACCCGTCGGGAAGGTAAGAGTTACGCTTTGACTACCAACTGCAGTTGCCGATGTTGGTGAAGGGATCGACCCGGGAAGATCGACAGTTGTCCAAACTGGATCTACCAAATTTCCTACTCCAGATCCCCATGATGCACCAATTGTAGGAACAGCCATTCCTTGAGTAGCAGACAATCCCAGTATGAGACCCAATGCCAATTTTATTATTTTATTATTCATCAACGTGTGTCCTTATTTTATTGGTGTAATCAAAACCTTGAAGAATTTGGAATTGCTATCATTTTGATCGACTGCGACTTCTTCGGATTGAACAGCCGCAGGAATAATATTCGTCTTACTAACAAAAGCTCCATCTGTCCCCAAACTATTTGCCTCACGCAATTCATAGTTTACATCTCTATTGCCATTCCATTTAACAACCATTTGTCCAGCGTTGTTCCGGCCAATTTCAATTTTGAAATATGAGTTAGAGTCGTTTGGATTGGTGCCTGCTAAAAATTCAGCAGCATTACTATACCCATCGTTATCACTATCGAGTAAGCCAACCACGCTGAAATCGTTATTAGTTAGCCCATTTTCCAAAACCCAAGCAAGCGAAACACCATTGCTGAATGGTCCACCCCAAGGTCCGACTAATTTCATATTATCAACAGCAAACTGCTGCGCCTTCAAATCATTAGGGCCCCGATAAAACTCAATTCCAACTTCATAAATGTTTGTCTTATCATTATTGAAACGTACAGATGCATCATCCCCTCTATACCCCAACCAATTTGTTGAGTAAGTCAATGGAATAGTTATGCTTAATTTCTGACCATCGACATATTGCGGCAGAAAAGGAAAACTCCATTGCATACCAGAGACAGCCGACTTGAAATAAAAAGACGGGCTCACCGTCATGCCGTAAGGTTGCAAATCAAATGTAACATTTTCTATTTTGGAGTAATTCCCAAAGAAAATCCCGCTGGAAGCACCAGGTGCTGCAGCGAGAGAGAGAATTTTTCCCAAACCATCTCCCAAACTCTGAAGCTGGCACTTTATTGCAAGAGTCCCATTGGTCCATCCACACAAGGGATCATTCGCAACCCAGCCCGAACTGTTCAAATCCCATTTTTCGGTGAGATTAGCAGCAGGCTTTTCAAGTGCGCTGACCTGAGAATATCCCAGTGAGCTTCCCATCGCCACAAACAGTGCCAACAAGGCCATTTTTTTATTTGTTTTTTCCATTTTAGCCCCCCCTTTTTATTTCAAATAGTTCTTACTCACGGACCTGTCGAAACAAATGTCTTACTTGCACCAGCGGTTCTATATACAATCCCATCGCCCGGGCCTAGATTAAGAGAAAGCGCTGGGCCAGTTCCATTCATTCTTGTATTCCATGTGGTCCCATTAAATCTGGCAGGTACAAAGTTAGCAGCCCCATTTGTCTGAATATAGATATAATCACCCGTCGTCGCAGCAAACCCAAGCACACTGCCGTTATTAAATGCCGCATCGTTATGAGGCCAAGTCAAATAAGTCCACGCCCCACTCGGTACAGCCACACTCACTGCATTTGTTTCCTTGATACCTGCAAAATAGGAAACGGTTGAACCTCCGCTCGAACCCCGTGTCAATGCCATTCCTACCCCAGCCCCCCACTGCTTAGTACATGACGAATCTGCCGGCCCAGTTCCTGAGAGCCAATTCCATTGGACTCCATTCCATCTATAAGTATAAGAAACCCCATTTGTTGTAATCGTCAATACATCAGAAGCAGAAACTCCAGACCCTAGCTGCAACCCCATTTGTCCACCCATGGATCTGTCACTAGAATTAACATACTCAAGAGGCACACCCATTATGTAAGTCGATCCCGCAGCCCGAAATTGCTTGTAAGCCGCGTATGTCTCATCATTAGTCAACGCTGCGCCACCATCAGAAGACACCGTTACGAGTTTATAATATTGCCTAGTCCCCGATACCAGAGAAACATTATCCGTGTAACTATTACCTGAAAGCACCCCATTACTTGAAAGCCCGCTCAAGTTATACTGCGGTGTTCCATAAACAACATATTGCCGTCCATCCGCTACCACTCGTCCGAAAGTTAACCCAACTCCTCCTGCCCCCACAACTCCAACGGTCTTATTGGTCGGGCGGGGGTCTTGCACTGAGCCAAAATGCGCCAAGGCATCAACGACTGGAATAGTCGTTCCGGGAACGGCGTTTGTCATTCCATTCGTCGTCGTTGTCGTAGCAATTTTATTCGTGACAAGGAAGTTATCCAACCAGCAGACATTAGTTCCGTTACCACCTAAATTCTGAACTTGAAACCAAGCATGAGCTGATACCCCAGATGAAATAAACTGCAAATTGGTCGCAAGTAATACTTCATTAACAAACATAGACCAATTTGAGGCTGAATAATCATGCAGTACGCTGACATGATAAAACGCAGAATACTGCGTTACCGTGGGGTAAGTCATCCCAGCCAGAACGGGCTGAGTCCAAGTATTTGTCTGAAACCCGCTGCCTCCATTACCTGAAATAGTCACCCACAGTCCATTTGTGTTAACGAAAAATTGCGCCGTAGCGTTTGAATCAATTGTTGGCGCATCTTGACTTCCAGAGACGAAAGGGCGGGGAACTGTATAAAAATCCGTCCAAATCTTAGTCCCAGCAGCTCCTGCGAGATTCGTAACTCCTAAGGTAGTAGGAATATACAAAGAAGCATTGTCAATTTTGACGCCAACATTGGATACCAGAACACCGTTTGCATAACCCCACCCGGAAGGTGGTGAGCCCGGAGTCTGACCAGGCGATTCGAAATTATCAAAGACATAGGCATTAGCCGTTACTGTCGCAAACAGAATGGCGAACGTACTGGCAATAAAAACAGCTAATTCTTTTTTCATTATCTTAAATCCCCCTAGAAAAATTAATTACCTGAAAACTCATTTTCCCCCAACTCATCTAATTAAGAGTATGCCATAACGCTCAAATTGGCGCAACCTTTCATCTCTTTTTTTTTAACCTAATTATTTCCACACGCTAATTATGTTCACATCAATTCTAGAATGTGACGATTTTTGAAATCGTCAAAACGCTCTTAACCATTGCTGAACCAGCGTCTTTTGAGTCAATTACAAACCGATCAATCCGCAAAAACTGATCCGAAGTTTCGATGCCATATACAAAACCCATGAGGGCCGGGATCTCAGACTCCACCTCAATCTCGACAACGTAGGTTTCACAATCGCGATCTATTTTAGCTTTTTGAGGCTTTGTGGAAAGGAGTGTAAGTTTATTCTGTCCAGCAAGCCGATCAAGCTCCGCCAACATTTGGGAGTTTTCCTCGTCCGTTGACCCCTTCTTCTGAATCCGCGCCCCATACTGCTGATATTCACGCTCAACTGCTTTTCTTACTGAAGGAGCCAGAATCCTTAAATTTCTGGCTAATTTTTTTTCTTGCAGGGAGATATCGTTTTCTATGTCGTGAAATTTATTCCGAATTGGCCCGAGTGCAATCCCAGCCAACAATAATGCAACGACCACAATTCCAGCCAATATGATCCAGGAATCACGCCCTTTGGGAAATAATGATTTCAGGTCAATCATGGCCGTTTTTTCTCCAAGTCACAGGCAATCTCAAATTCAGTACGATCTTTCCCTGAAACTGTCCGTGTATTTTTAACATTCTGAAAAAACGGAGAAGCCTCCATTGAATTAACTAACCGCACGGTGTCAGCAACCGTCTCTGCCGTTCCCCGACACACAAGCTGGGAAGCCTCCGATATCTGAATGAAAGTAAATGCCATAGTGTCAGGCGCAAGCCCAAAAAGTTCCACCAAGGCTCGGGCGGGAATCATATTGATTGCCATTCGCTCCCCCACTATGCCCACCTTGCGCTTCATGGACTCAATACGATCCGCATCAGCCGTCGTCTGGGCGATCATTGTATTCAACCCATCCAAATAGACTTTTTGCCGATTGAGACGACTCGTGACAAATAATGATAAAAGCCCAAACACTGCCATGACCAGCATTGCCATGACCGTTAATTGACGCGCCTTGACCATCACCGATTTCCTCAACCTGACCGACTCAGGAGTCAAGTTGATCTGAAGCCTCTCTGGTGCGGTAGCCGCTCCAACAACGCCAGTCAAAGCAACGGATTCGACATCAGAGGCCGCTTTTTCATAAGCACTCTCATACACCCCTGTCACAGAAATCACCTCAAGACCCAACGCCGTTTCCATTAATTTAACAAATGCGGGATTACTCCTTGCCAAGCCAGCTAAGGCCAATGCGCTTACCGAAACCGCAGGCAATTCATTCCGAAAGGTTTCCAACGCCATTGAAATCTCTTGTACAGCCTTATCACGCAGTCGTTCGTTCCCAGCGAACAATTGACCTGACCCCACCGACAAGCTGCGACTGAACAGCGGCACACCTTGATTTAGAACCACCAGATCACTCGATGTTAAGTCAATATCTAGAAAAGCCGTGGCTCCAACCGCTTTTCGGGAAAAGGCCAACCGTCCTTCCTGCAATGCTGCTATCCAACCATCCGTGGTCGTTGTCACCAAACTTACAGACAAACCGGCATCTTCTATAAATCGATATTTCTGACGCACCACTCCTGTTTGAGCAATCACCAGCATAACACGGGTGTAGCCCTCTTTTTCTGCGCGAAACACACGGTAGTCGAAAACAATTTCATCCCGGGAATAAGGTGTTTGCCTCGCGATTTGCAGATCCACCATATCGGCGATCTCCTGCATATCGCCAGAAGGTAAATCAAATAACCTAACGTTGACGGCTTGGCGAGGAAGACAAATCACCACAGATTCCCCGCCTAACTCGCCCAAGCCTAACGCCTTTAATAGATTTGGCCCAGCCAGTGGCTCCACATCCACAGCCCGCTTGACAACCACCCGCTTGACTTTTACATCATCACGATCCCGGGTGATCTCAACTAGTTTGAACCATTCATTGCCCGGCTCTATCGCCAAGACAGTTCGACCAAAAGGAATTTTCGAATCACTCGCAAAAACGATCGATTCCCCCAAGGACATTCTTATCAAAGCAAACGAAATCCTTGAACGCACATTAGACAGAAAGAATTTTATCAGCGCCGCTTACGGCGTTATCGATAAAGTAAAAGAATTAGGTATGAACGCAATAGGTATTGCTGACTACAACGGTATGTATTCTATGATAAAATTTTACCAAATGGCCAAAGAAGAAGATATTAAGCCTATCGCTGGTGTGGAGCTATGATTTGTACTAGATGCTAAATCTATATTACCAAATCAGATTATATGAAATATAGTTTTGGTCGCTGCAAATAAGGATGGATATCAAAACCTAATGCAGATTGTTTCTCGAGCAAATAAAGAATGAATCGTAGGCAAACCCAAGATAGATATAAATGTATTAAATAAATACATTCATGCAAGGTGTTACGTTTAATAAATTCCAGCTGTAAGTCGGTTTTGAATCGATCGCCGCCGACTTCATCATTGTTTCCATTGCGAACAGCAAAAAACGCCAGCGCATCGCACGCTTGCTGGCCTTCGGTATGACGCTACTATTATGCAAAAGCAGGAACAATTGGGCCAAGAAGATTTTCGTTTTCTCCGGCAATCTTTCCAAGTTCACGAGAGAGGAAGCTAAAAC
>Ga0118677_10014872_pt1 | contig 10890 bp, 8 predicted proteins | sample AliMusrvi5mmetaG_FD_86154 | JGI IMG/M metagenome (GOLD analysis project Ga0118677, IMG submission 86154)
ACATGAGGGAACGCGGGTTCTGGGACGAGTATCAGACCGCCTACGAGGAGACAATCCGCGAGACGGCGACCAAGGATGCGCCGTGGTATGTGGTGCCGGCGGACAACAAGTGGTTCACGCGCCTGGTTGTGTCCGCCGCCGTCATTGACGCCCTGGACGCACTCGATCTGAAATACCCGAAAGTCAGCGACGCGAAACTCGCGGATCTCGCCGACGCGAAGAAGTCGCTGCTCGCGGGTGGGTGAGCTGCGCGGACTACCCGTAAGGGATGAACTTCCGTCTGTAGGCTGCCGCCGTGAGGCCGCTGTGTTTTTTGAAGGCACGGCAAAAGTTTTCCGTGTTCGCGTAGCCGACGTCGCGCGCGATCGATTTGATCGGGGCTCCGGTGGTCGCCAGCTTGTGGCGCGCAGAGCGCATTCGCTGGAGAACCAGATGCTGGTGGGGAGTCATCCCGGCGTGCTCGCGGAATTGGGCGTGCAAATACGACGCGCTGAGGCCGAATCGCGCTGCCAGGCCTTCTACTCCGAGCGGTTCGGCGAAGTGGCGGTCCATGTGGCCCATCACGCCCGCCACGAGCGGGGGGATCGCGCGGTGTTTCGCGCTGCGGCGGAACTCCTCCAGCCGGAAACGGAACTGGCTCCAGATCAAATCGCCCAGCACCCCGCGGTCGAGGTCGGTGTGGTGGAACGCGAAAAGGATCTCCTCCGAAAACCGCAGCACCTCGCTCACGACGGCCCACTGGAAAACGCGCGGCCAGGCGAACCGCCGCGAGCGCCGGTCTAGCCGGTAACGTGCGGTCATGCAGGCGTAGTGGCCTTCTCCTGGCGTGCGGCTGACGGTGGATTGGCCGGGGCTGTGGGCGAACACAGCCCCTGGGCCATGGAGGTCGCTCCCGCCGGGCGAATAGACCGAGCCCTCGGTGATCAGCTCGAACAGCAAGACGTTAGGCGGGATCACCGCAGGATGATCGGCGCCGCCGGGACCGCTGGTGTAGTGGCCCACGCTTTCCAAGGCGGCCTTCATTCCCGAACCATGAATCATAGGTTTTATCAATTTTCTCATGGGCGGATTGTTGATACCATGCTTGCCTTCCGACAGGAAATCCCTGTTTTCATCAACTCACAAAAAATCCACCTATCATGATTCCACAGATCACCGTCCAACTTTACAGCGTCCGAGAACAAGCCGCCGCCGACTACGAGGGCACGATCCGGGCCATCGCCGCCATGGGTTTCGGCCTTGTCGAGCCGGCGGGGTATCCGGGCTCGACTCCCGCGAAGGCCGCGAAGCTGTTTAAGGAACTCGGCCTCAAGGCGCCGACCTGCCACGGCGCGCTGCCTGTGGGAGACAAAAAAAATGCAGTGATCGAGGAGGCGTTGCTCCTCGGGCACGAGGCGATCATCACCGGTTGCCCGCCGGATTTTAAGGCGAATTTTGCATCGGCCGACTCAGTCAAGGCCACTGCCGAGCTCTATTGCGAGGCGGCCGCGAACGCCGCCGAGCACGGCCTGCAGGTCGGCTACCACAACCACGACTGGGACCTCGTCGATATCGGCGGGACTCCCGGCTACCGGATCTTCCTCGAGAACACGCCTGAAACCGTGCTGTGGGAGGCGGATGTCTTCTGGGTCGCAAAAGCCGGGCTCGATCCCGTCTCCTTTCTGAAGGAGATCGGGCCACGCGGCAAGGCGCTCCACTTCAAGGACGGGGTCATCAGCGCCTCCGACACCTTCACCGAGGCCGAGACGGAAAGCGGCAAGATCATGGTCAGCAATTCCTCTCCGTTCCTTCCGGCGGGCACCGGCCAGGTGGACCTCAAGGCCGCCTCGAAAGCCGCGCCCTTCGCGAAATACATCGCCGTCGAACTCGACAGCTACGCGGGCGACATGATGAAGGCCGTGCAGGAGAGCTACAATTACCTAACCGGCACCGGCATCGCACGGGGCAACAAATAAGGATCTCACCATGTCGAACAAAACCAAAGTCCGCATCGGAATCATCGGTTGCGGCAACATTTTCCAGGCCTACTTCAACGGGGCCAAACTCTTCGAGGTCCTCGAAGTGGTCGCCTGCGCGGATCTCAACCCCGAGGCCGCCAAGGCGAAGGCCGCCGAAAACGGCGGCGTCGCCCAGACGGTGGACGAGTTGCTGGCCAACCCCGATGTTGACCTCGTCATCAATCTCACCATCCCGGCCGTCCACGCCGAAGTCAGCCTTCAGGCGCTCGAGGCCGGGAAGCACGTGCATTGCGAGAAGCCGCTCGCGGTCCATCTCGAAGACGCCAAGAAGGTCCTCGACCTCGCCACGCAAAAGGGGCTGCTCGTGGGCTGCGCGCCGGACACCTTTCTCGGCGCCGGGCTCCAGACCACACGGAAAATGGTGGACGACGGGTGGATCGGAAAAATTTTCAGCGGCACGGCGTTCATGATGTCGCGCGGCCCGGAATCCTGGCACCCGAACCCCGCGTTTTTCTACCAGGTCGGCGGCGGCCCGATGTTCGATTTGGGGCCGTATTACATCACGGCGCTCGTGCACCTTCTTGGGCCCGTGAAAGAAGTCAGCGGCGTGACCTGCCGCGCCTTCGAGGAGCGGATCGCCACCAGCAAGGAGCTTTTCGGAAAGCTGCTTCCCGTCTCTGTTCCGACCCATTGCTCGGGCACGCTCGTCTTCCACTCGGGGGCCGTAGTGACGGCGACGATCTCGTTCGACGTCCACCGCCACGGGCACAGCCCGATCGAACTCTACGGCAGCGAGGGCTCGCTGAAGGTGCCCGACCCGAACACGTTCGGCGGCCCGCTGGAGGTCTGGACTCCGGCGACTAACGAATGGCGCAACCAGGCCCTCTGCTACCAGTATAGCGAGAACAGCCGGAGCATAGGGGCCGCCGATATGGCCTACGCGATCCTCGATGGCGGAAAGCGCCACTACCGCTGCAGCGGGGCGCTCGCCTACCACGCGCTGGAGGTCATGCACGCCTTCGAGAAATCTTCGAACCTCAAGAAGCACATCGCCATCGAATCCAAGCCCCCGCAGCCTGAACCGCTTCCGCTGGGGTTGCTCAAAGGCCGTCTGTAGCGGCGGCCTGTGGCCGTCGGTCACTTTGCACAAAACTTGGACATCCAGCCCAAGTGGAGGCAGGATGCCGCGCAAGTGAACCGCACCGGGGCATGACTCTTCTATCCGTTTTTATAGCGCTGGTATTTTTGTATTGCCTGGTTTCAGCCCGCATTGACCGGACCATTGTCACCGCCCCCATCGTTTTCACTTTTGCCGGGATGGTGGTTTATCTGGTGACCTCGGAGCTTGGCGTTCATGAAAACAACCAGAACGCATTTTTGCGGCTGGCCGAGATCGGGCTGGTGCTCCTGCTCTTCACCGATGCGAGCCGCACCGACCTCCGGGTATTGCGGAACATCCGCAACCTTCCCGCGCGGCTGCTCAGCGCCGGGATGCTTCTGACACTGCTTTTCGGCCTGCTCGCGGCGCTCGTGGTTTTTCGCGGTCTGTCTGTCTGGGAGGCGGGAATTCTCGCCGCCATACTCGCCCCGACCGATGCCGGCCTGGGGCAGATCATCGTGAGCAGCCCGCGTGTCCCGATGAAAATTCGGGAGGCGCTCAACGTGGAAGCCGGGCTCAACGACGGTCTTTCCGTGCCGTTCCTGCTCTTTTTCATCGCGCTGGCGGGTGCCGGGGCGGGCGGAGGGCCTGGCCTCCACCAGTTTATTTTGGAGCAGCTCGGATATGGCGCGGTCGCGGGAGCGGGGATCGGGCTCATCGGCGGATGGCTGCTCGGCATTGCACACCGGAAAAAATCCGTACTGGAATCTTGGTCGCGGCTCGGGGTGGTTGCGGTGCCCATGCTTTGCCTGCTCGCTTCCGAAGCCGTCGGGGCGAGCATGTTCATCGCGGCGTTCGTCGCCGGCCTGGCAGTGCAGATCGGTTTCAAGGATGCTGGAAAGCACAGCGTGGATTTCACCGAGGAGTGGGGACAGATCATCAACCTCTCCGTGTTTTTTCTTTTCGGAATGCTAGTCGCCCGAAACTGGCAGCATTTCACCGCAGCCCATGTGCTGTATGCCGTGCTGAGCCTGACGGCCGTGCGGATGCTGCCTGTGGCGGTTTCGCTCATGGGGACGAAACTGAGCAGGTGCACGGTTTTCTTCATGGGCTGGTTCGGGCCCCGCGGGCTGGCGTCCATCGTTCTCGCGCTGGTCTATCTGGAGCACGGCGCACATCATCCTGGCGAATCCACCATCCGCCTTGCCGCCATGGTCACCGTGTTGATCAGCATTTTTGCACACGGCCTCAGCGCGCGCCCGGGCATCGGCCTCTACGCGTCCGCTGTTGCCAAATTGCCCTCCGGCTCGCCCGAACGCCAGAACTGCGAGGGCTGACGGGCCCGTCTTCTGTTCCGTATCGTGATTGCTGACTTGAGGGCGGGCGACCAACGACCTCAACCCATGATTCTCCGCGCTCTCCTGCGAGATCGGGCTTTTCTCTGGTCGTGAATTCTGTGCAAACACAACCATGCCAATCAGCAAAAGCATCGGGACGCGGGTCTTCGGGTTGGCGCTCCTCCTGCTCACCCTCACGATCGCTCTGGTTGGATTTCTGCTCTGGCAGGTGTCGCGCATGCAGGGGGAACTCCAGTTGCTCACGCGCCGCAACATCCCGCTGGCCAGTTCGTTTTCACGCCTGGATGAGTATGGCCTCCGGCGGAGGCTTGCCTTCGAGCGTATGTTTGGCGCGCTCAATCTGAACCCGCCGAACGAGCAGATCCTGGCCGAAGCTCAGACCAACTACGATCTTTTTACAAAGAAGCTATACGATGAGTTCACGACTGCGGAGTCACTTCTGGCAGATGCAAGCGAGCAGGAGATCAGGAGCGCGGAGCTGGCGGGGTTCTCGGAACTCCTCAAGCAGATCAAGGCGGCCTACGGGTCGACCATCCCCCGGCAACAGGAGGCGCTGGAGCTTCAGCGCAAAGGCGATCACGAACACGCCAACCTGCTCCTGAATGGTCTGAACGACCTGCAAAGCCTTGTTCAATCCCAACGCTCGCAGCTCCAGAACGCGACCGCCCAACACGCGGAAAAGCTGGCAAAGGAGGCGCTGGGACGGCAGAGCCAGATCACCTCGCTGACCCTCGCTGCGACCGCGTCCACAGTTCTTCTCGGCCTGCTCATCGCGGCCTGGGTGACCCAGGGGTTGGTGCGTCCGGTGAGACGGCTTATCGGGGCGATGCGCGATGTGCAGGAGGGACACCTCGACCTGGAACTCCCGGTGCGCGGCACCGACGAGATCGGCGCGCTCACCTCCGCGTTCAACTTCTTTGTCCGGGAACTCCGCTCGAAAGCGGAAATGAAGGAAACCTTCGGCAAATACATCGACCCGCGCATCCTCGACCGGGTTCTCGAAACGGCGGGGCCGGTCGAGGGTGGCGGCGACCGCCAGGTCATGACGATCAGCTTCGGGGATCTCGTCGGGTTTACTGGCTCCTCGGAGCGGCTGACCCCGTCCAGCATGGTTCGCATGCTGAACCGGCATTTCGGGTTGCAGGCCGATGCGATCCAGGAACACCAGGGGATCGTGGACAAATTCATCGGGGATGCGGTCATGGCCTTTTGGGGGCCTCCGTTCGTTTCGCCGGACGAGCACGCCGCCCTCGCATGCCGTTCGGCTCTGGCCCAAATCGCCGCGCTCGACATCCTGCGAGCCGAACTACCGGAGCTCACCGGGCTGCGCCGCGACGTTCCCGGGATCGACCTGCGCATCGGCCTCGCGTCAGGCGAGGTGATTGTCGGCAACCTCGGAGCGGACCACACCAGAAACTACACCGTGATCGGCGACACCGTGAACATCGCCTCCCGCATCGAGTCGGCAAACCGGATCTATGGCACGAGGATCCTCGTGAGCGATTCGGTCATGCACGATGTGTCGGCCGAATTCGAACTCTGCGAGATCGATTCGATCACTGTCAAAGGCCGGCAGGATCCTGTCTGCATCTTCGAACTTCTCGGCCCGGCGGGCTGCCTCGGCCAGGACGGACTGCTCGCCCGCGAAAGCTACGCGAAGGGGCTCCGCGCCTATCGCGCGGGGGACTGGGATGCCGCTCGGGACGGCTTCGAAAAGAGCATCGCATTCCGCCCGGACGACCGCGCCGCACGCACCATGATCGGGCGGATCGCCGAACTCAGCTCAAATCCTCCCGAAGAGTCATGGGATGGCGTCTGGAAGATGACGGCCAAGTAGGGGTCGCACAATTTCACCGGCGGACGACCCCTGACAAAAATGATCCCGCCATCAAGCCCAACAGGCATCATTCGTACCGAACCATTTCGGTTGGCAAAATCCTGCCTTCCTGAAATTCTTAAAATCTACAGATGATGAACGGGTTTCTGACCGGCCCGTGAAAATCACCCTCTGCTTCCCATGAATCCCCGGCTCGCAATTTCCCTTTTCGCGCTCTGCCTCGCACTCGTTCTCTCCGGGTGCGCCCGATACTCGAGCGTTTCGGAGAGGCGGCCACAATTTCGCCCGGCGCGGTCTGTGGCGTCAGCGCTTGTATCCGTGGAGCGGGGCATCGTTGCGGGGCTGCAAAAGGAGCGCAGCGAACCGCTGGTTGCGCTGGGAGATTACCTGGCTGCCGCCGAGGCTGCCGAGCGGGAACTCGTCCGCAACCCGAATGACACGGCGGCCCGGGCTGATTACAACTTCGCCGTCGCCCGCGCCATCGGAACGATCAGGCGGGCCAAGATCGACGTGGTATCTGGACCGCTGAACGTGCCTTCAGCGGGGGGCGGATACGTGCTTTCGATCAAGCGTGACCCGCGCCCGCAGTGGAATCCGGCACTTTACACTTTTACGCCGGCGGACCAGTTCGACGTGAAGGGAAAATATGTCACCGGGCAATCGTTCAAGGAAGGGCTTGGCGCACCGCTCGTCGCCATCGGCCGGGATATGAACAAGGACATGAAGGAAAGCTTCTCCCTGCCGCGCACATTCTATGGCGTCACCGCTGTCATCCGTTTTGAGGGGAGGAGTGCCGTCATCTCCCTTGAGGATCCTCTCAACACCGAGCGAATCAGCTTCGGAGGGCGGAGCTTTCCGCTCGCTGCCGATTTTACCGTGCCGCTAGCCGTGATGCTTGCGAGCGCGAAACCGGAGAGGTATGAGATCCCCCGCCTCCTGCGTCCGGAGAAATTCGAGGAAACCGCGCGAATCACCCGGCTGCAGCCATACGATCCGAACAAGACTGTCGTGCTCGTCATTCACGGCCTCATGGATACGCCCGCGACATGGACGCCGATGATCAATGCCCTGCGCGGCGACGAGCAGATCCGGCGAAACTTCCAGTTCTGGATCTTCAGCTACCCGAGCGGATACCCGTATCCGTATGCCGCAGCGATCCTGCGGTGCGAGCTCGGTGCCATCAAAAAGAAGTTTCCGCTGAAAAAGCCGATGCTCGTCATCGGCCACAGCATGGGCGGTTGTATCGCCCGGTTACTGATCACCGATACCGGCGACAAAGTCTGGATGGAGATTTTCAAAAAGAAGCCGGAGCAAGTCCGCCTCCAACCGGAGAGCAGGAAACTTCTCACCGAAGCCCTCATCTTCAGGCGCCGGCCGGAAGTCGGGCGCGTGGTTTTCATTTCCGCTCCGCTGCGGGGCAGTGACATCGCAAGGAATCCACTTGGCCGCATCGGTTCGATGTTTGTGAAATCCCCGGCGACTCTCCTCGACGCCAGCAGGGACGTGTTCAGGATCGTCACCTTTCATGGCGACGATCTGAAACTCAAGCGCATGCCGAACAGCATCGATACGCTCGCGCCAAACAACCGCTTCGTGAAGGCGATCAACACCGTGCCGATCACGTCCGGCATTCCGTATCATGTGATTTGCGGGGATCGCGGCCTGGGAGGCAACAAGGACCAAGCCAAGCCCGAGATGGGCGACGGCATCGTGCCTTACTGGAGCAGCCACCTGCCGGGCGCGCAGAGCGAACGCATCGTCCCGTCGGACCACTGCGCCCACCAAAACCCGCAGGCGATCGAAGAAGTCAAACGCATCCTCGGGCTCCATTCGGCGCAATGAAGAGTTGTAAATCGGAACCGTTTGTTGGATTTGTGTTTTAGTGAGTGGGGATTCGAAGACATTTTGTTTGCAGAGAACCGTCCCGATCGAGGAGGGATACGATATCGTGGTGGCGGGAGGCGGTCCCGCCGGCTGCGGTGCCGCCATTGGCGCGGCGCGGCTTGGGGCAAAAGTCCTCCTGATCGAGGGAACCGGTTGCCTGGGCGGCATGGGAACCTCGGGGCTGGTTTCACTGTGGTATGAAATCACAGATGGCGAACGGATGATCGTCGGAGGCATCGTCCGCGAGATCATCGAAACACTGTTCTCCCGAGGCCAGCTCCCGCCGTGGAGCAACCCGAGCGACTGGCAAAAGACCCTGCACGGTGGAACGTCCTTCCAGCCCGAAGCGCTCAAGCGTCTGCTGGATGAGCTCTGCCTGAATGCCGGCGTTGAAATCCGCTTCTTCACCCGGCTCATCGATGTTGATGTGGATGCCTCAAACCGGGTCGTCAACGGCGTCGTGATCAACAACATCGAGGGCCATCGCTACATCCGGGCCCGCGCGTTCATCGATGCCACCGGCGACGCAGTTTTGACCAATCTCTGCGGGGCACCCTGCCGTGAAGCCGGCCGTGACACGGATCACATCATGGCGCCAACGCTCTGTTCCGCCCATGCCGGCATCGATGCGGAAGCGCTCAAATCTGTGAATCAGCAGGAAGCGGTTTTTCAGGCCATCGCCGATGGATTTTTCACTCAGAACGACCGGCATGTCCCCGGCCTGTTCGTCAACGGCCCAAACAGTGCCTTTATGAACGCAGGCCACCTCTTTGGCACGAATGCCCTGCAGTGCCGCAGCCTGAGCGACGGAATGACCCGGGGCCGCAAATTTGCCGAGGAATACGTTCGATTCTTCCGCAAGTACGTGAAGGGCTGCGAGCACATGGAACTCATCGTCACCGGCTCGCTGCTGGGAGTGCGCGAATCCAGGCGCATCGTCGGTGAATACGAAATCCATTACGACGATTTCACGAGCCGGCGCACATTTCCGGACCAGATCGCCGTTTATAAAAAGTCGATCGACATCCACGTTTACGACTGTTCCGACGAAGAGTGGGAACGCTATCAGGAGCAGTATCTCAAGCGCGACCGCCTCGGGCCCGGCGAACATTACGGGCTCCCGTATGGCATCCTGGTTCCAAAGGGATGGCGCAATTTATGGGCGGCGGGACGCTGCAACTCCAGCGATGTCAAAGTGCATGGCGCCATCCGCGACCAGCCCGCGGCTTTTATGATGGGCCAGGCTGCCGGCACGGCGGCGGTGCAATCGATCCGCACCGGACAGCCGGCTTGCGATCTTGACACGGAGGCGCTCGTTCAGACCCTGCGAAACGCCGGGGCTTACCTGCCACAACAAAGTCTCTCCAGAAAAATGACCCGTGCCGGTTGATGTCCGGGCTATTTGCTTCTCCGCACGCCGACGACCCGCATCCGGGGATCCGGGGGGAAAGATATTTGACAACACGGTGAGCGCTGCCGCAATCTGCCGGGATCTTTGACTGACACCATTCTTCTGAAAAAATTCCTTTCCGCGCTCGTTGCCCTCGCCTTGGTCATGCCCGTCCGCGCGGAATTCCGCGGCGCGTGGATCTCCTCGGTTTACAACATCAACTTTCCGTCCGATGCCGGCCAATCCGCCGGGACCCAAAAAGCGCGGGGGATCCGGCTTCTCGATGCGGCGAGGGCGGCGGGGCTGAACGCCGTGCTGTTGCAGGTGCGCCCGGAGAGCGATGCCCTGTATGCCTCGCCGATCGAGCCGTGGAGCCGGTATCTCACCGGCACGCAGGGCCGTTCGCCCGGCTACGATCCGCTCGCGTTTTTCATCGCCGAGGCGAAGAAGCGCGGGATCGCGGTTCATGCCTGGCTCAACCCCTACCGCGCCGCCGCCCATGTCGGCCAGCCGCGCTCCGAAAACCACATCAGCAATAAATTCCCGCAGTTTGCATACAAGGTTGGCAGCGTGCTCTGGATGGACCCCGGCTCGCCGCAGGTCCAGCGCCAGATTGTGAATGTCGCCCGCGACCTGGTGAAAAGGTATGACATCGCCGGCGTCCACCTCGACGACTATTTCTACCCGTATCCGAAAGACAACGGAGATGTTTATCCCTTTCCGGACGACAAAACCTACGCGGCCTACCGCGCGGCCGGAGGGGCCCTCGACAGGGCCGACTGGCGCCGGGCCAATGTCAACACGCTCGTCCGCGCGCTCGGCGAAGCGGTCCGCTCGACGCGGACTGGCGTGGTGTTCGGGGTGAGCCCGTTCGGAATTTACACCAAGGGATCGCCCCCGGATGTCAAAGCCGGCGTTGACCAATACCACCAGCTTTATTCCGACCCGGTGACGTGGATGCGCGAGGGGTGGGTGGATTACATCGCCCCCCAGCTCTACTGGGCCGAGGGCGGACCCCAGAGCTTTTCCTCCCTCCTGCGCTGGTGGCGCAGCCCGCAGGTCAACCCGCGCGGAGTGCCGGTCTGGCCCGGGATCGCGGTGGACCGCCTCTCTTCGCACGGATGGCGGGTTTCCGAGATCGCCACCCAGCTCGCGCTGGAAAAAACCATCGCCCCGCGCGGGCGCGGAGGGTTTCTGCTTTGGAATATCGGGCCCGTCGCCAAGGACACCCAAGGCGTTGCTTCTGTGATCCGATCCCGATAGGAAGGCGCTCAGCGCACGATGCTGACCGGGGTGCCCGGTGGGGCGTTCTCGTAGAACTTTTCGGCGGCGCCGTGGGGGAGGCGGATGCAGCCGTGGGAGGC
>Ga0118677_10014873_pt1 | contig 10890 bp, 10 predicted proteins | sample AliMusrvi5mmetaG_FD_86154 | JGI IMG/M metagenome (GOLD analysis project Ga0118677, IMG submission 86154)
GCGCGGCACCGATGTAAACGTGGTGCTCGACCTGATGATCCATGACATCGAAATAATCCAGCATATCGTAAAATCGCCGGTAGAACGGGTTGATGCCGTCGGAGCGCCGGTCTTTACCGGTGAGGAAGACATCGCCAATGCCCGTATTCTCTTTGAAAACGGCTGCGTTGCCAACGTCACCGCCAGCCGTATCAGCCTGAAAAGCGAACGGAAGATGCGCATCTTCCAGCGCAATGCTTATATTACCCTCGACTTCCAGAACCGCAAAATGCTGGTAGCCCAGCAGGGAAGCGGCGAACTGTTTCCCGGTGTGCCCAACGTCAAAGTTGACGAGCGGCAGCTTGGCGAAGCTGATGCCCTGCGCAGCGAGATCGAATCCTTCCTGACCGCTATTCGTGAGCAGAAAGAACCGGAAGTAAGCGGCCGTGACGGTCGTATGGCACTGGAAACAGCGCTCAAAATAAATCTGAGTCTTAACAGGAGACCTTCATGATTCCGATGGTTGATCTGAAAACCCAATATCACAACCTGAAGGGTGAAATTGACACGGCCGTTCTCGCAGCGATTGAAAGCAGCCAGTTTATTCTGGGCCCGAATGTCACCTCCTTTGAGCAGGAAACCGCTACGTATCTGGGTGCCAAGCATGCCATATCCTGCGCATCAGGTACCGATGCGCTGCAACTGGCCATCCTGGCAGCCGGGATCAAACCGGGTGACGAGGTGATAACGACCCCGTTCACATTTATCGCCACCGCTGAAGCTATCTGCTACGCCGGTGCTACACCGGTTTTTGTTGATATCGATCCGAAGACGTTCAATATTGACCCCGCCCTGCTTGAAGCGGCCATAACCCCACGCACCAAAGCCATTATCCCGGTTCACCTGTTCGGACAACCGGCAGACATGGCGCCGATCCAGGCAATCTGCGCTCAACATCAGCTGTTGCTGATTGAAGACTGCGCACAGTCATTCGGCGCCGCCACCGGCGGTGCAATGACCGGAACAATCGGACAGCTTGGCTGTTTCAGTTTTTTTCCGAGCAAAAATCTTGGCTGTTACGGCGACGGTGGCCTGATCACCTGCGCTACCGACGAGCTTGCTGAGCAGATCAAGGTACTGCGCAATCATGGCAGCCGGGTCCGCTATCACCACAGCGTGATCGGCTACAACAGCCGTCTTGATGATATCCAGGCGGCCATCCTGCGGGTAAAACTCCAGCGGATAGACGAATTCAACACGGGAAGACGCCGCGTTGCCCACCTCTACTCGGAACTGCTCGGAGATATTGTTACCGTACCGTATGAAGACGGCAAAGGTGTTCATGTGTACCATCAGTACACCCTGCTTACGGACCGTCGAGATGCGATCATGGCAAAACTGTCTGAAAAACAGATTTCATCAGCGGTTTATTACCCGATTCCGCTTCATAAACAAGATGTCTTTGCCGAGGCATACGCTTCCATCTCTCTCCCGGTAGCCGAAGAGGTAGCCAGCCGCTGCATGTCCCTGCCGGTATACCCGGAAATGCCGGAGGAATCGGTACGACTGGTAGCCCAGACGATACGTGAGGCGCTGGTTGGCTAACGATGAAAACCGCGTAAAGAGCGTGCGCCGCATTATGATTGTTGCCGGAGAAGCTTCCGGCGACATCTACGGTGCCGATCTTGCCAACGAAGCGGTAAAACTCGCTCCCGATCTCCAGTTCTTTGGCATCGGAGGTGCCCGTATGCGCGATGCGGGAGTTGATACTCTTGTGGATTCTGCCGAGATGGCAGTTGTCGGCCTTGTAGAAGTGATAAAGCATTTCGACGTCATCTCATCCGCATTCAGAAAACTGAAACAGATCATCCTGAATGATCCCCCTGACCTGCTGATTCTGATCGACTACCCCGGCTTCAATTTGCGGCTGGCCAAGGTGGCCAAAAAAGCCGGCGTCAAAGTCCTGTATTACATCAGCCCGCAGATCTGGGCCTGGCGCCAGGGCCGGGTAAAAAAAATCGCCGCTCTTGTCGATCACATGGCGGTTATTCTTCCCTTTGAAGCACCTTTCTATGAGCAGGCCGGAGTGCCGGTAACGTTTGTCGGGCACCCGATGCTGGACCTGGTCACCGTGACGATGGATCAGCCTGCCGCAGCAGCCAGCTTCAACCTCGACCCGTCACGCCGCATCGTCGGGCTCTTTCCCGGTAGCCGCCGTAACGAGATCGAACGGCTCCTGCCGGAAATCATTGCTGCTGCCGTTATCCTGAAAGAACGATTCCCCGGTATTCAGTTCATTCTCCCGCTGGCTTCAACACTACGGCGGGAAGATATCGAACCGCTCCTGGCAGCAGCCGGTCTTGAGGTGACGATTACCCGTGAGCGGATCCATGAGATGATCCGGAGCTGTGATGCCGTAATTTCCGTTTCCGGCACCGTTACTCTGGAGATTGCCCTGGTGGGAACACCGATGGTTATAATCTACAAGCTTGCACCGCTGACCTACCAACTTGCCAAACGGCTCGTAAAGGTTCCCAACATCGGGCTCTGTAATATTGTCGCCGGAGAAACCGTGGTCCATGAGCTGATACAGGATCAGGCCAACCCGGCAGCAATCGCTGATGAAGTCGGCATACTGCTCACCGATCAAGCCAATCATGCCACAATCGTCCATAAACTCGCTGCAATACGTGCCAAACTGGGTCAGGGAGGCGCATCGGTACGGGTAGCCCAACTTGCTCTCACGCTCTGCGGTAATCTCCACAGTTCTCACACGCACCAATGAACAAAGCAATCTGGCAGATACAGGCAGCGTTTTTTTACCTTTTTACCCTGCTCGTAGCGGCATTTCCCCGCTCCTGCTCCGCCCGCATAGGGAGGAATATCGGCAGATTCCTGTTTAACATTCTTCACTCCCGTCGTTCAATTGCCATTGACAACATCAGACAGGCGCTCCCCTTTATGAAGCAGCACCCCGCCTGGACAGGTTCCTTTGACACGGCCGAAGAGATCGCCCGGGCAACGTTCATAAATCTTGGTATTTCGATCGTCGAGGTATGTCGCCTGTATCACGGCAAGGGGAATGACCTGATTGATTCGATGACGGTGATCGGCCTTGATAATTTCCGGGCCGCCAAAGCGCTGGACAAGGGTGTGCTTTGCGTCAGCGGGCATTGCGGTAACTGGGAACTAATCTCGCTTTCCTTCAAACATCATCTGAATGAAAACGTCTGGGCAATCGTCAGGAAACAGAATAATCCGTATCTCAATGCCATTATCGAAAAGATGAGAATGGGCTACGGCAATAAAGTCATTTACACCAAGGCTGCGACGAAGCCGATCCTCGGCGTTATTAAAAACAAAGGGATCATCGGCATGCTGGCTGATCAGGCGGTATTTGAAGACAACGGCACCCTGATTGAGTTTTTGGGCAGAAAAGCGTGGGCAAATAAAGCCCCTGTCATCTTTGCCCATAAAACCGGTGTTCCGATTGTTCCGGTCTCCGGCTACCGGAACGGCGACCACCATGTTCTCGTCTTCCATCCGGCGTATACCTTGTGCGGGGACCGCAGTGCTGCCGGTATCGATACGGATATTCAGGCGCTATCACAGTATCTTCAGAATTTTGTCTGTGCCCACCCTGCCGACTGGTACTGGGTACACCGCAGATGGAAACGGGCGGGACAACCGGTATGACACCTAAAATGCGCGATTTCATCCTCCCGATCATTTTCCTCATTGGCGCAACTGCCGTAATTGCCATGAGTGGCGCCGATCTGAAATTATCATCACTATTCCTCATTGACGGGAAATGGCCGATTGGTGACCAGCAACCGTGGCACCTGTTATATCTTATGGATCGGGGTCCATCGATTGCTCTCGGACTCTGCGGTCTGGTAGCAGCCATCATCGGCGGCATCTACCGGCAGCGACGAGCCTGGGTTCTACCGGGAGTATATCTCGTTATTCTCCTGATTTTAGGACCCGGATTACTCGTCAATGTCGCATTCAAGGAATATTGGGGGCGACCGCGCCCACGTGAAGTGGTTCAACTCGGCGGAACAAAAGAATTTTTGCACCCCTGGCAGAAGGGAGTGGCACACAACGGACGCTCCTTTCCATCCGGACACTCGTCAGCGGCATTCTATCTGGAGGCACCGTTCTTTGTACTGCGACGCCGGAAACCACGGGCGGCAGCCCTATGGATGACAGGGGGGCTGGTCTTCGGCATCATGATGAGCATTGCCCGGATCACCCAGGGGGGACATTTCCTGAGTGACACTCTCTGGGCGTGGGGAGTTGTGCACCTCACCGCCGTTACGCTCTATTATCTGCTGAAGCTTGATCAGCTTGAAACACCACCGGCAGAGTTGTAAACCTTTCCATGTTCTTTGCCGCCTATAACATACTTTCGATTTTTCTTTTCATACCGGTTTTTCTGTTCAACATTTACCGGGCATTCAGGCTCGGCTGGCCACTTGCGGCAGCCGAACGGTTCGGCATAATTCCCCGATCTGTGGTAGCTGCAATTGCCGGTCGTCCGGTCATATGGCTCCACGCCGTTTCAGTCGGCGAAGTAATCGCCGCCCGGCCGCTGCTAAGAGCACTGCGCAACCGCTACCCGCACCATGCCATTGTCGTAACGAACACGACCGAAACCGGCAAAGCAACAACAGCCGGTTTTCCGGAAGTTGATCTCTGCCTGTACTTCCCGTTTGACTTTCTCCCTTCCGTCAACGCCATACTCAATTCGGTCAGACCACAGATCATTATAATCATGGAAACAGAAATCTGGCCGAACTTCTGCCGTGAAGCCGCGCGGAGAGACATTCCGTTGCTGCTGGCCAACGGGCGTATTTCAGACCGTTCTTTCCCGCGCTATCAGACATTCAGCTGGTTTTTCCGCCCTGCCCTCCGCTGTTTTTCGGCGATCTGCATGCAGTCGGAGGTCGGGTGTGATCGCATTGCAGCAAGCGGAGGCGACCCCGCGGTCATACGGGCAACCGGCAACCTCAAGAATGACATCCCGGCACGTCCGGCCAGCGGTGATGAACGCGGTCAGTTGCGGAACAGGTATGCCATACCTTCCGATTGCTGCGTGTTGACCGCCGGCAGCACCCGCGACGGCGAAGAGCTGTTTATTATTCAGGCATACCGGGAGCTGGCCGCAGAGATTCCAAACCTGTTTCTCGTACTCGTCCCCCGCCACCCGGTTCGTACCGGCGAAATTGCTGCCCTTCTTGAGAGCAGCGGCGTGTCCTTCCGGAAACGCACCGCCCTCAGTGGCGAGCAGCCGTTTCACCAAGGCGAAGTTCTGCTCGTTGATACCGTTGGTGAGATGATGGATCTGTATGCTCTGGCTGATATCGCCTATGTTGGCGGCAGCCTTGTACCGCTCGGCGGGCACAACCTGCTGGAGCCGGCGGCGGTCGGCATACCTTCAGTTTTTGGACCGTATATGGCCAATTTCAGGGAGATAGAGGCGCTTGTTCTGCAGTATGGAGCCGGCATCCGGATTCAGACGCCGGAGGAATTGTCTGTTACCCTTCGGGCATTGATTACCAGCGGTGAACTGCGCGGTGTGCTCGGGCAGAACGGTCTGAAACTGCTGCGTGACAATGGCGGGGCAACGGATCGGCACATGGAAGTGATCGCAGGTTTTCTATGAACGGCTCATGGCACACATACTGGCGGGAGCTTGCCTCAGGTGCCCATTCCGCCCCTGCCGACCGGCTTGTTCTGATGGCCCTGGCGCCACTTGCCTGGCTCTATTCCCTGGCCCTGAGAATTCGGGCCCTGCTGTACCGGGCGGGCATTCTGAAGACGAACCGGCTCCCCCGGCCGGTGGTTTCAATCGGCAATATCACCGTCGGGGGTACCGGAAAAACTCCGGTGGCGGCCTATATTGCCCGTTTTCTCATCGCGAATGGATACCGGGTGGCCGTGTTGTCCCGCGGGTATGGCGGGTCGCTTGAAGGACAGACGTGTGTCGTCAGCGATGGGACGACGATCATGCTAAGTGCGGTGGAATGCGGAGATGAACCGTATCTGCTGGCATCTTCGATCCCCGGACTTATGGTCATTATCGGTACGGATCGCTATGCTGCCGGTCTGCTGGCCATGCAGCAGCTTTCTCCCGATATTTTTCTGCTCGATGACGGCTACCAGCACCTGCGCCTGCATCGTGATCTGAACATTCTGCTGCTGGATTTCTCCCGGCCGTTCGGCAACGGGCTGACTCTGCCCGCCGGCATATTGCGCGAACCGGTAACAGCGATGGGACGAGCGGATCTGGCATTGTTTACCCGTGCGCCCAAGGGAGCGCTCCCGCCCGTGGCAACCCGCAACATTCCCTCATCAACCGCCGGTCACACCATCGTAGACCTGTTGCCACTCGGCGGACAGTCCCCCGTTTCCTGCGCCAGCTACATCGGTCACAGGGTTCTTGCCTTTGCCGGCATCGCTGATCCCGCCTCTTTTTTTGCCGGGTTGCGCGCGGCTGGCCTGAACCCGGTGCAAAGCATCGCACTCCCGGACCATGTCGCCTACACGACGGATCAATGCCAGGAAATTGTCGAAGCGGCGCGAGCCAGCGGAGCAACAGTATTGATCACGACGGAAAAAGACGGGGTTAAATTGAAGGGGGTTTTGCAGGAGTTTGCTACGCACACGCTGCTGGCGCGGCTTGAACTGACAATTGACGACCCGGCGCCTCTACAAGGAATGCTGACAGCACTGGCCCAACACCACCATCAGTAGTGTGAACACCAGTGCTGGACCTTCTCAAGAACATCATTCACGGTTATGCGCTGCATGCGATCAGGTCGATTCTCCATAGAGATCGGATAATTTTCACCCGGCTCCCCGTATGCATCAATCATCAGATCACCAAACTTCCGGTACGGCCCGACCCGTTTCGGGTTGGAATACCCCATCAGCGATACCACCGGGCGATCAAGCGCCACCGTAATATGCAGCGGCCCGGTATCAAGAGAGATGACCAGTGCGGCCCCATCCAGAATTCCGACAAGTCCGCGCAGGCCGCCATTACCGAGAGCGCTGAGCGGAGCCTGTTTTGCCCGTTCCATAATGATCCGCTCGCATTCAACCTCCACCGGCGAACGCCCCCCTACAAGAACCGGCTGCACACCAAAATCAGCATACAGGGCATCACATACCTCCGCCCACCGTTCGGGTAGCCAGTTCTTCTGAAGTTTACTGGTTGCCACCACTATCGGCACCGCCGGGCGGTCAATACGGGAATAAAACTGCTCCTGCCAGTTCCGCTCCTCATCGTTCCACGGGCCAAGCCCCCAGGTAACCGGTGCGGCCGGAACCCCGAGCCAGTCGCAGAATTCAAGGTATTGGTCCTGAACATGCTGCATGGCATGGGGAGGAATACGGTGCGTGGTAAACAGCCAGTTCAGATCACGGGCACGGGCAAAATCAAAGCCGAGCTTTACTGAAGCGGTAACAAATGATGTGATGATATTGGCCTTGAAGTAGACCTGCAGATCAATGACAAGATCAAACTTTCTGGTGCGCAGCTCCTCCCGCACGGAGAGAAAGCCACGAAGCCCTTTGCTGCGGTCAAACAGGATGATTTCATCAACCAGCTGGTGCCCGCGCACCAGCATTGCCGGCCCCGGCTGGAGAATCCACGTTACCCGCATGGCTGGATTGGCCCGCTTAAGGGCATGCAGCACCGGCAGGACATGCACCGTATCTCCCACGGCACTCATCATCACAATACAGACGTTGTCCGCTGTAACTCGCATCATTTGTTCTCCTGGATGAAGGCAGCCAATCGGGCCACTGCCTCCTCATCAAAATCAAGGCCCCAGCGTGTACGCCATTTTCGTACCGAGCGGGCAAGTCGGGAAAAGTTACGCTCGGCAACATTCCCTCCCGGTGGAAACGTCACCCGATCCACGTCAAGAAGATATGCGGTCAAATCGGCGCCACTGCCGGCAATGTAGATATTCTTGAGATTCAGATCGGCATGCCACGCACCGGCATTCGCCAGTGCCGTAAGGAGCCGGGCCATCGCCATCAGGATCGCAGTTTGATCCTGTTTGCCGGCTTTTTTCCAGGCGGCGGGGGCATCGTCTCCAGCCGGCAACCGCCGGGTCATGACATCGCTCCGGGCACAGACCCCGGCGACCGGATACAGTGCATAGGCAATAACTTCAGGGGTTGGAATCCCGGCAGCAGCCAGACGAAGTGACGTGGCCAGCTCAAGTGGTGCTCGTGTCGGTGCCAGAAAATACTCACCCGTCAGCTCGCCCAGCAATCCCCCATGACGATTTCTCCGCACCACCACCGGGGTTGCAGGATCGGTCGGCAGATCTACGCAATATATGATTCCCCGCCCCCGCATCTCTTCCCGTACCGGCTGTCCGGCTGCCCATTCGTGCAGAGTTCCGTACCGCAGCGCATCAACAACCGCCGCAGCGGCCCAATCACGGGCAACAGCCGAACATCCTGCTACATCAAGATGAACATAGCCGGACAGAAGTTTATCGCAGGTTTGGAAATCTGCTGAAGAATTCGGAAGATTCATAGGTCTCTGAAGATCGAAATGCATTGAAATTACTGTTTTCACAATTATTTTGCTACTGCACAGTAAATATCATTCAATTCAAAGCATCGTCAACATGAAACTGGTGGCTCATAAACGGCAAGGATGTAATTTACTTCAAAAATGTAGCAAGTTATGGCATATTGAAAAATCTATCTTATTATCAAGGGTACTGCTCTGACATCAGAATTATTACAAATAGTCGCATGTCCGGACTGCAGGGGGGAACTGGTTCTGATTGATCAGAATTGTTCCCTGTTCTGTTCAACCTGCAAGAGGGGCTTTCCTATCATAGAGGGCATTCCGGTTCTTCTCCCCACCCGTGCAGCAGCGGCTGACCGGGCAGATGGCGGCGAGCGTGAATAAACTCAGTCCTGGCTCCGTCCGAAGAATCCTGATCCGATCAGTAAACTGGATCGGGGATGCCGTAATGACCACTCCGGCAATCAGTGTCATACGCGAATACTTTCCGCACGCTGAGATTACAATTCTGGCCAATCCGATGGTATCACAGCTTTTTTTGCATCATCCCGGTATCGATACTATTATTACCTTCGACCGAAAGGGGAAACATCATGGTGCCGCCGGACGGTTGCGATTGGCGGCAGAGTTAAGACGGCGATCATTCGATCTTGCGATCATCTTTCCCAACTCATTTGATTCCGCCCTGGTACCATGGCTGGCCCGCATTCCTGTCCGAATCGGCAAATGCAGTGACGGTCGTACCCTGTTGCTGAACGGTCGCTATCCGGCAACAAAAGAGAGAAAAACAGGGCATGAGGTTGAGTATTATCTTACCCTGCTGAAACATTTCGGCATTACCGGGGCAAAAACGCCCCTGTACCTGGCCGTCACTGCCGATGAGGACACGCAATCCGGGGCACTGCTGGCTACATACAATATCCAGCCGGAAAGTTTTGTGCTTGGCATTAACCCCGGCGCCAGTTACGGTTCAGCCAAACGCTGGTACCCTGACAGATTTGCTGAAGTCGCCCGGCAACTGGCGGCCGAATGGTCCGCAAAGGTAGTTATTTTTGGTGGGCCCGGTGAAACGGCAATTGCAGCAGATATTGAGAAGTCCCTCAACGGAACAAGCGTAAATCTGGCCGGCAAGACATCGGTGCGGGAACTTATGGCACTGATAAGACGTTGCAATTTTTTCATCACCAACGATTCCGGCCCCATGCATATAGCAGCCGCATTCGATGTGCCGGTTGTCGCAATTTTTGGTTCAACTGATCACACGGGTACATCTCCCTATAACAACAAAGCGGTGGTGGTTCGAAATGACATCGAATGTGCCCCGTGCAAATTACGCGAATGCCCGACAGATCACCGCTGCATGACTTCTGTAACTGCCGATCAGGTGGTTTCTGCGGCACTTGGACTTGCTGAGATTATTAAAAGCGGAGCAGATGAATGAAAGTCAGTGGATTTACCTTTTTAAATGAAGCCGTCAAGCGCGGTTACCCTTTCCGTGAATCAATCAGATCCGCTCTGCCGGTCTGCGACGAATTCATCGTGGTTGTCGGTCCGGCTGAGGATGGAACGGTTGAAGCACTTGAGGAGTTGAATGATCCGAAAATAAAGATTTACCGCAGCATGTGGAACCCGAATTTCCGTTCCTGGTATGTGTATGGGCAGCAGGCAAATATCGCACTGTTCAACTGTACCGGTGACTGGGCATTCTACATCCAGGGTGATGAAATCATCCACGAAGACGATTACGGCACCCTCCGTTCAAGCATGGAGAAGCACCTGGACAACCCCAACGTGGAAGGGCTTGCTTTCGACTATGTCCACTTCTATGGCAACCACAACACGCAGGCCTGGAGCCCCAGATGGTATCGCCAGGAAGTTCGCATCATGAAGAACAATATCAGGGTTTTTTTCCCGAATGACGCCCAGTATCCGATTCTTATTCTGAATAACAAACACTCACGCTATCTAAAAGCTGCTGCAAGCGGCGCAAAAATGTATCATTACGGCTGGGTCCAGAGTGAATTCCTCCATCACGGGGGGTGCCATCCTGCCCCACATTGTGATCAAGTCGACCCTCAGACACTCATACCATTCACCTCAACACACCCGAAAGTGATGCATGACCTGCTTAAACTTGAAATCACAGAGACGTTCAAAGCTGATCCCAACCATAAGCTGACTTCAAGAGAAATAAAACACCGCATCGCCTTGCATCTCGAACGGATTACCGGTCTCACTATCGGCAAAAAACATTTTGTTTCAGTGAAGTAGCAACTAATTATTTACTATAAATATTCCTTCAAAAAGGACTCCTGAATATGCCTGTATTCAAAAGATTGATTTTGTAC
>Ga0118677_10014874_pt1 | contig 10890 bp, 7 predicted proteins | sample AliMusrvi5mmetaG_FD_86154 | JGI IMG/M metagenome (GOLD analysis project Ga0118677, IMG submission 86154)
ATACCTAACATTATTTTTTCTAGACAAAGCACGCGGCCGAATAGGCCAGTCTTCTACACCCAAGTGCTTTGCCGTTCTAAAACATAAAAAATTAGTACTGGGATTTAATTTAACATTAAACAAAGGGCGATTTGCTTTCGCAAACCGCCCTTTGTTATTTTTACTGATTTCTTGTTAAAAAAGGGAGCTATCCCCAATTCATGTCCATTTGGTTCACATAATATCCCTTTAACAATCCATGATTATCAAATACCTACAGCGAATAAAAGTCAAAATTTCAGAACTTTTGGAAAGTTAGCAACAGGGCAGTTTACTCCATTTTACACTGCAATTATGGACAACAATCTTGTAATGGTCAAACTCTTTTGTGATTATGGTTACGGAAATAAAAAAATTGAAGGAAAGGAATTTACGTATCCAATATTAGTTGCTTCTGAAAGTGGTAATGAAGATATTTTCAATTATCTACTTGAAAAAGGGGCCGATATTAAAGTAAAAGATAGTGAAGATAAAAATGCACTTATGTGCAGTATAGCAGGAAACAATTTGAATATCACAAATAAACTCCTGAGTATGAATCTTCCTGTAAATGACACATCAGGAAACGGATACACTCCATTAATGTATGCTTCTTCATTACCCGGAATTAACACTGAAATAATTTATTCTCTGATCGGTTACGGTGCAGATGTAAATTACACCGATTCTCAAGGACAATCTGCATTCGCACTTTCATGTTTAAACAACAACCGTGAAGTTGCACTGTGTTTACTAGACCATGGTGCGAGAATGAGAATTACAGAAACAGATATCGAGACCAATGCAAAAATGAATCATTTTTTAGCAGATTATTACACGTCAAAGGGTGAAATAAAGCTTAGTAAAGAATACTATCTCAATGCCAGAAATAATTTTGAAAAAGCTCTTCAGAAACATAAAGAAGGTCTTAGCAGAGTAAATGGGAATAAAGCTTTACTCATTATTGGAACTATTGCAGTCGAAACTATTGCGACAGTTATGGCCATGAAAAAAGATGAAAATTTCTTTGAAACATCCAGGCCAATTGAACTGCAGAAAAGGGAACTTGGCATTTATAAAATGGTTGATTCCATCAAACATGTTCCGCTATATAAAACAACTGCTGAATATGTGTACATGTTTTATTACGGGTACCGTGACCTGGGAAAGATTGAATTGGGCCAGTATTACTCCTTCTACTCCAACAACATGGTTGAAGGGAACAGGTTTAAACTGGGTGCACGAACTACCATGAAATTTAATCCCAATCTTCGTCTCAATGGTTACGCGGCCTATGGCTCCAGGGATCAGGAGTTCAAATACAGTGGCGGTTTCGAATACTATTTCTCAAAAAAGCCAAAAGATTATCTATCTGTTCAATACAAACATGATTATGAAATCTTTGGGAAGAGCAAGAACGCCTTCATGATCGACAACATACTGAATACATTACTCAACAAGGTTCCATACAACAAGTTGAATCTGGTGGACAGATTGGAAATCAATTATGATAAAGAGTGGATAGCTGGTCTGACCAATACCTTCTCCTTTAACGGAACTAAGTTTTACAGTGCTCCCTATGTGAAATTTGAATCCCCTACAGGAACTCTTATACCGTCTATCAGAAATAGTGAACTGAGCATCAATACGCGGTATGCACCGAATGAATATTACATCCAGGACGGCTTTGAACGATCAAAATTTGAAAATTCGAGGCCTATTTTCAATTTGAAATTTTCGGCTGGCATAAAGGGTATGCTTGGTGGTGAATACAATTATTTCAAGACGGAGGCGCAGATTAATCAAAAACTGTTGCTAAATCCATTTGGTTTCCTTTATTATACCCTTACTGCGGGTAAAATATGGGGAGACGTACCTTTTCCGCTCATGAAGATTCACGAGGGAAATGACACGTATGCCTACGATTTCTATTCCTTTAACATGATGAACATGCAGGAATTTGTCAGTGACACCTACATGTCTCTGTTCCTTGAACACCATTTTCAGGGCTACTTTCTCAATAAAATCCCTTTGTTCAGGAGGTTGAAATGGAGAGAACTTGCAGGAATGAGAACAGTGATAGGTACCTATGACCCCAATAAACACAATTCATTGCTTTTCCCAGCCGGTATGAAAAGTTTGCAAAACAATCCCTATACGGAGTTCTCCCTTGGATTGGAGAATATTTTCAAGGTGTTTAAAATTGTTGGTGTATGGAGATACAACAACTTGGACCAGACCCACGGCAAATTTGGAGTAGTTGGAACGTTGCAACTGGTTTTATAATAGGTTTGTTACAAAATCAACGAGCTTGAGTCCATTTTAATCTTTACACTTTAGCTACATTTGCGCCATTCAAAAATGGACCGATGCCTGTAACCCATCTTGGTGAAATTTCAGCTCTTCTGACAGCTATCTGCTGGACTGTATCAGCCCTTACTTTTTCTTTGGCAACCCGTCGGGCGGGATCACTTACCGTTAACCTTTTCAGGCTTCTATTCGCCATGATCATGTACATGGTTTGGTCCAAAGTCATGCGTGGTCTCTGGCTGCCAACTGATGCTACTCCTGAATCATGGAAATGGCTTTCTGTCTCCGGATTAATTGGTTTTGTCCTCGGTGACTATTTTCTGTTTACTTCTTACTCCTACCAGTCGGCCAAAGTCTCCATGCTGATTATGTCACTGGCACCACCCATAGCTACAATTTTTGGGGTTCTTGTCCTGCATGAGAGCTTTACCTGGCTGAATTTACTTGGAATGATCCTCGTGCTGTCAGGTATTGCCATTGTCATTCTCAAGAGGGAAGAGGTCGACGACAAGATGACCCATGGACTGAATTATCCGGTCAAAGGATTGCTTTTGGCATTTGGAGGAGCGGCAGGACAGGGGATTGGAGCAGTCTTTTCCAAACTGGGAATGGGTAATTATGACCCTTTTGCCTCATCACAGATTCGAACAATTACTGGAATAGTAGGGTTTGCCCTCATCATCAGCCTGACAAAAAATTGGAAAAAAGTGAGTAGTTCAATTCTACATGAGAAAGCACTTACACCGCTGCTCATTGGTTCCTTTTTTGGACCTTTTTTGGGTGTGTCTTTAAGTCTTCTCGCATTTCAGTATACCAAGGTCGGGGTTGCCTCCACCCTAATTGCAACGGTTCCCGTTTTTATCTTATTGCCATCTGTATTTTTTCTGGGGGAGAAACTTAACTGGAAAGAGGTGACAGGAGCATTTTTGGCAGTTGGAGGCATGTTCGTATTTTTCATTTGACTTTCTCTAACAGATACTTATGTCTTCCAATTCAGTTGGAACTTCGGTCGAAACCAACCATGTCTTTTCCTTGACTTTAGATCAAGAATAACCTTACTGCTCACTCTTCATTGGTTGTGGAAGGATTTCCCCAATAATATTCCCGGTGGAACTTCCGGGTGGAATGATTCCCAGAAGTGCACATATAGTTGGAACTACATCGGTTGCATCTGTCTTCTTCAAGGTTGTACCCTTCTTGATTCCCGCTCCATACCAAACCAGGGGAACCTGGTCGTTATCGGTATAGTCTATCGATTTGTACTTTTCTTTCGGAATCCAACCCTCTTCATAGCGAATCATTACATCCCCTGACCTTTTGATATGAAAATTGTTCTGAAATGAGGCAAGTGGCCCTCCTAAAAAATTATCCGATTCAATTTCAAAAGCGGCTTTGGCATAGGCAATCCCCTCAAACTGATTTAAGAATTGGGCTGTCTCAGCTTGCATATCGTGAAGATTGATCTTCTTTTTGTTCGCTAATTCATGATTTAGATACAATTGCTGGTTACTGAATTTTTCAATCCAGTCTCCTTCTCCGTATTTGATATTTAAAAATGATTTAAGCAGGGAAACAGAACTCTCCGGGTTAAAAGTTCCGGTGTTCAATTTGTATTTCTCCTTTAAGTAATCCGCAGGATAGGAAATGCTCGAGGTGGAGGTAAGGAAAAACAGTACATTTTCAGTACCATACCCATTTTCGATGTATTTAAGCAGTTCAGCGATCTCCTTGTCGAGTCGAAGGTATGTGTCTTCAATCTCTGTGGAAAACGGACCGAAATTGCCTCCATCTTTGTCCATTGAAGAGAAAACAAGTGTGAGTAAATCAGGGATGAAGTCATATCCCAACTGTTCCTTGGGAATCAACTGCAAGGCGAAATCCTTAATATAGGTATTGGCAAATGGGGTGCTTTTAAGGATGGCATAGGTTCCGCCCGACTCTCTTTTCAATTTGGGCAAATCATAGGGGAATACATTGTATTTTCCAAGAAAACCCGTTTCATGCAGTTCGGCACTCTCAACGCTTTCAGTATAGGTGATGGGTTCATTTAACGGTTTCCAGGTTCCGCCCAGATACTTATCAGCCAGTTTAAAATTATTGAAGTCAAGTGCCCAGGTTGGGTATTTATCCATGTAACCTGAGCTGGAAATCATATTGCCTGTGCTGTCATCCAACCAATATGCACCGTCAGCAGAATGCCCGGCTGCAAATATTGCAGCATAATCGTTCATCGCAATGCTAAAAACACGTGCCTTTCCTTTTGTTACAATTTTCAACCGATCTCCCAAAGTGGGAGTCATCAATTTGGATGCAGAGCGCTCACCTTCTTTTGAATTGGATCCTATGGTTGTACAGGTATGATCAAATATGCAGTCCGTCTCTTTATTCTTCAAACGGTCAATCCAGCTATCGTTGACAATGCCATGGTGTGATGGAGTCGTTCCGGTAAATAAGGTTGCCATTCCAACTGATGGGCGCTGTACAAGATTGTTAACATGGTGATTGGCGCAAATAAACCCTTTGGTATAGAGACGCCTGAATCCATCCTCTCCAAATTTATCCCAGAAACGCTCTATGTAGTCAGGGTGCATGTTTTCCACAACAAAACCAACGACCAATCTCGGGGCTGCCGCTGAAACAGTGGTATGCCCTTGTGCGCAGACAAAAATGGGTGAGATGAAGAGAAAAAGAATCCAAAGAGCTTTGTGAAACATACCTATTTTTTTAAGACAAATGTAACGACTTGAGTCGAACCGTCAAAAAACAATTATTTTAGCAGATTATAAAGTTGAAAATACTCGGAAGGAAGAATGAAACCAGTGATAGAAGTTTGTGTCGAATCATTTGAGGAGGCTAAAAGAGCTGTTCAGGCAGGTGCAACCCGCATTGAATTGTGCGATAATCTTGCTGTCGGAGGAACAACTCCCTCCTATGGAACAATAAGAAAATGTGTCGAAAACTTGACTGCTCCTGTAATGGTAATGATACGGCCCAGGGGAGGAAACTTCACCTATACGAAAGATGAATTTGAAATCATGAAAGATGATATTATACAATGCAAGTTACTTTCAGTTTCCGGGGTTGTCTTTGGATTATTAGATGAAGATGGGTCCATAGATGAAGCGCGGACCCGCGAACTCGTAAAACTATCCAGACCAATGCAGGTTACTTTTCACAAAGCCATTGACGAAGTTGATGATATCTTGAGAGGTGTAACGCTTCTTAAAGAGATGGGGATTGAGCGAGTTTTGTCTTCCGGGGGAAGAAGAACGGCAAAGGAAGGCATGGAAATACTTGATAAGATGATAAAATTGGCCTCACCCCGTCTAATCATCGTAGTTGCCGGACAGGTAACCCATGAGAATTTGGCGGAGTTTCAGAAAAAGTTAGATACCAAAGAATTCCACGGTCGGCGATTGGTAGCTATGTGAAGAAGGGGATTCGATTATCACCATCAAACAGGGAAAAGCATGAAATTGGATTGGAAAGGATTACTATTGTTTATCATCATTCTAAACTGGACCCATTTAACGGGTCTGTGCCAGTCCATTGATCTTTCAAGTCAACGATTGCCATTTCATGAATATGGAATAGCGCTCTATCGTTTGGATTCAGATACGCTATTTACCGGAAAACAAAATATTGTGATAGCCGAACTGAAAGGTAATGCCTTTTCACAATATACAATTGCCGTTGCATGGTCTGATTCCATGCTCAAAAGAACGAGTATCTTTGGAGAAGATTCCAAGGCTCTGGTTGCTTTAAATGGAAGTTTTTTTAATGTAGAAAAAGGTGGATCTGTAGCCTACCTTGAATCGAACGGGAAAGTTTATTCGAGAAACCGGGATAGAAAGGAGAAATGGGCAAAAACTGATTCATTGCTAAATGGAGCAATTGTTATCACCAATTCGGGAGATTTAAGGATTGAAATCGCTAAACTGGAATCTGTTTATGAGAAATCTGACTCTGAAAAGACCGTCTTGATCTCCGGGCCTATCCTGTTGGTTAAGGGTGAAATCTTGCCACTTGAAAATTCTGAGTTTTCCAGGAAAAGACATCCAAGAAGCTGCCTCTGTGAAACAACCTCTCACGATATTCTTTTCATCGCTATTGATGGCCGCAGCGACATCGCTTCAGGAATGAATCTAAGAGAGGTGCAACAATTTTTGCTTCGGCTGAACTGCAGGGATGCCATTAATTTGGATGGCGGGGGGTCTACGACACTATGGGTTAATGACGGTAGTACAAAGGAGATTCTCAATAAACCAAGCGATAAGGAGGGCGAACGACCAGTTGCCAATATTATTCTTATTAAGAAGAAATTAGACAATTAAGATCCAGAATATTACCATAAAATGTTCATCCATACTTTTAGTAATCAACATAAAATGAGTATGTTGGCATTTCATGCGAACTTTGATAGTAAAATTGTATTCGCATGAAAGTTTTTCGAGATGGGCTGAATGTAGTTATTGTTGGCACATTTGATTGTACGAACGATTATTGGATTATATTAATTACAAATAAACCATCAACTTTATCAAGTGCATTAAACCACAGAAATTGAAATTCTATTTTCTTGTCATTTGTTTGACATTTCTTAGAAGTCCCCTGTATTCAAAAGATATTTTCTTCCTTTTCTCGAATAAGGAAGCAGATGGTTGTTTGTACCAAAACGGTCTGGTTGCTGCAGATGGCTGTATCTGTTCTGTTTCAGAACCAGAAAGTTTTTGCAGGGATACAACGATCATTCGTCATTCCAGATCTTCGGAGATGATTAATAACAAAGGTCCTCATCTTCAAAACGAGAAATTGGATTCAATCAAACAGAGTTTTAATGATACTGTTTCTTCCGAAAAGAGATTGGATGATTTGGAACTAAACAATAATTTCTCAAGGAACCTGCTCGGATATTTTATTTCGTCCCCACGCAATTCAATGGTAGAATCAGGTGTTCAGAGCATCACTTATTTCAACCACTTCAGCGGCAAAAGAATAGCTTCAATCCGCTTTGTCAGGTTGCATCCATTTGGTACATCTCTGGAAGATACAACCTTGGTCGCAACGAAATGGATCGAGAAAGCTGGAAATCGACTGCACATGAATACGGCAAAAGCCAAACTTCGTATGCAACTGCTTTTTCAAACAGGAGAAAAGGTAAATCCGTTGCTGATGGCTGAAAATGAAAAGCTGATGCGTGATCTAAATTATCTCGAAGATGTATCCTTTCTTCTTGAGCCGGTTGAAAACAGCCCGGATGAGGTGAATCTAACCGTTATCAGCAAAGATAAATTTGAGTATGCTTTCAGCATGAGTTTAAGTGAGGATAACAGTGATGTGGAAGTTGTCAATGAAAACATGTTTGGACTCGGTCACCGTTTGAATTTTGGTATGGCTCAAAAGAATGCCTATTTACCTGAAATGGGTATCTATTTTGGATATCAAATCAACAATATTTTTGGAAAGTTCGTCAATTCGGCTGTTGGATATTCTGATACTTATCTCAAGAAAGGGTGGAATTTTCTCCTGGAAAAGAAATTTCTTACTTCAAAGGAGGTGAATGCAGGTGGATTCTCTTTTGAGCATATCTCAAAATACAATTATATTGCCGAGGACCATCCAACTCAGTTGGATACGACAGTGTCATATGTTACAAGCGATCTCTGGTGGATGCATGGGTTTTCCAACCCCAGGAACATGCTTAGCAAAACATTGGTCTCTTTTAGATATATTCATCAGGAGTTTAACCGAAAGGAAGATGACTCTTTTGGGCAAAGTGAGTTTTTAAGGAATCATGATTTTTTTTTGACAGGTGTCAGTTTTTCCAAAAGAAGCCTCTACAAAAATAACCTTATTTACGGCTACGGTGTCACCGAAGATATTCCATATGGACATTACTATGCTTTTACCACCGGTTTGGATAAATCCCAATTTGGAGTCTGGCCTTATTTCAATCTTTCTTTGAACAATGCCGTTGTTGACAATAAAGGGCGATATTATTGCGGAAACCTTGCTTTTGATGGGTTTTTGGACAATGGAAATATTAAACAAGGAACCATGCTTGCAAGTTTTGATTTCTTTTCCAACAAATTTTTTGCCTTTGGAGACCCAATCCGGGAATTTGTCAAGGTTGAATTTCTCGGAGGAATCAATCGATTCGAGGAGGAATACCTTACAATAGACGGAAGATTTGGAATCCGGGATTTTTATGCTCACGATATAAGAGGGAAAGCCCGCCTGAGATTCAATTTTGAAACTGTCCGTTATTTGAAAACAAATTTTTACGGATTTAAATTCACCAATTACCTTTTTACAGATCTGGCCTTTTTATCTGACAAGCCAAACACTATCCTAAGTCAGGATTTTTATGCAGGAATTGGGGCAGGTTTTAGAATCTATAACGAATCCCTTGTATTTAAAATAATTGATATAAGACTAACCTGGTTTCCGGTTACGCCTCCTGAAGGATTGAGTTCATTTGGTGCAAACCTGCAGGGACTTACTAAATCAACTTTCGACGATTTCTTGGGAAGAAAGCCTGAGGTTATCAGATATCAGTAAAAAATGCTCCTTGTCATGAAAGGCACTAACAACGAAGGCTTTGCCGCATGCGGCAAAGCTCTTTCGCATTTTCTATAATTTGTCTATTGAACCACTTTTCTAAGTGCAGTTACTAAATCATCTTGCAAGGAACGAATAAAGTAACTTATTATAATCAAAACTCTTACCTTGTATTTTTTATTCCAATTGCTTTAATATCTTGCTTGACTGATCACGATAGTACCCTTTTCTTGAGACGATTGATTTGAATTGAGCAATCGCTTTTTGCCGTTCCTCTATCCTCAGATAACAGAGCCCGATATACCATTCAGATTGTTCAACCAGTAGATTATCTCCATGTTGAACCACCTTGGAGTAGGAATTTATTGCCTGGTTGTACTCTCCGAGTTGTTGGTAAGCTATCCCTGAATAATAGTTGATTGTGAACCCATTCTGTTCAGTAAGAGGGATGTTTTCCAGACATTTGAGAGCTGAATGGAAATCATGCTTGTCCATGTCGTAAAGTGCTTTGTTAAGCCCATTATTGGCAACCAAAGCCGATCTGGATGCCATTCCACTGCTGCTATATCCCTGATAATATGAAGCATACAATTCCTGATCTGAATGACTTTTTCGTTGCATCAAGGATGAGAACACAAGCATCAGTATGACAATTGAGGCAGCCGCATACCAATATATATTGTTTCTTCTGGAAGGAACCAACCCAAGTTTATCATTGCTAAGATCACTTTCCACCCTGGAAATTTGCTGCAAATGAGTCCTCAAGGCCATTATATCAGCTTCAGCAATGGCTTTGTCGACTTCCCTGTGGAAGGCAAGATCGTCAGCCAGCCCGGAATTAGCCATTAGTTCATCCTCTAAGAGAGCCAAAGCCTCTTCATCCATCTGGTCATTTAAATATTCATCTATCTCGTCTATTGACCTGGAATGAGAATACTCATTCTGAATCATTTCCTTCAAAGCAGCCCGGAGACGCATGATATCTGTCTCTTCAATAGCTTTGTTGATCTCACTATGTAGATCTATTTCGTAGGAAAGAGCACTATTGACCATTGCTTCCTCCCTAAACATAATTTCAATTTCATTATCGAGCTCACCATTTACAAAATCTTCAATCTCTTCGAATGTGTGCTCATGTATGGATACACTTTGGGCTATGGATTTCAGATTCGCCCGCAGATCAACAATTTCTTTTTCTGAAACTGCATCCTTGATATCTTCAAACAAAATCTCGTCTTCAGCCGATAATGTTTGAAGATCGATTTCAATTGCTTCCTCAAGTTCTGAGAAAAGGTCATGTACAATCTCTTTAGATGCTACAGCATGATTCTTGATGTGAAGTTTTTGAAGATAATTTCCAACTTCATATTCTTCACTGTCAATTTTCAAATTGACGGCATTAAATACCTCCTCCGATAAGCCAAAATAGGCCTCAGTATCCATTGGACACTCATTCATGGAGGGGCTCCCAGTTTGATTGCTAATATTTTTCAATTTGTTTCGTAATAATATGATTTCTTTTTCACCTATTGCTTCTTCTACTTCCGAATACAATCTGATTTCAAATTCAGATCCTTGAACATCCTTAAGAAAAGATTCTATTAAATCAGATTCTGAGTATGTTTGATCTTCATCGGTAAAACTATTTGCAATATCTTTTTGAATATCAAGGTTCATTTTGCAAGATTTTTCATTTCACAAAAATATATGTCTCAACATTCTATTCTATAAACCTCAAAAGAATACGTCCAAAAGGCAATAACTTCTTTCCGATATGCGCTGGTAAATTTGATTTACCGAAGCTGAAAGAGAGCCGCAAAAAGGATCAATACTGAATTACTCAGGAATAAGTATTGGTACAGGAATACCGTATCCACCTTTTACTGATGCCAATTCTTCGTTGGAAAGTACTTCTACTGAAAGGTAATCAAAATTTTTCATGGTAAAAAGTTTTAAGGGTAATCACTCAGGAATAAGTATTGGTACAGGAATACCGTATCA
>Ga0118677_10014875_pt1 | contig 10890 bp, 20 predicted proteins | sample AliMusrvi5mmetaG_FD_86154 | JGI IMG/M metagenome (GOLD analysis project Ga0118677, IMG submission 86154)
TTGCACCACCTCTAAGAAGGGATTGCATATTCAATCCTTGGAAGCCTTGCGAACCACCTCCCCAGATAGCAGAATCGCCTGGGCGTGCTTCTTTCGGGGCTTCTGGTTGCGGGATGGGTTTTCTGGAGAGCTTGTCTTTGTCAACGCCTTTTTTGCGGGTTGCGTACTTTTCGGCTTGCTCGTATTCTTTTTCGGTGAACTTGTTTTTCTTGGTGAGGAAGCCTTCTTGGTGTTCGCCTTCTCGGGTGGTTTTGATGTCGGACATTCCGAACTCAATGGCAAGTTGTTTGGTGGACTTATCGGTGAACTTGGTTTTGTTGCTGATAAGGTTAGGAGCTTGCAAAAATACGACCATAACTTCTTCATGACAATCCTTCATTGGACATTGTGGTTTACGGGATTCAAAGTACCCATGCTTCGGACATTTGTAATCGTTTATTACTGCCATTGTTATTTCCCCTTCAGTTGCTCGTCAAGTGTTAAATCAGAATAATCATACTTCGGTTTAATACCCATGTTAATCTTAATCTCGCCATTAACCAATGTCAATTTAGATGATCTATGCAGTACTGGCTTAGCTTCTTTGCGGTATTGCACAAATAATGAGCAATCACGGTTCTGCATGATGGCTACTTCGCCACGAATCCACTCTTGATAGGCTTTTGATACCCGTCTTTGGACATATTCGGTCATTGGTTCGCTCTCATTGATAAATACATCCCGTAGGTGCGCTACTGAGATACCAGCAAGGTCAGCAAAAAGCGGAATACTAATACCACGCTCTTTATCCTTTAAAAAGCGCTTAATGATGCGTCTTAGCTCAGATCTAGGATGGATTTCCAGTTGTGTTGCCATATACTCCTATTCTTTTGAGGTAATCCGATACATTACGACCTACTGTGAGCTGTTCAGGGGTAAAGTCATCCTGGACACGGGATACTTTGCGGGTTAGCTTCTGGGCTATTAGCCTTGGCTGGACCTGCTCAGCATAGGCAGCGCAAGCTAGGGCAGTAGCAATTACCCGATCATCCTTGTTACGCCCTGATGCTTCAATAGATGACCCATCACGAATGGTGGTTTTCATCTCCTCAATGGTGTCCATATCCCAGATGTCTAACATCCCACGCTCAAAATAATCCTTCATGTAGGTGAGCATCCGCTCTTTAGTCGCTGCCGTAGTCATCCAACCAATCGAATTAGATAGCCCGCCTATGGTGTCGTTCCTGCGCCAGATGTAATTTTGCATATTGCCGTACACATCCATCAGGTCTTTACCCAACGCAGTACCCATTGCAGCAGCTTGGCGCTTGAGATTACGCAATTCATTGATGACCGCTTGACCTGGACCATTGATCTCAAGGTTCAGCGTAGAGTTTTTGTATGCACCAGCTAGGTGGGCTATGACCCACGCAAACTGATAGGTGTTCATTTCAGAGGTGGCAAATGTAGCAACTTGCTCAAGTCCATCAGCGTAAACCCGCAACACTTGGATACAAAAGCGGTCAGCCCAATCGCTACTACCGTAAGCTGGATCAGCGCCAATAACATAATAAGCAGTGTCAACTGGTTCTTCCCAGACTTTGAGAGTAGCCAATCTTTCAGTCGATTTAAGCACTTCCGTATCTTGAAAGTTAACGCCAAAGCTGTAGCGGTAATAATCGCAACTAACTTTCTTGAGCTTCTTGACAGCATCGGTACACCTCGCATTGGAGAAGAACGATGTTCCCGTCATCACAAAGGCGTAGTCCTCGGTAGGCGGAAACTCCTGATACATCAGGCTATCATCTTTGATCCCTTCGTACAACTTCCACCGCCACCACGCTATCTGGCGAGAATTGATCTCTACCCCATAGAGTTTCTTAATGTCCCGTACCCATTCCTTTTCCTCACCAGTGAGCTTGCCATCCCAATACACCTTGTAGGTCTGACCTTCAGGATCTAGGCTATACATCTCATTGCGCCACCATCCACAGAAGATTGCCCGTTGGGTTTTAGCCCGTTTAGCAGTGGTGTACATATCGTGAAACATATTAAAGCCACGAGCTGTAGATTCAAAGGTGTACAGCCGATCAGGGTTGGTTTCCGCCAAAGAAGCTAACAGGGAAGCTAGTCCTTCTTCGTCACCCCACGAGCTTGTTTCTGTGCCATGAAGGAAGGTGATACCTTTCCCACGACCCAAAGATCCTTTCGCTCTAAGCCCAGCGACTTGATAAAATAATCGACTGCGATTTTTGAGGGCAAGGGCGTTCCTGTTGTGAGTAAGGATCGGGATTTTGTACTCTTTGGGTAAACCATCCATGTACATTGCGAGGGTGCTTCTGAACATATCTCGATTTTCTTCGGTGTCTGTTGTGAGCGTTCCTTGCAGTCCTGGGTGGGTGAAGTGCCAATAAAGGTCAAGTGCGAGGGAGATTGTGGTGATTCCAAGTTGCCTTCCTTTCAGAATGACAAAGAAATGGCATCCATCTGCCAATCCTTTAGCCATTTCGTTCATTACATAGGTTTGAGAACCCATGAGGTTATCGAGCTTGCGTAAACCTTGCTCTTTTGTTTCAATTTTGAGTTGATTACAAAAATGATAGAAATGCTTGAGATTAAAGTCGCTCATGTGGTGATCCAAGGCAATTTACCGTCAAACTTCTCCAAAATGCGCTTGTTGCCTTCAATAAAGAACTCAGGCTGTACGCCACAGCTCCCGCCCATCCGAAAATGAAAGGTGTGCTTATTTGTAGAGGCAAACTTGGGAACAATACGGGTAGCTGCCTGATAAAACTGGCGATCTACCGTAGGATCAGGGCGGTTTAGCAAAATAGCCAGTTGTTTGAGGTATTCGGTTTTCATACCCCACATACACCAGTCCACAAAGCGATGTCCTGGGATATTCCAAGTATCGTGTAGCTCCCCGAGGGCTTCGCAGTTGTCATCAAACAAAAAGTTACCCTCCTTATCGTGAACTGATCTAAGGCTATAAGCCCAATCATAGCCCTCATCAATTTTATCCATGATACTTTTTACATGGTCAGGAGAATACCAATCATCGTCATTACAAAAGAAAGTGACATCCTCGGTAATCAATTGAGGTGCGCCAGCCAACCACCGTTGACCCGCATACCCATTGCCACCGATCTTGGCATCCCAATAGCACATCAGGACATCAGGATATAAACGCTTTAATTCGGCAAACTTATTAAAGTCTTGGTCACACAAGATGTAATGGGTGCAAGGGTAAGTTTGAGCTTTAACACTAGCAATGCAATTGGCTAACTCACCTTGTCGTTTGCCATTGGTTACGGTCACTACGGCTGCGGTTTTCAATTGTGTTTATCCAATCTCTTTGTTTCAAAGTTAGGTAAGTCCCAATAAGCCACTTTTAAACGGGCTGTATGGTTCTTAGCAAGGTCTATCAGGCTTGCATAGGTCATTGCACTGAACCTCTCTTTCCACTCGCTTGCCAAGGCAATTTTCTGCTTCTTGGTCTTGCAAGAAAGCGCCCTCATCATCTCGGTCTTGAACATCAGGCGCTCTTTATTTAAACGCTCAGTGTCTTGCATCCCCAATTCGTGCTGATTCAAGGCTTAATGCCTTGCATCCCCATCCTCTGGACCATCTAACAATGATTTGAGGTATTTGATTTCTTTTTCCGCAGCCATCAATAGCTCTGAGGACTTGGCATGAACTCGCATCAGCTCATGGAATAGCTTTTCTTTATCTAAATTCCACATCTGTTGCATATATTGTTTTTTGGCTAGATCGCCAGCTTTCTCGATGTACTGTTGGACAGACACCGCATCTTTTATTCCGTTCTCCATACTCGCACTCCTTCTTTGTCTTTTCTAGCGATAAACTTCTTATTTAACTGCTTGCCTGTACGGTAATTGGCATTACAGACAATTTGAATCTTCCCCGTTGGTATGAAAAAGCTCTCACCAATCTCCATTACCTTATATGGGTACACATTGCGCTTTTTCTCAGGGGGTATGGGAATATTTTTTTCTACTTCAATAGTCATGCTATTCTCCTTATAACTTAACTCATCATACACTACCATGATACACACATACAATGAATATCATCTAGGGGATAACCTAGTTCATCTTAATTATCTGCGTAGGGTTTGCAAAGAGAATCCTGATCTAGAGTTCACCCACCACTGCAATCCCATGCACCATGCACAGCTCACCCCCTTGCTTGAAGGTATGCCTATTAGCTTGGAGGGCTTAAGTATTCCGCCTGGCACAGTAAACGCTTGGATTGGTAGGGATAACTACTTTTACAACCATCCCCTACAGCATGATTGGGTTAACTTTCATCTGGAATGGTTTGACCATCTGTCCAACCTTCTTGAATTACCTTCTCCTATGGCTTGCAGGGAAGATCTACTCTTTGAGTACCCCGCCTTAAACGCTCCCATTCCCATTGAATTTGATTACCTCATCATTAACGCCCTCCCGCAATCAGGGCAATTGCCAGACTTTGATGCTCAATTCTTTAAGAATCGGGTACGCAATCTTCTCAATGAGGGGTTTTCTGTCATCACAACGAACCCTACAGGCATGGGTTTATCCACTTTAGAGATGGGTTTGGATGTAACGGGAATCGGAAGCCTATCCAAATACTGCAAGCATATTGAGGGTGTTGCTACTGGTCCAATGTGGACAACCTTCAATTGCTTCAATCTGGATAAGGTTTTAAGTCGTAAGTTCTATTGCGCTCACCAGAGCGTGAACTTAACCGACAACACAACTACGCTCAATAAACTGTAATTTTTTTTGGGGTGGACTCGGAAGGGGGCACGCACCTCACCGTACTCATGCCCAACTCAAAGGGCAAACAGTCAGCGTGCAATTGTTTAATCTATCCCAATCCCCTATTAGTTAACCTATATAGACTATCTAATGATGATTTAGTGAGAGAGTACCCGTACCCCTATTTGAATTTGATAAGAGCGCACGATGAGCAAACCTACCCGCCTTTAATCTTACCCTACGCCTTATCTATATATCTAGTGACTAAGTACCTATACAGTATATGAAATAGACAATAGACCTATATAGACTATAGATGATCTAAACATATATTATAGCTATGCAAACACTGTAGCACAATAATCGGCCCTTATAGTCAAATACTATCGGTTTTAAAACAACAATAGAAATATTTATTTCTAAATTGTTTACTTTACCTTGATTATTAACGTTAGAATCATTACATAGTCTATATGACTATAGATGTTAAAACCTAACCAGGAGTATTCAAAATGCTAAGAAACACTGAAAAAGCAATAACAGCAACAATCGTTAAAACAGCAATAGAACAAGGGTATCTAGTATCTGCTGGCGCTGGTGAGAGCGCAGACTGTGACCTTACCGATGATCTACAGACAGTATTAGATGCTGCCTTTTCTTATGACTGTGTAAATTTAGAACTAGATCCGAATGGTAATAAAAAACTAAATTCTGGCTGGATCTCACTTGATTTTTTTGAAGATGGAAAAAACATCATCTCAAATTATTCTGTAGGCATAGAGGATTTTGTGAAGTCACTCAACTACAAAAAAGTAGAGCTAAATCTTATTGATCTTTAAATCGTACTACCAGGGGGTGAGAATCCCCCGCCTTTTAACTTACAAGGAAAATTAAATTATGACTACAGCAAACCGCCCAAGCGTTTACGATCAAGTAACGCAAAACATTATCAGCAAACTAGAGAGCGGTATCGCTCCCTGGATTAAACCCTGGAAAGCAGGTACACCAGGAGCTGATCGCAATATTGTTTCTAAAAAAGAGTATTCAGGCGTTAACCGTTTAATTCTAGGCATGAGCGGATACAGCTCACCTATATGGGGATCATTCAAGCAATGGCAGGAAATGGGAGGCAATGTCAAAAAAGGTGAAAAGGGTACGCAAGTTGTTTTCTACTCTCAAGTGACTAAAGGTGAGATCAAGCCTACTGATCTTAACCCTGATAAATCTACTTATGCCTTGCTTAAGTCTTACTATGTTTTCAATTCAGATCAGATCGAAGGGCTAGAGATCACTAAGCCTGAGCCTGTTATCTCTACCTTTAATCCAGTACCCGCCTTAGATGATCGCATTTTAAAAACAGGCGCTCAGATCTCGCATGGAGGAGGTAGAGCGTTTTATAGACCTAGCTCAGATAGCATCACAATTCCAGATCGCTCTACTTTTTTATCTGAATCTCACTACTACGCCACTGTTTTACATGAGCTAACTCACTGGTCTGGTGCAGAGCATAGATTAGATAGAACCAAGGGTAAACGGTTTGCTGATAGTGCCTACGCCTTTGAGGAATTAGTAGCGGAAATGGGTGCAGCTTTCCTATGCGCTGATTATCAAATTGAGGGTGAGCTGCAGCATGCTGATTACATCGGAAATTGGCTGCAATGCTTAAAAAATGACAATAAGGCGATATTCAACGCTGCAGCACTCGCTCAGAAGGCAGCAGATTACATCAATAACCTAGATGCACTAACTAACCAGGCAGCAGCCTAGTATCAACTGATAAGCGCTTAGCAATAGGCGCTTATCGGATTGCTACTGGCAATCAATACCTAACTACTGGAGGATCTATGGATCAAGTAAGAGCGGATATAAAACTATCAACTGGCAGGATAGTAAAACATACCAGGCAGGAAAATGGATCGCAACTTGCAACGCCTACACCAGGGTGTTACGAGATGACTAACCAGGAATGGATAGAGTATTGCAGGATCATAAATGGGGGATATATTCCACGATACCCCATGCAAGGGGAGGATCTAACAGTATGAGCGCATTTGATAAGTATCAGGCGTATTGCTATAGAGCTGCTAAACAAGGGTTTCAAGCGTTATCGTTTAATTCTTGGCGATACTGTCATAAAGCAAATATCACGCTGTAGAGCGTTTAAGGGTTTAGATGATACTCACCTATCATCTACCCTTATTTATCGCCTTGGCGCTTGTTTTAAAGTGTTTTAAATTGATTTTATGGATTTGTCTTACCTAACCTAACTAATTTTCGAGGTATTTATGAGAAATATTGATATTTATTCAAAAGAGCGCCTAATCTTTATAAAGAAGAAATATTCCCTCATGCGTGTGCAAGGGCTGATAAGTAAAGATCAGTTAATTGATTTGGTAGCAGTATTTGGTGGTTTGCTACTGATTTGGTTACTCTTAGCATTGTGAGAACCCCAAAACCCCAATGAACCCCGAGAGAATAAGAACCTTACCCGCCTTACGGCAGGGGATCTCTTTTAAGAGAGAGATTATCGTTTATCTAAGTGCTTAACTAAAGGGGTGCGATCCTGTGAGAGTCCCCTAGATACTAGCCACTATGTTTATCCCTATCCATCATCTCAATGTTTAGGAGAGCTGGGTTATAGCTCCGTTACATCAAGGGCTAGAGCAATAAAAAAGGGCTTTATAGGTAGCTTTAGCTTGAACGGCTTGGGAAATGCCTCTTAATCATTTCCTAAACCCTAAAACCACCTATAAAACCCTATTCTGAGTGTTCAAGTCCTCAATGAATCGGATTAGATCATACTTTTTAAAGGAGTGCAACAATCAATAATTAACTAAGGGTAAACACCTATTGATTATTATGATTATATATGTTATACTGTATATGTAAGTGAGAAATCATTTACTGTTCTTTAACCTAACTGTGGAGCAAAACACCATGTCAAATAAATGGCGTAAGGAGTACCGCTATTCAGTCACCAAGAATGGCAAGTTTTACGATCAATACGAGGATCAAGACAAGGCAATAAATAAATGTCGAGAGCTTGAAAAAGCTGGATTTGAAGTAACGATAAAAAAGGTGGAGGTGGAAGTAATGCCTATAAGTTTGTTTAACGATATTTTTGGATAGCAGTATTTAGCCTACCCTACGGGGTGGGCTTTTTTATTTAAAGGAGTGCAACAAAATGAATAAAGCAGATAAAGATGCGCAGAAATGGCAAGAAATGAACCAAGCAGCTCAGTATCGGGAATGGATCAGAGCAACTGAAACAGGTACGCCTTATTACATCAACCCCCAAGGCGATGTAGTGACCGAAGATAAAAAAACAACACCTAACAAATAAATTGCACTAATCGTAGTAATGTAGTAATGTTCTAACTGTAGTACATCAAAGCCTAACTATATAAAGGAAATATCATGGAATATTGCGTTAATTGCAAACACCTAGACCAAGACACTTTACAGTGCTTGTCACCCCAACGCCCTCACGACATGGTGACGGGATTACAAAAGAAAATGACAGCAAACAATTGCCGTAACTTACCCATAAGCGGATGCGGGGAAGATGCGAAGTGGTTTGCTTTTGTTGAAACAGAAGATCTTGACGATCTATCCGCTATTCCATTTGGGAGTTAATCATGGCAAAAACACCAGGCAGTAAAAACAAACCTAAGACACCTTTTCCAGTGGTTGATAAGAAGATCAATGATGCTTACACCAAAAAAGAGGTGGATCGTCTTAAAAACCTAGTCGCAAGGCAAGATGACCTTATAGCTCAGATGCTAGATGAGTTAAAGCAAGAGCAAAACAAAACAGGCAAGCTAGGTCAAGAGTTAGAAGATCTGGAAGATGAGATCGACAGTTGGAAAGAGATTGTTAAAACCATTATGGAGGTGGTATGAACGATCAAGCAGATTTTGCACCCCAAGTTAGAAGGTCAGCTATCTGGTCAGGTGACAGTCGTAAAGTCGCTAATGGCAAGATGGTTGATGTAATCCTTGAGAAACAGGGTAAGAAGGAGTTAAAAGACCTCTCAGGCATTGAAGCAGTGCAGATGGGTCATGTTATGCAACCCTTGATTGGAAAGCTGGCTCAAGATCGTTTAAAGATGGAGTTAAAAGATGCTGATTATTCGATTACCCATTCAAAGCATACTTGGTTTAAATCTCATTTTGATTTCATTAGTGCTGATGGTGGTGTGCTTGTTGAGGCTAAAAACTACAACGCAGCAGTTCGCTCTAAGTTCGATCCCGATACCAATCGGATTCCTGATGCTGATTACGCACAACTTGTCCACGAAGCTGCTTGCCACAATGTTAATCGGATCTTTTTGGCTGTTTTATTTGGTGGTCAAGAGTTTCATACCTTTGAATTTACTATCTCAGACCAAGAAAAAGATGACCTCATACAGAAAATGGCTACAGTTTGGGGTCATTGCCAAGCGGGTACGCTTCCGCCAGCAGAAACCATTGAGCAAACCAAGATCATTTACCCGTCATCCTCTACTGCGGTGGTTACGGCTACACAGCAAGTTGAGTTGGCTATCGCTCAGTTACGGGATGTCAAGAATCAGATTAAACACCTTGAGGCTACTGAGGAGCAGATTGAAGTGGCTGTCCGTAATCTTATGGGAGAGTGCCAAGAGATTAGAACAGTGGATGGACAGACATTAGTTTCTTGGAAGTCCTCTAAAAGCTCTAAGAAGTTCTCATCATCACTGTTTCAAAGTGCTATGCCCGATATTTACGATCAGTTTGTAGTGGAAACAATGGGCAGTAGGAGGTTCTTAGTCAAATGACAAATAAAAACGATTGGAATTTCAAAGAGATGGCAGTTTTGGACTTTCGCTATAGAGAAGGTGAAAACATAAAGAATTTAGCCAAGTTTTACGGAGTTACGCCAACTAGAGTAAGGCAAGTTCTTGACAAATACTTAAGATTCTTGAGGTATCAAACTACTTGCGTATTAGGAAGGCAAGAAAATGAGCAATATTGATATAGCAGTTTGGATCATGGCTGTGAGTTCAGTCATTGACACTATTTACACCTTATCGGAGATTATTCATGTCTAACATTGTCAGTTTTAACGAGATGGAGCAGATGGCACAAGCAATAGCCAAGTCTGGTCTGTTTGGTATGAAGGACACCAACAGCGTTCTAGCGTTGATGGCGGTAGCACAGGCGGAAGGTTTACATCCCGCGACTGCTGCTCGGGATTTTCATATTATTCAAGGTCGTCCCGCTTTGAAAGCCGATGCCATGCTGGCTAGATTTCAAAATGCTGGCGGTAAGGTTGATTGGAAGGAGTACACAGATGAACGAGTTACAGGAGTATTTGAACACCCTAATGGCGGTTCTCTTGCGGTTACATGGACTCTTGAACAAGCTGGACGCATCGGATTGGTCAAACCTGGAAGTGGATGGCAAAAATTTCCTCGCGCAATGCTCAGAAGTCGTTGCATCAGCGAAGGAATCCGTAGCGTCTTTCCAGGAAGCGTCACAGGATTTTACTCACCCGAAGAAGTAGAAAGTTTTGAAGATAAGCCTTTGGCAAAGGCCGTCAAGGATATGGGTTCTGTGATTCCAAATGTAATGGATTTGTCTGCAATACCAGAAGATTTGGTGGACGCTGCTTTGCCATTATATGTGCCAGGCATGGACGAGCCTTATGCGCGTTATGTTTGCCAAGATGATTGGATTGATGGTTTTGCTGAAATGCACGCCAAGATTCATGAGTCACCCAAATTTACGGCAGAGGAGAAATTTGAAAAAATTAAACAATTTAGGGCAGTAAATGAAGAATATACAAAGTCTTTTGACGGCAATACAACCGCAAAATTCTTATCCAAGCTTGCAATCCACAGAAAGGAAATCAAAAATGTCTAATGGACACATCGCCCAGATGGGCAAAGGCGTTCTTTTTATGAACGAGAAAAGAACTAGTGACAAATCACCAGATTGGAAAGGCACAATTTTGCTTTCCGAGGATTACAAGGCGGGTCAGGTAGTTAAGTTGGCGGGGTGGACTAAAAACACCCCTAAAGGGCAGTTAATCAGCTTATCGGAAGATAACTGGAAACCACCCACACAAGCCGCGGGAACTTACCCTCGCGAAGTCAATGACAACGATGTACCTTTTTAGGAGT
>Ga0118677_10014876_pt1 | contig 10889 bp, 7 predicted proteins | sample AliMusrvi5mmetaG_FD_86154 | JGI IMG/M metagenome (GOLD analysis project Ga0118677, IMG submission 86154)
ATATACTCAAGGAGAAGCTCGGAAAAGCATTATCAGAAGTAACAAAAAAGCGCGCGGCCCGGTAACCGAGATATGAGCTATACAGAGGGGCTACGGTAACCGTTTATTTTGAGCTATAACGTACTGCTGTTGCAGTGATTTTTTAGCATCAAAGATGGCGGTATACTTCTTTTTCTAGGAAACCGCATTTTCCTACTAAAAAATCTTCTACGCAATCCTTCATTAATCCTCTGTTAAGGTAAGCGTGGCGCGGAATGGCGAATGCGTAGCCGGTGGTGATGTGTGTTATTTTTGTATGCTTTGAACCATCAAGCGATATATCGAAACCTCCAAGTTTTCGAACAGCGCCGAACACATCGTCGGGAGAGCAAGAAGCAAGCTTGGGTTTTCCGTTTCGTGGTTTTGGCACAAAAGTATGTGGGAGCTACTGTACCATCTCTCTTAGCGTTAGCGTGGTTTCGCTGCCTCCTTTTTTCTCAAGTTGCTTTTCCATAGATATCAGTTTATTAAACATCTGCTCCATTTGAAGATGTTTATTGGAGAGCGGCAGATAGAAGCCCATTTCTTTCCGCAACTTATCCGGAATATCCAAATAACAAAAAATAGCGTCGTTCATCATAACCATCAACTCAGTCATATTGGAGGCTTGCGTGTAGCAATGAGAAATTTTACCGTCCGGCGTGGATATTTTTGCCCACAAACCGTCTTCGGTGCTCGAAACACGCGCAATGACGCGCACCGGCAAAAGCGAACGAAAGTGTTTTATTTCTTGAGCCGTACTCATACTCGAACTATACCCGCAAATAGTAAAAATATCCACTCAAAAGCCGGGTACAACAAAAGCCCCCTCTTGGGAGGGGGCTTTTGTTTCAGCCGATAGCTGCTCTAGATCCGGAGTGGATTAGAAGCCGCTGGACGGGAGACCCGGGACGTAGTAACCGTTTACCCAGTCGATGTCAGTGCCGACGGCGGTGCCGGTGGCATTGTCAGACCAGAGCAAGTTGGAGCCCGTCGTCGAGGTTGCAACATTACCAGAGAGGTTAAGGTTGTCGGAGATAGTGCGACCCGGAGTCGTGGTGGCGTTATAGCCAGCAGGATTCGTTGTCGAAGCGTTATCACCAAGAACCGTTGCACTCACTGTCCAGTTGTTAGCGCCAGCGGTCGGGGCAACCGTACCAACTACTGCGAAGTAGAGGGTGGAACCAGCGGACACCTCGAGAGGTGACGTCTGGTAGAAGGTTACCGTCGGAGCCGTAATGAGCGCGGCTGCAGTGCCGCCGAACTGACCGCCAGTCGTACCCGGCACGTTTGCCGGCTGCGAGTAACCGGAATCAGTGTAAGCGTAGAGCTTGAGGCTCGTAACCGCGGCAGAGGTCGTTGCGAGAGCAACAGCGATCTGATCGAGGCCAATAGAACCGGCAGCGTTCGCGGTGATGCTGAATTTCTTCAACACCTGGTTGGTGCCGTTCGGGTTAGCGGAGACGGCAGGACCCATTGCGAACGTCGGGAAGCTCTTGAACATCTGGACGCCAGCAACACCAGCAGTTGCGCCGGAGTTGACCGTCTGACCGGAAGAAGCACCAGAACCCTGAGCGTTGAGCGGATCAACCTTGATCACATCGCCAATACCGCCGGACGCACTTGCGCCAATGGTCGCGAGGTCAGCCTTGATGGTCAGGAGCGTATCCGTGTCCTTGGTCAAAGCGATCGGAGCATTGAGCGTAGAAGTAGCGAAGGCAGTCGTGCCGGTGAAGGTCATCGTACCGACCAAGGTGGAACCCTGGTAGATATACACCTGGTTGAGGTCGTTAACACCGGAGTTGGTGGAAGCGCCGGAACCACTGGACCTCAAGTTACCGGAATTGGTGAGCTTGAGGCCGAGCTTGGTGAGGTTGATGTTCTCGTTGGAGGCGCGGAGCTTCAAGACGCCGACCGTCACACCACTCGTACCTGCTGAAGCAAGGGAGTAGGACGGGGACGAAGAGTCAACCGCGACTGCGAGCGTACCGCCAGTAGTGTTAACCAGCTGAAGGCCGGAGGCACCGGTGGGAACAAAGAGGTTCGTGTTGAGCACAAGCGAGTTGCCGGACTGAACGCCAGTGACCGCAGTTACGCCTGCTGGACCGTTGAAGACGCCGAAGGCATAGGAGCCTGCATTGCCACCGGTGGCAATGTTACACTTAACCGTCAAAGTCATAACCGTACCCTTCGGTACCGTAAGGGAATTATCGAAGGTGAAGGTGGTTGCATTGGTGCCAGCCGGAGTGGGGCCTGCACCGTCGTTCAATAAGACCGTCGCGCTAGAATTAACAACGTTACCGCCGGTATTAAGGGTGGTAGAACCGTTGTAAATCTGGCAAGCATTGAGATCGAGCGGAGAGGCATCGCTACCAATTTCGAAGAGCTTAAGCGAGTTGAGTCGGATATCTTCACCGGACTGGGAAGCATCCAACTGGACATTACCCAAGGTCACAGCCTGACCGGCGACGATCGTTTGAGCGATCGGGTTCGGAGAGGAAGTGATGGTGAAGTAGGCACCCTTGACCGTCATCGTGTTCATAGTAACGACGCCACCCGGGAGGATAACGGTGTTACCAGTCGTCTGACCGGTCGGGTTGGTCCAGTTCGTAGCGTTGGCAGTCGTACTAATAGTAATAGTACTGCTGTTCAACCAAGCGGACGGAACTTTACCCTTGAGGGTATAGGTGTGGAGACCAACCGGGAACGTAACGGTATCCGTGAAGGCCAAAGTCTGACCCATAGTACCGGTAGCGTCAACCGGGCCGGCAACAACGGCGCCATTCTCATCAACAATGGAGACGGAGGTCAAATTGCCTGCGCCGCCAGTCGTGGAGGTAGCGACCGTGAAGGTAAGACCGGACACCGAGACCGGCTCACCGTTGAAGCTGGTCTGGAAACCGCCGAGCACCGTGTTGTTCACGTTGACCGGAATGTTCGCAGACGCAACCGCGGTGGCGTTCTGAATGACCGAAGCCGTACCGGCCTGGATGTTGGTAGCGTAGCCGGTGTGGAACCACGGAGAGTTCGTGCCGTTCGGCGCGATACCATAGCCGTAGAGCTGACCGACGAAGTACACATCCGTGACCTTGTCGATATCGAAGATGATGCTGCGCTTGGCGGAGTTCGTGCCGGTGATGTCACCCTGCACGTACGCGTCGACCGAGTTGCCCTTCGTGATCAAGATACCGTTCGGGAAGACCGAAGTGTAGTACTTACCGGAAGTATCAAGCGTCGTCGGATACGAAGTACCGTTGACGACCGTCACCACGTTACCGAAGTCCGAAGCACCGGCGGTGCCGACCTGGCGCCAGCGGATGCTGAAGAGCTTGAGGTCTTCAGCGGACGACGCGGTGAAGCGAAGGCCGGAGAAGCGGATGTTGGTGTCACCGATGGTCTTGGTCTGGTCGCCACCCGGGTCATAGGAAGACGTGGAGGTGGAAACCTGGCCGACCGCGAGAGACGCGTTGATGGTCTGCTGAGCACCGGAAATCGGGAGTGAACCCGCGACCGGAACGCTCGTGTTGACCGCAACGACCTGCAACTGCGCGACCTGGCCGGCGTAGGCGGTCAAGCTTGCAGCCATATTGCCCGCGACCGTGTAGGTCATCGTGGCACCGGCGGCGAGCGTGAAGCCATCACCAATGTTGGCCTGGTGGTTGCTGTTGAAGGTGTGGGAAATGCCAATCTGAGCACCGGTGCTGTCCAAGAGGACGATACCGGAGAAGACCGCATCCTGTGCGAGACCGGCGCGCGCCACCGTAACACTGCTGACCGTTACCGCACTGGCGGTATTGTTGGCGAGTGTGAAGGTGGTGAACGGAACACGAGCCGCGTTGTTAGGCGCGAGCGTGTTTGCCGGCTGGGTCGCCGCCATAGCTACCGTGAGACCAGGACCAGCCGGAGCCGGGGTAGTGGTCGTGGTGGTAGTCGTGGTGGTCGTGGAGCCAGCAGTCGTGGAGGTCGTAGAAGAAGTCGAGCCACCCATCGCATTGAGAGCCGCGCGGGTCGCAGGACCAACGAGACCAACCGACGCGAGGCCTTTCGCCTTCTGGAACTTCATAACGGCCGCCTTGGTGGCCGGACCGAAGACCGTACCCTCCATACCCGGAGAGCCGGCGCCTGTCTTGGCAACCTGCGTAGCCGGATCAGCGTTCAAGAGAACCTGAAGAGCCTTGACATCAGCGCCGGTAGAACCGACCTGAAGCGTGCGAGTAAAAGTCGTGCCGGTCGTAACCGTACTCGAGGTCGAGCCGGTAGTCGGCTGGCCATTGAGAGACGCTTGCACGTCGCTAACCGTCTTAGCGTCAGCACCGAAGGACTGGAGGAGCGAGAGGATCGCAGACTGCTGGGAAGCAGTGAGGCCCGCGGCAAGAGCCGGAGCCGCTGCACCAAGCGTCATAGACGCCATCATCGCCACACCAATCGCGCCGGCCGCAAAACGAGCAGACACTTGTGTGAATTTAGTCATAGGTTAAGTAAAGATTTCTAAACGAACTTATAATGCTATTTTTTAATGTCCGGCTTTATTGCGGGAGCCGTACATCCATCGCGGACATACGCGCTCGGACAACTTGCGCCGAATATGCAATCTACCCGTCTTGCCTGCACCGGGACGCGCCGCCGCTTCAAGCGTAAAGCTCTGGCGACGGCACATACCGGCTTTGCGAGACGTTTGGTAGGTAAGGTGGGAAATCGTTGCGGTCGTGCAGCCGTGAAGGGACAGAGGTGGGCAGGAATGATGCTGCATCGCGTGTAACAGCGACACAACAGCACGCGCAATAGATGCGCTTCGTTTGTGTTCTCGATTATTAAATTGTCAAAGTTCTAACCGTTTCTTGGCGCTCAACCGCAGGTTCCTCGCCGGATATTTCTGTACCTGAGATACAGTATACCGTTGGAGCAAGCGGTGCGCAAAAGCATTCTGTGGAAAACATATTCGTTTCCCACAGAACATACGTATAGTAGCCCAAAAGTGGTTCAAAAGCAACCAGGGGCTTGCATTTTTAAAAGGAGGGTTTTGCACTTCTCCCCTCACGGGGAGAAGATGTCTCGCGAGGCTTTGCGAGTGAGACAGATGAGGGGTGTCGGCCTCTTTAGCATCATCCTCCCCTTAAGATCTCCGCAACTTGGGGCGACACCCCTCACCCCAGCCCTCTCCCCGTGAGGGGAGAGGGGGCAACCCCGCTACACCTTCAGATACACGCTCCATCTCCTGTCCCCCTCTTTGCGAACCTGACCGAGCTGAATGAGGGAGTTTAGTTCTCGTTGGATTGTTTTTTCGCTGCAATCACGGATGACTTTGGAGATATCTTTAATGGAGACTCTCCCCTGATCGGAGACTATCTTAAGCACTTCGGCGCGGCGAGCGGTATTGGCTCCGGGGGCGGGCGGGCGCGGCGTTGGCGCCGGCGCCTGTCCTTTAAGAAATGCAGCGACAGCCGAGGGCGGCAGTGACGGGGTGTGCGGGTGCGATTCCGCGGGAGTGTGGTGGGTGGGCGGCAAGAATACCGGCGCTTCCGGCGCAATCACCGGCACGGAAAACGTCTGTGCATTGAGCGAAGCCGGCGAGGTAGTCTGCGCTATTTTCTCTGCCAGCATTTCATATTCGGCGGCAATAAGCGCCGCATTTTTCTCTTCCAAAAAACTATGCGAGACGCACAATCGCACCAGCGACAATAGACTGTATACCAGGGAAAGCACCCGGGCGGTTCCGCGTTCGCGAGCGGCAAGCTCGGCGATATCCTGCGGCAGCGCGGCACTCTGTTTGCGCAGCGTGTGCGCGACGGTATCTCCCCTGTCACCCACCATTTGATCGTCGCACAAAAACGCAACCGCGTGCGCGATCTTCTCTGCTTTCAAATAACAGAAATACAAACCCTCTTGTCCTTTGAAAAGGCTTGAGCTGATTGAGATTTTATGGAATGTGTCCGATACGGAGTGCGTCATATTTTTGGTGGGTTCTTGCGGTGTCCCTTTCAATGTCTTTTATCATTCCTTTACGAAACAACGGACATCAGGGACGCTTTGATTGTACTTGTAGGACAAGGCGGGTGCAAGGGAGAAAATACAAAGGTGAGACCTATGTAATGACATAGGTCTCACCTTTGTATTTCCTTGGGCTAACCACTAACACCTACCTAGTGGTATAATTTCTCTATATGGCATCTAGAAAAAAGGAGAAGGAGGTGGCAGCCAACAAGCCGCGGCACTGGTATGTGCCGTCGCAGACGCGGCGGGCGGTGGTGGCGGTGGTGCTGGCACTACTCGGACTCTTTCTATGTTTGGCACCTTTTAGTCTTGCGGGCGTACTTGGTAGTGGTGCGTACGAAAGCATCTTCGGCTTCCTCGGCTGGGGCTATCCTATTGTGCCGGCACTCTGCTTCCTCTTCAGTATCACAATGCTGCGGGAAGAACCGTGGGGTGTGGCAGCGCTGAAAATCGTGGCGAGTGCACTGTTCTTTTTCTCCGGACTCGGCAGCGTGGATATTGTCAGCGGACACGGCGGCTGGCTCGGACACGCCATTTCCGCTCTCTTTATTTCGTGGCTCTCGGTGTATGCGGGCGGCATTACGCTCGTGGCGCTCGCCGGCATCGCGGTATTGGTACTACTAGAGGGGCGCATTTCTTTGGCGGTGCTGACCGCTATTGCTGCCGCACCGTGGCACGCACTACGCGCAATCGGTCGCACATTCGGACGACTGTTCAGGAAGAAGCAGGGCGACGCTACTGCCGAGGACGCCGGAGGCGAGACTATTGCACTCTCCGCATCGGAAACCGACGCTGCCCCGGCCGAAGCTGCTCCCGTCGCCGCACCCGAAGCTGTCGGCGAAGTGCCCCCTGCCCTGCCCGAAACGCCGCTCCGCTCCACCGCGGACACACCGGAGGTGCCGCACGAGCACCAGGTTCCCCGCCGTTCCGCCGCCGATGAACTGAAAGCATTGCTCGGCTCCTACAACGCTCCCCCGCTCTCGCTCCTGGCGTGCGACAAAGGCAAGGCGAGCGTCGGCGACATTAAAGCGAGCGCCAACATCATTAAACGCACGCTCCAAAATTTCGGCATTATGGTGGAGATGGACGAGATTTCCGTCGGCCCGTCGGTGACGCGCTACGCTATCAAGCCGGCAGAAGGCGTGCGCCTCCAGAAAATTATGGCGCTGCAGCAAAATCTTGAGCTGGCGCTTGCGGCGCATCCGGTACGTATCGAAGCGCCGATTCCCGGCAAATCGCTCGTCGGCATTGAGGTGCCGAATTCCGCCAAGGTGACCGTCGGTCTCGGGACGATGCTCGCCGCGCCGGAGTTCACCAACTCCGACAAACCGCTCCTCGCCGCCCTCGGTCGCGACATCGCCGGCGTATCACATTTCGGCAACATCGCCAAAATGCCGCACCTCCTCATTGCCGGCGCGACCGGTTCCGGAAAGTCGGTCACCATCCACACGGTCATCACTTCTCTTTTATATAGAAACGCTCCGCAGACGCTCCGCCTTATCCTCATCGACCCGAAGCGTGTGGAGCTCACCTTGTATAATCGTATCCCGCACCTCCTTTCGCCGGTCATCACCGATCCGAAACGCGCGATTGCGGCACTGCGCTGGGCGGGCAAGGAAATGCAGCGCCGCTACGACATTCTGGAGCAAGTCCGCGTGCGCGACATCGGCTCGTATCACACCAATATCTTGAAACCGGCGCTTGAGAAGCTGCGCGAACTGAAAGACCGCGGCGAAGATGCGCCGGAAGGAAAAGTGCCGGAGGGTATGCCGTACATCGTCATCGTTATCGACGAGCTTGCCGATATTATGCAGACATTCCCGCGCGAGCTCGAAGCGGCAATCGTGCGCCTGGCACAGATGTCCCGCGCCGTCGGCATTCACCTCATTCTCTCCACCCAGCGTCCGAGTGTGAATGTTATCACCGGCCTCATTAAAGCGAACGTGCCGGGACGTATCGCGCTGCAGGTGGCGTCACAAATCGACTCGCGCACCATTCTCGACCAGGCGGGCGCGGAAAAACTGCTCGGCGCGGGCGATATGCTTTTCCTCGGTTCCGATTCCAAGCCGGTGCGTTTGCAGAGCGCATATATAGATGAAGTGGAGGTTAAGAATGTTGCGGATTACATCGCCAAACACACCGAAGCGGAGGTGCCGATTGATTTCGGCGGGCCGTCGGCGGGTGCGATTTCCATCAGCGAAGGCGGGCCGGCGTTTTCTTCCGGCGGAGGAGGCGGGCACGGCGGCGGCGGTATGGGCGACTTTGGCAGTGACGACGGCTTCGGCGGAGGCGACGATGAAGAAGTTGATGACACGATGTACGAAGCGGCGAAATCGGCGGTGCTTGAAGCCGGCAAGGCATCCACCTCGTATATTCAGCGCAAACTCCGTGTCGGGTATGCGCGCGCGGCGAGAATGATGGACGTCCTGGAAGAACGCGGCGTCATCGGCCCCGCCGACGGTGCGAAACCGCGCGAGATCTTGATAGGTCACGAGTCCGGCGGCGCAACACCGGGAGCTTCCGCCGCTCCCACACCCGCAGTGCCCGCCTCACAAGGATTGCTGCACGACGATGATTTAAGGATCTAGCACAGAGCCAATATGAGACAATCTCCCCTGCGCACACTGCTTATCTGGGGCTCCGCCCTATTCGTATGCATTCTATTTGTCGGCTACGGCCTTTTTGAAGCACGAAGACTCATCGAAGGCCCGCGCATCGTCATCGATACGCCAAAAGACGGCGAAACACTGTCCGACCCGATGGTGCATATTTCCGGCAACGTACAAAACGCCGCATTTCTTTCCATTAACGACGTCCCCGTGCTCGCCGACGCCCAAGGCAATTTCGACACAGAACTCACGCCCCCACCCGGCTACGAGGTCTTCAAAATATCCGCCACCGACCGTTTCAAAAGAACGAAAACCATTCTGTTGCACGTACTTGTACTGGTACCTGGTGCTTAATTCCAGTACACTATATGTATTACCTCTAACTGACATCTTATGGCACCCAAGAAACCGACGACTCCGAAAACTTCCAGCAGCAGTATTGATGCCGCGATTCGAGAAATTCAGACCAAGTTCGGTGATGAGGCCATTATGAAGTTGGGCGATGCGCCGAAGGTAAGCGTCGATGCAATTCCCACCGGCTCGATCGGCCTCGATTGGGCGCTCGGTATTGGCGGGTATCCGCGCGGCCGCATCATCGAAATCTACGGCCCGGAATCTTCCGGCAAAACCACCCTCACGCTCCACGCCATCGCCGAAGCACAAAACCGCGGCGGCATCTGTGCATTCATCGACGCGGAACACGCACTCGATCCGGAATATGCCAAGCGCATCGGTGTGAACATCAACAACCTCCTCGTCTCCCAGCCGGACAACGGCGAGCAGGCGCTTGAAATCGTCGAGTCGCTTGTGCGCAGCGGCAAGGTGGACATCATTGTGGTGGACTCCGTTGCGGCGCTCACCCCGCGAGACGAAATCGAGGGCGATATGGGTCAGTCGCACGTCGGCAAACAAGCGCGCCTTATGTCGCAGGCGCTCCGTAAGCTCACCGCAATCGTCGCCCGCTCCAAGACCATCGTCATCTTCATCAACCAAATCCGTATGCAGATCGGCGTTATGTTCGGCAATCCGGAGACCACCACCGGCGGCAAAGCGCTCAAGTTTTACACCTCGGTGCGCCTGGATATTCGCCGTATCGCACAGATAAAGAAAGGCGAAGAAATCGTCGGCGGCCGCCATCGTGTTAAAGTCGTAAAAAACAAAGTCGCGCCGCCGTTCCGCCAGACCGAATTTGATCTGATGTACAACGAAGGCATCTCGCGTGAAGGCGAGCTCCTGGCGCTCGGCGAAAAGTTCGGCCTCATCCAAAAGAGCGGCGCTTCCTATGCCTACGGCTCCGAGAAACTCGGCCGCGGCTACGATGCCTCCCGCACCTACCTGCGCGACAACAAAGATCTCTCCCTCAAACTCCTCAAAGATATCGAAAGGAAATTCATCGACAACGCCGCCGGCGGCCCGAGCAAACCGTCAGAAGATGAGGGAGAGGAGCCGGAGGAGTAGGGGTGGTTTGGTCTACCCCTTCTCCCCTCACGGGGAGAAGGTTGGGATGAGGGGTGAAGGTCTCTTGAGCACTACGCTCCCCTGAAGCAGGTACAACTTCGGGCTTCACCCCTCACCTCGGTCCTCTCCCCGTGAGGGGAGAGGAGGCAGCTCAAAACCCCCTACGCCCTTGCGTGCACCGGGTTGGTGAAGCGTATGGAGCGGGCGGCCTCGAGTCCGAGTGAAGCAAAGGCGAAGATGCCGACCAGTAGCGCCGCTTGCACCATCAGTTTCGTTTGCGCCACCGCAGCGAGGGCGAAGGCTGCCATTGTGCCGAGGCCGCCGTTGGCGACCGCTACAAAGTTGGCGGCGACGTGCGGGACCGACACGAATGCGGCGACGCCGACGACCGAAAGCGCGAACGCATATACTTTGAGCGCCGTGACACTCGTAAGCAAGCGCGCACCATACACCACCCGCACGCTCGCCATCACATTTTTTTCAATAGTAGAAGCCATATATTAAAAATTATTATTTAATGAGTGTATTGGTTTGCGCCGCGAGCGTCTCGTAAATCTTTCGGAACTCGGCCTTGGCGCGATGCACGCGGGTCTTCACCGCGCCCACCGACACATTCTCGCGCTCGGCGATTTCCTCCTGGGTAAGGCCGTCTATAAAGAAGAGGGCGAGCGCGGCGGCAAACACCGGCGACATTCTCGAAAGCACCGACGCCACCAAATCCGTCAGCTCCTTTTTCTCAAATTGCCGGAGATTGCGGTCGGGAATAATCGCCCAAATTTCTTCGTCCAACTGCACACCACTCTGCCCCTGGCG
>Ga0118677_10014878_pt1 | contig 10889 bp, 6 predicted proteins | sample AliMusrvi5mmetaG_FD_86154 | JGI IMG/M metagenome (GOLD analysis project Ga0118677, IMG submission 86154)
ACTGAAATCGCGAGCCTCCATAACGGAGCAAACTGCTGACTGGAGAGCCGGATGCGGGAGATCCGCACGTCCGGTTCGGAGGGGGGAGCGGGGCGAAAGCCCCGTTCCTACCTCTATCGCCGCGTGGCTGCGTGCCTCTGGCCGCAGGCCGTGCGTGCCGCGTCCCGCGGCGCGTGCCAAGTGGCTGCCCATGCTTAGAGAATGCGCCGGGCTGGGCGCACGCCGAATTCACTTTCGCATGGGCGCTGCGGCCGGAGGCGCGCAGTCACGGTCTGCGGCGAGACGCCGCAGCTACGCCGCGTGGCTGCGTGCCTCTGGCCGCAGGCCGTGCGTGCCGCGTCCCGCGGCGCGTGCCAATGGCTGGACCATGCTTAGTGAATGCGCCGGGCTGGGCGGACGCCGAATTCACTTTCGCATGGGCGCTGCGGCCGGAGGCGTGCAGTCACGGCCTGCGGCGAGACGCCGCAGCTACGCCGCGTGGCTGCGTGCCTCTGGCCGGAGGCCGTGCGTGCCGCGTCCCGCGGCGCGTGCCAAGGGGCAGCCCATGCGGCGAGACTTCTCTTGGCGCTTGCATTCGCCTCGCATGAGCACTGCGGCCAGAGGCAGGCAGCCAGTGCGAACGCCCAACACCCGTTGCAGTCACAAAATTTTTTAAGTGGTAATGGCCGACGCTGTCGCTAAGCTCGCGACCTCATGCAAAACTCGAATGTCATCCGTGGATTGTTGGCCGTGCTTGGCATGGCCGTTTCGATGGCCCAAGCGGCGGAAGTGCGCACATGGATGTCGCGTAAAGGCGGCACGCTGGAAGCGGAATTGGGATCGCTCACCGGCGATCAGGTGACGCTTGTGACCAAGGATGGCAAGGAGCAAAAATACAAAGTAGAGGACCTGAGTTTGGCCGACCGCCAGTATCTCGTCGAATTCGGTGGTGCGGAAGCCTCTCTCATCACCAGCGGCGCGCCGGGCCTGCCGGAGAAGGATGTTCACATCGATACCGCCACGATCAAGAAACTTCCCACCAAAATGCACCTGGGAGAAACCAGCGACCTATTGGTGTTCGACTTGGTCCAAAGCACCCATTTTCTGGTGGCTAGCGCGGGCAAAGTCCGCGGCCAGGACACGGCCGATACCGCAGAGCGCTTGTGGCACGGCATGGCCTTCCAACACATGAATTTCCGCAAGGACTGGGGCGATAAACGCATGCTCATTCTGCTGGTGGACGAACGCAAAATTTACAAATCGCTAGGCGAGTGGTACGTGGCATTCCTTATCAAGGAAGGCGACCCTGATGGGGCGCAGCGGGCCAAGACGGTGTGGCAGAAGGCCGGATCCAACCAGATTCGAGTGCCCGAAGACACCACCAAGGAGTACAACCTGCATCCCGGTGCCATCCTGTTTAATATCACCGAAGCAGCCAGCTACGCCAAATCACTCGGGCCCTTCCCTACCCATTCGATATCCAGTGTGCTGCTCAGCAAACAAATGAGCGGAGTCAGCTCGTTCGGCGCAGAAGGCTATTTCGCCATCCTCACCGGCCATTCCTATTTCAAGGAAATCAGCCTCGCCAAAAAGACGGAAACCCATTTGCTAGATGTGTCCGGCACTGGCAATGACGAGATCAGCTCCAAGGCCGGCTTCAAGGACGGCACTTCCTGGGCCAAAACCCTCCGCCCCCTCGTCCGGAAAGGCAAGGTCAGTGTGAAATTGGAACCCATGCTCAAATGGACCGGCGCGGAACTCAATCCCGAACGCCTTGTCCTTATTTATTCCTTCGCCTATTACATGGAGAGCGATTCGAAGCGCCTGTGCGCGTTTGCCAAGATGATCCGCCGGATCGAGTCATCTAACCAAATTCCACCGGCTGATGAAATCGCCAAAATCTTCGGTTTTGAAACTGTTGCCGCGTTTGAGGCGGACTGGAAAAAATTCATCACCGACGGAGAATTCAAATAAGTGCAATCCATGATCCTGAAATTTTCACGTGCTCTGGCGCTGGCCGCCCTATTCGTTAGTACAACTTCCGCCCAAACGGTACCCGACAAGGATTACCGGGACTTTAAAGGCAGCAACGGCAAAGTGATCCAAGCCGTGTTGCTAGACAAGACGGACGCCGATGCGGTGTTGCTGCTACGCGACGGCAAAAGGACCACCATTCCCCTCGAACGGCTCAGCACGGAGGATCAGGAGTATGTGAAAGACTGGTCCAAGGACAAGGCGGTGTTCGTGCAAAAATGCCGCGGCCTGGCCATCCGACAGTTGCTGGAACTGCGTGGCTATGAGTCCTTCGAGTTTCGTTTGCAAAACAACTCGATTTTCATCGACGGCAAACTCAACGGCAAACCGGCGCGTTTCCTGATTGATACCGGAGCGGGAACCAGCTTGTTGCATGCGCCATTTGCCACCTCGGTGGGTCTGGCGGTAGGGCCGATGGACGAGAAGATTTTCGGGGTTTCCGGTGAGGCACCTGCAGGCTGGACACCGGTGCCAACCATTCAACTCGGAGAAGCCGTGTTCAAGGACCGGCGGATCCTGGCAACCGACCTGCTAAAGGATAAACCGCCGGGCACCAAGTCGCGCGAAGATGTCATTTTAGGTGCCGAGTTTATGAACAAGTTGGATGCGGTCATATCCTATCAGGACCGGCGGATATTCCTGCGGCCGGACCGCTCGGACGAAAGTGACGTCAAGGCCGGCAAGGGGGATGAAGGGTTGGCATTCCGCCTGTTCAAGACCAAGGAAGGCAAGACCCTGCGCGGCAAGGTCGTCTCCAAAACTGCAACGTCCGCCACCATCGAATTGGTTGATGGTAAAAAGAGCCAAGTCTTCATCGACAGTTTCGTGAAGGAAGATGCGGAGTATGCGAAGGCCTGGAGCGAAGCGGGTGCCTTCTTCCTCCAGTATTGCCAGAGTCTCACGATCCATGAATTGCTCACCCTCCGCAAGTACCAGTCGTTTCAGTTCGAGCGCCGCGATAACCATATCTTCGTCGAGGGCTTCCTCAATGACAACAAGGTCACCTATATGATCGATACCGGCGCCGATAGCAGCCTGCTCCATATCAGCGCCGCCAAAAAGTACGGCTGCGAAGTCGGCCCCTTGAACCAGGAAGTCTGGGGCATCGGCGGAAAACAGGCCGCCGGCGTCACCAATATCGGCAAAATTAAAATGGGTACCGCCGTTCTAACCAACCGGAAGGTGCTCGCCACCGACATGGTCCGCCGCGGCGAACCGGACAACCTCGGTTATGTAGGTCTCTTTGGAGCGGATTTCATGCGCGAACTCGACACGGTGATCACTTACACCGAAAACCGAATCTTCCTCATCCAGCGCTGAGACGGACAATCGGCAATTCCAGAGAGGCCGCGCCTCAGACGCAAGACTTGAAGACATAAGAGCAGAAAACTCGACCTGACGACAGCAACTTTTGCTTTTCAAGGACTCTATACCCAAACAAAAAAATTCACCTGAGGACTCGATCCCTGGTCTTTCAATAAATCCAGCACCGATTCCACGATTGCGGAAAAATCTTTCTTGATAAAGCCGCGGTTTTTCGGCGGTATCTGCCCCACGCCCACCCCTCCATCCAACACACCATGCACTCGCGACGTTCGTTTATGCTCAAACTAGTGGCTTCGACAGCAACCCCCGTCCTGCTGGGCGGCCGGGCTGTGGCCGAAAGCCCGCCACCACCAGCAAAACTTGAAGAAGCCGATCCGGTGGCGACGGCCCTGGGATTCAAATTGGACACGACCAAAGTGGACGCGCAGAAATACCCGCGCCACGCCAACGACCAGCTATGCTCCGGGTGCACGCTCTATCAGGGCAAGGCGGGCGAAGCCGTGGGCCCGTGCCTGACAGTGGGCGGCAAGTTGGTACCGACAGCCGGATGGTGCATGGTTTACGTCAAAAAACCCTAAGAGAGGCCTCGACTCAGACCCAAGACCCAAGACCCAAGACCCAAGACACAAGACACAAGACACAAGCAAAGAGCTTGACCTAACGTCAGCAACTTTAGCTTTTCAAAGACCCAGGCGAAGCCTCACACCAAACCCAATCCTATGATGAAATCTCTCGTCACCTCAGCCGCTTTGGCGGCCATGTTGCAAACAAGCGCCCCCGCTGCTGAGGCGGATTGGGTGGACTACCCAGGCGCTAGCGGTCCCGGCAAGGGCAAGCATATTGTGCTCATCGCCGGTGATGAGGAGTACCGCTCCGAGGATGGTCTTCCGATGTTAGGCAAGATCCTGTCCCAACGCCATGGCTTTGATTGCACGGTGCTGTTCTCGGTTTCGCCCGAGGGCCTGATTGATCCGAATGCAGGTGCCAGCCTCAGCCACCCGGAAGCCTTGGATTCGGCCGATGCGATCGTGATGTTGATCCGCTTCCGCAAGTGGCCTGACGCGACGATGCGGCGATTTGACGCTGCGATACGCCGCGGGGTGCCAGTGATTGGTCTGCGCACCAGCACTCACGCCTTCCAACTGCCCGACTCTAGCGAGTTCAAGGGTTATAACAGTTTTGGCAAGCGTGTGCTCGGCGAGCAATGGGTGAACCACTGGGGCGGACACAAGTCTGAGGCCACCCGCGGCATCATTGAAGCCGCCAATTCCGGCGATGCCCTGCTGCACGGCGTCACCGACGTGTTCGCCAATTCCGACGTCTATGAGGCGGCCCCCCCTGCCGATGCTAAAATCCTGCTGCGCGGCCAGGTTCTCAAGGGGATGAACCCCGGCGACGAGGCAGCCAGCTATTCCAAAAAACGCGCCGATGGCGTCGAGCAACCCGTCAATAGCCCGATGATGGCCGTGGCGTGGAGCCGCGAGGTCAAGGGCGAGGCGGGCAAAACCAACAAAATCCTCTGCACCACAATGGGTGCGGCTACGGATCTGACCAATGAAGGTTTGCGGCGTTTGGTGGTCAACGGCGTGTACTGGGGCTTGGGACTGGCGGTGCCGGCCAAGGCGGACGTGAGCCTTGTTGGGAGCTATGAGCCGCTGATGTATGGCTTCGATGGTTTCCGCAAGGGTGTGAAACCCTCATCTCACAAATAATTCCGCCGCAGGGAGTTTTTTTTCAAAACACCCCTTGGCAAGGTGGGGAGTTGAGCTACTTTCCGCACCGCAATCAAACCTATGAATCCACTACCCTTTCGCTTTGCCGCTGAAACTTATACTTGGTTTATGAAAGACTCCGGTCGTGCCCATGCCGGGCGCATCGGCCACATGATCGAGGTCACCGCACGCGGCGGATTTGACGGGTTTTCGCCGAGTCACGGCTGGATGGGCGATTTTTTTGATGCGGATCGTCTTGAGCGTGGGCTCAAGGATGCGGGGTTGGATCTGGCCGCCATCGCGCTGGTGCTGTCGTGGAATAGCCCTGAGGAAACCGCTCAGGAACGGGCTGAAGCAGATGCCACCATCGCCTTGTTGAAGCGTTTTCCTGGTGCCATTCTGTGTACCGTGCAAATGCCAGAAGGCCGTCATGATCTGGAACAGCGCCAAAAAAACCTCGTGGCAAACCTCAATACCGTGTCTCGGCGAGCGGCGGACGCCGGGGTACCGGCAAGCTTTCATCCGAACTCCCCGCATCATTCCACCAATCGCACGGAGGCGGATTACCGGACAATTCTTGAGCAACTCGACCGCTCAGTCACAGGTTGGACGCCGGACGTCGGGCACATGGCCAATGGCGGAATGGACCCGCTGGCCAAGATGCGTGAGTACGCCGAGATGATCAATTTGGTGCACTTCAAGGATTGGGATGGCCAGCCTGAGTTTGCTCTGATGGGCGAGGGCAAGGTGGACTTGGTAGGTATTACCCAGTGGCTGTTGGACCGGAACTATGACGGCTGGATCGTTTGCGAGGACGAGGCCGAACAAGCGATCGAGGACCCGGATGGGGTGACCTTACACGACGGCAAATGGATCAAGGAAACCTTGCTCCCCGCCTTGAAACGCTGAAGCCTCCGCCTCCCATGCCTGTCATTAGCACCAACGGAATCAACCTCCACTATCAGGAATGCGGCAGCGGCGAACCGCTCCTGCTCATCATGGGCATCACCGCTCCCGGTGGCGTGTGGGAAAAACACGCAGAGGCTTGGTCTGAAAAATTCCGCTGCATCCTGCCCGATAACCGGGGGGTCGGTCTCAGTGACCAACCCGCCGGGCCTTATACCAGCGCCATGATGGCCGAGGATTGCATCGGCTTGCTAGATGCGCTTGGCCTCCAACAGGTGCGGATCGTCGGTTGCTCAATGGGCAGCATCATCGCCCAGCAACTCGCATTGCGTCATCCCCAACGGGTTCGTTCGCTCGTCCTGATGTGCCCGTGGGCCCGCTGCGATGCTTATGCCCGCAGCATCTTCGAACACATGTGTGCCATCAAGGCCCGCCTCCGGCCCGAGGAGTTCATGGCCTATATCCAATTGTTGATCTTCAGCAAACCAACGTGGGATGACCCCAATAGCCTCGCCGGCTTGCTCGACGGGCGGCGACAGGCGGCAAGCGCCACCCTGCCCCAACCGCTCCATGCACTCGAAGCACAGGCGGCGGCCTGCATCAGCCACGATACCCTTGCCGATCTGGGCAAGATCCAGTGTCCGACGTTGGTCATTGGCGGCACAGCGGATATTTTCACGCCGCGCTGGATGGCCGAAGAAGTGGCCCATGCCATACCGAACGCACAATTGCACCTCTATGAAGGTGCCGGCCACGCTTTCCATTGGGAACGCATCGAGTGTTTCAACCCATTTGTTTCCCAGTGGCTGGAGGCTAACTAACACCGCCTCGAAAGCCTCTCCTTGCGCGGTCATTTTCGCCGCCTTTCACCCACCAAGCCTCAAGCGCAGCTCGCTGGATTTGAACTGAATTGCCCGCTTCACTCCACAGGCATGTGGCTGCGGCGATTTTAGAAAAAATTAGCTTTTTTGAAGAAATGGTTGGAATCCTGATGTATATGAGGGTGGCCTGAGTACCTGTGTCATTTCCGATATCAGCAACGAGACTGCCAGATATGTGCAGGCAGGACAAACGCCACACATTCCCCAATCGTCATGAGAACCATCTATCTACGAATTGCCGCCCTGCTCCTCGCCTGTGTCGCCAGCCTGGCGGCCGACGAGAAGAAACATATTGTGCTGATTGCCGGGCGTCCGAGCCATGGGCCCGGCGAGCATGAGCACAATGCCGGGGTATTGCTGCTGGCGAAATGCTTGCGGGAGAACGCAGGGCCGTTGGCGGAGGTGAAGGTGCATTTGAACGCTGAGTGGCCAGCTGAAGCCGAACTGCAACAAGCCGACACGATATTGATCTATGCCGACGGGGCGGGCGGGCACCCGGCCTTGCAGGACAATCATCTGCAACAATTGTCCAAGCAAATGGCCCGGGGTTGCGGCTTCGTCTGCCTGCACTTTGCGGTGGAAGTGCCTGTGAAACCGGGTGGCACTGAGTTCAAGAACTGGCTCGGGGGATATTTCGAAACGTTCTGGTCGGTCAATCCCGTGTGGGATGCCAGCTTCAAAGACCTCCCCAAACACCCGGTTTGCCAAGGGGTCAAACCGTTTGGCACTCACGACGAATGGTATTTTCACATGCGCTTTCAAGATGGGATGCAAGGCGTGACCCCGATTCTCAGTGCCTTGCCACCGCCCCAAACCGTGGCCAACTCAGACAGCGACCGCAGCGGCAATCCCGCTGTGCGCCTCGCCCTCAAAAACCAACTTCCTCAGCCCACCGCCTGGGCCACCGAGCGCCCCGACGGCGGTCGTGGCTTTGGTTTCACAGGCGGCCATTACCATCAGGGATGGGCCAATGACGAACAACGCAAACTGGTGCTCAATGCCATCCTCTGGAGTGCCAAAGGGACGGTGCCGGCCAATGGCATCGACTCCAAGATCAGCGCCGAGGATCTCTTGGCCAATCTCGATGACAAAGGGCAGGCTTCGGCCAAAAAGCCAGCTCCGCCCCAAGCCCCACCGCAAGCCCCACCGGGCGTCGGATATGGTGTGGAAGACGCGATCAAGAACATGGCCACGTTTCATACTCCCCCAGGGCTCGAGGCCTCTCTGTTTGCGGCGGAACCGATGATCCAGAACCCAACTAACATCGATATCGACCACCGCGGCCGGGTCTGGGCCACCGAATGTGTGAACTACCGCGGCTATATGAACCTGCGCGATGAGGGCGATCGCGTCGTCATCCTCGAATCCACTCGCGGCGACGGCATCGCCGACCGTGAGAAAACGTTTTTTCAAAGCAAGGTTCTAACCAATCCGCTTGGCCTGTGCGTGCTTCCGCAAGCCAAAGGCACCAAGGTCATCGTCAGCGCTGCCCCCAACGTCTGGCTGCTAACCGACAAAAATGGCGACGATGTGGCCGACGAGGCCGTGGTCATTTTCAAAATCGGCGGGGTGTGGAATTACGATCATCAAATCCATGCATTCACGCTCGGGCCTGATGGTAAATTTTATTTCAACGCGGGCAATTCCATCACCGAGCTGATGTGGCCGGATGGTTCGATCGTCAAGGACATGGATGGTCATGAGGTCACCAACCGGGGCAAACCCTATCGGCAAGGCATGGTGTTTCGCTGCGACATCGACCTGAACACCGGCAAGGCCAGCCACATCGAAGTGCTAGGCCATAACTTCCGCAACAACTACAAAGTGGCGGTGGACTCATTCGGCACCCTCTGGCAGAGCGATAATGACGACGATGGCAACCAGGCCGTGCGCATCAACTATGTGATGGAATACGGAAATTTTGGTTACACCGACGAGTTGACCGGTGCAGGCTGGCAGAGTGCGCGCAGCAACATTGAGGCGGAGATTCCGCGGCGCCACTGGCATTTGAACGATCCTGGCGTCGTCCCCAATCTGCTCCACACCGGTGCCGGAGCCCCCACCGGCATCGTCGTCAATGAGGGCTCACTGCTCGGCGAATCCTTCACTAACCAAATCATCCACTGCGATGCCGGGCCGCGCACGGTCCGCGCCTATCCGGTGACAAAAGACGGTGCTGGCTATCAGGCAACCATGGTTGATATCCTAACCGGAACAGACAACTGGTACCGAGCCAGCGACGCGGCCATCGGCTGCGATGGTTCGCTTTTCGTCGCAGACTGGTATGATCCGGGCGTCGGCGGCCATGGCATGGGCGACAACGTAAAAGGCCACATCCGCGGCCGCATCTATCGGGTGGCACCGCCAGGGGCAAAACTCAGCGCACCCAAGGTGGATGTGAGCAACCCCGCTGGTGCCGTCGCCGCACTCCAATCCCCTAACCGGGTGGTTTGCGGTATGGCTTGGCAGGCGCTCCACGCCCAAGGCGAGGTGGCCGTCGGTGAACTCAGCAAACTCTGGCAAAACCCTCTGCCGCGGATGAGGGCTCGTGCGCTGGGCGTGCTGGCACAAATTCCCGGCCATCAGATCAGCGCTCTCACGGCCGGGTTTCATGACGCCGATGCCGACGTGCGCACTTGGGCCCTTCGCCTAACATCCACGCTGGCCCGCAGCGGTTTGATCGATGCTGCCGCCCTCAAAGAGCCGATCGAAAAATTGCTGCACGACCCGAGCCCGGCAGTGCGCCGACAGATTGCGATTTCTCTTCACGGGCAAAAGGATGTGGCGCATTTCTGGAGCATCCTCGCCCAGCAGCACGATGGCAAGGACCGCTGGTATCTTGAGGCCCTCGGCATCGGATCCATGGGCCATGAAGATGCGTGTTTCGATGCTTGGCAAGCCGCCGTCGGTGAGCACTGGAACACTCCCGCCGGACGGGACATCTTGTGGCGTCTCCGCTCTGGCAAGACCGCAGCCTATCTGGCGAAAATCCTCGAAGATCCGGCCGTCGCCAGCGGCGAAAAGGCGCGGTTTCTGCGGGCCTTCGACTTTCTGCCAACCTCGCCGTCAAAACTGTCCGCACTCATCGAACTGGCGGGCAACGGCTCCAGTGCCGAAGTGATCCGGGAGGCACTGTTGCGCTTGAAAGGCAGCTCTGGCCCGGAGCTCGCCACCGTCATTCAAGCAGCTCTGACAAAATCTCGCGGCACATCACAGTTTGTGCAACTTGCCCGCGATTTCGGCGCAGCCGGCCAAGCTGCCGCACTGCTCGATACTGCTGTGGCCATCGCCAATGACCCCGCCGCCAACGACGCCATCCAGTTACTCTATCAAGACGCCGAGGCTGACAAGATCATCGATGCCGCACTCACCGGCCCCCATGCTGCGGGCGTCGTTGCAGTGCTCGGCAGCAGTGGCACCGCCCGCGGGCTGACACGCCTCGGGACGCTACTATCTAACACGCAAGCCTCGCTTGAGCTACGCCAGCAAGCGGTGCGTGCTTTCTCCCGCAGCCAAACAGGTGCCACGGCGCTTCTGAAGTTAGCCAAAGACGGGCATCTGCCTGCTGAGTTGGCAGCCGCTGCCGCCAGCGCGCTGCGCCTTGTGCAATATCCCACGCTCACCAGCGACATTGACGCGATCTTTCCGGCCCCGGCGGCGCTCGGCGGAAAGACACTCCCGGCCATTCCTGAACTTGCCAAGATATCAGGCGATGTGGCGCAAGGTCGCGCTGTGTTCGAGCGTCCAGAAAGTTCATGCATCACCTGCCATCGCATCGGCAAGCTCGGGGTTGATGTCGCCCCTCCGCTAGACGCGATTGGTGCCAAACTCACCAAAGAACAACTCCTCGACTCCATCATCAACCCCAACGCCAGCCTCAGCATGGGCTTCGAAACCACCCAACTCGCCCTCAAGGACGGCAGCACCGGCTTTGGCATCGTTCGCAGCGAAACTGCCGACGAGTTGATTCTGGCACTGCCTGGTGGCACGACCCAGAAATTCCGCAAGGCCGACGTCACCAAGCGCGAAAAGCTCACCACCTCGCTCATGC
>Ga0118677_10009274_pt1 | contig 10888 bp, 1 predicted proteins | sample AliMusrvi5mmetaG_FD_86154 | JGI IMG/M metagenome (GOLD analysis project Ga0118677, IMG submission 86154)
AGGGCGGTATTCCCAGTTGGTGGCGGCGAGACTGGGCAGGCCGCTGCCGCCCGGCGCGCTGTCGGACTTGCCGATATAGGTGACGGGGCTGTTCCACGTGCCGGTTAGAGTGGTGCTGCCCTCGATGGTGTAGGTCACCCCGTCGATGGTGGCGGTCTGGGCGTTGTTGGCGTTGGCGGTGAAGGTGACGCTGGTGGAGCGGCGCACCGCGCAAGTGAAGGTGAGTTCCTTTTGGCCGTCGGCGTTGTTGTCCTTGAGGGTGGTGAAGAACAAGCCCCTGCTGGTCGAGGCGTTGGGCGCGCCGTCGAACGCGAATTCGGCGAGATTGGTGACCCCGTCGTGGTCGGGATCGGCGCCCGGCAGGCGGTCGGCTGGATTAGGAATGCTGCTGGAGTAGCTGTTGATCCAGGTTTGATAGGGAGAGGAGGTGCCGGTGGCGGCGGTCCACTGCAGCACGACGTCGTCCTTGCTGTTGGCATCGGCCACGCGGGCGACGCTGAAGGTTCCCAGCGCGCTGCTATAGCTGCCGCCGGTGATCGCGCCGAGGGTGAGCAGGTCGGTGCCGCCGGTGCCGGAGACCCCGCTGAGCAGATCGACCAAAGTCCAGGATTGATTGGAACTCCAGAAGCTGTTGGTGAAATTGACCGTGCCGCCGAAGCTGAGGTCGAGGGTGGCCCCGGGGGTGATGGCAAAGGTGCCGCCGGAGACGTTGACGCCGTCGAAGGAGGTGCCGCGCGCGCTTGATACGTTGTCGGTCAGTTGCCACTGCAGATGGGAAGTGGCGGCCAACGCCAGGCTGTTGGTGAAGGTTTGGATTGCGATGCCTGAGCCGCCGGGTGCCTCAATGCCTTGGAGGGTGGTCGAGCCGCCGATGCTGCCGCTGCCGGCCAAGGTGGCGGAGGACTGGACGGTGAGGGCGGAGTTGGCGAGGCTGCCGGCCGCGCCGATGGCCAGCGTGCCAGCGGCGACGGTGGTGGTGCCGGTGTAGGTGTTGACGGCGTTAAGGTTGAGCGTGCCCGCGCCGTTTTTGGTTAGGTTCATGCCACTGCCGCTGACGGCCCCGGAGATGGTTAGATTGTCGCTCAGGCTGGTGGCCGTGATGGTGGCATTGCTGGCCAAGGCGAGCGGCGCGCTGATGGTTTGGGAGCCGGCGGCGGTAATGGTTGGGGTGGTGCCCGCTAGGGTGATACCGGTGCTGCCACTGCCCTGGGCAATGGTATAACTGCCGGCGTTGTTGAAAGTCAGCGCATTGAGACTGGGCGCCGCGCCGTTGAGATTGACCGTCACGCTGCCGGAGGTGTTGCCGAAGGTGGCGGTGTCCACGCCGGTGAAGCCCCCATCCAGGCCGGGTGCGACGTGCACGCTTGCGGCTTGCGAGTCGTTCCAATTGCTGTTGGTGCTCCAGGTGCCGCCGGACACGCCGCTCCACGCCATCAGGCCCGAGTACACCGTGCCGGTTAGACTCACCGTCTGGGTGCCGATGGCGGTGGTGGCGTAGCCGCTGGTACCGGTGCCATCGGAGTTGAGCGTGATAGTCGCCGTGCCGCTCTTATTGCCGACGCTGGCGGTGCTGATGCCCGCGAGCAGGCTGGTGCTGTTAGTCGCTTGGGCGCCCAACTGGATGAACGCGCCGCTGACCACCGCATCGCCGGTGGCCGAGCCGATGCTGGCGTTGAGTTTCTCGCTCAAGCCGTCGGCCGCCGCGGTGTTGGTTAGACTCAGCGCCGTGCTGGCCGTCGCGCCCACATGGAAAGTCCCCAGAGTCACCGGTTCGGGCGTGTGAGCGCTGGCCGTCGCGAGCCGGAAAAGAGTTAGATCCACGGAACCGTTGGTGGTGCCGTTGTAAACCACGCTTTCGTGCAGAGTCGCGCTCAGCGGGTTGATCACGCTGGCAAAGGTGCCGGTGCGCGAGCCGGTGAAGGTGATCAGGCGGTAGCTACCCGCACCGGCAGAACCCTGGCTGTTGGCCCCGGCATTGTCACTGAGCGCGAGCGTCGAGCCTGTTAGAACGAGGTTGCCGGTGACCGCTGTGCGGTCGGAGACCCCGGTGGCGGGAGTGGCGAGCGGTCCCGCGGTGCCGAGCTGGGCGGCATAGGTGCCGGCGAGGGCCAGACCGGTGCCAAAGGTCAGGGTGCCCACCGAGTTGCCCGGTGCCAGGGTGTTGCCGGAAGTGACGGTGACCCCCGGGGTGATGGTGCCGGTGCCGCTGAGGGTGCCGCCGGTGCCGGCGAAAGTGGGGGCGAGAGTCAGGGCCGTGGTCGAGTTGTAGTTGAGTTCGCCGCCGCGGATCGTAATTCCGGTGGTCGAGTTGATCGTCCCGGTGGCAGCGATGGTCAACCTGCCGCCGTTGACCGTGGTGGCACCGCTGTAGGTATTGGCGGCGGCGAGCACGACGGTGCCTGGGCCGAGCTTGGCCAGGGGGGATGCCGAGGAATTGTTTTGGATGCTTGCGTTGATGGTGAGGTTGCTGGCGGTGTTGTTGTCAATCAGCACCAGTTCGCCGCCGGCCGTCGCAGACGTTAGAACGCCATTGCCCGCCGCCGCGCCGATGGTCAGAGCGGCCTGGCCGCTGGCGAGCATGATACCGCCGGCTTGCAAGGTTTTGCTAAGGGTGTCCACGGTGGCGGCGGTGGTGGTGTTTTGCATCAGGGTGCTGATGGTGGTGGGCGTCGCGGCGAGGGCGAGGATGGCACCCGTACCGGCGCTGTTGATGCGCACGTTGGTGGTCGCGCCCGTGGCGATGGTGCCGCCCAGGGCGGCGATGTCCGTATAGGTGCTCAAGGCAACGATGTTGTTGCCGCTTTTGGTGGCCCAGTTGCTGCCGACCGTGGCGTAGGCGCCGAGGATGCCGTTGACGAGCCCGGTGGTGGTGGTGATGCCGTTGGTGGTGGATTGGGCGCCGGCGGGCAGGGTGAAATCAATGTAGCCGGCGGTACGGGTGATGGCCCCGAGGGCAAGCAAGGTGCCGCCGCCGCCATTGGCGTTGACGCTGATGACCGAATTGCCGGCATTGCCCACGTTGAGCGTCAGGCTGCCTAACGATTGAGCCGTGGTGCCCGACGCCTTACCCTTGACGCTGAGGGTGGCACCGGTGAGTGTCACGGCGGTGCTGCCAATAAGCACGCTGGTCGGGCTGTTGACGCTGAAATCCAAGGCCAGTGTGCCAGCCGAGACGGTGGTGGTGCCGGTATAGGTGTTCGCTCCAGTGAGCGTTTCGGTGCCGATGCCGATCTTGGCCAGATACAGGAGGCCGGTTGCGCCATTGCGCAAGACCCCCGAGAAGGTGCCGCTGGCATCGCCGTCGCCAACGGTCAGGTGCCCAGCCGCGGCGGTATCGCCATAAACCGTGCCGGATCCGTTGAGGCCGTTGATCGTTTCCGAAGCACCGACCAAAGCCAAGGTTCCGGTTGCGGCGATGGACACGTTACCTTTGCCGAGACCATTGGGAATGATATTGTTTGTCCCGTTGGTGAGAGTGCTGAGGATGCCCGAGTTGATCGAGGTGTCGCCACTGTAGGTGTTGTTGGCGTTGAGGGTCACGGTTCCGGTGCCATACTTGTCAAACGAGACCTTGCCGGTGCCGTTGTCGGCAATGACCGAGTTGATGGTTGCAGCGCTGTTGGCCGTGACCGTCAGGTCGCCGGCAGTGTTGTTGTTCGGGCCGCCGGCGGTGAGGGTGCCGTCAGTGCCGCTGACGCCGATGGTTTGACTGCCGCCAGCCAGCAGGATGCCACCCGCTGCGCCCAGGCGCAAGATGCCCTGGGTGAGGCCGTTTCTAACATCGACGGTGCGGGCCGTGCTGTCGTTGAGCACCAGGGTGTTGAGGTCGATGGTGCCGGTGGCGGCGAGGGTCACGTTGTTGGTGGTGGTGCCATCAATTTTGCTGTTGGCAGCGGGCGCGCTGGCGAGCGTGGGAGCGGAGGCGGTGCCGCTGGCGGCGGAGTAGCCGGTATAGGGGACGATGCTGCTGCCGTTGTAGATCGCCCAATCGGTGCCTCCGGAGGTTGCCCAGGGGGTGAGGGTGTTGGTTCCCAGCAGCGTGCCGAGGCCCGCACCGGTGATCGTTCCGGTGGTGCCGAAGTTAATCCCGCCGCCCGCGCTGCGGGTGATGGCACCGCTGATGGTCAGAGTCTTGCCGGCGGCGGCGCTCCAGGTCGGGAAGCCCGAGATGGTGGACAACACGGGACCGATGGTTGTGTCCACGTTGGCGTTGATGCCGCCCAGCGGGACGCTGGTCAGAACGCCTGGGTCCAAAAGGCCGCCATTGAAGGTCACGGCGCTGCGCTGGAGCGCCCCGGCGTTGGTCACCGTGAGCGTGCCTCCGTTGAGGATGGTCGCCCCGGTGGAGAGGTTGGACCCGGCAAGCGTGAGCGTTCCGGCATTGACCGTGGTCGCGCCGGTGTAGGTGTTGGCCCCGCTGAGAATCAGCGTGCCGTTGCCCAGTTTGTTCACCACCGTGGGTGCCGTGCCATCGGCGATGACCGGAGTGACCGTCAACGTCTTGGTGTCGGCGACGGTGACGTTGCCGGTGCGCAGCGACAGAGCCGGGCCGGCGGCGATGGACGAGGTATCGGTGGCCGAAATGTTATCCACGCTCAAGCTGGTGGCCGTTTGGAAGGTCAGCGCCGCGGACGCTCCCGTTAGATTCAACGTGCCCAAGCTAGCGGCGGCGGCAAAGCCCAGATTGATCGTGCTGGAGGCGGTGGCGGTGACGCTGGTGTTGGGCAGCGTCATGCCGGCGAGAGCCTGGCTGCCGTGGAAGAAATTGGTCCCCGGAATGTTGACGAAGTTGCTGCCACCGGCTGGATCCCACTGCACGATGAGACCTTGGCCGCCGCCACCCTGCCAAAATCGAATGATGATGTCGTGGTCGCCGACGGTGAGGCTGATAGGACTTGAAGTGGCGGTTTGCATTCCATGACTGCCATCGTCATTGACGGCGGCCGTACTCAAGGGCGGGTTGGTGACCGCTGGATCGATCCACAAGCCGCTGCCATCGTCACTGGTGAGGGCAAAGGTGTAGGTGCCGGCGGTGACGATGTGCAGTTTGCCGCGGTATTCCACCGTGAAGCTGCTCGTATAACCGCTGGGTGAACCAGTCGTCACGCCGCTACCCGGGTCGGTGAACCAATCCCCGGTTTGGGTGTTGATCGAGTTGGTGGCATAGCCGAGGGTTGCGGGCACGGCCAAGGTACTGTTGGACGGCGGGTTGCTGGTGCTGGGCAAATCATACAGGGTCCCTTCGAGCGAGCCGCTCGGCCCCAGCCACGCCCGCACGTCCAAGCCCGCTGCCATGCTGCCCACGTAGTGTTCCATCTTGGTGGTACCGCCCTGAACGATGAGATTGTCGGTGCCGGTGACCAGATTGCTGCCTCCCGCCTTGAATGCCGGGGTGCCTGCGGTGATCGCGTAGTAGCCGTTGCTCACCGTCTGGGTCAGCTTGTTCGTCACGGTCAGTTCCTGGCCGGCGGGGGCGTTGAAGATGGTGGTGACTGTTGGCAGCGGCAGCGTCACGATGGCGGCGGTGGCAGTGGTGCCGGTGAGGTTGAGCACGCCGCCGCTGACCGTGACGCTGCGGGTGACACTGCCACCGGCGGCGATTGCCATGGTGCCACCGGTCGGAATGGTCACCAAACCACCGGCACCCAAGGTGCCAGTGACCTGAAGAGTGCCCGCGGAGACCAAGGTCGTGCCGCTGTAGGTGTTGCCACTACCGCCGAAAACCAGGGTGCCGCTGCCGAGTTTGCTGACGCCACGAGTCCCGGTGATGTTAGGAGCGGTGAACGTGCCGCCGATGGCATTGGTGGTGTCGAGGCCCAAAATGGCGGTCCCTGCGAAGGTTGCATTGGTCACCAGCGCGGTGATGTCGGCCGATGCGAATTCGCCGGTACCGCCGACGTTGACCGCCAGAGTGGCACCGCCGGCCACGGTGATTTTGCCCGCCGTCGTGCGTCCCGGCAGAGCGGCTGGGATGGCGGCTTGCAGGGTGCCGGCGTTCACGGTGGTCACCCCGGTATAGGTATTCGCGCCGGAGAGCAGGAGCGTGCCGGCGCCGGCCTTGGTCAGGGCGTGGGCCGTGCCGTCGCCGTTCTGGATGATGGCGCTGATGGTTAGATCGTTGACGGCCGCGGTGGAATCGCCCACTGTGAAGATGCGGTCGCCGAGCAAACTCAGCTTGCCGCCGCCGGTACCGGTGATGGTCGCACCGTTGGGATTGTTGGTGGCATCGAATATCAGGTTGTCGCCCATCTGCAATTCGCCGGTGCCGATGCTGATCGTGGCGTTGCTGACAGCCGCCCCACCGCCGAGTGTCAGGGTGGTGATGGCCTGGGTGGTGGCGTTGAGGTCAAGGGTGCCGCCATAAATGCCGAGCGGCCCGGCAGTGCCGAGGGAACCGGCACCTGACATCATCAAGGTTCCGGCGTTAGCGCCGTTGGGGGTGCCGACGGTGGTGCCGAGGTAGCTGTTGCTCCCGGAGAGGGTGAGGGTGTTGTTGCCGAGTTTCGCCAGGCTGATGCTCTGGTTGATCGCCCCGGAATAGGCAAACGAGCCATTGCTGGTGTCGATGGCCAGCGTGGAGTTGTTGCCGAATACGGCGTTGAACATGAGATTGGTGATGTTGCTCGCGGCGAATTCCCCGCTGCCGCCGGCATTGACCGCCAAGGTGGAATTGTCGCCCACGGTGATTTGGCCGGAGATCGCCTGTCCCGGCAGCGAGGTCACCTTGGCGACTTGCAGCGTGCCGCCGCTGATGGTGGTGGTGCCGCTGTAGGTGTTGCTGCCGGTGAGCGTGAGGGAACCCAGGCCGACCTTGGTGAGGGTGCCGCCACTGCTGGTCAAATTTGCCGCCAGGGTGACCGCCTGACCGTTGGTGTCAATACTGTAGTTCTGGTTGGGCAACGTGCTGAAGCGGCTGGAATAGTCGGTCTGGTTGCTGGCAGTGAACTGGAGGGTGCCGGAACCTGCGAGGCGGATGGTGCCGCTGCTGCCCAGGGCACCGCTGCTGCCCAGCACCAGCACGCCGTCGAGGAGAGTGACGCCGCCGCTGTAGGTGTTCGCCCCGGTCAGGGTCACCGTGTCCGGGGTGTCCTTGGTCAGAATGGCACCCGGCCCCAGAAGATTGGCGCTGATCGAACCGTTCGCCACATAGAACGACGTGCCGGTGAGTGTGCCATTGTTGATCTGCGCGCCGTTGAGCAACCGCACCGGTCCCACCCACTGGCTGGTCCCGCCTAAATTGACGAGGGTCGTGGCCCCGTCCGCCGTCAACCCGCCGGGGGCCGTCCCTAGGCTGCCGGTTGCGCCAATGACCAGCGAACCCCCGCTCACGATGGTGCCGCCGCTGTAGGTATTGCCGGAACCGGAGAGGGTCAGGGTGCCTATGCCCAGCTTGCTGAGGCCGAGGGCGCCGGTCAGGTTCTGAGCGTAGGTGAAACTGCCGCCGGTGGCATTGGTCGTGTCGATCCCAAGGACCGAGTTGCTTGCGAAGGTCGCGTTTGCTAGAAGACTGGTGATGTTGGCTGCGGTGAATTCGCCGGTGCCGCCGACATTGACCGCCAGGGTGGCACCGCCGGCCACCGAGATGAGGCCGGGGCTCGTCTGGCCCGGCAGCGAAAGCACCTTGGCGACTTGCAGGGTGCCAGCGTTGACTAGCGTGGCACCACCGTAAGTATTGATCCCCCTCAGGATGACCGTGCCAGTACTGTTGGCCTTGGTCAGCGTCGCGCTCGCACCGGCGAGCTTGACATTGATCGCGCCGTTTTCCACATGAAATGACGTGCCGGTGAGGGTGCCGGTGTCACCGACCAGCCCGATCTGCGCGCCATTGAGCAAGCTGACCGCGCCGACCGTTTGGAGGGTCGAGCCCATACTGACGATGGCCGTGCCCGAGGTGGCAGCGTCCACGGTGAGTGGGCCGCTGGTTGAGCCGAGCGCGCCGGCGACCGTGAGGGTCAGGGTGCCGTCGGTGACCATGGTGCCGCCGCCATAGGTATTGACTCCGGACAGGGTCACCGTGCCGGTGTTGCTCTTGGTCAGCACGGCGCTGGGGCCGGCGAGTTTGACGCTGATGGAGCCGTTTTCCACATTGAAGGCCGTGCCGGTGAGAATGCCCGTGCCGGTGATCTGCGCGGCGTTCCACAGTGAGACGACGCCAACCGTCTGGTTGGTGGTGCCCAGGCTGACGATGGCCGTGCCGGTGGAAAGGGCATCCACTGTCAGCGCGCCGGTGCTCGCGCCGAGCGTGCCGCTGCCGGAAAGCGCGAGTGTGCCGCCGGTGACCGAGGTGCCACCGCTGTAGGTGTTGGTGCCGCTCAGGGTCAACATGCCGGGGCCGAACTTGTTGATGCCGAATGCCCCGTTGAAGTTCGCGGAGGCGGCGAAAGCGGTCGTCGTGTTGAGCCCCAGCATCGAGTTGGCCGCAAAGTTGGCATTGGCCACCAGATTGGCGATGTCGCTTGCGGCGAATTCCCCGGTACTTCCCACGTTGACCGCCAGGATGGCCCCGCCGGACACCGTGATGAGCCCGGGCGTCGTCAGTCCCGGCAGCGATAACACCTTGGTGATTTGCAAGGTGCCCTCGCTCACCAGGGTGGAGCCGCTGTAGGTATTGGCCCCGCTCAGGATCACCGTGCCGGTGCTGTTGGTCTTGGTCAGGCTTGCCGAGCCCGCGAGCTTGGCGTAAATCGTGCCGCTCTGCACATTGAAGGCCGTGGCGGTGAGGGTCGCCGTGGTGCCCGGAAGGCCGATCTGCCCGCCATTGGTCAAGCTGACCGTACCAACCGTCGGGTTGGCCGTGCCCAAACTGAGGATGGACGTGCCCGAGGCGGCCGCGTCCACCGTGAGCGTGCCGGTGCTCGCGCCGAGGGTGGTGGTGGTCCCGGTCAAGGTCAGCGTGCCATCCAGCACCGTGGTGCCGCCGCCGTAGGTATTGGCGCCACTCAAGGTCACCGTGCCACTGGTATCCTTCGTCAAGCTGCCGGAACCAGCCAGAATGGCGGTGACGGTGCCGCTTTGCAGGTTGAACGACGCGCCGCTGAGGGTGCCCGAGCCGCTGATCGTCGCGCCATTCCACAGGTAAACGTCGCCCACCGTTTGAGTGGTGGCACCCAGACTGAGGACCACCCCCCCGAGCGTCCCGTCCACCGTCAGCGGCCCGCTGCTCGCCCCGAGCGTGCCGCTGCCGGAAACCACTAGCGTGCCGGCACTCACCGTGGTGCCGTTATCGTAGCTGTTGGCACCCGTGAGGGTCAGGGTGCCGGTGCCGATTTTGGTCAACCAGCCGCCGGCGCTGGTCAGCGGGCTGGCCAGGGTGACGGCCTGGCCGTTGGTGTCGAAATTGTAGGCTTGAAACGGGTCCGAGCTGAAGCGGCTGGAGTAGTCGGCCTTGTTGATGCTGGTGAATTGAAGGGTGCCGCCATACAGGCCAATTGGACCGCTTGTGCCCAGCGCGCCCGCACTGCCCAGGCTCAACACGCCGTTGTAAAGGCTGGTGCCGCCAGTGTAGGTGCTGGTGCCCGAGAGGGTCACCGTCCCGGACCCGGCAATGCTGAGGGCACCGCCGCCGTCAATCGCACCACTGAGGGTCAGGATGGTGCCGGTTGTATCCACCTGAATGGCCCCAGTGCCGCCGCTGGCCAAGGTGAACCGCTTGTTGCTGCTCGCCGAGGCACCGGTGTATTCCAGAGTGCCGGTGTTGCCGCTCGAGCCGAGCATCACCGAAAGGGCGCTGTTACCCAACACCCCCGCAGCGCTGGCGTTGTTGACCGAGGCGACCTTCAAGAAACCATTCAGCACGGTCAATTGTCCGCCAAAGGAATTCGCACCGCTTAGGTTCCAAACTCCCGTGCCGCTCTTGGTCACCGCCAGCAGCCCCCCACCGCTGCCATTTCCGATCACCCCTGTGACAATGTTGTCAGCGCCACTCGCCCCGTTGAGCGTGAGATTGGTGGTATTGCCCGCAGTCGAAACCCCGGTCACCGCCCCAACGCTCAACACCGTATTGCTCGAGATGGAGTCCGCCGTGAAGGTGGCGCTGCCTCCGCTTCCCTGAATCACAATGGCCGAACTGATGGTGTCGGCGCTATCGTTGTTATCCGACGTCGTCTGAATGACCCCGCCGTTGGACAGCAGCAGCGAGCCGCCGCTCAGCAGGAATCCAAATCCATTGGACGAGTTATCGGAAAACGAGATGCCTCCGATGTTGCGATTGGCATCCACCGTGACGGTCCGAATCGCGGTGACCGGATACCCGAACGTGGCAATGTCCGTGCTGGTGGTGCCCGAGGTGGCACCTGGAATCCCGCTCGCCCATGAGCCGACGGTGGCCCAACTGCCATTGGCATCCACATTCCAAGACCCATTGGCGGCGGCGGCGGACTGTATGGTTAGAAGGGCGGCGAACGATCCGTTGCGGACGTGGCGAAGGGCGGACAAGGAGGTCATGGAGGCAACTCTGGTAAATGGGTGAGCCAAAAAGAAGAGGAATCCAAAGCCCTCACTTGCTCCCGAGAACCAGTGAGTTCGCAGCCCCCGTTTGTCAAGTGCATATTAGGTCGCATTCCAGGCTAATTGGCACTTGTGAGAACCGCAAAAACGGCCTAAAGTTGCGGGCACCGATGAAACACCTCCTTTCTCGACGTGCCACGCTCGGGGCGCTGCTGTGCTGTCTCGCCCTGCCATCCACCCTTCAGGCCGCACCGCCGGATTTGACTGCCACGGGGGTCATGGTTGACACCACCTACACCTATAACCTTGGCCCCACTGGCGCGCGCGGCTGGATTTACTCCACCGGCAATGAATGGCTGTTCACTCCGGAGGGCCTCACCACCGAGAGCCGCCAGATCCTGGTCACCCAGATCGACAGCGGCTCGCCGGCGACCGGCATCCT
>Ga0118677_10014879_pt1 | contig 10888 bp, 9 predicted proteins | sample AliMusrvi5mmetaG_FD_86154 | JGI IMG/M metagenome (GOLD analysis project Ga0118677, IMG submission 86154)
CCTGGTATCCGGCGCTGGTGCTCGACCCGGTCAGCGGGCCGGTGGCCGGGGAATTGTGGCAGGTGTCGCCCTCATTGTTAGAAGAACTCGACCGCTTTGAGGGCGTCTCGGCCGATGGTGCGGGCGGCGAATACCGCCGGCTGCGGGCGGCGCTGCGGCTCGCCGACGGCTCGGCTGCCGAAGCATGGGTGTGGGAATGGTCGGCCGGCGTCGAAGGCTTGTCGCGCATTGAGGGCGGCGACTGGCTGGGAGCGCGGAATTCATTCCGCCGCCCAAGCGGAGGCGGATGAACTGCGGGCGTGGCCCACGCGACTGGCGGGGGAGTGCCGCGGCAGCGCGGCATGCTTGCTTCGATTGGCGCGGGAGCATGCGGGGAGGCCGAATTCCGGCGATGTCCAAAGGTGCCGTGCGAACGGACTCACGCCTGTGGCCAAGGCAGCGGAACAAGCGGCAACACACCCGAGCGGCGGGGAGATTCCGGGCGACGTTTCACAAGGGCTGGAGTTTTTGCCCTTGCCAAGCAGGGGGGTTGGCTCATAGACACGCGGCCCCGACTGCAAGCGGCCACGTGGTCTGGGCGATCAAAATGGGTAGGTTCCGGAGCGGCCAAACGGGGCAGACTGTAAATCTGCTGGCTTACGCCTTCGCTGGTTCGAATCCAGCCCTGCCCACCAGCTCATTATCAAGGGGTTATGAGGTTTTGTGTTAGCTTGTCGTCTAACGGTTTTCGCCGTGGTGCCCGAATACTGCCCAAACGAATTGGCGGCTTCCGGCCGGCTCCCGGCCTTGCCTGATCCGGGGAGAACCTGAGCTGCTCTTGCGCCAGTTTCCCCGTGAGGAGCAAAGGCTGACACAGAGAGGGTGGGGGCTTCCGTCACGCCGGTCAACCTGAAGCTCCCTGCGGAGTGGACCTTTGCCAGCGCCTGGCTGTCGTTCGCGGGAACGGGTGGGAGAGACTATTTGCCTGCAAATAGTGCGGTTTTTCAGGGTTTCGTCTTGAGTCGGTTGCACGACACGGTCAGCCCGTGTTATCACGGGCTCGAGCCAGTGCTATGACGGGCTCGCGACATGAAGCTAAATGAACACATGGGAAGTGACGACATCAGCGCAGGTGCGATGAAGTCGTCCGGTCAAATGGGCCAGAAGCTCGGCGTGACCTCACGCACGGTGCTGAATTGGCTGTACCGCGGAAAGATTCCGGCAGCCTACCGAGTGGGTAGCGTGATCCGGTTCTGCGAGGCCGCAGTGATGGCTGCCGTGGAAAACGAGACCAAGAAGGCCGCCAAGGGCGGCAGTGGCGACTCCGCCCCCCAAGCAGGGGAGCCCAGTGGAGCCAGCCACGCAGTGAAATGCGACAACATCCCGAATCCCCTGCCCGACAAGAATTGCGGGTGCTCTTCCCTGAGTGCCACAGGGATGGTGGATGATGACGCCAAGGTACATGATTGGTTGGTCCGCGAGGACCAGCGGCCGGTTGACGCCGGTGTGGAACAGGGAGTCCCGAAGGATGACAAAATGCCCCCGAACGGGACCGGGGATGAGACGATGAGCGTCGGCCCTAACAAAGGGTAAACGGTGATCGGTGGGTGCATGCCCCCACTGATGCTGATCGCCCCGGTTGCCGGTTTAGCCGGTGGCCGGGGCGGTTTAGCATGGGTGGTGAAGGTCGCCTTCGTAAGGTTGCTGTTTGATACTTCGCGCGTCAATCCATAGTCGGTGCTTGCCGGTGTTGAACAGCAGGCGTTTCCAAATCAGAGGGTGGTGTGCGTAGTTCCACCGGGCTCCGAATGTGTGGGAATCAGACGGGGCAACATTCATGTCCGGCCCTGCCTCGGGCACGTCATATCAGTTTGCTGAAGGCTCTAACATCGGAATGTGCGGAATCTCAGGAAAAGGGCCAAAATCATCTTGCATGGCACCACCAATCCCGCGAGAAGCTCGGGTTGATCTTTCCATGAACCCCCTCCCTGGCCCATCGCTTCTTGGCATCGCCCCCGCACCAGTTGGTGCCGATGCCGAACGCGAGCGCGCCAAATGCACCGTGGGTGCTGGTGTGCGAGTCGCCGCAGACAATGGTCATGCCGGGCTTGGTGAGTCCCAACTCAGGGCCGATGACGTGGACAATGCCCTGGTCGCGCGAGTCGACGTCGTAAAGCTCAATGCCGAAGTCGGCGGCGTTTTTGCGCAGGGTGGCGATCTGCGTGGCGGCGATGGTGTCAACGATATTAAGGCGGCCGGCCTTGGTTGTCGGCACATTGTGGTCGACTGTGGCGATGGAGCGGTCGGGGCGGCGGACTTTGCGGCCGGCGAGACGAAGGCCATCAAAGGCTTGCGGCGAAGTGACTTCGTGCAGCAGTTGCAGGTCGATGTAGAGCACGGTGGGCTCGCCTTTGGGCTCGACGACTACGTGCTGCTGCCAGACCTTTTCGAATAATGTTTTTGGTTCGGTGGTCATGGAACTCCCTGTTGGATCCGATATTGGGTTCTGCTATCCCAGGTCTCAGAATCGAGACCTGGGGCACCCAACCTTATGCGTGGACTTGCTCTTTCAAAACTGCTGTTTACGCGTTGACCAGCATGGTCTTCACGGTTTCGCGGACTTTGGCGCCCATCTGGGTTGTGGAAAGAACTGTGAGGCCAGCCATGCTGCCGCGGGCGAGGTCAGGGGTGCGGAAGCCTTGCTCGAGGACCTTGCGGACGGAGGTTTCAATGGCGGCGGCTTCGGCTTCAAGGCCTGCTGAGTGGCGCAGAATCAGTGCGGCGGTGAGGATGGCGCCGATGGGATTGGCCAGGCCTTTGCCGGCGATGTCGGGGGCGGAGCCGTGGACCGGCTCGTAGAGATTGACTTTGCCGCCGATGGTGGCTGAGGGCAGCATGCCGAGCGAGCCGGTGATTACGCCGGATTCGTCGCTGAGGATGTCGCCGAAGAGGTTTTCGGTGACCACAACGTCGAAGTCGCGCGGTCGGTTCATCAGGTGCATGGCCATGGCGTCAACGTACTGGTGTTCGAGAGTGACGTCGGGGAACTCGGCGGCGACCTCGGTGACCGTGGCGCGCCAGAGTTGCGAGACTTCAAGCACATTGGCTTTGTCGACGCTGCAGACTTTTTTGCGACGCTTCTGAGCGAGTTGGAAGGCGATGCGGGCTACGCGGGCGACCTCGCCCTTGGTGTAGCGCATGGTGTTCCAGGCTTCGTTTGCTGCTTTGTTCCACTCGCGGGGCTGGCCGAAGTAGAGGCCGCCGAGGAGTTCGCGGACGAAGAGAATGTCGGCACCGTCGATGACTTCAGGGCGTAGCGGGCTGTTGACGGCCAGTTCCTTGAAGGCGAAGGCGGGGCGCAGGTTGGCGAAGCCGCCGAGTGCGGAGCGGATTTGGAGCAGACCGGCCTCGGGGCGCTTGTCGGGGGCGAGGGAGTTGAATTCGTTGCCGCCGACGGCGCCGAGGAGAACGGCGTCAGACGCGAGGGCTGCGGCGAGGGTTTCGGCGGGCAGGGGATTGCCAAATTCCTTGATTGCCACGCCGCCAATGAGACGTTGATCGATGCTATACGTGTGGCCGCTAAGCTGCATCACTTCTTGAAATATTCTTTCGGCTTCGAGAGTGACTTCGGGGCCAATGCCGTCGCCGGCGGTGACGAGGAGTTTCAGATGCATTTCCGTTTCTTCCTCAGGGGCTAAAGCCCCCCGATCCTGGTGCGTTTGCGGCACGACTAAAGTCGTGCCCTGACACTTCTTGCCATGTGGATAGAGTGGTGCTTCAATCCTCAGAATCCAAATGCGAAGGTCTAAATGCTGATCTGCGAAAGCCCAAATGCGTTTCTGCCTCAGATGCAGGCTAAAGCCGGCACCCTTCAGGTCAGACTGTTCTTGTGCCGGGGCTGCAGCCCCGGATTACCGGCCCGGGGCCTTTCCTCAAGGCTAAATCATTTTGCAGTCTCTCAATCGAGTTCGGAGACCGGTTCGCGGCGTTTCTCGCGAATCTGGTCGGGGACGATGCCGACCAGGTCCTGGTCGTAAATGTTCTTTTTGCGGTCGGCCATGGCGACGAAACGGTAGTAGGTCTGCTGCAACTCTTCGCGAGTGAGGGTGAAGCCGAGCTGCTCAAGGCGATGGCGCAGGGCCGCGCGGCCAGAGTGCTTGCCAAGGACCAAATGCGTTTTGGCCACGCCGACGAGGGCGGGAGTCATGATCTCGTAGCAGAGCGGGTTGGCCAGCATGCCGTGCTGGTGAATGCCGGACTCGTGCGCAAAAGCGTTGTCGCCCACGATGGCCTTGTTGGGCGAGGGGCGGAAGGTGATGATCTGGCCGAGCACCTGGCTGGTGGGGTAGAGATTCTCAAGCTTGATGCCGGTGGAGACGCCGTAGCGGTCGCCGCGGACATAGAGGGCGGCGGCGATCTCTTCAAGGGCCGCATTGCCGGCGCGTTCGCCGATGCCGTTGATGGTGCACTCCACCTGGCGGGCGCCGTTCTGGATGGCGGCCAGCGAGTTGGCAACGGCCAGGCCGAGATCGTCGTGGCAATGCGAGGAGAGGATGACGCCCTCGGCGTCGATGGCCGGCACGCGCCGGCGGACTTCAGCGAACATGCTGCCGTATTCTTCCGGCGTCATGTAGCCGACGGTATCGGGCATGTTGATGGTTGTGGCGCCGGCTTCGACGGCGATGCGGACCATTTCGACCATGAAGTCGCGGTCGGAGCGGGTGGCGTCTTCAGGCGAGAACTCGACATCGTCGACGAAGGAGCGGGCCAGGCGGACGGACTCCGCAGTGAGATCGAGCGCTTCCTGGCGGCCGATCTTGAGCTTGTACTCGAGGTGCAGGTCGCTGGAGGCGAGGAAAACGTGGATGCGGGCGCGGTCGGCAAACTGGACCGAGCGGGCGGCCATCTCAATGTCTTCGGCCTTTGCCCTGGCAAGCGACGCGATGCGGGGCTTGCGGATGGCCTGGGTGATGGTGGCGATGGCCGCGAAGTCGCCCTCGGAGGCCATGGCGAAGCCGGCCTCGATGATGTCCACGCCGAGGTCTTCAAGGGCGTGGGCCATGGTGAGCTTTTCCTGCGTGGTCATGCTGCAGCCGGGGGACTGCTCGCCGTCGCGTAAAGTCGTGTCGAAGAAATATACGTGATCTGGGGTCATGATTTCCTGTCGGGAAATAGCAGCTTGCTGTCTATTATCAGTCTCGCTTACGGGGCGGTATAAGGCAAAGTTATAATTGTTGGGTTAGCGATAAGAAATGCTTATGGGGCAGTTGTCAGTCCTCAGTTTTCAGTTGTCAGCTGACGAGTGATGACCGATCAAAGGCAGGAGCGCATCTGGCTGACAACTGAAAACTGAGGACTGAGAACTGCGATGGAGCTGAATCAACTTGAGACGTTTTTGGCGGTGGCGGAGGAGCGGAGCTTTTCGCGGGCGGCGGTGCGGCTGCACAGGACGCAGCCGGCGGTGAGCCAGGTGATCAGAAAGCTCGAGGCATCGGTGGGCGAGACGCTTTTTGACCGCGCGGCACGGGATGGGTCGTTGACCGCGGCCGGGGTGCTGCTGCGCGACTATGCTTTGCGCCTGCTGGCTTTGCGGAGGGAGGCGGGCAGCGCGCTGGACGAGTTGAAGAGCCTGGAGCGCGGCCGGCTGCAACTGGCCGCCAACGAGTACACCTGCATGTACCTGCTGCCGGCCATCGATGCATTCTGCAAGGAGTTTCCTCACATCAGCGTGACGGTGCACAGGATGCTGGCCAGCCGGGTTCCTGAGGAACTGAACCTGCGCACGTTTGAACTGGGGGTTATCTCGTTCAGGCCCGATCCGGTGCAATTCCGAACGATTGCCGTTTATGCCGACAGCCTGGCGTTGATTGCGAGCCCCAGCCACTCGCTGGCGGGATCGGAGCGGGTTTCAATCACCGACCTGGGGCATGAAGTATTTATTGCCCACAACGTGACCTCGCCTTTGCGGCGGAAGGTGATTGAGGCATTCCAGCGCTACCGGACGCCGCTGAACATGGGAATTGAGCTGCCGACCATTGAGGCCATCAAGCGATTTGTGGCCATGGGCAACGGGGTGGCGCTGGTTCCCCGCCTGACGGTGGCCCGGGAACTGGAGACCGGAGATCTGGTGCGCGTTGCGGTAGACGAATTGGAGATAAAGCGGGTGCTGCGGCTGGTTCACCGGCGGCAGGCCACGCTTTCATACGCGGCCAGCGCTTTTCTGAGCACGGTGAAGGCGCTGGCGCGGGAGCAGGGACCGCCGTTTTTCTATCATGTGGAACGGGCGGGGTGAAGAAGACAGGGACTAGGGACTAGGGGTTAGGGACTTGGGGCTAGGCGCAATTTGTTCCAACAGGGTCATTTCGCCGCGAGCCCGGCCCGGCCAGTTACAATGCTTAAAGCGGGGCCCGGCTCGAACCGGCGCACCGGAATCGACAAGTTTCGTTGCCAGCCGTACGGTTGCGCAGTCGCGAGGTTCAGGACCGAATGAAGAAGATCGCATTTATCGCATTTCTGCTGGCCGTATGCGTGGCAGCAGGCCGCGCCCAGGAAAGCCGTCAAGACGTCAGCGTCAGCGGGATGGGCCTGGTTGAGCCGTTTATCGCCTCGTCCACCAACGTGCAGGTGCACTCCAACACAGGATTTGGCGTGCTGGCCAGTTACCGGTTCATGCTGACGCCTTCAAGCGCAATCGAAGGAAACTACGGCATCACGTACCAAAACCGGATTCACTATTATGTGAACCCGGTGAACTACATGGTGTTGACCCGCAACGAGGAAATATCGGCCGCATACGTTCGGACTTTTACTTTCAAGAAGTTCAACCCATTTGTTGAAGCGGGGCCGGCGGCATACGTTTTTATGCCCATCTTCAACACCGGCACCACAACGCTGGACGTGAAGCAGCAGATGGAGATCGGCGCCATGTATGGAGCCGGCATCGCCTACGAGATCAGCCCCAGCTTCGATATTCGCGCAGAGTTCCGAGGCAACGTGACCAAGGTGCCCACCTTCCAATACACGCTGCTCAATACCAACAAGTGGTACAACATTTACAACCCCGCGGTTGGCGTGGCGTATCACTTTTAAAGAGAGAAACATGCACGAAAAGGGGTCGGACTGCGGTCCGCCCCTTTTTTTATGGCGATGAGCCACTCTGAGCAGGCGGATTAATTTACATTACCCACGCGGTTCGGGAATGGCCTGTCTTGTTGCGCATTTGCGCGTCGAGCGGAATCCAGCAGGCGTGGGTCGGGAGCCCCACGTTCCAGCCGGCCAGGAGGCCAGCGCTACAGGGCGGTTGCAGGCCTGAGGCTCCAGGCTTTTGCGAAATGCGGGTTGATGCTCAGGGCATTTTATTGGTGGAACTGTTTTCCTCGGGGGAAGGCTGGCGCGCCTCCCGGTAGCGCCCAAGCTCCTTGACCATGGCGCAGCGATGGAAAAGGGCACGCAAAACCAGGGAGCCTTCCTCGGCAGAGTGAATCTGGCAATCGATGTAGAAGATGTACTCCCATGGCTTGCCGTGAACGGGGCGGGACTCGATTTTGGTGAGATTGGTGCCCAGGGCCGACAACTCGGTGAGGGCGGCGACCAGGGAGCCAGGGCGATTCTCGACTGAAAAGGCCAGGCTGATTTTATTGGCATCGGGGTCTTGAACTGCGTTTGCGGCGCGCCGCACCAGGAAGAAGCGGGTATAGTTTTCCGGATTGTCTTCGATATCGGACTGGAGAATCTGCGCGCCGTAAAAGTGGGCGGCGGCTTCGCTGGCGATGGCGGCGGCGTGGCGGTCGCGCAACTCGACGAGTTGCTTGACGCTGCCTGCCGTGTCGTAGAAGGCGAAGGCCTCCATGCGGGGATGGTTGGCAAGGAATCGCCGGCACTGGGCGAGGGCCACCGGGTGCGAAAAGACGCGGTCGATTTCGGAGATCGATGCGCCGGAAATTGCGATGAGATTGTGGCGGATACGCAGCAGCGTTTCGCGCTCGATAACTACATCGTGTGCAAGCAAAAGGTCAAAGTGCTCTGAGACCGAACCCGCCAGGCTGTTCTCAATGGGAATGACGGCAGCGTCAACGGCTCCATTCGCTACAGCCGCAAAGGCATCTGCGGAAAGTGAAAACGGAACGATGACCGCGTCGCCAACGAGGTTCATTGCGGCTTCGTGGCTGAAAGATCCGGGTTCTCCCTGGATGGCAATTCTCATTACTTTGTTCTCCTGTTTGCGCATTCAGAGCAGGCGCCATGGGGGCATGCTGATTGTGGGTGCTTTCTGGCACCATACCACAGGTTGAAGACGTTTTCTTCGCGAGCGCCTTGGGAGGCGTGGAAATCAGCCTCGCAGCCAAAGATCCGCAGCCACAAAGGCCAGAAAAACCATGGCGATCACGCCGTTCATGGTAAAAAAGGCAGCATTGAGGCGGCGCAGGTCGCCTGGGGAGACCAGGGAGTGCTCATAGGCCAGAAGCAGGGCCACGGCTGCAATGCCGAGCCAGCCGGCGGCGTGGAACTGGAAGAGCCATCCGAACCAGACGAGCAGGGCAAGCATGGCGAGATGCATGGCGCGGGCAGCCCAGAAGGCCGTGGGAATTCCGACCGATTGGGGCAGGCTATGGAGGCCGGCGGCGCGGTCGTGGTGGAAATCCTGGCAGGCGTAGAGCACGTCAAATCCGCCCGCCCACAAGGTGACAGCGGCGGTGAGGACGACGATGCGCGCATCGAGGGTCCCGCGGACGGCGATCCAGGCAGCCGAGGGCGCGAGGCCGAGCGCCAGGCCCAGCACCAGGTGCGACCAGCGCGTGATGCGCTTCATGTAACTGTAGCCCAGCAGCACAACCAGGACCACGGGCGAGAGGTAGAGCGTGAGTCGGTTGAGCTGGCCGGCCGCGAAGAGAAAGACAAGAATCGCCAGAAGGGTGAAGCCCAGGACAAATTGGCGCGACAGCAGGCCTGCGGGGATGGCGCGAGTGCTGGTGCGGGGATTGGCGGCGTCCAAATTGGCGTCGGCCCAGCGGTTAAAGGCCATGGCGGCGGTGCGGGCTGAGACCATGGCGACGAGAATCCAGGCCACTGTGCGCCAGGCGGGGTGGCCCTGGGCGGCCAGCAGGACAGCCGTGAGGGCAAACGGCAGCGCGAAGATGGAGTGCTCCCACTTGATCATCTCAAGCGTGGTGCGTGTTTTTGTGAGAAGGCCGGGCATGGGTGGCTCCAGTGAACAGTTTACTTGAGCAGTGAGCGGCCCTGGAGAGAGCGTTGGTGTTCTTTGCCTGCGGGTAGTATGTTGTTTCAGAACACGATTTACGGAGGGGACGAACATGAAGAGATCGGAAATCAACCAGTACATCAAGGAAGCGGCGACGTTTTTTGAAGCCAACAACTTTCAATTGCCGCCATGGGCAAAATGGACGCCGGAAGAATGGAAGAAGACGGGCAGCGAAGCCGATGAATTGCGCAAGCAGGGTCTGGGGTGGGATGTGACAGATTTTGGGAGCGGCGACTTCCACAAGCGGGGCCTGACGCTGGTGACGGTGCGCAACGGGCACACGGTGGCGGGCGGCATGGACAAGGTGTACTGCGAGAAGATCATGCTTGTCCGCGAGAAGCAGGTGACGCCGTACCACTATCACATAGCCAAGACCGAGGACATCATCAATCGCGGCGGCCAGGGAACGGGCAAGCTGGCGGTGCAGGTGTACAACGCGACGCCGGACGGGGAACTGGCCAAGACGCCGGTGTCGGTGTGCTGCGACGGAATCCGCAAGGAAGTGCCGGCAGGGACCATTGTGTACCTGGGACCGGGCGAGTCGATTACGCTGACGCCCTACCTGGCACACCAGTTTTACGGGGTGGATGGCGACGCGATCATTGGCGAAGTGTCGAGCGTGAACGACGACGCCAGCGACAACTACTTTCTTGAAAAGCTGCCGCGGTATCCGAAGATGGACGAGGATGAAGGGCCGTTCCGGCTGCTGTGCACGGACTACAAGATGGCGTAGACCGGTGCGGGAAGATGAATTGCGGGTCTTGAACGGGTATGGCTAGAGCCGTGCCGTGGGACAGCAATGACGTGGAACGGCTTCAGTTGCGCAGGGACGAAATTTGCCTGGAGTCAAATCCCGCAGGGGCTGAAGCCCGTTCTTACACCTCTCAACTGGCGGCACGACTGAAGTCGTGCCCTGACACTTCTTGCCACTCCGAAGGATTTGATCCGAAACCCGCAGGTAGTGCCTTTCAGCGCATCGACAAACAAGCGCAAGTTCGATGCTGAAGAACGACGAGGGCAGGGATGCATGCAAAAAACTCTTGAAGTGAAGCTCGCGGCGTTGAAGAAAGATCCGGCGAGCCGGGTCTTCATTCTGGCCGACGCCAAGGATGCGGACATGGCGTTCGGCATCGAGTCGCCGGGACGCACCTACGATGGACGTCTGAGGTCGCTGCCGGAGTTTCGCGACGAGATGCGGCAGATTGTTTCGCAGGGCCTGGTGGACATCATGCTGATGTCTGCCAGCACGAGTGAACTGCTGACGATCGACGAGCGGATCTTCGACAACACGGCGGTAACGCCTGCGGTGCGCGCCAACGATACCACCGACATCCATATTGTTCGCGGGTCGTGCTATGCCAGCCTGGCTTCGTTTCCGTTTTCGTCGCCGACGATCGACCACATCCAGGCGGGCAAGAGTCCGTGCACCGATGCGGAGCGCAGACTGGGGGCCAATCTCGGGCTCTACTCGGTCACTTTCAACAACGATCTTGAGGCCGACCTGAAAGCGCTGGAGGCATACAAGGAGTTCCGGCTCGAGGCCGAGGCAAGGCATTTCGACCATTTTCTGGAGGTGTTTTATCCCAACGCGCCGGCCGAGTTTCACGGCATTCCGCACGAGCAGATTCCGCATTTTGTAAACGACCATAT
>Ga0118677_10004264_pt1 | contig 10886 bp, 9 predicted proteins | sample AliMusrvi5mmetaG_FD_86154 | JGI IMG/M metagenome (GOLD analysis project Ga0118677, IMG submission 86154)
CGTCTACCCCCCCTTCGTGTTCTACGCGGCCCAGCCGGTCCGCGAGACGGCCATCCTGGCCGTCAGCGCCTGGGCGCTCTGGGCTTTGCTGCGGGCCCTGCGGCGACCCGGCGCGCCCGCCTTCGCCTGGGCGGGTCTGGGCGGCGCCTTGTGCGGCCTCACCAATGTCACGATGCTGCCTTATGCCCTCCTGCTGGCGCCGGCGGCGATCTGGCTCCTCAACCGCTCCCGCGGCGCCGCCGCCTGGCGCTGGAGCGGCGCCTACACCGCGGCATTGGTTCTATTCTATTCCGTCTGGCCCATACGCAACGCCCTGGTCTTCCATGCCCTGATCCCGGGCACGACCTTGCCCTTCGGAAACATCTGGTACACCTCCCTGGTGGTGCCCCAGGAATTGGGCGGCACGCCGCAAGAGACGGCGATTTTGCGGCAGGACCCCGTGTGCCGGGCCGCCGCCGGGCTGGACCCCGCGCAATCCGAGCGGCACTACCGGAAGGCCTGCCTGGAGCGCATCCGGCGCCGGCCCGCGGCGTTCCTCAAGCTGGTGGCCTGGCGTTTCTTCTGGGATGAGTGGCGGCTCTGGCCCCGCCCCCAGGCGGCGGGGGCCTCCTACCGGCTCTGGCGCTGGGTCGGCCTATTGAGCAACGGATGGATCCTCCCGCTGGGCTGGATCGGCCTGCTCGCGGCCCGCGGCCGTCCGCCGCGCGTGCTCTGCGTCTACCTCTTCGTCTTCTCCATAGTCCTGACCCATTCCCTGATCCTGACCATGCTGCGCTACCGCACGCCCATCATGCCTTGGCTGATCCTGTTCGCGAGCTCGGCGCTGGCCCGGGCCTGGCGCGCGGCGGTCCCGCGCGCTATCTCGGGCGCGCGGCCCTAGGCCGCCCGCCCGCGCGCGTCTGCTGGGAAAGCACCGACAGGTTGTTGCTGGCCTGGGCGAAGCCGGGGTCTATGGCCAAGGCCCGCAGATAGGCCTGCTCCGCTTCCTGCCGGCGGCCCAGCATGTAGTAGGCGTTGCCCAGGCTGCTGTAGGCCGCGGCGGTCTCGTGCTTATGGAGCAGCGGACCGCCCTCCGCCTTGACATAGGTCTGATAGGCGAGGATGGTGCGCTTGAGGGCATCCTTCGCCAGCAGGGCGGGCGCCACCGCGCACTTCGGGGCGTTGATGGAGGTCTCGAAATTCTCGGCGGCCTTCTGGTAATCGGCCCGGGCCTCCACCCAGCGGCCCGCCTGCTGGGCGCGCTGCCCCCACATCATGTAGATCTGCCCGATGCGCTGGTAATTCGGCTCGAAGACCGGGTCGAGCGCCTGGTACATATAGAACCGGGTGAGAGCCTTCCTGAGGTAGAGGTCCTCCTCCTGGGGCCGGCCGTTGTTCCTGGCCCATTCCGCCCGGCGCATGTGGAGGTTGCCGACCTGATGGTGCATCTGCACGTAATTGGGGGCCCGCCGGCGCACGCCCTCGTAGGCGTCCAGGGCGCGCTCATAGTCGTCCCGGGGCTGGTTGTCCGTGTCGCCCCACTCCGGATGGTACTCCTTTTTCATGTCGAAGCGGTCGTTGTAGACGTTGCCCATGAAATACATCGACATCACGAAGTTCGGGTTGAGCTTCTTGACCTTGAGATAGTTGGCCAGGGCCTCGTCCCAGCGCCGCTCCTTGGAATAGTAGATGGCGATGTTGTGGTGCATGTCCGCCTTGAAGTAGCCCCAGAACTGGTACAGGGGCATCAGCAGGGCCAGGATCAGCAGGGGCACGGCGGGGTTGCGGGCCAGGCGGACGATCCGCGCCAGCACGCCGCTGAGCGTCAGGACGCAGCCGGCGAAGACCGCCCAGGCCAGCCACCATTGCAGGAGGTCGCCGCCGCTGAGCAGATGCAGCGGCGCGGCGGTCATGCCCACGAACTCCTGGAACAGCAGGTAGGCCACATAGGCTAGGCCCGCCCAGGCCGCCAGGCGCGCCGGCCAGATGAGCAGGTCGGCCAGCTTCCGCCAGAACGACGGCCCGGCCTCCGACCCCGGCTCCGGAGCGTGGGCGGCCTCGGCCTCCGCGGCGCGCCGATCGTGCAGCTCGTGGAGGGCGTGGCCGCGGGCCAGGTTGACCACCATCCCGGACAGCAGCCCCAGATAGATGCCGCTGGAGACGAAGCGCATGCTCACGTCGAAGCAATTGTGCCCGAGCATGCCCATGAAAGCGACCATGTAGCCGACCAAGTCGTAGGCGCGCGGCGGGGCCCGGCCGTCCTTGGTGGAGAAGAGCGTGGTCAGCTGGCCCAAGGAGCGGAAGCCCACCACCAAGGTGCTGAAGATCAGCCAGATGAATATCCCGAAGCCGAGGATCCCGTTGTCGAACAGCTCCTCCAGGTACTCGTCCTCGGAATGGTCGGTCTCCGTGTTGTGCTTGCCCTCGATATGGAAGATCGCCGGCCGGCGGAAGGCGGGATAGACCGGCGGGAAGCTGCCGATCCCGGTGCCGATCCAGGGCTGCGTCATGATCATCTCCCAGGTCGCCTCCCAGGTGAAGAGCCGGAAATTCACCGACACGATGCGCGCCCCCAGGTCCTTGGCCACGTAGCCCACGAAGCCCAGGACCCCGGCCGCCACCACGCCGAAGACGATCTTGCGGTAGGGTGCCACCACGGCCGGGAAGAAGACGAAGGCGATGACGCCGAACAGGAAGATGACGAGGGCGAACCCCAGCCAGGCGCCCTTGGTCCCGGTCATGATGAGGTCCACCAGGAGCAGAGCCATCAGGGGCAGGAGGCTGGCGCGCTTGGTCTTGATGTACTGGGTCAGGAGGATGGGGAAGACGATGACCAGGAAATCCGCGAAGAAGTTCGGGTTGCCATAGGTGGAGAAGATGCGGTCTCCGAACGCGCCGCGCCAGACGAACGGGTCGATCCCGGCGGATCCCGGCCCATGGGGGAACCAGGTGTTGTCGGCCCACTGCAGGATGCCGTAGCCCACCGCGATCCAGGCGGTCAGGATCAGGACGCTCGTCAAACGGTCGGTGGCGGCGTGGTCGAACTCGTAGATCACGATGAGAGCCACGGTCATGAAGAAGAAATGCCGCAGGAAGAAGTCCACGCTGGCCATGTGGTAGGGCGCGTGCAGGAAGGAGAGGATGCCGACCGCCAGGAAGGCCAGGAACGGCGCCAGGCAGAGCAGGTCCGCCTTGGTGAAGGCCGCGCGGCCCGACTCCAGCAGGCGCGACGCCCACAGGGCCAGCAGGGCGACGCCGCCCATCTGCATCATGGTGATCTTGACCTGGGCCGAATCGTAGGTGCGCAGGTAGAACAGGGAGGAGATGAGGCAATACAGGATGGGCAGCCACAGGACCACGGCTTTGTGGGCGAGGACGGCCGCGGGGATGTCCGCGGCGGCCTTTCTGGGTTCCGGTGGGCTCTTGCGTTCCGCCATCAGCGTGTCATCTTAGCAATTTGCCCGGCCGGTTCGCGGGCAGGTGGCGCGCCAGCCCCATGGTGACGCCGAAACTGAACAGGACCATGCCGCAGATGACGGCCAGGCCCCCGGTCAGCACGTAGACCCAGTGCGTGGTGATGCGTCCGTGGGCGGCGTATTCCATGATGGTGCGGGAGTTGAGCAGGATGCCGCCGCCGCCCAGCAGGCCGCCCGCGGCCGCCGCGGAACGGGACCAGGCCGCCCGCTCCAGCCAACGGTTGGAGCGGCCCGTGGCCATGTCGGAGAGGCTTTGCGCCACGAGCCCGAAACACAAGGCCGTCAGGCTGCAGGCGCCCAGGGTCAGTATGGTCAGCAGCCGATAGATCATGTCCTCTTCCAGCCGGTGGAAGGAGAGGTAATAGGCCACGGGACCGGCGCCGTAGCCCGCGGCGAGCAGGGCGCAGAGGGCCGCGATGGGGCCGAAGATGCGCAGAGGGTAGATCGCGAAGATGACCCCCAGGATGACGCGCAGAAAGCGCACGCCGTCCTTGACGACGTTGAGCTTGGAGCGCCCCTGCCTTTCGGCGTAGGGGATGGGCGCCTCGACGATGCGCGCGCCCAGGCAGGCGGCCCGGGCCGACATGGCCGGGGTGAAATGCAGGCCCGTGGGCAAAGGCTCCAGCCGGCCCAGCAGCTCCCGCCGGAACAGGCGCATGCCGCTGGCGGAGTCGCTCACGCGCACCCCGCTGAGCCAGGAGATGACGGCGGCGTAGAAGAGGTTGCCCAGGCGCCGCACGGCCGGCATGCGGGAATCGGCGGTCATGCGGTTGCCCACGGCCATGTCCGCCCCCGCGGCGGAGAGGGCCCGGTGCAGGCCCGCGAAGGCCAGCGGGTCGCAGGTCCCGTCCGCGTCCAGGAAGGCCAGCAGGCCGCCGGAAGCGGCCTTAAAGCCGGTCATGAGGGCCGCGCCGTAGCCTTTGTTGACGGGATGCACCACGAGCCGCGCCTGGCCGAAAGCGGCCGCGATCTCGCGGGTCCGGTCGCGCGAGCCGTCGTCGACCACCACGATCTCGACGGCCTCCAGGCCCGCGGCGCGGCAGAGCGGCTCGCGGGCGTCGAGCGCCCGCCGCAGGATGTCGGCGATGGCCGACTCCTCGTTGTAAGCGGGGATGACGATGGAAAGGACCTTGTCCGGATTCATATCGTCCACTATAACTTTTCGTTCCGCGGACCCGCAATGCCGCCCCGCAGGCGCCGCAGTTCGCGGAAGGCGCGCAGGTAGCGCCGGGCCAGGCCGGGGATGTCCGCCTTGGACCGCCCGCTGCGCCGCGGCTCGTAGCGGAACGGGACCTCCACGACCCTGCCGCCGCGCGCCAGGAGCAGCGCCAGCGCTTCCTGCTGCACGGAGAAATCCGCCGCCGTCAGGGGCAGGGCGGCCGCCAGCTCGCGCCGGTAGAGGCGCAGGCCGCTCGAGCTGTCCCGGATGGTCCAGCCCTGCGTCCAGCGCATCGCGGCGTTGAGCAGGAGGCTCAGGCCGTAGCGGTGCCAGGGCATCCGGGCCCCGCCGCCGGCGACGAAGCGCGAGGCGATGACCAGGTCGCAGGACTCCCGCCGCGCCCAAAGCGCCCGGAAACAGCGCGCCGGGTGCGAGCCGTCGGCGTCCATGCTGAGGACCCAGCGCCCGCGCGCCAGCCGCAGGCCTTCCCGCACCGCGGCGCCGTAGCCCAGCCCGCGCTGGCGCGCCACGCGCGCGCCCGCGGCCTCGGCCGCGGCCACGGTCTGGTCCCGCGAGCCCCCGTCGACGACCAGCAGCTCGAAGGCCGCCGTCAGCTCGGCCGCCGCGGCGCGCACCTCGGCCAGCAGGCGCGCCAGATGGGCTCCCTCATCGAGGGTCGTCAGCAGAACCGTCAGTTCCAAGGCATCGCCCATGGCCGCGACAGCCATTCTAGAAAATATCGGGCGCTTCAGTTTGGTATCATAGCCGCCGAAGCCATGCCCGCAGAACGCGGCCCAGACGACCCGCAGAGACTGTCGGTCATCATCTGCGCACACAACCGCGCGCGCTTCCTGCCCGCGGCCCTGATCTCCGTGCTGGCGCAGACCTGGCCCCGCGCGCGCTACGAGATCGTGGTCGTCGACGACGGCTCGACCGACGACACCCGCGCGGCTCTGGAGCCCTTCGCCTCGGACATCCGCCTCATCGCCCAGGCCCGCGGCGGCCAGGCAAAGGCCATGAACGCGGCCATCGCCGCGGCCCGCAGTCCCTTCCTCTGCTTCCTCGACGCCGACGACATCTGGCACCCGGACAAGCTGCGCCAGGTGGCCATGGCCGTCCACAGCCACCCTGAAGCCGGCATCGTGCAGCACTGGATGGCGGACACCCCCGAGCCGGAGATGCACCAGCCCCTGTCCGCTGAGATCGCGCGGATACTGGTCTCCCACCGGGCCGATTTCCTGGAGGGCCGGACCGTCTTCACCGGCGCCAGCGGGCTGGCCTTCTCGCGGGAGGTCGTCCTCTCCCTGGGGCCGATACCGGAAGGGGCCTTCTGCTGCGCCGACGAGTTCTTGCGCGCGCACGCCGCGCTGCTGGCCCCGGTCATCACCTTGGACGGTTTTCTGGGCCGCCGGCGCGTCCCACGCGCCAGCTGGTACGCCGGCGCGCTGGCCGCCCTCCGGCGGCTGGAGGACATGGCCCAGGCGCGCTCGGTCCTCGACGGGGCGCTCGCCGGCCGGATGCAGTCGCTGGGCGTGCGCTTCTCCCGGAAGGCCCAGGCGGCGCGGCGCTGGGAGCGGCGGCGCGAGCGGATCCGGCTGCTTCTGGCCCCGGTCCTGCCCCGGCTTTACATCCGGTTGGGACGGCGGCGCTAGTCCAGCGCGGCGCCCAATTCCAGCGCCTTCTGCCGCGCCTGGAACTGCTTCTCGGACTGATGCGCCGGCGCCAGGGGCACGAACCTGGCATAGCATCGCCCAGCTTCCGCTCCCCGCCCCAGCGCTTCCAAGACCTGGGCTTGGTTGAACCAGGCCGAAGGCAGGCTCGCGTCAGACTCCACGGCCTTTTGCAGGCAGGCCAAAGCGTCGTCCAATAGGCCCTGCCGGCGCAGGCAATCGCCCTTCTGGTCCCACGCCGGGGCGTACCGGCTGTTGTGGCGCAGGACCGCGTCGAAGCTGGCCAGCGCCAGGTCGTCGCGCCCCATGGCGACCTGGCAGAGCCCGCGCTCGTAGCCGATGGCCGCGTTCTGCATATCCAGGCCCTGGGCCGTGTCGAACGCCGCGGCGGCCTCGTCCATGCGGCCCATCTCCTTGAGGCAGCGGCCGCGGCCCAAGGCCAAGGCGGCGTCCCTGGGTTCGAACCGGTCGGCCTGATCCAGCAGCTCCAGGGCCTTCTCGCCATCGCCCTGGCCGGCCAGGCTCCAGGCCAGACCGCCGATGGCGGCCTCGTATTCGGGCTCCTTCTTGAGCGCGGCTAAAAACAGCTCCTCGGCCTCGGCGAAGCGCCCCTGCTCGTTGAGGGTCTCCCCCTGCTGGCAGAACTGCCGGGCTTCGGACTTTTCCTTCTCGCTCGGCGGGCGGCTGCGCTCCTCGCCGAAGGCGATGGTCACGATCTTGGCGAGGTCCATCTACTGCCCGGCCTCCAGGCAGTTCTCGTGCCAGAGCTCCAGCATGAGCAGTGCCCAGAGGCGGTAGCCGTGGTCGCGGCGCCCGCTTTGATGCTCGTCCCAGATGCGGCGCAGGGCGGCCGGGTTGAAATAGCCGCGCGACAGGGCGCGGGAGCCCAGGACATGCTCTTCCCAGAAGGACTTGAGCGGCCCGCGGAACCAGGTGCCCAGCGGGATGCCGAAGCCCATCTTGCCCCGGTTGAAGATCACGGGCGGCAGCTTGTCGCGGAAGGCTTCCTTGAGCAGGTACTTGTGCCCGCGCAGGCCCTTGAGCTTCCAGTCCCCAGGCATGCGGTAGACCAGCTCCACGAACTCGTGATCCAAGAACGGCGAGCGCCCTTCCAGGGAGTTGGCCATGGCCGCGATGTCCATCTTGGTCATGAGGCACTCGGGCAGGTAGGTCTTGAAGTCCACATAAAGGAGGCGGTTGACGAAATCCTCCCCCGCGCAGTCCGCGAAGGCGCGCTTCATGTAGCCGCCGGCCGAGCCGGGGACGCCCAGACGCGCCAGGAACTCCGGAGCGTAGAGGCCGGCCTTGTCCTCCTCCGAGAAATAGCAGATCATCTTGAGGTGGCGGTGGGGCAGGTCCTGCAGCAAAGTGGAGCGCAGGAAGCGCTTGAGCCGCCAGGTGAAGCCATAGGGCGCGTGCCAGTCCGGCAGGCGCTCCGCCCCGGCCTTGAGGCCGCTGCGCGCGCTGGCGGGCAGGGCGTCGAAGACCCGCGCCAGCTTCATGGCGAAGTAGCGGATGTAGCCGGCGAAGTTCTCGTCGCCGCCGTCGCCGTTCAAAGCCACGGTGACATAGCGCCGCGTCTCCCGGGCCACATAATAGGAAGGCAGGGCCGAGGAGTCGGCGTAGGGCTCGCCGTAATGCCAGGCCAGCTTGGGCAGGACGTCGGCCATCTGGGGCTTGACGATGAGCTCGGTGTGCTCGCAGCCGTAGCGCTGGGCCAGGACCTTGGCGAAACGCAACTCGGAGAACGCCTCTTCCTCGAAGCCGATGGCGAAGGTCTTGACCGGCCGGTCGGAGAGCTCGCTCATGAGCGCCACGATGATGGAGGAGTCGATCCCTCCGGAAAGGAAAGCTCCCAGGGGCACGTCCGAGATCAGGCGCAGGCGCACGGCTTCGCGGAGCTTGTCGGCGACCAGATGCTTGGCGGTCTCGAAATCGCGGGTGATGGGAGGCTGGCCCAAGGGCAGGTCCCAGTAGCGCTCCACCGTGCTCTTGCCCTTGTGATAGACCAAGGTGTGCCCGGGGGGCAGCTTGCGGACGCTGCGGTAGATGGTGCCGGGCGAGGGGATGTACTGAAGGGAGAGGAAGAGGTCTATGGCCTGCGGGTCGATATCGCGCGAGACGCCGGGCCAGACGAAGAGCGAACGCAGCTCCGAGGCGAAGGCGAAGAAGCCGGGCTGCTCGGTGTAGACCAGGGGCTTCTTGCCGATGCGGTCGCGCGCCAAAAACAAACGCTCGTCGAGCTTGTCCCAGATGGCGAAGGCGAACATGCCGCGCAGGCGCTTGACGCAGTCCGTGCCGAGGCGCTGGTAGAGGGTGAGGATGACCTCGGTGTCGGTCTTGGTGCGGAAGGAGCAGCCTTGGGCGACAAGCTCGGCGCGCAGTTCCAGGAAGTTGTAGATCTCGCCGTTGAAGACGATGGTGTAGCGGCCGTCGGCCGAGGAGATGGGCTGGTGGCCGGTGTTGAGGTCGATGATGGCCAGGCGGCGCATGGCCAGCCCGGCCGGGCCGTGGACGAAGAGCCCTTCGTCGTCAGGCCCGCGATGGGTGAAGAGGTCGTTGGATTTCTTGAGCAGCGCCGAGTCGGGGGTGGAGCCGTCTTTGTTGACGATGCCGCAGATTCCGCACATTAGTGGGTCACCTCTGGCTCCCGCTCCGCGCCCGGGTCAAGGCTCGTTGAACTCGCTGTAGATGGCTTCGAACTCGCCGGAGATCTGCTTGAAGGCTTCCAGGACGGCAGGGTCGAAATGCCGGGGCATGGTGCGGCCGTCGCCTTCCAGGAGGATGGCGCGGGCCTGGGCGGCGTCTATGGGCTTCTTGTAAGGCCGGGCGCTGCGCAGGGCGTCGTAGACATCGGCGACCATGAGGATGCGGGCGGAGATGGGGATGTTCTCGCCGGCGAGGCCGCGGGGGTAGCCGGTTCCGTCCCAGCGCTCGTGGTGGGACTGGGCCACTTCGGCGCCCATCTTGAGGAAGGTGTTGTTGGGGTAGGCGGCGACGATCTCGGCCAGGGTCTGGGCGCCGAGGTCGGAGTGCATCTTCATGATGGCGGTTTCCTCGGGGGTGAGGGCCATGGGCTTGAGCAGGATGCTGTCGGGTATGCCGACCTTGCCGATGTCGTGCATGGCGCTGGCCTGGAAGAGGTTCTCGATGAAGCCCCAGTCCGCGCCGGCGAGCTTGCCGAGCCGGGCGAGCTTGACGGCCAGGGCGCGGCAGTAGCGCTGGACGCGGAGGATGTGGTTGCCGGTCTCCTGGTCGCGGTGCTCGGCGAGCTTGGAGAGGGCGAGGATGGTGGCCAGATGGGATTCGGATATTTCCTTGACCTGCTCGTCGACGAGGTGCTGGAGGTTGGTGTTGTTGCGCTCCACCTCCTGCTGGAGGGAGTGGAGCTTGAGATGGGTGGAGACGCGGGCCTCGAGCTCCTTGGCCTCGAAGGGCTTGGTGATGTAGTCGATGCCGCCGGAGGCGAAGCCGCGGATCTTGTGGTTGGTGTCGCCGAGGCCGGAGAGGAAGATGATGGGGATCTCGCGGAGGGCGGGGTCGGCCTTGAGCTTGGCGCAGACTTCGTAGCCGTCCATGCCGGGCATGTCGATGTCGAGAGGGATGAGGTCGGGGGGGACGCTGGCGGCGGCGGCGAGGGCCTGGGCGCCGTTGGAGACGGCGGTGACGGCGTAGCCGCATTGGTCGAGCTGTTCGCTGAGGAGGACGCGGTTTTCGGGGATATCGTCTACGACGAGGATGTGCGCGGCCGGCCAGCGGCTCTCGGGATGGATCATGGGCGATTTTGGCTTGCCCGGACGGAAAGGTTACTCGGGCGAAGCTTCCTTATTATACCACGCCGGCGGCTCCGTGCCTCTTAGTTCTAGCGAGGCTTATATAAGTTCTTTCTGTCCATTTATAGGGTTCTTAGGGCAGTTTATGTTAAAAGGATAATATCGCCTAAGCTCACTATCGTCAAGCGTCTGGCATTTTGACCCGGTTGCGGTATTGAAGCGCGTCCCGGACGCAGTACTGGTAACGGCGGGCCTCCGCCTTGCGGTTCTTTATGGGTTTCCACTCGCCGCGCCCATAGGACTGGGAAATCTTCGCCTCTTCCTTGTTCAGCTTGCCCATGCCAGCCTCCGACCAAGGTCCGCCGCGTCGCCTGCCCGTGCGGGCCGCAAATACAGTACCATGAAATTCCTCCTTCTCATGTTGCTTTTTCATGGTACGGGTTTCCCTACTTGGGCCGGCGGGAGTTCGCTCTGGCCGACAAGGGGGCGGCGGTTCCCTTGCGCGGTCTCCGAAGCGGCCGATTGGCGCTCTCCAAGCAGACTAGGCGCCCGGCCCGCTCGTCTTTCTCCGCCCTTGATAGAGAGCGCATCAGTTTTTTGTCCGCCAGCACCTCCAGGGTTTCAAGCTCCTCTTGAGACACCAAGACGGCGGAGGCGGCGCCCCAATCTTGCTCGGTGTGGCGATTGCCCTTGGTGATGCCCCGGAGCATTTGAGATAGGGACAATTTGCTCCCGCCTTTGGGCTTGAGCACCATCTGGCCTTCTACGACGGATATTTCCACTACGGTGCCTTGGCGCAGATGGACAACTTTGGCGAGAGCGCTGGGGA
>Ga0118677_10014881_pt1 | contig 10886 bp, 6 predicted proteins | sample AliMusrvi5mmetaG_FD_86154 | JGI IMG/M metagenome (GOLD analysis project Ga0118677, IMG submission 86154)
ACAATAGATTGCTTACCGAGATATATTTCGATCTTCAAAATCACTTTGAGGAGAAATATGGAAATGATACTGTTGTATTTATGGAGATTGGAACATTTTTTGAAGTTTATGAAGTCAATAATGACGAAGAGCAGATAGGCAAAGCAAAAGAAATAGCCGAACTTTTAAATATCCAGCTGACTAAAAAAAATAAATCTATTATAGAAAACTCCGCAAAAAATCCTTTATTGGCAGGTGTCCCTGCTGTTTCATTTGAACGTTACTTAAATCGTCTTATTCAAGAGCAAAAATATACTGTCGTTGTTGTGAAGCAACGCGGAAAACCTCCTAAGATCAGCCGTTATATTTCACAGATCATCTCTCCTGGTACAAACTTTGATTATACGATAGATAATGATGACAATTATATCGTCTCACTTTTGGTTGATAAACATAGAGGAATGTTTACTGTAGGTTATAGCGCTATCGATATCACGACGGGAAAAACTTGGCTTTATGAAACGCACGGGAGTAGTGAAGACCAGTCTTATGCACTTGATGAAGTCTTTAATCTTTTAAATATTTATAAGACAAGTGAAGTTGTACTCACGTTTTTAGATGGTGTGGATGACCAAAGGGCAGTGTTAAACTATTTGGAAATCCCTGAACATTACCACTATACCGTCAATCATGAGATCCCACGTATTGATTATCAAAATGAGCTTTTTAAAAAAGTTTATCAGATTAAATCACTTCTCTCACCTATAGAACATTTAGACCTAGAGCGCTCACCTATGATCTCGCAATCTTTAGCTATTTTAGTGCACTTTGTCATCGAGCATGATGTTCATATTATCCAAAAACTTGACCGCCCTCATATCATTGATAATCGTCGTTACATGTATCTTGGAAACAATGCCCTTGAACAGCTCTCTATCATCTCAAAAGATCGTAATGAGATCACGCTTTTAAAGATGCTTGATAAAAGTGCTACAGCTATCGGCAGACGATTACTAAAAGAGAGACTCTTGAATCCTATCATGGAAAATGAAGAGCTCACACGCCGTTATAACTTGATAGAAAAAGTCAACTCTCACACAAGATATCTTGAAGAGACAATGCGGGGAATTTATGATTTAGAACGTCTTTCTCGCCGTCTTGATCTTGGACGTCTGCATCCTTTTGAGATAAATCACATATATGAGTCGATGATAAATGTGAAAGAGTTGATGGATTACATCAAAAAGCATAAGATACAAAAAGCCGCTTTTAGTGAGAGTGAAGTAGATGAATTCTTGCGCGATATTTATAAGAGTATCGATCTTGATATCTCACGACGTTTTACGCAAGCCACCATCGATGAGAACTTTTTGATGAGAGGCGTAGATTCTGGAGTAGATACGCTTGTATATGAAAATGCCAAGATGCTGCAGAGTTTCAATATTATCATGGACGCTATCCAAACTCTTATAAATGGAGTCACTTCAAATAATTCTACAGGCAGTGTGGCTCTTGGCGTGCTCGATAAAGAGGGCTACTATATCACGCTGAGTAAAAATAGATATTCGCTCATCGAAGCTGTTTTTAAAACTCATAGCATTGTTATAGAAGGCTTGCATGTAAGCTTTAATGAGTTTAGTGTGAAGAAACTTACTAACAATGTCAAGATAACCTCGCCACTTTTAGATGAACTCTCAGATAAGATTATGAGAAATAAATCTAAGATAGTGGCACTTGTAAAAGAGCGATATACTCAACTTCAAAGTGTATATGAACATCGTTACGCGCTGCTTTTTGATCGTATTATCGGGTATGTCGCTGACTTGGATGTGGCTGTGAGTTCTTCCAAAGTAGCTCAACTTTATAATCATTCTCGTCCGATGATAATTGATGTCAGCGGAGATGAAAACTTTATGCAGATTATGCAGTTGCGCCATCCGCTTATTGAACTACAACAAAGCAGAGGCATCTATATACCAAATGACATTGTGATGGGAAATCGTGATTATATGGATTTGCCATATCCCACAACAGTAATGCTTGACGTACATGTGCACGATGGTCATGACATCAACGGTGTACTTTTGTATGGTATCAACTCAAGTGGAAAATCTTCTTTGATGAAGAGTATCGGCATCGCTATTTTGATGGCACAAAGCGGATTTTTTGTGAGCGCCTCGGCGATGAAATTTTCTCTTTTTGAGTCCATCTTTACCCGCATCGTCTCGCGTGATAACTTGGCAAAAGGGCTTTCAACTTTTGCTGTGGAAATGGTAGAACTTAAAAATATTTTTAATCGTGCAACTGTCAAATCTTTAGTGCTTGGCGATGAGATATCTCACGGCACGGAAACGCTCTCAGGCGTTGCCATAGTCGCAAGTGCGATTATCAAACTGGCAAAACTGCGAAGTATATTTCTTTTTGCTACACACTTACATCAGCTTTCTACTATGCAAGAGCTCACCCGCCTTAAAAATGTGGTCGATCTGCATTTGAGTGTAGAGTATGATGAAGTTAAAGATATCCTTCTATTTAATCGTATCCTTCAGTCTGGAAGCGGAAGCAGTATTTACGGTTTGGAATTTGCAAAATCGCTTCACATGGACGAGGAGTTTTTAGATATGGCAAACTCCATCCGTAAACGCCTTGCAAACGATTTTGATGAGCTTGAACTTTTAGTGAAGAAAAAAACGAGTAAGTACAATAAAGAATTATATGTGACAAAATGTATTATCTGTGGCGCGATAGCAGAAGATGTGCATCATATCTCTGGGCAGTCACTTTCAGATAAGGCTGGTTTTATCGGGCATTTTCATCAAGACCACAAACACAATCTTGTTCCTCTTTGCAGGGAACATCACAGACTGATCCACGATGGGAAAGTGAAGGTCAGCGGATTTGTCATGACATCCAAAGGTTTACAGCTTGAATATGAAGAGATATTAAAAAGTCCAAAAATGCTTACACCCTCTGGGCACTCTGCATGTAAGGACGAGGAACTTGAAATAAATATCATAGAAGAGAACAGATCGCCGTTAGATGATTGGGATTTTTAGACACTAACTAAAGTTATATTTTTATTTTAAATTTTATTAAAGTTGCATATGCTACTATTTTGAAAATTTTATGATTTGGATGGAGTGTGTATGGCCTATATGCTAAAAGATTCTATCGGATATAGAATAAATCTTGTAGCAACGACGATGAAAACAAATTTTACAAAACTTTTACAGCCGGCATATGGTGTTGCAGCAGAGCAATTCGCGACTTTAAAAATTATTAGTGAAGACCATGAAGTTACACAGACACAAATAGCTGAACTTCTTGGTAAAGATAAGACTACAGTTGGCAGGTCGATTGATTCACTTTTAAAAAAAGGTTTGCTTATTAGAGAAGATCTTCAGAGTGATAAAAGGGCAAATAGAATTTCATTAACGCCACAGGCAGAACAGATATTAAAATCTGCAATACCGATGGCACAAAAATTTAATGAAGCTATAAAAAGTAAATTGACAGAGAATGAAATAGAGACTTTTTTTAAAGTGCTAGATACCATTCTCGAAAAAAGTAAAAAAGTTGATATAAATAAAGGAAAAATAGATGAAGTTATTGAGTAGATATTTATCAAACACAGTTTTAATAGGAAGTGTTTTAGTAGGAAGCGTTCTTTTCGCGCAAGATGCCAAATCTACTGCTGTAATGCCAGCACCAAAAGTTGATGTTTACATCGTCGGCGCCGCACAAGATATGCAGATTCCTCTGGAATATCCTGCGCGCATTGTATCTGTCAAAGATGTGACGATTACAGCGAGAGTTACAGGAGTATTGCAAAAAAAATACTACACTGAGGGGCAATCTGTTCGTAAGGGAGATCTGCTTTATAAAATAGAGCCAGATACTTATGCCGCGAGCGTTGAGAGTGCAAAAGCAAATCTACAGCTTGAAAATGCAAAGCTTGATAAAGCACAAAAAGATTGGGATCGTGCAAATGGACTTTTCAAAGACAAAGCGATAAGCGATCAAGATAAAGATAGTGCATTTTACGCGTATCAAACAGCTAAAGCAAGTGCAAATGTTGCAAAAGCAGCATTGCATAAAGTCTCTGTAGATCTTGGATATACCAATGTTCGCGCAACTATCAGTGGAGTGACTGGAATGAAAATGGTAGATATCGGAGACCTTGTAAAAGAGGGCTCAGCGATTGTAAGCATTACTCAGACAAATCCTATCTATGCGGAATTTTCTATCCCTGATATCAGTGCAATAAAGCAAAAATATCAACTTCAAAAAGGGAACTGGTCTCACATCCAAAGTGCAAATCTCAAAGCTTCTCTTATAGTAGATGGCAAGCCTTATCAAACACTTGGCAAGATAGATTTTGTCGATTCACGTGTAGATAAATCGACTTCTACACTTAAAGCTCGCGCTGTTTTTGATAATGCTTCTCTCTCTCTTTTATCAGGTACATTTGCAAAAGTGAGGATAATGGGCATCGTTTCTAAAAATATTATGACAGTTCCACAAAAAGCTGTTTTACAAAATCCTCTTGGAACTACGGTCTTTGTAGTAGTCAATGGAAAAGTAGTTGCAAAACCAGTAAAAATTTTAGATACAGCGGGTCAAAACTTTGTAATCGCGGGTGTATCGCCAAGAGATGTAGTCGTTGTGAACAACTTCTTTCGTATCAAACCGGGTGCTTCTGTCATCATCGATAAAACACTCAACAAATAGGCAAAAAGATGTTTTCTAAATTTTTTATCAATAGGCCGATTTTTTCTGCGGTACTCTCCATCATAGTGCTTATTGTAGGTTTTATATCTATTAAGATTCTCCCTATTGAAGCTTACCCAAGTGTTGTTCCTGTGCAGATTAATGTGAGTGCAACTTATCCGGGAGCGGACGCTCAGACACTGGCAAAAACTGTTGCTGCACCACTTGAAGAAGCGATTAACGGCGCGGATAACATGATTTACATGACCTCTACGGCTTCACCAAGTGGAACTATCTCTATTAGTGTTCTTTTTAAAATAGGAACAGATCCCGATGCGGCAAATGTTGATGTTAACAACCGTGTGCAACTCGCACTTAGTTCACTTCCTCAATCTGTTCGCGATCAAGGGATAAGCATACGAAAACAATCTCCCGATATGCTCAAAGTTCTTGCTTTTACTTCAAAAGATCAAAAGCATGATACTGTTTACCTTTCAAATTATGTTTCTATCAATGTTTTGGATGACATAAAACGTATTCCCGGTGTTGGTGATGCGCATATCTTTGGTAATCAAGATTATTCTATGCGTGTTTGGCTCGCACCCGATAAGCTTGCAAACTTTGGTCTGAGTGTTACTGATGTCGTTAATGCAATAAAGAGTCAAAATAATCAGTACTCAGCAGGGCAATTAGGACAAGAACCAACAGCAAAAGATCAGGTATTTACGTATACGGTTCAAGCTCAGGGAAGACTTCAAGATGCAGAGCAGTTTGGCGATATCATCCTAAAATCAAATCCAGATGGCTCAGCGCTTAGACTTAAAGATGTAGCACGAGTGGAACTGGGCTCGGAAACTTATTCTTTTAAAGCAACCTTCAACAAAGAGCCAATGATTCCAGTGGGGATTTTCCTTTCTCCGGGAGCAAACGCACTGAAAGTCTCAGCAGAGCTTGATAAAACAGTCGAAGAACTTTCAAAAAAATTCCCTTCTGATATAAAGATCAGTGTACCGTATGATCCTACAGAGTTTGTAAAACAGTCGATTACGGAAGTTGTTTATACTTTAGGACTTTCCATTTTACTCGTTGTTGGAATTATCTATCTTTTCTTAGGAAATGTAAGAGCAACTATCATCCCTGTTATTGCGATTCCTGTTTCTATCATCGGGACGTTTGCAGGATTTTATGCCGCTGGATTTTCTATCAACCTTCTTACCCTCTTTGGGCTTACTCTGGCCATTGGGCTAGTTGTCGATGATGCCATTGTCGTTATCGAAAACGTTGAGCGGATCTTACACGAAAATCGAGACATGAGTGTCAAAGATGCTACCATCAAGGCGATGAGTGAGATTACAGGACCGGTTGTGGCTATTGTCTTGGTGCTCTCTGCTGTTTTTATTCCGGCTTCGTTTATCGGTGGGTTTAGCGGAAAGTTGTATCAGCAGTTTGCTATTACTATTGTTATGTCTGTTGGCATCTCTGGGCTCGTTGCTCTTACGCTTACGCCTTCACTGTGTGCGCTATTTTTAAAACATGAAGAGCCGACACCTTTTTGGCCTATAAGAAAATTTCATCAGTTTTTTGATATGGCGACATCTAGTTTTACTTCAGGTGTGAAGCGTGTCATTAAACTTGGATTTTTAAATCTCATCCTTTTTGCCGTGATGATAGGTGCGGCGTATATGCTCTCTAAAAAACTTCCGACTGGACTCGTGCCAAATGAAGATCAGGGGGTTGTCATGGTGATTCAAAATATGATGCCAGGTACTTCTTTATCAAGGACGAAAGCTACAACTGATGAGGTTGGAGATACACTTTTGAAAAATCCAAATGTCTCAAAAGCAGCAGGACTTTCGGGTCTTGATATTACGACATTTGCTTATAAAACAGATTCAGCAATCTCTTTTGTGCACCTTACAGATTGGGATAAGCGTAAGTCTGCTGAGCTCGGTGCAGATGAAATTGCGAAAAAACTTATGGGGCAATTTTCACAAAACAAAGAGGCCTTTTTGTTTGCAGTGACACCTCCTCCGATTCGCGGTATGAGTACAACAGGCGGATTTGAGATGTATGTGCAAGATCGCACCGGTGGTGATGTGACACAGTTAAATGATTATGTCGATGAGATCATTAAAAAAGCATCTGATCGTCCTGAGCTTATGGGCGTACGTTCAAGTTTAAATACTAATGTACCACAGTATAAGGTGGAAGTCGATAAAGAAAAAGCTAAGGCCCTTGGTATCTCCATTGCTGATATTTTTACAACGATTCAAGCATCATTTGGTGGTTCTTATGTCAATGACTTCAATCTTTTTGGTCGTACATATCATGTAGATGTAGAGTCAGATGCGCCATATCGCGGAGATACAAATAGTTATGATAATGTATTTGTTAAATCTTCCAATGGAAATTTAGTCCCTATTAGTGAAGTGGCTAAGATCACCCGTGTTATAGGACCAAGTGTCATCCAGCGCTTCAATATGTTTGATGCAGCAAAAATCTCAGGTCAGGCAAAACCGGGATATAGCTCTGGTGATGCGCTTAAAGCGATAGAAGAAGTCTCCGCGTCTGTCTTGCCAGATGGATATACTATCAGTTGGGCAGGAACAGCGTATCAAGAAAAAAGTTTAGAAAAGGGCGGAAATATGGCATTTGTATATGCGATACTTTTTGTCTTTTTAATTCTTGCGGCTTTGTATGAGAGTTGGAGTATTCCATTTGCGGTTATCTTGGCTGTTCCATTTGCATTTTTTGGAGCAGTTTTAGGACTTTGGTTACGAGGACTCGAGAGCGATATCTATTTCCAAGTTGGACTTATTACTCTTGTCGGACTTTCAGCAAAAAATGCCATCTTGATGGTAGAGTTTGCGATGCAAAGACTAAAAAATGGACATTCACTACATGAAGCGACTATTGAGGGTGCGAAAGTGCGCTTTCGTCCGATTGTTATGACATCTTTTGCATTTATTATGGGTTCTTTGCCTTTGGCCTTAAGCGTAGGTGCTGGAGCAAACAGCCGCCATATTATCGGCACGACTGTAGTTGGGGGAATGATAGCATTAACCATGATTGGTATCTTTTTTGTACCGCTTTTTTATTATTTGATTATGAGTTTTAAACAGAGATTTTTTACTAAAGGAGATAGTCATGCAAACTAAAATATTACTAAGTTTTGCGATGTTATTTTTTGCTGGTTGTTCATTTGCGCCACAGATGAAAACGCCTGATATGGCGCTTCCAACTTCTGTAAGTAAAAAAAGTGCCAATATCGATACTCAGTGGTGGAGAGGTTTTGGTGATCAAAATCTTGATAAACTCATCACTGAGGCACTTCAAAATAATGATGATCTCAAACTTGCTGTAGAAAATGTCAAAAAAGCCAGAGCTCTTTATGGAATTAGTGAAGCTCAGATGTATCCAGAGATTGATCTTGGTGGAAGTGCAACACGTCAAAGTAAGAGTTTAAATGCCTATCCAAGTTCATTTGGCGGTACTTACAATAACTTTGCTCTTTCAACTTCAGTGGCGTATGAACTAGATTTTTGGGGAAAAGTAAGAAATCAAGAAAAAGCTAACTTCGCGACACTTCTTGCAACTGATGCACAAAGAGATGCTCTAGAGATTTCTCTTGTCAGTGATGTGGCAAATTACTATTTTAACCTTGTTTCTATTAATGAACAATTGCGTATCGCAAAAGAGAGTCTAAAAAGTTATGAAGATACTCTGAATTACAAAGAAAAGCAACTTAAACACGGAGTTGTAGATGAGCTTGTAGTAGCGCAAGCAAGAGCACAAGTAGCATCAGCAAATACTATGATGCAGACGATACAATCAAGCAGAATAAAAGTACAAAATGCTTTGGTCCTTCTTTTGGGACGCAATCCAAAAGAGATATTTGAAAATGTCTTAATGAGTTCAAAAACCCTACCTGAAGGGATCAATATCCCATCGGGTCTTTCAGCATCACTTTTACAAAACCGTCCTGATATAATGGCAGCAGAAGAAAATCTAAAGTCTAAAACGTCACTTGTGGGTGTTGCAAAAGCGGCTTATTTTCCAAGTATTTCATTAACGGGCAATTATGGATTTCAAAGTCAAACGCTTGATAAACTGATGCAAAGTAGCTCTTTAGCGTGGGGATTTGGACCGAGTATTAATGTGCCTTTGTTTGATTTTGGAAGAATCAAACAAGCTGTAAAAGCGAGTAAATCAGATCAAAGAGCCGCAATTATTTCTTACGAAAAAGCTGTTAAGATCGCTTATAAAGAGGTGTTTGATGCTTTAGAAACTATCAAAATATCTACTCTTAAACGTGATGCGACAAATCAAGAAGTGGTTGCCTACCAAAATGCTTTAGAGATAGCAACTAAAAAGTTCGATCATGGAACAGCGAGTTATCTAGATGTTCTTGACGCTCAAAAAGCTCTTTTAAATGCCAAACTTTCAGGTGCAGATGCTGCCTCAGGATTACTTATCGCAGATGTAACACTCTATAAAGCGCTTGGTGGTGGCTGGAGTCATGAGACAAAAAGAGAAAAATTTTTAGAAAATAAAAAAGATGATGAGTAATGCAAATAATAGAACTATTTAAATATCTGATAAATGCGAAGAGTGAAACGCCTGATGATGGTGGATTACTCGATTTTATAGCTAAATATTTGCAAGGATATACGGCTGTGAGAATAGATAAAAATGGGGTAAAAAACCTTTTTATTTATAAAAAATTCGGTGAAGGAAAACATCTCTGTTTTGCCGGACATGTGGATGTTGTTCCCGCAGGAACAGGCTGGGAAAGTGATCCTTATGTTGCACTGGAAAAAGATGGCTACATTTATGGTCGCGGTGCACAGGATATGAAAAGTGGCGTGGCGGCATTTTTACAGGCTCTAAAAGAGACAAAAGAGTTTAATGGAACACTTTCTTTACTTTTGACTTCGGATGAGGAAGGCCCAGGAAAATATGGTACTTTAGAGGTCTTGAAATATCTTAAAGCAAATGATTTGATGCCTGATAGCTGTATTGTTGCTGAACCTACATGTGAGAATGTTTTTGGAGATGCCATTAAGGTAGGTCGTCGTGGTTCTATCAATGGACTTTTAAAGATCCAAGGTAAACAAGGGCATGCCGCGTATCCAGAAAAATCTCTTAATCCGATTCATCAGATAGCAAAAGTGCTTGAAAAAATTGCAGGAGTTGATCTTGATCATGGAGATGAGTTTTTTGCACCAAGCAAATTTGTTATCACCGATATTCGTTCTGGAATGCAAGTCACAAACGTAACTCCAAACTCTTTAGAGATGATGTTTAATGTTCGCAATTCTACAAAAACAACAACAATAGAGATAGAAACTTTTATAGCAGAGCATTTTAAAGAGATGGATTATACGCTTTCCCTTGATCAGACTGCTTATCCTTTTGTGACCAATTCTGACACAAAAATTGTTAAAGATATAGACAAAGCCATAGAAGAGATAGCGGGCGTAAAAACAAAATACTCCACGGCAGGAGGCACAAGCGATGCCCGTTTTATTGCACCTTGTGGAGTTGAAGTGATAGAATTTGGAGTGAAAAATGATACAATTCACTCCATAAACGAGAGAACGACCGCTAAAGAAGTGGAAGATCTTTACAAAGTTTTTAAACGACTCATAGAAATATATTAAAGGATAATTATGAAATTTGTACAAACAACAAAAGCACCATCAGCAATCGGACCATACTCTCAAGCAGTCGTAGCTAATGGCATCGTCTATACTTCAGGACAGATAGCTTTGACGGCTGAGGGTGTTATGCTGGAAAATGATATCGTAGTTCAGACAAAACAGGTCTTAAAAAATCTTAGTGCCGTACTTCAAGAAGCTGGAAGCGACTTGGATCAAGTAATAAAAACGACTATCTTTTTGGCAAGTATGGATGATTTTGCCATTGTCAATGAACTTTACGCAGAAGCGTTTGGCTCTCACAAACCAGCACGCTCAACAGTCGCTGTAAAAACTCTTCCAAAAAATGCACTTGTAGAGATAGACGCTATCGCTTTAGTGAAATAATGTAAGGTTCAAAGCCTTACATCTAACGATTATTTCTCACTTTTTTTCTTATAATATTCAACTTCATATTTACTCATTGACCATAAATTCCTTAATGAAATTATTTTTAGTTTTAGCGTGATATAATCTCATAAAAGGTGAAGTGTATAA